>Ga0316577_10001379_pt1 | contig 11448 bp, 6 predicted proteins | sample S5NA_FD_203073 | JGI IMG/M metagenome (GOLD analysis project Ga0316577, IMG submission 203073) | Rhizosphere microbial communities from salt marsh grasses in Alabama, United States - S5-7_050615r2r1 | ecosystem: Host-associated > Plants > Roots > Rhizosphere | place: USA: Alabama | collected... | reverse complement strand
CTATACCAACGATCCTATCGCTCTTCATTTGAGGGCTATGAACATGCTTTATGAGGGTTTGAAGCAGAACGCCACGATCGTCATTGTACCCAGCACGGTCGTGGAAACCATGCAGCTAGGGAGTATTGCCGGGGTGACAGCCTTGACCATGGGATTGGGCCAGGAGCACGCAAACAAAGAACGCCCACAAGGGGCTGGGCCACGTTCCTAAAAATCAGTGTGGCGGAGTACTAGCGGGGCGGCCAACGATTACGCCAGTCGTGCGCCGATGCCCGCAACACACTCGGCGACAGATGATACGGCGCGAGTAATACCCCGCTGCGACGGTGTTGCGGCCCCACTGGAGGACGCACGAATCCTATGGCAGCGATGATCCGATCGACGGAAGACATGACGATGATAAAAGCGACCACATCTTCGATCCTCGGCAGCCGGGGCTTTTGCAGCGGGTTCGGTGAACGAATGAAAGGGGGAGATCAACCTTACCGGCAAAGCGCGGGCGGGCAGCAGTTCCGCTCACAGCATGATCATACGAGGAGACGAACGATGATCAAGAAGACTTACGCCGAGGAAGGCAACTCGTGCCGGGTAACCTCTGAACTTCGCGCCAGCGCCAACGCGTAGGCTGGCAGCCTGCGCGGCGAGTTCAACGAGTGGGACAAAGCCGCGCATCCCATGAAGCGCTGCAAAGACGCCAGTTTCACGTTGACCGTGTCTCTCAAGCCGGGGGTCCACTACCGCTTCCGCTATGTACTGGACGGTGAGCGCTGAGAAAACGACCCCGCCGCTGATGGCTCGGTGGCCAATCCGTTCGGAAGCGAGGATTCGCTGCTGCTGGTGTGGCCGCCGGCGGAGCCGCTTGTAATGCGTCTGATGGCTCGTTCTTGCAAGGAGGTAGCAAAAACATGACAGCAGGCAACGGTGAGCGGGTGATCTCGACATACTTGCAGGAAGTCAGCGAGCCTGGCAACGTGCGGGTGGGTTCCCCTTTGCCCTTGGGAACCCACCCGCGGGGCCGCGGCGTCAATTTTGCGATCTTCAGCCGAAATGCAACCAGCGTTCGCCTCGAGTTGTATGACCATCCCGAAGACGCAGTGCCCGCCCAGGTCATCGATCTCGATTCAGCGCGCAATCGCACCGGCGACGTTTGGCACGTTTGGGTGGAGGGGATCGGTCCCGGTCAACTCTATGCTTACCGCGTGGACGGCCCTTATGAACCCAGCGAAGGACATCGCTTCAACTTCAACAAACTGCTCCTCGATCCCTGCGCGACCGCGATTTCGCGGCTGCCTCCGTGGGATTTTGCGTCGGCACGTGGATACGACCCGTCGGCGCCAGAGCAAGACCTGGCTCGCTCGATGTTGGACAATGCCAGGTCGATGCCGAAATGCGTATTTGTCGACGAGCCCTTCGAATGGGATGGAGATCAGCCCCCCCGGCATCCGTGGTCGCAGACCCTCATTTACGAAACGCATGTTCGCGGCTTTACTATCCAGCCCAGCTCCGGCGTGGACCATCCAGGCACGTACCGAGGCCTCATGGAAAAAACCCCCTATTTCAAAGAACTGGGGGTGACGGCCGTGGAACTGATGCCCGTGCAGGAGTTCAATGAAACTTCTGTGACGCGCAGGAATCCGCGAACCAATCAGCCGCTCGCAAATTACTGGGGCTACGATCCCGTGGCCTTCTTTGCACCCAAAGCTTCTTACAGCAGTTCGGGAGGTTTGGGCCAGCAGAAGTTGGAGTTCAAGGAAATGGTCCGGGCCTTTCACAAGGCGGGCATCGAAGTGATTCTGGATGTGGTGTTCAATCACACGGCGGAGCGAGACGAGCTGGGTCCGACGCTCTGTCTCCGCGGCATAGACAACACGATCTTCTACACGCTGGCGGCTGACAAACGCTATTACAGGGATTACACGGGCACCGGAAACACCATCAACGCCAACCATCCCGTGGTGCGGGACCACATCTTGGCCGCGCTCCGTTCCTGGATGGTCGAGATGCATGTGGACGGATTCCGGTTTGACTTGGCGTCGGTTCTCGGTCGGGACGGCGCTGGCAACTTGCTCGCCAATGCCCCGCTTCTCGAACGGATCGCCGAGGACCCGATCTTGAGAGATGTCAAGATCATCGCCGAGGCGTGGGATACTGCCGGTGCGTACGAGGTGGGTAGTTTTTCAGAGCAGCGCTGGGCAGAGTGGAACGGCCGGTACCGAGATGATGTCCGGCGTTTCTGGCGCGGCGATGATGGGATGCTCGGTTTATTTGCCAGCCGCATTTGCGGCAGTGCCGACATCTATACCCGCTCCGGCAAAGGCCCGGAGGGCAGCATCAACTTCGTCACCTGCCACGACGGCTTCACACTGAACGACCTGGTGAGCTATCGCTACAAGCACAATGAAGCAAACGGAGAAAACAACCAAGACGGGACGAACTACAACTTCAGCGAGAACTACGGCGTTGAAGGCGAGACGACGGATGCCGGGATCGAGATCGTGCGGAAACGCCAGATCAAGAACTTCCTGCTAACCCTGTTGATCTCGCGCGGCGTGCCCATGTTGCTCGGTGGGGATGAATTTCGCCGTACGCAAGGCGGCAACAACAACGCCTACTGCCAGGACAACGAAACGAGCTGGTATGACTGGAGTTGTCTGGAACAGCACAGGGACATTTTCCGCTTCACTCGTGGTATGATCGCCTTTCGTCGTGCCCATCCGATTCTGAGTAAGGAGCAATTCTACACGGACACCGAGATCCAATGGTTTGGCCCGCAGGGAGGATTGCCCAACTGGGCCGACCCGCAAGAGAAGCAATTTGCCTGTCTGATCCATGAAGGTGAGCAGCACGCGCTTTGCCTGATGTTCAATGCCGGCGCCGATGCGGTCGATTTCGGGTTGCCCCCCGTATTGCCGGGGGCTCGGTGGCATGTGGCCGCGGACACCTCTTGCGAGGCGCCACAAGATCTGTTTGCTGCAAGCGAGGAACCGCTTTGGGAAGATCCACAAGCCTACCACCTGAGCCCCCGATCTAGCGCCATACTTCTGGCGCGAGGAACGCAGGGCCAGACGGCGTTGACGGAAGCCAAATGCAAAAGATGAAAAGAGCGATCCCGATCACGACTTTGTTTCTGGATGTCGCCGGCGTATTGCTTACCAACGGGTGGGGCCATCAATCCCGGTCGTTGGCTGCGAAGGCGTTCGATCTGAATCTGGATGAGATGGAAGACCGGCATCACCTGACCTTTGACACGTACGAAGTGGGCAAACTCACGCTGGAGGAATACCTGACCCGGACGGTGTTCTACGAGGAGCGACCGTTCACACGGGATCAGTTCCGGGAATTCATGTGCGCGCAGTCGCAACCCTATCCTGACATGATCGAGTTGGCCCGCAATCTCAAGGCGCAGCACGAACTGAAGATCGCCGTGGTCAACAAAGAAGCGCGCGAACTGAATTCGTATCGGATTGAAAGATTCAAGCTGGATGAGTTCGTAGACTTTATTATTTCCTCCTGCTTTGTCCACTTCCGCAAACCCGACGCGGACATCTTTCGCCTTGCGCTGGACATTGCCCAGGTGCCAGCCGAGCAGGTCGTCTATATCGATGACCAGCCGTTGTTCGTCCAGGTCGCGGAAGGTCTGGGGATTCACGGGTTGTCGTATGCGTATCTCATGGGAGAACTGGCCCGCCTGACCGGAACGGAAGCGGCGCGAGGTCGGATCATCCTCGCCCACCTGGGCAACGGTGCGAGCCTGGCCGCGGTGCGCGACGGCAAATCTGTGGACACAAGCATGAGTTTCACCCCGACCGCCGGAGTACCGATGAGCACCCGCTCCGGCGATCTCGATCCCGGGCTGGTTTGGTATCTGGCGTGCACGGAGAAAATGAGCGCGAAGCAATTCAACGAGATGGTCAATTTTCAGTCCGGGCTGCTCGGCGTGTCCGAGACCAGTTCCGACATGCATGACTTGCTCGAGCGCGAAACTGAAGATGTGCGGGCAGCCGAGGCGGTTGCGCTGTTTTGTTACCAGGTGAAAAAACGGATCGGCGCCTTCGCGGCGGCGCTCGGCGGGGACTGGACACGCTGGTGTTCGCCGGCGGCATCGGCGAGAACGCGCCCATAGTTCGCGCGGGGATATGCGATGGGCTGGAGTTTCTTGGCATCGAACTCGAGGAAAAACGAAACGTGGCGAACGCGGGCGTGATTTCCACTGTAACCAGCCGGGTTCCCGTCCGCGTCATCCACACGGACGAGGAATGGATGATCGGAAAGACGGTCTGCCGCGTTTTGGGTCTTACAGTTGAAAAGGAACATGAAAGCAAAAAAGGTGTCTGAAAGGAGCATTGTCATGAAGGTCAAAAATGGGGTTGCGGAGAACATCGCCGTGGAAACGGAGAAGATGAATAGAACGGACACGTCGTTGTCGCCCGATTTGCTGCGAAAGATGAACGCGTATTGGCGTGCCGCGAACTATCTGTCCGTCGGGCAGATTTATCTTTACGACAATCCTTTGCTTCGCGAGCCGCTGAAGCTGGAGCACGTGAAGCCGCTGGTGGTCGGGCACTGGGGCACGACGCCGGGTCAGAACTTCATCTACGTGCACCTGAACCGGGTCATCAAGAAGTATGACCTGGATATGTTCTACATCGCCGGGCCCGGGCACGGCGGCCCGGCGATTGTGGGCAACGTTTATCTCGAAGGCACGTGGAGTGAGGTTTATCCGAACGTCACTCAGGACGAAGCCGGGCTGAAAAAACTATTCAAGCAGTTTTCTTTCCCCGGCGGGATTTCCAGCCATGTGGCGCCGACGACGCCGGGGTCAATTCACGAAGGTGGCGAGCTGGGCTATTCGCTCAGCCATGCCTTCGGGGCCGCGTTCGACAATCCCGACCTGATCGTCGCCTGCGTCATTGGCGACGGCGAAGCGGAATCGGGCCCCTTGGCGACCGCCTGGCAGTCCAACAAACTTCTCGACCCCATGACCGACGGCGCAGTGCTGCCGATCTTACACCTCAACGGCTACAAGATCAGCAATCCGACCGTCTTGGCCCGCATCGAGCCTGAGGAATTGGAGCAATTTCTGCGTGGCTGCGGCTGGACGCCGTATTTCGTCGAGGGCGACGATCCGATGGAGATGCACCAGCTCATGGCTGCGACCTTGGACAGGGCCGTCGAGGACATCCAGCGTGTTCAGAGCAATGCGCGGAGCAAGAACGACACCACCCGGCCACGCTGGCCAATGATTGTCCTGAGATCGCCCAAGGGTTGGACGGGACCGAAAGTCGTGGACGGTCTGCAAATCGAGGGCACATTCCGAGCGCACCAGGTGCCGCTCCTGGTGGATGTCGCGCATCCCGATCATCTCCAGCAGCTTGAAAGCTGGATGAAGAGCTACAAGCCGGAAGAACTGTTTGATGAGAATGGTCGGCTCAGGCCGGAATTGGCCGAGCTGGCGCCGAAGGGCGACCGGCGGATGGGCGCCAATCCGCACACCAACGGCGGCATTCTGTTGCGCGACCTGCGTATGCCGGATTTTCATCTTCACGCGGTGAATGTGCCTTCGCCCGGCGCCGTAGACGGCCAAGATACGCTCGTGCTGGGTAAGTTCCTGCGTGACGTGGTCAAGCTGAATCAGGATCAGCGCAATTTCCGTGTCTTCGGCCCCGATGAGACGGTCTCGAACCTCCTGGGCGCGGTCTTTGAAGCAACCAATCGCCAGTGGGACGCCCAGACAGAAAAGAACGATGAATTTCTCGCCCCCGCCGGACGCGTGCTGGATTCGATGCTCAGCGAACACCAGTGCGAGGGTTGGTTGGAAGGCTATCTGCTGACCGGGCGGCACGGGCTGTTCAACTGCTATGAGGCCTTCGTTCGCATCGTTGACTCGATGTTCAGCCAGCACGCCAAGTGGCTGAAGGTAACGCTGGAACTGCCCTGGCGCCGGAAGATCGCCTCGCTGAACTATCTGCTCGCCTCCCACGTCTGGCAGCAGGATCACAACGGCTTCACGCACCAGGATCCCGGCTTCCTCGACCATGTCATCAACAAGAAGGCCGATATCGTGCGCGTTTACCTGCCGCCCGATGCGAACTGCCTCTTGTCGGTTGTTGATCACTGCCTACGCACCCGGCACTATGTGAACGTGGTGGTTGCGGGAAAGCACGCGCTGCCCCAATGGCTGACCATGGCCGAGGCGGTCGTGCATTGCACGGAAGGAATTGGCATCTGGCAATGGTCCAGCAACGACCAGGGCGCTGAGCCGGACGTGGTGATGGCCTGTTGCGGCGACACGCCCACGCTGGAGATCTTGGCGGCCGTTTCCATTCTGCGCGAGCATCTGCCCGACCTGAAAATCCGCGTGGTCAACGTCGTTGATCTGATGAAGCTACAGTCTGCGAGCGAGCATCCGCACGGGCTGAGCGAAACGGATTACGATTCGCTCTTCACGGTAGACAAGCACATCATCTTTGGCTTTCATGGATACCCATCGTTGGTCCACCGGCTGACCTACCGCCGGACCAATCAAAACCTGCACGTCCGAGGCTACAAGGAAGAGGGCACGATCACGACGGCCTTCGACATGCGAGTGCAGAATGACCTGGACCGGTTCCACCTGGTGCAAGACGTGGTTGATCGCCTGCCGCATTTGGGTTCCCAGGGGGCCTACCTGAAGCAGATGATGCAAGACAAGCTCATCGAGCACACGCATTACATTGATGAACACGGCGAAGACATGCCGGAGATTCGGAACTGGAAATGGAGTACCCCCAAATGAATGCGCAAGACCTGACAAACACCGCGAGAATGCTGGTCGCCGGCGACAAGGGCCTGCTGGCGATGGATGAAAGTACTCCCACCTGCAACAAACGCTTTGCCAGGTTGGGGATTCCCCAGACCGAGGAGGCCCGGCGCGCCTATCGGGAGTTGATTGTGACCACGCCCGGTCTCGGGGAGTGCATCAGCGGCGTGATCCTTTACGACGAGACGATCCGCCAGCGGAAGAAAGATGGCACCCCCTTTCTTAAAGTCATTGCCCATGCGGGAATCATTCCCGGAATCAAAGTTGACGCCGGCGCCAAGGAGATGGCAGGTCAGCCCGGAGAGAAAATAACTGAAGGCCTGGACGGATTGTGCGACCGCCTGGCCGAATACGCTCAGATGGGCGCCCGTTTTGCCAAGTGGCGCGCGGTGATTGCCGTGGGCGATGGCATTCCCAGCCGGGGTTGCATCGAGGCTAACGCGCAGGCGTTGGCGCGCTATGCCGCGTTGTGCCAGGAAGCCGGACTGGTCCCCGTCGTCGAGCCGGAAGTGCTCATGGACGGCGAGCATACCCTGGAGCGGTGCGGCGAGGTCACGGAGGAAGTCCTGCGAACGGTTTTCAGCGAGCTTCACACACAGCGAGTGGTGCTGGAGGGCATGATCCTGAAGCCCAACATGGTGCTTCCGGGATTGACCTGCCCCAAGCAAGCAGCGGTGAACGAGGTGGCCGACGCCACGGTAAGGTGTCTTTTGCGAGCCGTCCCCGCTGCCGTTCCGGGGATTGCGTTCTTGTCGGGCGGTCAATCCCCTGAACTGGCCTCGGCCCGTTTGAATGCCATGAATGTTCGATTCCAGGCGCGGCTGCCGTGGGCGTTGGCGTTTTCGTTTGCCCGCGCCATCCAGCAGCCGGCTTTGGAGATCTGGGTAGGCGAGGAGACCCACGTGTTAGCGGCGCAGCAAGCTCTGCTTCATCGAGCCAGGTGCAACCAGGCTGCGCGCCGTGGGGAATATGCTGCCGCGATGGAAAGGACATGAGCATGCTAAGCGGTTTCCCGCAGCTCACGAAATCTGCAGCATAGCAAAGACAGAAAGGAGTGCCCATTATGAAACCCAATACCGACCAGTCCAAGGCTCCCGAATCGGAGCCGGGATCGAAGCCCGATCCGAAGGACGATCTGAAATCCCTGCCCCTGCCGGAAGTGGAGAAAAAACTGGGGTCGTCGCCGGATGGCCTCAGTCAAGCCGAGGCGCAGAAACGGCTAGCCCAATATGGGCCGAACGAGATTGAAGAAAAGAAAACCAATCCGTTCCTGAAATTCCTCACCTATTTTTGGGGTCCCATCCCGTGGATGATCGAAGCGGCCGTGATCCTTTCGGCGGTAGCCCGGCATTGGCCGGATTTTTTCATCATCCTCCTTTTGCTTGTTTCCAACGCCGTGGTCGGATTCTGGGAAGAACACCAGGCGGGCAATGCTATCGCTGCGCTGAAGGCCAATCTGGCGATCAAGGCCCGGGTGAAACGTGATGGGAAGTGGACCACCCCGGCGGCGCGTGATTTGGTGCCGGGCGACGTCCTCCGCGTGCGCCTGGGCGACATCGTGCCGGCGGATGCGCGCTTGCTGGCGGGTGACCCGGTGGAGGTGGATCAATCCGCGCTGACAGGCGAATCTTTGCCCGCCACGCGCAAACCTGGCGAGGCGGTGTTTTCGGGGTCGATTATCCGCCAGGGCGAAATCGACGCGATGGTGTACGCCACCGGCGCGAACACCTACTTCGGCAAGACCGCGCAACTGGTACAGGAGGAGCAGACCGCCAGTCATTTCCAACGTGCCGTGCTGAAGATTGGCGATTACCTGATCATCCTGGCGGTGGCTCTGGTGGCGGTGATTATCACCGTCGCGCTCTTCCGCGGCGACCCCATCCTCACCACGTTGCAGTTCGCCCTGGTGCTGACCGTGGCCGCGATTCCCGTGGCGATGCCCACGGTGCTGTCCGTGACCATGGCGGTCGGCGCGCGCCTGCTGGCCAAAAAAGAGGCGATTGTAACCCGCTTGGCGGCCATCGAGGAATTGGCGGGCGTGGACGTGTTGTGCGCCGACAAGACTGGCACCCTGACCCAGAACAAGCTGACGCTGGGCGATCCGTTCAGCGTGAATGGTATCCCTGCCGACCAGGTCATCCTCTGGGCCGCACTGGCTTCTCGTGAGGAAGACAAAGACACCATCGACATGGCCGTGATTGGCGGTCTGAAAAATGATCAGGCCTTGAAAGGCTACCAGGTGGTTCATTTCCGGCCGTTCGACCCGGTGCATAAGCGCACCGAAGCCATCGTCAAAGGCACGGACGGCAAGGAGTTCAAGGTAGCCAAGGGCGCGCCGCAGGTGATCTTGGAGTTGTCGGCCAATGCAGGACAGGTCAAGCTCGCAGTTGAGAAGGCGGTCAACGAATTTGCGGCGCGCGGCTTCCGTTCATTAGGCGTGGCCCGGGCAGATCAGGATGGCAAGTGGCAGTTTATTGGCGTGTTGCCGCTGTTCGACCCGCCCCGCGAGGAAGCCAAAGCGACTATCGCGAGCGCCCGACAGATGGGGGTAAACGTCAAGATGGTGACGGGCGATCAACTGGCCATCGCTCGGGAAACCGCCGAAAAATTGGGGCTGGGCACAAACATCCTGGATGCCAGTGGCTTCGGCGACACGAAGGTTCACGAGACAACCCAGTTGGCGGAGTCCATCGAGAAAGCGGACGGCTTCGCCCAGGTGTTCCCCGAACACAAGTTCCACATAGTGGATGTCCTGCAAAAACGCGGTTATATCGTCGGCATGACGGGCGATGGGGTGAACGACGCCCCGGCGCTAAAGAAAGCAGACTGCGGCATCGCCGTTTCCGGCGCGACAGACGCGGCGCGCGCCGCGGCGTCTATCGTGCTGATGACGTCGGGCCTGTCGGTGATCATTGACGCGATGAAGGAGAGCCGGAAAATCTTCCAGCGGATGAATAGCTACGCCATATACCGCATCGCTGAAACGCTGCGCGTGCTGTTTTTCATGACGCTGGCGATCCTGGTGTTTAACTTCTATCCGGTGACCGCTGTGATGATCGTGATGCTGGCGTTGCTCAACGACGGGGCGATCCTGTCCATCGCATACGACAGCGTTCATTACAATGATAAGCCCGAGGCCTGGCAGATGCGCATGGTGCTCGGGATCGCCACGGTGCTGGGCGCCATCGGGGTTGTCGCTGCCTTCGGCTTGTTTTATCTCGGTGAGCGCGTCTTTCATCTCGACCGTGCGCACATCCAGACGCTGATGTACCTGAAGCTGTCCGTGGCTGGACACTTGACGATCTTCCTCGCGCGCACGCGTGGCCCGTTCTGGTCCATACGCCCCGCGCGGGTGCTATGGGTAGCGGTGCTCGGCACGCAAATGTTGGCAACTCTGATTGCAGTGTATGGGGTGTTCATGACACCCCTCGGCTGGGGCTGGGCTTTGTTCGTTTGGGGCTATGCGCTGGCCTGGTTCCTCGTGAATGACCGCGTGAAACTGCTTGCATATCGGATTTTTGACCCTACGGAAATCCCATTGTTGGTCAAGAAGCCGCTCGACCTTACCCCGCGTATCGCCACACGGGCCTATGAACTCTACGAGCAGCGAGGTCGCCGTGAAGGCCACGCGACTCAAGATTGGGCTCAGGCGGAGAAGGAGATTCTGGAAGATGACTCATCAATAGACAAGCACAACCCACGCAGCTCGTGACAAAGAAGGGAAAAAGATGAAAATCAGTTCAACGGATTTCCGTGTGCGGCCCGATGAAAAGGTCAAACTCAGGGAGTGGCCGACGATTGTGAAGCCCTTCTGCAAGTCGAAGCAGCGGTATCGAAAACTCCTAGGAAAATACGTTGCGGATCGTCTCGCCGTGTTTTGGAGGACGCACAGTCTATCGTCAGCGCTGCTATGGCGTCCACGCCATAGTTGCCGACGACCCAACGAAGGAGAGCGAGAATGAGCAATGATGTTTTGAAGACTTTATCACCCGTTGATTGGGATCATTTGTCCATCAATACGCTCCGTTTTCTATCAATCGACGCGGTCTAAAAAGCCAACAGTGGGCACCGCGGCTCACCGATGGGTGCTGCCGCTTTGGCATACGTCTTGTGGATGCGCTTCCTAAAGCACAATCTATCCAACCCAAGATGGTCCGACCGCGATCGCTTTTTACATACGCCCACCGATCAGACTGGCTGCTTTAATGAGTATGCCTGTAATATATGTTTTCACGCATGACAGTATCGCCCTGGGAGAAGACGGCCCCACGCACGAACCAGTCGAGCAACTCCTGGGGTTGCGTTCTATCCCCAATACGCTGGTCACCCGTCCAGCTGATGCGAACGAAACTGCCGCTGCCTGGCATATTGCCATTGAACAAAAAGATGGACCAGTAGCCCCGATCCTCACCCGGCAGAATCTACCGATCCTGGATTTGCAGAAATACTCACACCTTCCGCTCGGCGTTCGTTCGGGCTGGCATAATCCTGCGCATACAACCGGAAACACTCCTTCGGATATTACCTTGATGCCATCGGTTCCGAGGTCCAACTGCCGCTTGTGACACGCGAGAAACCGGGAGCCCAGGGCGTCAGGGCGCGCTCAGCCAGCCTGCCATGCGGGAATCTGTTTGACGCACAACCCGTCG
>Ga0316577_10001378_pt1 | contig 11449 bp, 7 predicted proteins | sample S5NA_FD_203073 | JGI IMG/M metagenome (GOLD analysis project Ga0316577, IMG submission 203073) | Rhizosphere microbial communities from salt marsh grasses in Alabama, United States - S5-7_050615r2r1 | ecosystem: Host-associated > Plants > Roots > Rhizosphere | place: USA: Alabama | collected... | reverse complement strand
CAGCGAGCTCAGCCTCGATGCTCCCATCGACCGGAGCGACCGCGACAGCGCCAGCTTCGGTGAGCGATTCGCCGGAGCTGAAGCCAGCGACATCGAGGAAGACGTGGAGGCCATCGCCCGGAGGGACTACCTCGAGCATATGTTCGAGCAGTACCTCACCGAGCGGGAGAGAAAGATTCTCTACCTCTATTATGGCCTGGACGACGGCGAGGAGCGGACCCTGGAGGAAATCGGCTCTCTCCTTGGCGTGACGCGGGAGCGAATCCGTCAGATTCGAAACCGTGCCTTCGAAAAGCTACGGGAAAGCCCTCACGGCGAGTCTCTTTCCGGCTTCTGGAACGTCAACTAAGGCATCAACCCAGTGGCCAACCGGAGGGGCCCCGCCGCAGGGACGGCGGGGCCCTGTTGATTTTCATGGCCTTTCCTGCTGGAAGACTCACCCTGCGAGAAGGATCTCGAGGCCGGTTTGTTTCCGCGCTGACCTTGGTTCTGGCATCCATCTCACACCCCGGACAGACACCAGCCCACGCACAGGAGTGGAATTCCTCTCGCGCTCTGGAGCTCATCAGAGAAGCCGGAGAGTTGAGACACAGCACAGTGCAGGACCCGGATTTCCGGTCGTATTCCGCCCAGGCCCGCGGATACGTCCACTTCTTCCTGGATCGGGAGGACACCGGGGAACGAATCCTGGTGAAGACGGATCAGATCGCCCTGGAGGTCTACTGGGCTACACCGAACCGGTTCAAACAGCGCATCGTGGGCCTCCGGGACGAGAAGAGCCTTCCCACCAACATTCATTATCACCTTGACCACCTCGTGGTGGTCCAGGACGACTTCGGGGACCTGATCCGGATCGGAGACGGCGATGAAGTGGAGTCCGTGCTCCACCCGGTGGCCCCCTCCGCCGAGGTGTTCTACGACTTCCTCCTGGCCGACTCCGTCACCCTCCTCCTCCCGGGGGACCAGGAATCAGTCAGGGTCTACGAGGTCCTGGTCCGCCCGAAGAGCTTCGACATTCCCGGCTTCGTGGGCAGTGTGTTCCTGGATCGCGCAACGAAGGCCATTGTGCGGATGAGCTTTACCTTCACACCGGCTTCCTACGTGGACTCCTACCTGGACCATATCCAGATATCCATCGAGAACGGACTCTGGCTGGGGAAATACTGGCTCCCGTACAGGCAACAGCTGGAGATCCGGCGGGAAGTACCCTACCTGGATATTCCCGCCGGAAGCGTCATCAAAGGTTGGTTCGAGATCAGGGATTACGAAATCAATCCGCCCCTCCCCGTGACCCTCTTCAGCGGTCCCACCATCTCGGCCCTTCCGGAGGAACAACGCCGAGCCTTCCCCTTTGAAGAGGGTCTCCACGAGCATCTGGACGTCGAGGGCCTCACCCCGCCACCGGAGATGCAGGAGATCCGCCGCATGGCTCTCTCCATCGCCAGGGACCACTACCTGACGGGAGTGAGTGGGCTTCGGCTCCACCTCCCACAGCCCGTGGTCTCCTCCGGCTTCCGCTTCAATCGGGCGGAGGGAGTCTTCCTGGGTGCGGGCCTCTCGTACGGCTTGAGCCCGTCTCTGGGGATGGCGGTACACGGAGGTGTCTCGTTCGGCCGGGAGCGTCCTGAAGCCCAGATCACGCTGAGCAGGGGGGACCGGCAGCCGTTTCTCCGCTTCACCGGGTCCCTGAGCCAGCCTCGGGATCTCGGGCCGAGGCCCGGGATCAGCGGGGTTCTGAACACTTTGGGGGCGCTCTCTCTGGACAAGGACTACCAGGACCTCTTCTTCGTCACAGGTGCCAGGGCGACCCAGACCTGGGTGGTGAGACCCGGTATGGAGTTGGGGATCGAGGAACGATGGGAGGCACATCGCCCGGCTCGGGACGAGGTATCCTCCGATCCCACAACTCCCCGGTTCCGGCCGGTGATTCCCACCGAGAGAGGAAACTGGAGGTCCGTAGCCCTGAGGATGTCCTCCACCACCCCCTGGCAATCCTTGACCACGGCGTGGCAGGCTCTGGCCGGGCGCTTCGAAGATCGGTCTGTCGGTGAGCTGACCGGGACGGCCACCTTCCGGCGGTCTTCTCTCTCCAGAGGCATGGACCTTCTCGCCACGCTGCAGGGAGGTCTTCTCCTGGGTGATCCCCCCGTTCAGAGTCAATATTTCCTCGGTGGCCGGGAAACGATCCCCGGGTATGAGTTTCGATCCCTTTCCGGGGACCGGTTCTGGATCTTGAGGGCTCAGGCAGCCAGAGACCTCAAGACTCCATGGGCCCGCCTGAGGATCTTCGGGGCGGTGGGGGGAGCTCGTCTCGCCGACCAGGCCACCTCGGAAACCGGACGTTCGGAGGAGAGCCACCGTCTCCTCACGTCTCTTGGGGCGGGTATGGGTCTCTTCTGGGATGTCCTGCGCCTGGACTTCGCCCGAGGGCTCAGCGGAGGGGGAGACTGGGAGGTCGTCTTATCGGTGAACCACGCCTTCTGGCCCTGGTTGTAGCGTTCTCCCCCGAGGCCAGGAGAAACCAGGAGCGGGGGACGGGGAATCAAACCTCCCCGCCCCCCTGCAGCCGCGCCGCGTTGGGTGGCTGGAGATCCCCAGGAGAGCGTGGACGGCCTTCCCAACGGCGACGATCGGCCTGGACAGACCCCTCCTCAGTCCACCGCCCCTACCGGGATCCGGGGGCTCAGGAGGACGAGCTCCCGGACCACGACGTCGGCGGTGGGGATGGCAACCCCGTCCCGCTCATAGGAGTCGTATTCCAGCCGCCCTTCGACGTACACCCGATCTCCCTTGGACACGTAGTCCTCTGTGAACTGGGCCAGTCGGTTCCAGAGAGTGAGGCGGTGCCAGTCGGTGCGCTCTTTCGGCTCTTCTCCGTTGCTCGAAGTGCGCCGATTGGTGGCCAGCGAGAGGTGGGCCACCTTCGTCCCGTTGGCGGTCTCCTGGATGTCCGGGTCCTGCCCGACGTTCCCTACCAGGATGATCTTGTTCACGGATCTGCTCATGTCACTCCTCCAACGCCCGGGTGAGTATGGCCCACCTCCTGAGACGGGAGGTGGGCGGGGGTAGAAGGAGTCTTGCCCGAGAGGGCGGGCCCTCCCATGGCTGATTCGGGCCGTTCTTCAGAGGAAGCAGGGAAGGGAAAGGAAGGAACAGGAACAAGTGGCGAGGCCCCGAAATGCCACTGAAAACCCGGTATCCACGTCGACGCTCAACCTTTACACGCGTACCAGCTCTCGCCGATCCCGGTATCCACGGCCAGAGGCACGTTCAGCTCCAGGGCTCCCTCCATCTCTTCCACCACCATCCTCCCCACCGCCTCGACCTCGTCTTCCGGGACTTCCAGGAGAAGCTCGTCGTGGACCTGCAGGAGAAGACGACTCCTGGGAAAGCGATGATCCAGAAGCCCTTGAATCCTGATCATGGCCACCTTGATGAGGTCTGCGGCAGTTCCCTGAATGGGCGTGTTCTGAGCCACCCGCTCTCCGAACTGCCGAACGTTCCAGTTCGTTGCTTTGATCTCCGGGACGTACCTTCGACGCCCACTGAGGGTCTCCACGTACCCCAGGTCCCGCGCCAATCCCACCTGCTGGTCCAGGAAGGTTCTCACGCCGGAGAAACGGTCGAAATAGGCCTGTATGAAGTCCCGGGCCTCTTCCCTGGAGATGCCCAGCTGGCGAGCAAGGGAGAAATCACCCTGGCCGTAGAGGGTGGCGAAGTTGATGGTCTTGGCCCGACCCCTCATCTCGTGGGTCACATCCTCGAGGGGGACCCCGAAGATCACGGATGCCGTCTGCCTATGTACGTCGATCCCCTCCCGGAACGCCCGGACGAAGGCCTCGTCGCCCGAGAAATGAGCCAGGATCCGGAGCTCGATCTGTGAGTAGTCGGCTCCGAAGAACAGGCATCCCTTCTCGGCGACGAATCCCCTTCGGATCTCCCGTCCCAGCTCGGTCCGGATCGGGATATTCTGGAGGTTGGGGTCCGAGGAGGAGAGGCGACCGGTAGCGGCTACGGTCTGGTTGAAGGAGGTATGGATCCGCCCCGATCTCGGATTCACAAGCCTGGGAAGGGCGTCTACATAGGTGTTGCGGAGTTTCTCCAGCTGTCTGTAATCCAGGAGTCTCTTCGGGAGGGGGTGGCCCATCTCCGCCAGCTCCTCCAGGACAGACGCGTCCGTGGAAGGGCCTGTCTTCGTCTTCTTCAGAACAGGGAGGCCCAGTCTGTCAAAGAGGATCTCCCTGAGCTGGGGCGTCGAGTTCAGGTTGAACTCCTCTCCGGCAAGACCCACGATCTCGTCTCGAAGGCCCGCCAGCTCACCCTCCAGCCGCCGATTCATCTCCTGGAAGAAGGGAACGTCAATCCGAATTCCGTTCGCCTCCATCCTGGCCAGAACCGGAACCAGTGGGATCTCCAACTCACGGAAGAGGCCGTCCAGCTCCTGCTCCTCCAGCTGGGGTTCGAACAGGTCTCGGAGGCGAAGCGTATAATCGGCGTCCTCGCAGGCGTACTCTCCTGCCTTTTCCAACGGGACCTCGGCAAATGAAATCTGGGCTTTCCCCTTTCCGGCAACGTCCTCGTAGGAAACCATCTTGTGCCCCAGGAGCGTCACCGAGAGGGCGTCAAGCCCGTGCTGTCTTCGGTTCGGGTCCAGCACGTAGGACGCGACCATGGTGTCGAAGACGACCCCCTTCATCTTCACCCCTGCTCCCTCCAGGACGATGAGGTCGTACTTGAGATTCTGGCCGATCTTCCCCACCGCCGGGTCCTCCAGCACCTCCACGAGAGGTTGCATTTCCGGTGAAAGAAGGGGCGGCAGGTTCCTGGGAGATCCATCCCCTTCGTCGTCCAGAGCCAACTCTCCGCTCTTCCGGTGGGCGAAGGGGAGGTAGAATGCCTCCCCGGCCCGGAAGGCCAGGGAGATTCCCACTAGGTCCGCCTGCGTAGCCTCCTGGCTGGTGGTCTCCGTGTCGACCGACACGAACCCAGCCTCCCGGGCTTCTCCGGCCAGCTCGGCGACTGTCTCTGGATCCGTCACCAGAGTGTATTCCGGCGGTGCCTCCTCCGGGTGGAGTTGTCCTCCCCCAGCCTCCTCGGCGCCCTTTGACTGTGGCGCACCAACGCCCGCAAACCGCTCTGTCAGTCGGCGGAACTCCAGTTCCACGAAGAGCTGTCGCAGACGTTCCCTATCAGGCTCCCTGACCTTCAGAGCCGGCAGATCCAAATCCACCGGAAGGTCCGTCTGGATCGTGACCAACCTCTTGGACAAGCGAATCAGGTCAGCGTTCTCCGTCAGGGACTCTCGGACACGCTTTGCCTTCATTTCCCCGGCCCGGGCCAGGATCGCCTCCAGGTCCCCATGCTCCTGGAGAAGCTTCACGGCCGTCTTCGGGCCGATTCCCGGGGCCCCCGGAACGTTGTCCGAAGAATCTCCCACCAGGGCCAGGTAGTCGGCGATTTGCCCGGGAGGAATCCCGAACTTCTCGTGGGCGTTGCTTTCGTCTACCCACTCGGCCTCCACTCCCGTGGGCCCCCCCCGTCCGGGATTGAGGAGGTGGATCCCCGGCCCCACCAGCTGATAGAGATCCTTGTCCCCGGAGACGATGACGGCCTCCAGCCCGGCGTCCCGCGCCTTCAGGGCGAGGGTGCCGATGACGTCGTCCGCCTCATACCCGTCCACCGCCACTGCCTCGTCGTGGAAGCCTTCCACCAACTCCCGGATCCGGGGAAGGCTGGCCGCCAACTCTTCGGGCATCTTCTCCCGCGTGGCCTTGTATTCCGGATACATCTCCTCCCTCTGGCTCATCCCCATGTCGAATACGATGGCCAGGTAGTCCGGCTGATGGTCGTCCCGGATGGACACCAGAAAGTTGGCGAAGCCGAAGGGGGCCGAAGTGTTCTCACCCCGAGAGTTCGTGAGGGGTCTGTGAATGAAAGCGAAGAAGGCCCGATAGATCAGGGCATATGCATCGATGAGGAAGAGTCGCGGAGCCTTCTTCGGAGGAACGACAACCATCAGGCGCTCATTTCAGTGGGATGGGGGGTCCTCGATGGCGAGGTCCTGCTCGAGGGACATCCAGAGGAAACAACTGCGTGAGGCGCCGGGGGCTCAGTGGCGATTCACGTTCGCGGCGTGGAACCCTCGCTCCGACTCCCTGATTTCGAACTCGACCTCCTCACCCCGGGTCAGGGTCCTGAACCCGCTGCAGCGGATCTCGGAGAAGTGGACGAAGACGTCCTTCCCGTCCTCGGTGAGAATCGAGCCGTAACCCTTGGAAGCATCGAACCACTTCACCGTTCCCACAATCATCGGAAGCCAACTCCCGAAGTCTGATTGTCCGGTTCGAACTCGCCGAAGATGACAGCAAGGCAAAGGCATCGTCAAGAACGAGCTTCACGTCCCGGTATCCAGGGAGGGGTAGAGCCAAGCATAGATCTCCCGGTTCAACAGCACGTTCTTCACGTACCCCCTGGTCTCTGCGAAGGGGATCCGCTCCACGAAGCGGGCCAGATCCCCATGCTCCGGGTAGGCTTGCCAGCGCCTGGCCCGGGTCGGTCCCGCATTGTAGGCAGACAGAAGAACGGAGAGATCCGCCCCGAATCGGCGTCGCAGATCGGAGAAGAACGACATGCCCAGATGGAGGTTGATCTCCGCATGGTAGAGGTGTTCATCGGGCTCGAAGCCCTGGGGCCCCTGAACGCGAGCCAACTCCCTTCCGGTGGAAGGAAGGACCTGCATCAAACCTCGGGCGTCTGCCCTGGACCGGGCCTCATGCCAGAAGGCGGATTCCTGACGAATGAGACCGGCCATGAGAAAGGGATCCAAGTCCTTCTCCCGCGCCTCCCGAAGAACCATCTCCCGGTAGGGAAAGGGATACACCGCCGAGAGGAGATCCCGGTCCCACTCGCCACCCAGTCGTTGGACCTCCCACCCCAGATTGATCCCCTCCCTGGTGAGGCCTCTCTCGTTCAACTCCAGCGCCAACCTCAAGAGCAAACCCCTGCGCTCCCCGACATCCTCCACCTCCCGGAGCGTCCGGGTCAGTCGGTCCAACTCCCAGCTGGCGCCTTCATCCAAACCCACACGCATGAGTGCGTCGATCCGATTCAGTCCCTGGGCCACCCCCCGGGAAAGGGGCGGGGGAGAGACCGGCTCCGGAATCTCGGGATCGTAGGGCAGCTCCAGGAGCACGCCCGCCTCAACCGAATAGTAGGAAAGGGCGAAGCGCTTCCGCAGACTATCCAGAAGGGCCCGGGCCTCGCTTTCCCGCCCTCTGGCCAGAAGGGTTCGCCCCGCCCAGAACGCGGCTTCATCCCACCTTCTTCCGTTGGGGAAGCTCTCCAGGTAGTCCTGGAACACCTGGATGGCTTCCTCCTCATTCCCCGTGGAAAGGTGAATCTGTCCCAGCCGCATTCTTGCCTGGCCGGCGAGGTTCTGCGAGGGGGAGAGCGCGGCGGTGGCCTCGAAGCCCAGAACCGCTCCTGAGAGGTCCCCCCGGTCCTGCAACGCATCGGCCCTCAAGAACAGTATCTCCACTGCCTCCGGGCGATCCGGGTATCCGGCAATGAGGGAATCCTGCACTGCCCTGGCTTCGGAGGCCCTCCCCAGCGCTCCGAGAGCCTGTGCCCGAAGAATCAACACCCGAGCCCGCAAGGCGGTATCCCCCTCCAGCCCTTCCGTGCCCAGAAGCGCCAGCGCGTTGCCAGGCTCCCGGAGGGTGAGGTGAATCCGGGCAAGGGCGAGGGCTTCCTCCCCGCTCAGAAGGCCACCCTTCAACTCCCCGTATGCCCTGTAGGCATTCAGGGCATTCCGATCCCGCCCTCCACGAGCCAGCGCTTCCGCCGCCTGTAGCGCCACGGAGGCCGAGTCGAATCCCAGCTCCAGGAGGGCCCCTCCCGCCGCCACCGCCAATCCTCCCCTCGGATCCTCTCGTATGACCTGTTGGAAGGCGGCTCTCGCGCCGACCGAATCCCCTCGAGCAAGCCGGAGAGCCCCCACCCGATCCCAGGCCAACCCTCTCTCCGAGCCGGAGGCGAGAGTGGGCAGGGCACTCCAGAAGGCGGTCTCGGCCCCGGCGGAGTCCCCGGAAGCCAGCAGGGCCCTGGCCGGAAGATCCCACCCCAGATGTCGGACCTCCTCCGGCGTCACCTCGGCGAGAAAGGCCTGTGTGGTCTCGGGGATTCCATCGTCCGCGGCGCGTCGGGCCAACTCGAGAGCAAGCCACCGCCCCCGCACTGGATCCTCCCTCACCACCGCTTTCAGGTCCTCCATGGCGCCGGTAAGATGACCCATGGCAATCCGGGCGCGAGATCGTCTCAGACGGGCCTCCAAGGGATCCATCTCACCTCCCTCTCCCTCCCCTCCCTCCCGCCCCCCAAGAGCCAGCGAGTAGGCCCCCTCCGCCCCGAGAAAGTCGCCTCTCTCCTCACGGGCCCTCCCAAGGAGGAACCAGGCGAGGGAACCGGTCAACCATCCACGATCCACTGCCGCCTGAAGCAGCTGCTCCGCCGCACTCCAGTGGCGCCAACCCATCTCCCCCCGCACCAGTAGAAGGAGGGTCTCTTCGTCTTCCGGGATCTTCCCAGCCAGAGCCCCCCGGAGGCGCTGGACACCGTGCCAGAATCGCCCCACCTCGTACTCCTCCCTCACGACGGCCAGGACCGAATCGGGCACGGCCTGACGAACGCCGGGGAGGGAACCGGGACGTAACGACCCCGAACCCTCCCGAGGGGAGAGGGCGAGGGCGAGGAGGAGGATCAGGATACCGTTCATAAGGGTGGGATCGGGAGGAGACGCCTGAAAAATGAAAAGAGGCCACCCCGCCACGGGGTGGCCTCAAGGACTTCCGTTTTGCGTCTTCTAGGAAGCCGCGGCCTGCCGGCCCCGCTCGATGGCGTGGAGGGCGTCGATCATCTTCTGCGCCGACTCCTCCATGTCGATGACGAGACTGTCGATACGGGACACGAAGTAGTTGTGGGCGATACTCACCGGAATCGCGATGGTGAGACCGGCCGCCGTCGTAAGGAGAGCGACCTTGATTCCCCCTGCTACCAGGGTGGCCTCGACCTCTCCCGCCGCCTCGATGGACTGGAAGGCGATGATCATCCCGATCACGGTCCCGAGGAACCCGAGGAGAGGAGCGATGTTGGTGAGCGTCGCGAGGACCACCAGACCACGCTCCAGCTTGCTGAGCTCGATGAGGCCCTGGTTCTCGATGGCCTTCATGACCCGCTCGGTTCCTTCCTCATGCCGCTCGAGACCGGCGTAGAGAATGTTCGCGGCGGGGGAACTGGACTCCCGGGTCAGCTCCAGCGCCTCATCGATGCGCTGGCCGGCCAAAAGCTCGTCGACCTCCTTGAGGATCTTCCTGGTGCTGGTGCTCTTCGCCATCAACGAGAAGAACTTCCAGATGATGACGATGATGCCGACCACCACGCAGAGGGCCAGGGGCCACCGCATGAAGCCCGTCTGGTCCCACACAAAGCCTGCCTGCTCCTGCCAGGTCAATTCCGGCTGATCCATGCCGGGAAGCTGCAGCAGAGCACTGTAGATATTCATTACGCCCACCAAGAGGACCTCCTGCCGTAACGGTCGTCAGGCCAGTAAACGCGTGATCCCACGCACCTTCTTAGGAATGGATACGTAGAACCCTTACAAGGCTTGCCAAGATGGAGAGGGGGAACAGGTGTGTCAAGTGCCCGCCAGGTGTTCCCAGACCTTCCAGCAGGCCACTTCTCGCCTGTCGTCCCACGGGTCGCGGGGCGGAGAAGCAGTGGTGCACTGCGGCCCCTTGGATGGGTGGGGGCACCGGGGATGAAAGACACATCCCGCGGGGGGTGCCGCCGGGCTCGGGGGTTCGCCCGGGAGGATGGCCCATGGACTCCTCTCGAGGGTGGGCTCCTCCTGTGCCATTGCCGCAATCAACAGGCCCCTGGTGTAAGGGTGCAGAGGCTCGGCGAAGATCTCCTTGGCCGGTCCGACTTCCACCACCTTTCCCAGGTAGAGGACCCCGACCCGGTCCGCCACCTGGCGCACGACCGAGAGATCGTGAGTAATGAAGAGGTACGTGAGCCCCAGATCTCTCTGAAGATCGGTCAGAAGGTTCAGGATCTGAGCCTGGACGGAGAGATCCAGTGCGGAGACCGGCTCGTCCAGGACCAGAACCTCCGGCCCCACGGAGAGGGCGCGAGCGATCCCCAGTCGTTGCCTCTGCCCGCCACTGAACTCATGGGGGTACCGGGAGGCGGCTTCAGGCTGCAAACCGACGAGAGAGAGGAGCTCCGCCACTCTTCCCTTTCTTTTCCCTTCCGAAAGATGCTTCTGGTGTACCTCGAGGACTTCTTCGAGCATCCGGCCTGCCCGGAGTCTCGGGTTCAGAGATCCATAGGGGTCCTGGAAGACGATCTGGACGCTTCTGCGGTACGCCATGAGCTCCCGCGGCCCAAAGCCGAACACCTCTCGTCCTCGAAAGAGCACAGACCCACGAGTGGCGTTGAGCAAGCGGAGGACAACCCGGGCCAGCGTCGTCTTTCCACACCCGGACTCCCCCACGAGAGCCAGACATTCCCCGGAATGAAGGTCCAGGTCTACGCCTCGCAAGGCCTGGATTCTGCGGACCTTCCCCCCCCCGGGCCTCTCCAGGAATTCTCGATGCAGGTCCCGGATGGAGAGAACCGTTTCCGTCGCCGCCTTTTTCACGGACCTTTCTCCCTCGCGCCACCAGGGAACCAACAGCGGGCGAGGCGCCCCCCGGCGGAACCCGCCTGAGGACCGACCCGAACCCGATTTCGGCTTTCCTCTTCCGCCAGGGGGTCCAGCCCCGGCTCCCTGCCACAGATTTCCGCCGCCTCCGGGCAGCGAGGTCGAAATCGACACCCTTCCGGCCACGCGGTGGCCTCCGGCACCTCGCCCGGAATCGGTCTGAGTCGGGTCCTTCGGTCCTGAAGGGAGAGCCTGGAGCCCAGGAGCCCCCTCGTGTAGGGATGCCTGGGTTGAAGAAAGAGATCGGCAGCCGGCCCTCTTTCCACGATTCTCCCGGCGTACATGACGTAGAGTGTCTGGCAGATTTGCGCCACTACTCTCAGGTCGTGAGAAATGAGAAGCAGCGCCATCCTCCGCCGTTCCTGCAGGGACCTCAGGAGGGAGAGGATCTGGGCCTGGATCGTGACGTCCAGCGCGGTAGTGGGCTCATCCGCCACAAGGAGAGCCGGCTCCCCGGCCAGGGCCATCGCGATCATTGCACGCTGGCGCATCCCCCCTGAGAGCTCATGAGGATAGCTCCTCATCCGCGCGCCAGGCTCGGGAATCCCCACTTCCCCCAAGAGCCGGGTCGCCTCCTCTTCCGCTGGCCGGCCAGCCAGCCCGCGGTGCAGGGCCACGGCCTCCAGGACCTGGGTCCCGAGGGTGAGGACGGGATTCAGCGAGGTCATGGGCTCCTGGAAGACCATG
>Ga0316577_10001377_pt1 | contig 11450 bp, 9 predicted proteins | sample S5NA_FD_203073 | JGI IMG/M metagenome (GOLD analysis project Ga0316577, IMG submission 203073) | Rhizosphere microbial communities from salt marsh grasses in Alabama, United States - S5-7_050615r2r1 | ecosystem: Host-associated > Plants > Roots > Rhizosphere | place: USA: Alabama | collected... | reverse complement strand
GGGGATATCCGGCGTCCGGGGATGCTTTACGCCCGGATCCTCCGTCCGCCGGCCCACGGGGCGACCCTGACCAGGGTGGACACCTCCGGGGCGGAGTCCATCCCCGGGGTGACGGTGGTGAACGAGGGCGGGATGGTGGCGGTCCTGGCGCCGGACCCCGAAACGGCGGAGCGGGCCCTGGGGGCCGTCGAGGCCGAATTCCAGGAGCCGGAGCCCGCGGTGGACACGGAGAGCATTTTCCAGCACCTGGTGGACGCGGCCCCGGAGCCGAATATGCCGGAGCGGGAAGGAGATCTGGATGCCGGCCGGCGCGCCTCGGCTCACACCTTCGACTACACGTACACCAACGCCTACGTGGCCCACGCACCCATTGAGCCGCACACGGCGGTGGCGGAGATTCGGGACGGGAAGATGACGGTGTGGTCTTCCACGCAGGCGCCGTTCCCGCAACAGGAGTCCATCGCCCGGACCATTGGTCTCGAGCCCGGAAATGTCCGGGTCATCACCCCCTACGTAGGGGGCGGGTTCGGTGGGAAGACCAGCGGGCAGCAGGCCCTGGAGGCGGCCCAGCTCGCCCAGATCACGGGCCGGCCCGTCCAGGTGGCCTGGACCCGGGCGGAGGAGTTCTTCTACGACACCTTCCGGCCCGCCGCCACCATCAAAGTGGTGTCAGGGATGGACTCGGGCGGGAAGTTGACGCTCTGGGATTACCATGTCTACGGGGCTGGGGCCCGGGGCTCTGACGTTTTCTATGACGTCCCGAACAAGAGCGTGCGGGTGTACGGCGAGTGGGGTCGTGCGCCGGAGGGAATGCACCCCTTTGCCGTGGGAGCGTGGCGGGCCCCAGCGGCCAACAGCAACCGCTTCGCGGCGGAGCAGCAGATCGATATCATGGCGGCTGCCGCCGGGGTGGATCCACTGGAGTTCCGCCTGAGGAACACCACCGACCCCCGGATGCTGGCTGTGCTGAGGGCCATCGGGGAGGCGGCGGGTTGGGAGGCAAGGCCCAGGCCTGGGGGGAACGGCCGGGGTCGGGGCCTGGCCTGTGGAATCGACGCCGAGACGTACGTGGCCCACGTGGCTGAGGTGACCGTGGACTCCGACACCGGCCGGGTGAAAGTAGACCGGGTCGTCTGCGTGCAGGACATGGGGGTGGTGGTGAACCCCGACGGGGCACGAATGCAGATGGAGGGGTGCATCGCCATGGGCTTGGGGTACGCCTTCAGCGAGGAGATCCGGTTCCAGGGTGGGAAGATCCTGGACACCAATTTCGGCACGTACGAGCTGGCCCGCTTCAGCCAGGTGCCGGAGATCGAGACGGTCCTCGTCTCCAACGACGACCTGCCGCCGAAGGGGGGCGGGGAGCCGGCCGTCATCAACATGGGTGCAGTGATGGCCAATGCCATCTTCGACGCCACCGGCGCCCGGATCTACCACCTCCCCATGACCCCCCAGCGGGTGCTGGAGGCGATTCGGAGCGTGTGAGGGAGAGCGATGAGGGGGCCCGACGGTGGGAAACACCGTTTTCGCGTGGAGAGAGGACATAGATGAGCGGCATTTTGAGAAGGCTCCGTGGGGCCCTGGGAATGGCCGTCACCTGGGCGGTGGGGTGGGGGCTGAGCGTCGGCGTGCTGGTGAGTGTGTCATTCCTGTTCCTGGGAAACCGGACCTTCTTCTGGGACACCGTTCGTCCCGTCACTACGCTGGCTGCCTTCTCCGGCTTTGTCGGGGGCGCGGTCTTCTCCCTGGTTCTGGGGGCGGGGTACCGGCGTCGCATGCTCAGTGAGCTGAGGGCGGGGAGGATGGCCCTTTGGGGGGCGGGGGCGGCCCTGCTGATCCCTCTGGCCCTGCTGGGCGTGGGCCTCATCGTGCACGTCCCGCTGCGACCGGAGTTCATCTCGGTGTTGGGCCTGGGCCTGGCGGCCCTGGGAGCAGGCACCGCAGGAGGAATCGTCTGGCTGGCCCAGAGGGGCGATGGGGAGCTCGGGTCCGGGGAACCAGGGGGGAGGCTGACCGGCGGGCGCGAGTGAGCCGGACTCTGCCTTCCCCCTCCGAACCGGACATTGGGCGTGAACAGGTGCATCGAACGAGATTCCACAGATAGGGAACGAGGTTCCCTGAACAAGGAGGTTCGCATGAGACCGCTCTCTCTGTTCCTGGCCTTTGGCCTCCTCCTTCCCACCGGATGCGCCACCTCCTCCGGCGATTCCGGGGGGGGAAGCTCCGGCCCGTCTCCCAGCGGAGAGCTCCAGATCAGGGACTACATGGAGACGGACGTGCCCCGGGAGGCCTACCTGGCCAAGTTCGAGATCGTTCCGGAGCGGGGGGTGTCCCTGATCTACCCCACCACGGAGGAGGAGCCGAGGCAGGTCGGGCCCGGCATCCACCGTCTTCCTCGTGCGCCCACGGCTTTCGTCAACCAGCAGCGGGAGCGATATGAGTCTCCCATCACGGGGCTGCTGAACAGGGCCCCGCCTGCGGTCACGTCCGTGACGGTTCTGGTGGTGATCTCGGACCAACCGCTCAACCTGGGTCCATTCCTTCGGGCTTCGAGTGGGGCTCGGGACGAGCTCGGCATGAGGGCCTACACCGACGAGATCCTGGCCGTGGAGGGAATCCTGGGCGCGGTAGTCACATCCCCCGGCATCGCCCTCACGGAGCATCGGGTTCGGACCGTGAGCCTCCCCGGGGCGTGGTCTCTCCGCCGGTAGGGGTGGTCTCCGGGCCGGTTGGTGGGGCGGAGGGAAACGGCTGGACCCCGGGGGGGGCCGGTCACCGCGAGGGGCTTCCCCCGTGAGAGGGGATGACAAGATGGGACGCAGGAGCTCGGCGGAGCTCTGGACGGAACTGAAGGGTGTCGTCTGGGATTGGGGTGACACCCTCATGCGGGACATCCCGGGGAATTCCGGCCCCATGGTGTCGTGGCCCTACGTGGAGGCGATGCCCGGTGCGGCCCAGGCCCTGAGGGCGCTGTCTCGCCTTCCCGTTCAATGTGTCGCCTCGAACGCCACCGACTCGGACGGCGAACGAGTCGCCGAAGCCCTGGAACGGGTCGGACTTCGGAGACGTGTCACGCACTTCTTCACCTCAGGGGAATTGGGGGTCCGGAAACCGGACCCCGCGTTCTTTCGACGTGTGGCTCGAGAGGTGGGGATCCCGCCCAGGCACCTCCTTTCGGTGGGGAACGACCTCCGGAAGGACATCGTCCCGGCCAAGGCGGTTGGGATGGTCACGGTATGGGTATCCCGGACGGGGATTGTGGGTCAGGGGCAACCGGCCAAAGAGGGTGCCGGTGCGGAGGCGGGCAGCACGGAGGAGGCCGGAGAGGAGGACGCCGCGGACCTCATCGTGCCGGACCTTTCCCACCTGGCCCGGCTCGTGCCTGTCCTCTCGGAGGCGGGGAAACCCCCCTTGCGAGACACTCGTACGAGAGGGTGACCAGAGAGGTAACCGCTCGATCCGGAGTCGATCCCATGAGTTCCCCCAGGACCGTCCTTTTCGTCTTGCTCCTTGTTCTGTCTCCTCCTCTCGTCACCCCCGCCAGGGCGGGAGCCCAGGAGGACGATCTCATCTGGGGCCGGGTCCAGACCGTGACCGGCGAGGTCCACGAGGGCTTCATCCGGTGGGACCGGAACGAGGGGGCGTGGGCCGATCTCCTGAACGGCTACAAGGAGACGAGCCCCGTGGTCTTCGAGGATTGGTGGGAGCTGGCTCACCCCGGAGACACCAGCCGCGAGCGGGTCATCGAGGTGGGTGGCTACCGAATCACCTGGGACGACGACGTGCCGGACTTCTCCTCCAGTCACGAGTCGGGGGTCCGGTTCGGCCACATCCGGAGCCTGACTCCCACGGGGGACGACCAGGCTCGTTTGGAGCTCAGGTCCGGGCGGACGGTGGAGCTGGAAGGGGGATCGACGGACCTGGGTACGGAGGTGAGGGAGATCCTCGTCTTCGAGGAGCTGGGGAAGGTGGCTCGACTGGAGTGGGGAGAGCTGGAGCGGATGGAGCTCATGGCCCCGCCCCCGGGGGCGAGGCCCGAAGGCAGACGGCTCCACGGGACAGTGCAGGTCCGTGAGGGACCCCGGTTCACGGGCTACCTGTCCTGGAACTCCGACGCAGCCTTCACCTCCGACACGCTCAAGGGATTCGGCGCCCGGTCGGGTGGTGAGGGGATCCCGTTCCGGCGCGTCGCCTCCATCAGTGCGTTGGAGGACGGGGTGCGGATCACCCTGGGCGACGGTTCGGAGGTGGCCCCACCCGAGAGGATCGCCGCGGACTGGGGACAACCCAGGATCCAGATCTCCGATCCGGCCCTGGGGATGGTGGACGTGGAGTGGGATGCCGTGGAGGCGGTCCGGTTCCATCCGCCGGCGACACCCACCGATTTGGAGGACTTCGATGGTGGTCATCGCCTCCGGGGTACCGTGGTCACCACCGACAGCACGGAGCTGACCGGGTGGATCCGTTGGGACGCCGACGAAGAGTACAGCTGGGAGATCCTGGACGGGAGGGATGGCCCCCTGATCTTCGACGTCGAGCTCGGCCAGGTGGCCGCCATCCAACGGACGATGCGGGTCTCGGTGGGTGTCACCGCCGACGTGACGGGCTCGGATGTCCAGGAGCACCGAAGGGAAGGCGCGCGGGTGACCCTCCGAGACGGGCGCACCTTCATCCTGGACGGCTCCAACGACGTGAACGGGGACAACGAGGGGATTCTCGTCCTGGAGGACGGGAGCGGCACATCCCCCGACGATCCCGAGGCGAGCTGGGTCATGGTACGGTGGACGGACTTCATGGCCGCTCGGTTCGAGGGGGAAGGCGGTTCCTGACCTCCCCCCTCGATAGCCGGGGTCAGGATCAGAAGCGAGACCGGAGGGCCCGCCGTGTCGGCGTGGGACCGGCCTGGATCGGAACCCGGTAGATGAGCACGTCCGAATGCTGGAGGGGCGACTCCGTGTTCCTGGGTACGTCGGCGAAGCTTGTGGCCACGAAGACCAGGTGACCGCCCACGACGACCCCCGTGGTGGGGTAGTCGAAGGCCGGATCCCCTTCGGCCAGGACCTCCACCCTCTCCACGGCGTCCAGTGACTCGTTCAGGAAGAGTCGTGAGATCTGGGTCAGGCGAGGCCTGACCACGACGAGGGACCGGTCCACGAAGTACATGCCGTCCGTTCCGACACCGGCCTCGGCAGGGATGGGGATCTCCGTGAGGTTCCCGGACTCGAGATCCAGACGGCTGATGGATCGACCCAGGGTGAAGAAGAGATACCGCTCCGTCGGATCCAGGGTGATCCCGTTGGTCTGGGTCTCGGGGGAGACCAGGAGGGGCTCCATCTCGTCGGAGTCGGGGGAGATCCGGACGATCTGCCCCAGGAGGGTGGTGGAGACGTAGGCGTCCCCGTTGGATGCCAGGGCGAGGTCGTTGAAGATGTAGGCCGGACCCGGCTGGTCCATCAGCCAGGAGCGAACCAAAGCACCCGTGTCCAGGTCGAAGAGGAGCACGCCGGTCTGTGGCGGACCGTCGGTGGCTCCGCCGAACAGGGTGTACCGCCCGGTGCACACCCAGAGCCGGCGCCGCTGGGGGTCCACCTTCATTCCCACCGAGGTCTGGAGCGTCGGTTCCAGGCCCGAGACGAAGTCCTCGTAGGAGCCGTCGGGGCGGATCCGGATGATCCGGCTCTGGCCCATGCTCCCGAGGAAGTAGTCCCCGGATTCGGGGTCGTACGCGATGTTCTCCGGGTAGAAGTCGTGTTCGGGGATGGTGAAGAGGAGGGTGCTGCCTCGCTCCTGGGCCCCCGGGCCCTCATTGCGACTGGTGGAGCGGCCGGGGGAAGCCGCCAATAAATCTGCCGGGCCCTGGCGAAGCTCTCCCGTGGGGTGATCGGACGACGAAGCCGCACTGGAGCCGAAGGAGCCCAGCGCGACAACCAGGACGAAGGGGCCCGCGAATGACATCCCCGACCCCATCTTCCGTCTACCCTCCGAGGAGAGGGGGGCGCAGCGTCCACTGCGGGGACCTTCGCTGATTCGGTTCATATTTCTCTCTCCGGGAGCATCTGAAGAATCTCCTCTGTGTTCTCACAGTACGCGTCGAACGCCTTTCGGCCACCCCTCGAGAGTATGTAGGTGGTCTGAGACCGATTTCCCACGAACGCCTTCCCCATCTCCACGCAGCCGTCAGCGATGGGCTTCTTCGTGTGGGAGGATACGTTTCCGGCCGTGAGGCCTGTCTGGTCCAGGAGGTACACGAAGCCTGCTCGGACCAGGAGGCGGCCCCAAGAAGAGAGACTTGCGGAGCTTATCAGCCACGAGTATGGTGGCCCGCAGGAAGGGCCGTCACCGGGAGTAAAGGAGGTATCCGATGAGCCGGTCCCCACTGACGGTCACTGAACGTCCTCACCAGCCCCTCTTTCCAAACCGCATTCTCAACTTCCTCGGGCGCTTCCGGAAACCCACGAGATCCGACCCTATGGAGCTCATGGAAGCGGCGGCTACTGCCACGGGTCTGGAGGTGGCAGGCTGTCCCGGACCGACCAGGAAGGAGTGAGAACCGTTGGCGCGCACGAGGATGGGAGACTGCGAATGAAGCGTGAGGACAGGGGCCCTGTGGAGGAGACTCTCGATCCAGCCGATTGGGAGTCCCTTCGAGACCTCGGCCACCGGATGATCGACGACATGGTGGACTACACGACCTCCCTGAGGGAGAGAGCTCCGTGGACGCACGCACCGGAGGCGATCATGGCCCGGTTCACCGGTTCGGTGCCCCTGGAGCCCTCTCCTCCCGAACACGTCTACCAGGAGTTCCGGGAGTACATACTGCCCTACCCCACGGGCAACATCCATCCTCTTTTCTGGGGCTGGGTCCTTGGAACCGGCACGCTGTCGGCCGCCATGGCGGACATGCTGGCTTCCACCATGAACATCGGCGCCAGCGGAGGCCTCTCCTATCACAGCGCCAATTACGTCGAATACCAGGTCCTCCTGTGGTTCAAAGAGCTGATGGGGTTTCCCGAGGAAGCCAGCGGGTTGCTCACCAGCGGATGCTCTGCAGCGAACCTCATCGGCCTGGCCACGGCGCGAAACACCAAGGCTCCGTGGAACGTGCGCCGGGATGGCCTGTCAGGAGCGGGAACGAGAATGGTGCTCTACGCCTCCGAAGAAGCCCACAGCTCGATTCAGAAGGCCGTGGAGCTCCTGGGTCTGGGGAGCAGCGCGCTGCGCAGGATTCCGGTCAACAGACGTTTCCAGATCCGCCCGGATGCCCTGCGGGATGCCATCGCCCAGGATCGCCGACAGGGTCTCCTCCCCTTCTGTGTCGTAGGGGCGGCGGGAACCACCAACACCGGCGCCATCGATGACCTCGAGGTCCTCGCCGACATTTGCCAGGAGGAAGAGCTCTGGCTTCACGTGGACGGCGCCTTCGGGGCGTGGGCCATCCTGACCCCCCAGGGCAAACACCTCCTGGCCGGGATGGAGCGGGCCGATTCCCTGGCCTTCGACCTGCACAAGTGGATGTACATCCCCTATGAAATCGGCTGCGTCCTGGTCCGGAGCGAGCGAGCCCACCGGGAGGCGTTCTCCGTCACCCCGGAGTACCTGGCCCACGGAGAAGGTACTCGGGGCATGACGGGCGAAGACCTTCCGTGGCTGGCGGATTACGGCTTCCAGCTTTCCCGGAGCTTTCGGGCCCTCAAGGCCTGGATGTCCATGAAGGAGCACGGCGTTCGACGATACGGCCGCCTGATCCAGCAGAACATCGATCAGGCCCGCTACCTGGGGGAAATCATCGAGGCGACGCCGGAGCTGGAGTTGGTGGCCCCTGTCCTCTTGAATGTGGTCAATTTCCGGTACGTGGGTACAGGGCTGGACCCCCGGAGCCTCGACGAGCTGAATGGCCGAATCATCGTGGAGATCCAGGAGCGGGGAATCGCGGTGGTTTCGGGTTCGGTAGTCGGGGGGAAGAGAGTCCTCCACGTCGCACACACGAACCACCGGAGCCGGCGAGAGGATTTCGAGGTGCTGGTTCGGGAGGTGGTGCGGATCGGTGACGCCATTCCCCCATGGACTGAAGGTACGACGGCGAGATCCTCATGTTGACTGGTCCTGACGGACCTCCGCACGGGAAGTAGCCATGGTCGCTCGATTTCTCGGGCTGATCTCTGCGATGCTTCTCCTCGCCGGCACCGGCAGTGCTCCTCAGGTAGGGGCCCAGACGACGAAGGAGGTCGTCCGGCGTGTCGTCGAGGGAATCTGGAACCAGGGAAGGATGGAGTTGGCGGAGGAGCTCTTCGCCCCCGGCTTCGTCAACCACGACCCCAACCCTGGCGCCGTGGACGATCTGGATGGCTTCAAGGAATGGGTGGTCAGGTGGCGTTCCGCGTTCCCCGACATCCATGTCGAGATTCACGACCTGGTTGCTGAGGAGGACGGGGTAGGAGCCCGCCTCACCGCTACGGGCACTCACCGGGGGGAATTCCTGGGCATCCCAGCCACAGGGATTCCGGTCACGATGAAGATCATCAACCTCTACCGCCTGGTGGACGGCAGGGTCGCGGAGGTGTACCGGAGCTGCGACCTCCTGGGGCTGGGGCAACAGTTGGAGTATCTCGAGCCCCTCCCGGAGGAAGTCTTCCCGTTCTCCTTTGTTCGGCGCGAGAATCCCGTCGAGTTCGCCTGGGGTTCTTCGTCAGGGTCGATGGGGGACCCCGGGGATCCCGAGTCCAACAAGGCTCTCTGTGTACGGGAGGTCGAGGAAGGGTGGAATCGAGGAGACGCAGCTGCCGCACTGGCGATCGTCGCTCCCACCTTCGTCTTCCACAGCGTTTACCCCGAGGTCACCGACTTTGACAGCTACCGCCAATGGATCGAGGGACACATCGATCCCGAGAACCCCACCCAGATCGCAATTGACGATCTGATCGCGGAAGGGGACAAGGTCGTGGACCTGTCCGTGGCTGACCTGGGGGGAGGCCTGGTTGAGGAGGGGATCCGAATCAGCCGGTATGCCGACGGGAAGATGGTGGAGATGTGGCGGAACCTGAATGTCCTGCCGGTCCTCGTCGAGCTCGGGGTCTTTCCCACGTTCCCGGAATTCGAGGGCGGGTAGTGTGCAGCGGCGAGACTTCTCCCGCGAGACTGGTTCGGTGCCAGCACTCCATGCTTGCCCCGTCCGCGAAGAGATTCCCATAATCTCCGCAGGTGGCTGACGGGGCTGGACCGGGCCGTCTTCCGGCGTGAGGCCCGAGCTCAATGGAAGAGAAAGAAACCCTCGAGCGAGCGCTCGCAGACCGGTATCGGCTGGATCGTGAGATCGGTCGCGGGGGGATGGCCACGGTCTACCTGGCCGAGGACCTGAAGCACGACAGGCAGGTCGCCATCAAGGTGCTCCGTCCTCAATTGGCCGCGACCCTCGGACCCGAGCGGTTTCATCGAGAGATCAAGATCGCGGCCCACCTTCAGCATCCGAACATCCTTCCTCTCCTGGACTCCGGCGAGGTAGACGGCTTTCTCTACTACGTGATGCCCTTCGTGGAGGGCCAGTCCCTCCGGGAAAAGCTGGATCAGGAGGGGGAGTTACCTGTAGACGAGTCGGTGCGCATCCTGAGGGACGTGGTGGACGCCCTCACCGAAGCCCACGCCCACGGCGTGGTCCACCGTGACATCAAGCCGGAGAACATCCTGCTGCGGGGCCGGCACGCTCTGGTGACCGACTTCGGGGTCGCCAAGGCGGTCAGCGAAGCGATGGGGACGGCGGAGCTCACTACCGCAGGCATCACCCTTGGGACGCCGACGTACATGGCCCCGGAGCAGGCCGCAGCCGCTCCCCACCTCGATCACCGCGTGGACATCTACGCGGTGGGGGCGGTCGCGTATGAAATGCTCTCAGGACGGGCCGTCTTCACCGGCCCCACACCCCAGACGGTGCTGGCGGCACATGTGGCGGAGCAGCCCGATCCGCTCAGCAAGCATCGAGAGACCGTTCCCGCTGCTCTCGAAGCCCTGGTCATGCGGTGCCTGGAGAAGAAGGCGGCGGACCGTTGGCAGAGTGCAGAAGAACTGCACTCGGCCCTTGGGGCTTTCCTCGCTTCCGGCCAAGGAAGGACGCCGATCTCCATTTCGCTCACCGAGCGGGAGCGGCGATCCCTAGCCAAAGCCATCGCTCTTGCCACCAGCCTTGCCCTGGCCCTCACCCTCATCGCGATGGGGTGGTGGGTCCTGTTCGGGAATCGAGGCTCCCAGGGACTGGTGCCGGGTCGGATGACGCAGCTGACCTTCGATCCAGGCCTGGAGATCGATCCCGCCATCTCCCCCGACGGGATGTGGATCGCCTACGCATCAGGGCCCTTTGGTAGTATGCACATTCATCTGCGGCAGGTTTCCGGTGGGCGCGGAGTGGATCTTACGGCTGGGCTGCCTGGAGACCACCGGTGGCCCAGGTGGTCCCCGGACGGGACGGAGATCATGTTCCAGGCCGGCGGATCCATCTACGTGATTCCGGCCCTGGGGGGTGTACGACCTCGCAGGGTTCTCGAGCGCCCAGGGCCCGGTGGGGTGGAGAAGGTGGAGGCGGTTCCCGGGGCCAGGAGTGCCACCTGGTCTCCGGATGGGAGCCAGATCGCGTACACGGTCGCCGATACGATCTTCCTGGCGTCTTCGGATGGATCGGACCAGCGGAATGTCGCCGTGGATTCCCATCCCCATTCCCTCCATTGGTCACCCGACGGCTCGAGGTTGGCCTACGTGTCGGGGAACGCCAGCCATGTCCTAGGCACCGTGCTTCTAGCCAACAGTGCGGTGAGCGCGATTCGCATCCTCTCCCTTGCCGACGGTTCTGTCACTTCCCTGACCGGGGGAGACCAGGTGGTTCAGAGCCCCATCTGGCTTCCAGGCGGCAACAGGCTCCTTTACCTGTCCAACGAGGGAGGAGGCCGTGACGTCTACGAGGTATGGTTGACCTCCTCCGGCAGCTCGGCTGGTCCACCCACTCGGCTGACGACGAATCTCGGTGCCCTCACCATCAGCCTCTCGGCAGACGGTCGCGTGCTCGCTTATTCCTTGTTCAGGCATGACGCGAATATCTGGTCCATGCCGATTCCACTTGCGGGAGTAGCCTCCATCGCCGACGCCGAACCTGTCACCGAGGGCACGCAGGCCATCGAGACTCCAGGCGTATCCCGGGATGGGCGGTGGTTGGGGTTCGATTCCAACCGGACAGGAAACTTCGACATCTATCGGATGGCGTTGCCCGACGGCCGACCCGAGCAGCTCACCGAGGACCCCGCCGACGACTTCATTCCCGCGTGGTCGCCTGACGGGACAGAGATCGCGTTCCACTCCTTCAGGCACGGATCCCGGGATCTCTTCGTCATGGCCTCCGACGGATCCTCCGAAACCAGAGTGACCGATGATCCGGGCCAGGAGCGGGCTCCGAGCTGGTCGCCGGACGGGAA
>Ga0316577_10001376_pt1 | contig 11451 bp, 8 predicted proteins | sample S5NA_FD_203073 | JGI IMG/M metagenome (GOLD analysis project Ga0316577, IMG submission 203073) | Rhizosphere microbial communities from salt marsh grasses in Alabama, United States - S5-7_050615r2r1 | ecosystem: Host-associated > Plants > Roots > Rhizosphere | place: USA: Alabama | collected... | reverse complement strand
TGAAGCCAGGCGCTCAATGGAGATCTCCGGATCCACCACGGTCAGGTCCAGGGAGAGGTCCGCCTCCAGGCCGATGGCATCCCGGACGTTGAAGGAGAGGGGGAAGACACCCCGTTCCATGGCAGCCCCGGTGATCCGACCGACAGGGTCCAGGTTCATTCCCTGGGGGAGGGTTCCGGACACCAGGCTCCAGGCCACGGGAGGGTTGGCGTTCTCCACCGAGAGCGTGAGGAGATGCGTGGTAGCGGCCGGGATCTCCTGGGACGCCGGGTTCGAGGCGGCGGAGAAGGTGAGCTCGAAGAGGGCCCCGGCCTGGAGTGGAGAATCCGCCATCCAGGTGGTGGGATTCGGGTGTCCCTCCAGAAGCCCGGTCCATTCCAGGAAGCCGAAGCCCGTGCGAGGCTCAGCCAGCAGAACGACGGTTTCCCCTTCCGGGACCCAGCCTTCCTCGTCTCCGGGAGTGAACTCCACGGCACCGGGTAGGATGCCCTCCACCGGACTGATGAGGGCGATGTCCAGCTGGACCTCGCGACCTCCATAGGTGGCAGTGAACGTCTCCCCATTCAAACCGGTCTCGTATTCCCTCACGCGGGGCGCACCGTCGGCCCAGCCCTGGAAGCCCACCCGGATCCCCGGCTCGAACTCCTCCCCGGGGGCCGCGGCGATCACGTGGCCCTGAAAGGGAGCGGAGTCGAGGGTCCACTCCAGGTCCTGGGAAGTGACGCCATCCACCGAGATCAGGCCCCGTCCCGAAGGGGAACCCTCCGTCCTCATGGTCAGGAGCTGATAACCGGTCACGGCATGGAACCGCATGGCCTCCCCGGCCTGCTGGATATCCAGAAGGGTGATCCCCATTGCCGCGCCGTCGTGGGTCCAGGAGCCCGGCAGGGAGCCGGCGTGGATCTCCGTCCGGCTCGCAGATCCTGGAAAAGGATCACCGGCATCGCCCCGACCGCCTCCACTCCGGGCCAGATCATTCAGGCCATCGGCCTGTCGCAGCCAGACGCCCAACCGCCCACCATCGGCGTTGACCTCGTTCGAGGGCCACTTCTCGGCGACGGTGAGGGGGTCGATGTGCCAGACCAGCAGCCCGGGAGCCAGGAGGTTCTTGTCGAACCCCAGACGTTGACGATTCTCCAGAAGGAAATACTCCCCCGAGCCGTCACCGGAGTCGATGCGGTAGACCGTCCCGGAGGATTCCACCGGGGGAAGGGTCACCGAGCCCAGGTCGGTCCCGGGCGGGAGCGTCTCCACCTCCACCCACCCCAGGACGGCCTTGCTCCAGGCGGACATGTGGCAGGGGAGCTCGGGTGAAGCCCCGTTGCACCCCCAGGATCCCGTCCCCATGAGACCCCAGTTACCGATCCCGCTGTGGCTTGCGCTCACCCCATAAAGATCCGGGAGGCCGAAGCCGTGGCCCAGCTCGTGGGCGAAGACCCCGATGGTGTTGGGGGCGCTGGCGGAGCAGTTGGTCACTGGCTGGATGGTGTAATCCAGGATGCGGATGTAGTCGAAATCGCCGCCGGGCGCCCGGGGCGTGCGGGTGACGTATCCTTCGTTCTCCAGCACCGGCTGAGCCCACGCCCCGCCTTCGAAGAACGCCGAGGAGTACAGGTTCCACCGATGGGACCAGATCCGGTTCGGCCGATCCGAGGAGCTGCACTCCCCCCCTGGGGTGGGGTGCATGACCGTGAGCACGTCCACGTACCCGTCGTCATCACCGGAGTTGGGGATGCCGTCGGGACCGTCGTTGTCGAACTGACCCCAGTCCACCGACCCGTCGTCCAGGTGCTGTAGGACCTGCACGATGAACTCCCCTGTCCGGGCATTCTCTCCCAGCCCACTCTCGCCCGCCGTGACTTCCAGCCGAGTGAGAGCGGCCCGCTGCCACTCGAAGGTGACCCCGGAGAGGCTCACCAGCCCACCGGAAATCTCCGCGTAGAAATCCGGAACTGTCCCCGTGGCGCTGGGGTTGGCCTGGGGCCCGTCGAAGAACTCCCGCTGCATGGCTTCAGCAGAGTAGATGCTCGCCGGGTCGGGGGAATCGCTGAACAGGCCCAGGATAAGGGGGAAGCGAAACTCTCCCACCATGGGTGTCCTGTTCTCCCCCGCCGTCAGAGATCCGAGGAAGTCGGGTGCCAGGACGGTGGAGAGCGCAACTCCTTCCGCTCTCACCGGCGGGAGGTCTCGAAGTCCCAGTCCCCTCCGGATGAGAGCCCGTTGAAACCGGTAGGCGCCGGGGTCCCTGATCAGGAGGTCGTAATAGGCCTGGGGTGGCCGCGTCCCGTGGAGCTTCCCCCATAGCTCCACGTCCTGGGCCACCAGCCCACACCGGGGCAGGATGGAGAGAGCCAGGCCCCCCAGGAGGGCCAGATGGAGAGTCCGACGCATGGATCCGTGCTCTGAAGGGCGACGTAGACCGGCTGCAGTCAAAGCTATCCTAAACTCGGAGAAGGCAGGGGTTCCTGTACCCCCCCCTGCTGTGGCTCCTCACCCACCTCCCACCACGTAGAGGGGCTTGAACTCAGCCGTGAAGTGCCGCAGGACCGGCGCCTGGTAGGAGAACTCGAATCCCCCGATCCTGTCCCGGCGCCGATAGACCTCTACGATGGCCTCCACCATGAAATCCACGTGGCTCTGGGTGTACACTCGGCGGGGCATGGCCAACCGGACAAGCTCCATGGCCGCCGTCTCCTCTTCCCCCGTCGAAGGATCCTCCCGGCCGAACATCACCGTCCCGACCTCGACCCCCCGGATCCCGCCTTCCACGTACAGCTCCGCCACCAACGACTGGCCCGGCAGCTGACGAGGGGGAACGTGGGGGAGGAAGGCCGCCGCGTCGATGTACACCGCATGGCCGCCCGGCGGTTGGACGATGGGTACCCCTTCCCGGGCGATGTGCTCCCCCAGGTACCGGACCGAGGCCAGGCGGTATTCCAGGTAGTCCTCGTGAAGGACTTCTTCCAGGCCCACGGCGATGGCCTCCAGATCCCGACCGGACATCCCCCCGTATGTCGGGAATCCCTCCGTCAGGATCAGGAGGTCTCGTTCCTGCTGGGCCAGTCTCGCATCGTTGGTGGCCAGAAACCCCCCGATGTTGGCGAGTCCATCCTTCTTTGCCGACATGGTGCACCCGTCGGCGTAGGAGAACATCTCTCTCACGATCTCACGGACCGAACGCTCCTGGTACCCTTCCTCCCTGAGCTTGATGAAGTAAGCATTTTCGGCGAAACGGCAGGCATCGATGTAAAGGGGGATCCCGTTCCTCCGGGAGACCTCTGAGACGGCGCGGATATTGGCCATCGAGACAGGCTGGCCGCCACCCGTGTTGTTCGTCACGGTGAGCATGCACACTGGAATGGCCTGAGCCCCGACCTCCGCGACAAGAGCCTCCAGCCCAGGAACGTCCATGTTTCCTTTGAAGGGATGCAGGCTCGCCGGGATCAAACCCTCCTGGATGGGGAGGTCCACGGCCCGGGCCCCTGCCGCCTCGCAGTTGGCCCGCGTCGTGTCGAAGTGCGTGTTGTTCGGAACGACCTGGCCCGGCCCGCACATGGTGGAGAAGAGGATCCGCTCAGCCGCTCGTCCCTGATGCGTGGGGATCACCTGCTCGAATCCGAAGATCTCCTTCACTGCCCTCTCGAAGCGGTAGAAGGAGGGACTCCCGGCGTACGATTCATCCCCCGCCATGACCCCGGCCCACTGCTGGGCACTCATCGCCGAGGTTCCCGAGTCGGTGAGGAGGTCCAGCAGCACGTCTTCGCTCCGGAGCTTGAAGACGTTGTAGCGGGCCCGCTTCAGATGCTCCAGTCGCTCTTCCCGAGTGGTCATCCTGATGGGCTCCACAACCTTGATCCTGAAGGGCTCGATGATGGTCTTCATGGGGTGTCCGTGGCTCTCGCGAGTACCAGATGGAAGTCTCTTGTGCCGTATTGCGAAACGAGCTTTCTTCAGGGAAAGTAGAGCCGGTGCGGGTGTTGGGGAATGCGGCCGTGATCCTTCCCCCCACCCTCGAACATCCGGAACGAAGATCCCGCTACCCCGATACGCATTCCCAGGAAAGGACAAGGCGATGACCAAGCTCGACGACGCGATCATGGGTTCGGTTCGGGCACCCATGGACAATGCCTGGCACACGTACATGGAGAACCTGTTCGCCGCCATGCAGACGATGGAGAGGACCGTCAACGAAGCGGCAGACATGCCCATGGACTGCACCGAGGATTGGTGCACCAACGCCCGGGCGCTCCTGGACGACCTGAATCATCAACTCTTCTCCATCCACGAGCCCAAATGGAGCACGGACGCCGATTCCGCCCGGATCAAGTCCATGAAAAGGAAGGTCCACGACATCTATGCACGGCTGGCGTCCATCGAAGAACAGCTTTGACCTCCCGCCGGACGTAGAGACGCGACCGGAACCCTCCGAAACCGGAGGTGGAACCAGGAGGATCCTCCCGTGGGTCCCCGGGTGCGGAGCCTCCACGGGCGCAAGGCCAAATGGACGGCCCCGACACGAGGTCTCTGCTCTGATTTCGGTTGCCGTCGTCGCCCTCCTGGTCGAGGGATGCCTCGGGACCGCCCCCCATCCTCCCGTCTCCCCTCCTTCCCCGGCGGCCTCTGGGGAGCGAGGGGTCCTGGCTGTGGCTGAGGTCAGGATATCCGAGACGGTAGTCGCCGACTCCATCGAGGACGACCCGGACGTGGAGGCGCTGGTGGCTCCGTTCCGGAACCGCATGGGAGAGGAGATAAGGCAGGTCATCGGCGAGGCGTCCGTCGTCCTGGCCAAGTCGATTCCGGAGGGAAGCCTGGGGAATTTCGCCACGGATGCCATGCTCTGGGCCGCACGACGGGAGTCGGCAGGGCCCGTCCACATGGCCCTGACCAACAACGGGGGGCTCAGGGTCCCTATTCCACCGGGCCCCATCACCGTGGGTCAGATGTTCGAGCTCATGCCCTTCGAGAACATGCTCTCGGTGCTGACCCTCACGGGTACTCAGGTACAGGCGCTGGCCGACGCCGTGGCCGCCCGCCGGGGCGAGCCCATCGCCGGTTTCTCCTTTCGGATCGAGGTCTCCGGAGAGGACCGGGTGGCCCGGGACATTCTGGTGGACGGGACCCCTCTCGACCCCGAGGCGGAATACAGGCTGGTGACGAACGACTACATGGCCAATGGGGGAGAGGAGCTGGCTCCCCTCCTGAATCCGGTGGCGAGGGAGGACCTTCCCGTCCTCGTCAGAGACGCTTTCATCTCGTACGTCCGGGAGAAGCGGGTGATCGCCGTCGGGATCGAAGGGCGCATCACGGGAGGGATCGAATGAGACGGCGACGGTTCCTTGAGTTGGCGTCTGCCGGAGCGGCAGGGACCCTCCTGGTCCCGGAGTGGCTGGCGGGATCCGAGGGGGCGGAGGCACTTCGGCACCTCGGAGGAAAGAGCCCGACTCCGGCCGATTCTCCCCCCCTCTCCGCGGCTTCGGATGAGGTCAGTCTGGTCATCCTGCACACCAACGACACCCACTCCCGCATCGACCCCTTCCCGATGGACGGTGGTCCCTACCAGGGGCTGGGCGGCGTCGCTCGCCGCGCCACCCTGATCGAGCGGATCCGCGATCGACACCCCAACGTCCTCCTCCTGGATTCCGGGGACATCTTCCAGGGCACTCCCTATTTCAATTTCTTCAAGGGAGCGATCGAGTTCGATGCCATGTCGGCCATGGGTTACGACGTGGTCACCATCGGGAACCACGACTTCGACAACGGTGTCGACGGTCTGGTGGAGATGATGCCCAGGGCCACCTTCGACTTCGTCTCCGCCAACTACGAGGTGGTGGGCTCCCCCCTGGAGGCCCGCGTCCAGCCGTGGGTGGTTCGGGAGGTGGGGGGAATTCGAATCGGAATCTTCGGTCTCGGCATCGCCTTCGACGGGCTCGTCCTCGAGGGCCTGCACCAGGGGGTCCGCTACTCGGACCCCCTTGAGGCAGCACGTCGTTGTGTCCTGGCGCTTCGGGCCGTGGGTTGCTCCCTGGTAGTCTGCCTTTCCCACCTGGGCTACCGGTACGGGGGAGATCGGCCTTCCGACACCCTTCTGGCCCAACGAGTGGAGGGGATCGACCTGATTCTGGGAGGGCACAGCCATACGTTCATGGATGAGCCCGACGTCTATTCCCACCCGGACGGTCGGAAGACCCTGGTGAACCAGGTGGGTTGGGGTGGGATGCGCCTGGGTCGCGTGGAGGTGGTCCTGGGCCCTCCGGCCCAGACTTCCTCCGCTTCCGAGCTCCAACCGGTGCGCTGGGGAGCCGGTTCCCACTCCATCAACGCGACGCTGGACTGAAAGCCCCTCCGCGATTCAGCCGGGGACCCGGCCCCCCCCTGCGCATGGAATCCTCCCGGCCTGGCCCACTTCTTCCAGTCCAGCCTCCTCTGGAAGCCGGCGCGCCCCCGTCCACGCTCGGGGGAACCAGCGAACAAGAGGGGGCGGCGAGGAAGAAGGTGGTCGGAGAGCTCCTCAACGGGGCCCCCTACTCCGGCGTCACCTGCCGGTACGGGTCAGAATCCAGGGGCCCTGAGCGGTGATGTGAGGGGTGAAACGGGGTCTTTGCCAGGAACGGTGTGAGCGTCGGCCTCTGAAGAATACATTTGTTTACTTTCGAGGCCGTTCGGTCATAACTTTTCTAGAGGCCCCCCTTCGGGGGTGTGCCCCGTCTATCCCGTTCTGGAAAGGCCCGGATCCGCCGGGTTACGGAAAGGGAGCGGGAGGATTACGGCCACCTCCGGGTACCTGTATATGAGTGACGGAAGAGCGGACATCGATAGGAAGAGGCTACGGCGGGTGATCGGCGTCGTCCGGTCGTGGGACGGTCCGAATTCCCGTCTCGGCCTCGAGATGGACCTCAACCAGATGCCGTGGGGACCCTTCGATGCTTTGGGCCAGCAACTCGACCTCCTTCTTCCCGCCTACCGCGAGTTCACCCCCGGAGGTCACGAAGTCGAGTCGGACATCGCCCGGGCCTTGCGCCACGTCGAGCACGCCGCCGACCGATGCGGAGAGTTCGCCCGGACCTCCGAAAGTGACCGGGAAACCTGGCTGAGCTCGCAGCAGACGTGGGAGTGGATTCGTCGCTACCTGACCCGTCTCTGGGTCCAGGAGCAGGTGCAAGGAGACACCGAGGAGCTTCTGGGGAGAAGGCTTAGCGACGGGGAAGCAGCCGCCGAGAAACCGGCACCCGCCGTCCCCCTCGGGTCGCAATCCCCCGACCTTCCTTCCATGCCGGGGGCCGCCGCGACGCTGAAGGCCGCCGCAAAGGCCCTCCGAACCACCTCCCTCTCGGCATGGCGGGAGACGGTGGGGAGGGGAGATCCCAACGCTCCTACCCGTGAAGAGGCGATCCAGACCCTTCTTGGCGTGGCCAACCTCCTGGACGTCCGGCCCCGAGGGGACGAGATCCTGGAGGAGGCATCCGCACCGAACAAGGTCCCCGGCAAGACGAAGGAGTCCGAAGGAGAGACCCCCCACCCCGACGGAGCCGAGTTCGGGGAAGAGCTCGAATTCGAGCCCGTCTCCATCGAGTTCGCCGAAGGGTATGATTCAGGTTACCGCATGGGTAGGAGGGTGGGCTGGGCTCTCGGGTCACGACACCGAGCCGACGCGACGAAAGGGGACGACTCCGTCACGACCAGGTGAGCTCCGGGGTGCCGGACTTCCCCGTCGTCGTCGCCCCGCAGCGGCGGCGAGACGAACCGTTGTGTCTTCGCCACACACCGAGCCCGGGGCCGTGACCCCTGGCGTTCTCATTCCCGACGGAGATCCGCCCCCCGGATTTCCAGGATCTCGGCCACCTCCCGCATCCCGTCGACGACGTTCTGGATGTGCTCGTTCCGTTCCAACCCGATGAGCTCTATCCCCCGGGCCACCTGCTCCCGGTCCACCCCGGCTGCGAAGGTCTTGTCCTTGAGCTTCTTCACGACCGATTTCGGCTTGATGTCGTCGATCCCGTTCGGCCGCATGAGGCAGGCAGCATGGATGAGACCGCTGATCTCGTCACAAGCGTAGAGGACACGGTCCAGATCGGTGCTGGGTTCCACCCCCGTATACTCCGGCCGATGGGCGAGGACGGCGTGGATCACCTCCTCCGGGTATCCTCCCTCCCGAAGCGCTTCCACTCCCTTCATGGGGTGGACGTCCGGGTGCTTTTCCCAGTCCAGGTCATGGAGGAGTCCTGCCATTCCCCAGACTCCTTCGTCGGCCCCCATCTTCCGGGCGTAGAAGCGAACCGCGGCCTCGACGGCGTACATGTGCTTCCGGAGGCTCTCGTTCTCCACCCATTCGTGGAGGAGGGTCAACGCGTCGTCGCGATTGGGCATGGTTCTATCGGCAACCGTCTGAGAGGAACATCGCTCCGAGCAGGGCAAGCTGGGTCCTGACGGCGGTGACGGTCAAGGTCGGCCGGGCCAATCCCCTACGGGCACTCTCCCTTCCCGTTCCCGTTTCCGTTCCGGCTCCTGGCCTTTCCCTTCCTCCCCTTTCCATTCCCGTTCCGGCGCCTTTTACCGCCGCGTGGGAAGGGAGCGATCTCCACCAGCTCCTGCCCCACCGCCGAGATCCGGTTCCCGGGCTCCAGCACCACCCCGACGGATTGCGGTTCCTGGAGACGGCCGGGAATCCGGTTCAGCGGACTCGGACCGGCGCAGTCGGAGACGAAGGCTGGGATGGAGTCGGCTTCCCCGATCTCGGGCCGGCCGGGGTCTTCCTCCCTGGGCAAGGGATAACGGTACTCCTCCCCGGCGTAGTTCCGGAGGATGACCTCGTCCTCCGTGATGGCCTGGAGGTACTCGGGAAGGAGGGGGATCTTTCCTCCACCTCCCGGGGCGTCGATGACGAAGTGGGGAACGGCCAATCCGCTGGTCCATCCCCTGAGGGCCTGGATGATCTCCAGCCCCTTCCTCACGCTGGTGCGGAAGTGCTCTCCACCTGCCACGACATCCGCCTGGTAGATGTAGTAGGGGCGGACCCTGGCTTTGAGGAGCCGCTGCATGAGGGTCTTCATCACGGCTGGATCGTCGTTCACCCCCTTCAGGAGAACCGTCTGGCACCCCAGGGGAACGCCGGCATCGGCGAGCATGCCCAGGGCCTTCACGGCGGCGGGCGTCAACTCGTCGGGATGGTCGAAGTGTGTGTTGATGAACACCGGGTGGTGCCGCTTGATGATGTCGCACAGCTCCGGAGTGATCCGCTCCGGGAGGTGGCTCGTCACCCGGCTCCCGATTCGTATGATCTCCAGGTGTGGGATCGCCCTCAGCTGGCTCAGGAGGTACTCCAGGCGTCGGTCGGACAGGAGGAGCGGGTCCCCCCCGGAAAGGATGACGTCCCGGACTTCCGTGTGCTCCCGTATGTAGGCGAGCCCTGCGTCGTACTGGTTCAGGGGGATCTTCTCCGGGTCCCCTACCTTTCGCCGACGGGTGCAGAAGCGGCAATAGGAGGCGCAGACCGGAGACACCAGGAACAGAACCCGGTCGGGGTACCTGTGGGTGATGTTGAGCACCGGGGAATCCGCGTCCTCACCCAGGGAGTCCACCATGCCGTCCTCGATGGTGTTCTCGGCCGGTGTGGGAACGTACTGATTCCAGATGGGGTCCCCGGGCTCCCGGATGAGGTCCAGGGCCGCGGGGGTGATCCGGAGGTTGAACGCCCGGATGGCCTTTTCTACCTCATCTCTGTCGATATTCTCTTCCCCGAAGCGCTCCACCAGCTCGTCCACCGTGGTGAGGCTCTGCTTCAGGATCTGCTGCCAGTTGTCCATTCTGATCTTGTCCGGTCAAACGGTGAGGTTCTTGGCGTAGATGACCCGATCGTCACCGGCCTCGTAGAAGTCAGGGACCCGGGCGACCTCCCGGTATCCCCTTTTCAGGTAGAACTCCCGGGTCGGGTCGTACTCCGGGCGGGACGAGGTCTCGATGATGAGCAGCCTTGCGTTGGACCGGGTAAGCCTTCCTTCGACCTCCTGGAGAAGAGCGCTCCCGATCCCCATGCCCTGGGCCTTCGGGGACACTGCGATCCAGTAGAGATCCCAGGTGCCCAGGGTGCAGGGGGTCGGGCCATGAACGGTGAAGCCGACCAGGTTCCCGTCGGGGGTGAAGGCGCCCACGGCGGTGTAGTCCTGCTCGGGGTGTGTGAAGGAGGAATCCAGTACTTCCAGCCCCACAAGGATCTCGTCTTCCCGGAAGACCCCGGTGGCTCTGAGGATGTGCTCGGCCTGGCACCGGGCGTCGGCGCCAAGGGGCGCCAGCCGAGGTCCGGAGGAGGTCTGCAGCGTGGGTGGGGAACCACCGGGGGAGCCATCCCATCCACCCGGCAATGACGTGGGGGACCCGGGCCCGGGCGTCTTCGAGGAGGCGCCCGAGCCCCCCGGCTCCAGCGATTCGGAATCGACCTCCGTGGGTGTCACAGATCCTGCTCCGAGAGGGTGTCCACTACGAAAGGGCCTCCTGAAGCACCCTGTCCACCAGGTCGCGGTAGCTCATGCCCTCCACCCTGGCGGCCCTCGCCAGCCCCGCCGAAGGGCTCAGGTCGGGATTCGGGTTCACCTCCAGAATCCAGAGGCCATCCGGAGGGCTCAGGCGAAAATCCACACGCCCGTATCCTCTCCCCCCCACTGCCCGCCAGGCCTTCAGCGCCAGCAGCCGGACCCGGGACGCCACCGCGGTGGGGACCGGGGCCGGACAGACGGGCCTGGTCCCCATATCCTCCAGGCTCCCGGCCACCCATTTCGCCTCGTATCCCACGATGGGATGGTGGCCTTCCGGAAGCCCCTGGAAGGTGATCTCCGACAGAGGGAGAACCTCCCGCCCGATGATGGCCGCATTGATCTCACGGGTCCCCACGAAGGCCTGTACCAGGAGGGGGCTCCTGTCTCTCATCTCCTCCAGGCGGCGGGCCAGAGACACCGGGTCCGACACCACGGCACCCTGGTCGATTCCGACGGACCCGTCTTCCGCGGCCGGTTTCACGATGGCAGGGAAGCTCGTCCATCCAGCGGGGAGATCCAACGATCCTTTCCGTGCTCCCTCCACTCCGGACCACAGGAACCAGACGGGAACCGGCAGGCCGCGTTCTTTCAGGAGGGCGTTCACCCGGTCCTTCTGCCTGGACCTGGCCAGGGTGGCGGACGGACTTCCTGTCATGGGGAGACCCGACTCCTCCACGATCCGGGCCGCCAGGACCTCTCCCTCGCTCCTTCCACCGAGGCCTTCACAGAGGTTGAACACGACCTGGGTGCCATTCGATGCCAGTCGAGGCCTCCAGGATTCCACATCTTCCCCAGCTGGGAGCCGGATCGCCTCGTGCGCCAGGGCCTCCAGGGCTTCCTCCACCGCCTCCACGGCCTCCAGGACCCCCAGCTCGTCCGGGGTGGCATTGGGCCTCCCCTTCACGTCGTCGTAGAGGATCGTCAC
>Ga0316577_10001375_pt1 | contig 11454 bp, 9 predicted proteins | sample S5NA_FD_203073 | JGI IMG/M metagenome (GOLD analysis project Ga0316577, IMG submission 203073) | Rhizosphere microbial communities from salt marsh grasses in Alabama, United States - S5-7_050615r2r1 | ecosystem: Host-associated > Plants > Roots > Rhizosphere | place: USA: Alabama | collected... | reverse complement strand
TGTTACTAACGCGTGTTAATTATACCACATTTTCGCCATTTGTCAAGAGGGTAGGCAAACAGAAATCCACCTGTCTATGTACCAACTTCTCGTGTTGATCAAACACGGCTGCCATCTATTATACCACCAAAGGCGCGAGCCAGCAGATGGGTTTGGTTGGAATTGAGGGCAGGGTGGGTTGGAGAGAGGTAGCAAGTATAGGTGGTATGGCAGGGTAAGCCTCCTTACATTCAGGGGGGGCGGTATGGCGTATGATGAAAATATAGATATTTTCTTTTCAAAACTTGGACAGAGGCGGGAATTATGGATCAGATCCAGATCAAGGACCTGCTGCTGCGGACGATCATTGGCATCAACCCCGAGGAGCGGGAAAAACGGCAGGACGTGCTGCTGAACCTGACGCTGCATGCCGACACCCGACCCGCGGGTGCGTCAGACGACGTCGCCGACGCGGTCAACTACAGGACGATCACCAAGCAGGTGATCCATCTGGTCGAGAACTCCAAGTTCTACCTGGTGGAAAAGATGGCGGCCGCGGTAGCCGAGGTGTGCCTGTCGGATCCACGGGTGCAGCGGGTAACGGTCCGGCTGGAAAAGCCAGGGGCACTGCGCTTTGCCCGCTCGGTGGGCGTCGAGATCGAGCGCCGGCGGGATGATGGGGCGAGGGCCAACCGGGCGTTCGTAGCGCTGGGGTCGAACATCCAGCCGGAGCGCTACCTGCCGCAAGCGGTAGCCAGGCTGGCGGCGCGGACACGGCTGTTGGCGGTTTCGCGGGTGTACGAGAGCCGGCCGGTGGGCCGGACCGACCAGCCCGCCTTTCTGAACGCCGCCGTGCTGGTAGAGACCGGCCTGGGGGCCGCGGCGTTCAAGGCCCAGGTGTTGGCCGAGATCGAACGCGAGCTGGGGCGGGTGCGCACGGCGGACAAGAATGCGCCACGGACCATCGACCTGGACCTGGCGCTGTGGAACGACGAGGTGCTGGAGGTAGGGGGGCGCCGGATCCCCGATCCGGAGATTGTGCGGCGGCCATTCGTCGCCCGGCCGCTGGCCGACCTGGCGCCGCACTACCGGCACCCGGAGGAGGATCGCAGCCTGCTGGAAATCGCGCGCGGGCTGGGGGATGAAGGGCTGGAGCACCGGGCGGACCTGGTGCTGTGGCCCTGGTAATTTTTTCGGCGTATGGGGCAAATAGCCATTTGCCCGATACACAGTCAAAGAATAGGGAGGGTGAGATGCCACCTTTGAATGTGAAACCTTCGGATTTTGACACCTTTCGGGACGAGCTGTTGGATATGCCGGCCCAGGAGTGTCTGGGCGACATCGAGTGCGCCGTGCGCGACATCCTGGTCGCCATCGGCGAGGATCCGGAGCGGGAGGGCCTGCTCAGGACCCCGGACCGCATCGCCCGGATGTACGCAGAGCTGACGGCGGGCTATCACGTCGATCCGGTGCGGCTGATCAACGATGCGGTGTTTGACGTCAAATACGACGAGATGGTGATCGTCAAGGACATAGACTTTTACAGCCTGTGCGAGCACCACATGCTGCCCTTCCTGGGGCGGGCGCACGTGGCGTATATCCCCGACGGCAAGGTGATCGGCCTGAGCAAGATCCCGCGCATCGTAGAGATGTTTGCCCGGCGCTTGCAGGTGCAGGAGCGGATGACGCAGCAGATCGCCGAGTTTTTGCAAGAGACGCTCAATCCGCTGGGCGTGGCCGTGGTGTGTGAGGGGGTGCACATGTGCAGCGCCATGCGAGGGGTGAAAAAGGCGAATGCGCGGATGGTGACGAGCGCGATGCTGGGCAGCTTTAAGGAGAGCCAGGCGACGCGAAGCGAGTTTTTTGCGCACATCGAGCGGGGTGACACCGCGATCTAGTTGTTGGGGATCTGGCGATCCCCAACGAGCAATCAACATGTAGGGGCGCAGCATGCTGCGCCCCTACATGTGTATTAGCGATAGGTTTCCAGCAACGACCGGACGTCGAATTCGTGGGCGCCCTCTTTGAAGGGGTGGTTGGTGACACGGGTGTGGCTTTCGAGGGTGGGCCGTGGCTGGCGATAAAAAACGCCCACGGGGATGGCGTCGTCGCGAAAGCCCTGGGCGAGGGCCTGGCCGCGGTCGCCGGGGTCGTGGTCCTCGGGCAGGGGCTCGATTTTGGGCCGCCACAGGTCAAAGGTGTTGTAGAAGGTGGGGCAGGGGCTCATGGCCTGGATGAAGGCAAAGCCCGGGTGCTGGATGCCGTCGACGATGAGGTCGGTCAGGCCCCTGGGATCGCCGGAAAAGCCACGAGCGGCATAGCTGACGCCCGAAGCCAGCACCCAGGCCATGGGGTTGACCGGGGCGTCGGACGAGCCGGCGGGCGTGCTCTTGGTCTTGAACCCCAGCGGTGAGGTAGGCGAGGTCTGGCCCTTGGTCAGGCCATAGACCTCGTTGTCCATGACGACGTAGGTGATGTCGGGGTTGCGGCGCACGGCATGGGCCAGGTGGTTGCCGCCGATGCTAAAGCCGTCACCATCGCCGCCCACGGCGACGACGGTCAGGTCGGGATTGGCGAGCTTGACGCCGATGGCCACGGGCAGCACGCGCCCGTGGGCGGTCTGGAAGCCATAGGTGCGCACGAAAAAGGGCAGGCGGCTAGAGCAGCCGATGCCCGAGACGACCACGGTGCGGGCGGGATCGAGCTGCAGACGGGCCAGCGCCTGGTAGAGGGAGGCCAGCACGCCAAAGTCGCCGCAACCGGGGCACCAGGTGGGCTTGACGTGGGATTTAAAATCCTTGGCCAGCAGCTTTGGCTTTTCCATCTTTTTAGCCATGGGCCACCTCCTTTTCGGCCTGGGCCGGGCCGTTGGGGGCCGGTTCCTCCGGCGCAGACGCCAGAAACTCGAGCACCCGGGCTCGGATCTCGGCCGGGGTAAAGGGCAGGCCGCCGTACTTGGTCAGAGACACCAGGGGCAGCTCGGTGTGGGCCTTGACCCAGGCGGCAAACTGGCCGGTGCGGTTCACCTCAGGTACCACGATGGCCTCCAGGCGGCGAGCGAACTCGAGGATCCGGTCAGCGGGCAGGGGCTGGATGACGGCCGGTACCAGGGCAGCCACGGGATAGCCCTCGGCGGTCAGGGCTTCCACCGCCTCGCGGACCACGCCGGCGGTCGAGCCCCAGGCCAGGACGCCCACCCGGGCCTCGGTTTCGGGCGTGCCGTAGGTCTGGCAGCCCAGGGGTGCCTCGAGGCCGCAGAGGGCATCGGCGGCGTGCTCGAATTTCTGGCCGCGCTTGTCGAGCTGGGCGGTGTGCATGGCGGGTGTATAGTTGGGCGCGCCATATTCGTCGTGCTCCAGGCCGGTAGCGGTAAAGGGCGTGGCGTCAAAACCAGGTATGCCCATGGGCGAGATGCCGTCGGGTGTCAGGCGGTAGCGGCGATAGTCGCCGTCCTCGCCGGGCGCGGGGCGCTGGCGCTCGACCACGGGCACGCGCTGCGGGTCGGGCAGGGGCAGGGTGGCCGTGCGGTGGGAGAGGGATTGGTCCGTGAGCAGCACGACGGGCATCTGGAAGGTCTCGGACAGATAGAAGGCGTGCATGGCCTGGTAGAAACAGTCCTCCACCGAGCGGGCGGCCAGGACGATGCGCGGCGCCTCGCCGTGGCCGCCATAGAGGGCGATGTTGAGGTCGGCCTGCTCCATCTTGGTGGGCATGCCGGTGCTGGGGCCGGCGCGCATCGAGTTGACGACGACGACGGGCACCTCGGCCATGGTGGCCAGGCCCAGCATCTCTTGCATCAGGGAAAAGCCAGGGCCACTGGTGGCGGTCATGGCCTTGACGCCGGCAATGGAGGCGCCGACCACGCTGCCGATAGCGGCGATCTCGTCCTCGGTCTGGAGCGCTGCCCCGCCAAAATGGGACAATCGCTTGGCCATCTCTTCCAAGATGTCGGAAGCAGGGGTGATGGGGTAGCCGGCATAGAAGCGGCAGCCGGCGGCCAGTGCTCCGGCGACGATGGCCTGGTTGCCCGACATGACCAGTTCGGGCTCGTGGGCGGGGTTGGGCGGAGCCAGGCGGAAGGGGGCCTCTTCGTGCAAGTTCTCCTTGACCCACTCGTAGCCGGCCAGCAGGGCGATGCGGTTGCTCTCGATGAATTCGGGGCGCTTGCGGCCGTACTTTTCCCGGACGGTGGTCTGGAGTTGTTGAAAGTCGAGGCCCAGCAGGGCGGCCAGGGCGCCAAGGGCGATCAGGTTTTTGCCCTTGCGCAGGTTCAGGTCGCGGGCCAGCCCGTCGAGGGGGATGCCGTAGGCGGTGCCCGCAAAGCTGCGGGGCACGTCGTGCTCGCCGGGATCGTAGATCAGCACGCCGTCGGGACGCAGGGCCTCGTGGTGCAGGTCCCAGGCCTCTTTGTTAAAGGCCAGCAGCACGTCCAGCCGGTCGCCCAGGGAGGGGATGGGCTGCACCCCGACGCGCAGTTGAAACATGACCGGCCCGCCCTTGATCTCGGCCGGGTAGGTGCGAAAGGTGTGGACGTGGTAGCCGCTGCGGGCCACCGAGAGCGTCAGCACCTCGCCGGCCGAGATGGCGTTGTCGATGCCGGATTCGCCGCCGAGGCGGATGAGCAGTTTATCGACCATCATCGGTTAAGATTCCTCCTCCTATTTTAGGGCCGCAGCCATGGCGGCGATGTGCTCCGGCGTCGTGCCACAGCAGCCGCCGATGACCTGGGCGCCGGCGTCGCGGAGCCGGTGGGCAATCTGGGCCATGTACTCGGCGGTGGCGTCATAGACGACCTCGTCGCCCTCGATGTGGGGCAGGCCGGCGTTGGGTTTGGCCCACAGCAGCGCCCCGGGTACCGCCTGGCGCATGGCCTGCATAATGCCGACGAATTCGGCCGGGTCGCGGCCGCAGTTGGCCCCCACGCCCGCGACCAGGGGGGCAACCTCGACGGCTGCGTGCTCGGGCCGGATGCCCATCATGGTCCGGCCGTGGGTGTCGAAGGAAAAGGTACAAAAGAGGGGCAGGTCGCTGACGCTGCGGGCACCGGCGATGGCAGCCTTGGCCTCGCCCAGGTCGCTCATCGTCTCGATGAGCAAAAAATCGACGCCGCCCCCGGTCAGGGCGGCGGCCTGCTGGGCATAGGCTTCGGTGACTTCCTCGGTGCTCAAGGGGCCGAGGGGCGCCAGAAGCTCGCCGGTGGGGCCCATGTCGCCCCCGACCCAGATCTCCCGGCCGGTGGCTTCCTCTGCCGCGGCGACGACCTCGCGAGCCAGCCGGGCCGCGGCGCGGTTGATCTCGGCCACGCGGTCGCCCAGGCCGTCCTTCTCCAGGCGAAAGTGGGTGCCGCCAAAGGTGCAGGTCAGGATGAGGTCCGAACCGGCGTCGATGTAGCCCTGGTGCAGATCGCGAACCCGCTCGGGCTGCTCCAGGACCCAGGTTTCAGGCGCACGGCCGGCGTCCAGGCCCTGGCTCTGCAGGCGGGTGCCGGTGGCCCCGTCGGCCAGCAGCACCTCGCCGGACCGCAAGTGTGACAGGAATTGTTCTGTGCGCGTCATTGGGCAGCCCTACCTAACCGCCATAGTGCCAGCCGGTCGAGGCCAGGTCGATGGCCTCGAGAGTGTTCTGCACGCCGGCCTCGGCGACGTCGGCCAGAAAGAGGGTATGGTCGCCGGCGTCGATGGTCTGGACGACGCGGCATTCGACATAGGCCGGCACCTCGTCGAGGATGGGGGCACCGGTGAGACCTTCGTGGAAGGGATGGCCGGCCAGGCTGCCGTCCTGGGGCTCGACGTGGCGGAAAAAGGCTGAGGCCAGGTCCTTCTGACCCTGGCCTACGATGTTGACGACAAAGGCGCCGGCGGCCTGGACCCGCTGCCAGATGCTGCTGTCACGGCGCAGGCCGATGACGACGCGGGGCGGCTCGAAGGATGCCTGGCTGAGCCAGCTCACCGTGGCGGCGTCGGTTCCGGGCGCCAGGTCGGAGATGCTCTCAGCGGTGCGCGCGGTGAGGATATAGAGGCCATAGGGGATGAGGCGCAGGGCTTGTTTCTTGGCTTTTTCGTCCATGGTTCATTTTGTCCTTTCTTCGGTATTGGATGTTGGATGTGAGAGATTGGACATTGGATATTAGGTATTGGTCCTTGCTCCTTTAGGCTATGATATGCCGGTTGGTGGTTGGTGTCGGTAAGATCGATTCCCTTTTTTGTTATGTTTGTTTGGGAAATTGTACCGGTGCCCGGCAGAGCCTGGTCACTCTCCCATCTCTTACCTCCTCGCCAGCCTATTATACCATAGTTTGTATCATCTCAATAAAGAGGGGGAAGTTGGGGTGTGTGCGGCCGGCGACGCCGCCTGCACACACCCCAACCCCCAATTGTTGAGAGGATGCCATAGTTTCTTGTATCTGCCGCAAAGCTGGCCCAAACAAGTTCAGGAGTCCGGGCCAGTTGGCAATTCGCCCGAGATGAGGGCCCGACCGTGGCCGCGGCCGCAGGGGTTGGAGGTTGGGTTTGACAAATTGGGTGTCAAGTGGTACACTGAGCGTGCTATAGCCAAGTCTTACCGGTCAGAAAATCCTAGGTTCGTGAATTGGCCCCAGGGAGGGGCTCTGTTCACCTTGCTCTTTGTTCTAGCAAGGCAAGTTTGGAGTGCCGGAGGCACAGGGAGGTGCTGGGCAACGAAAGGATCGGCTTTTGCTCCGGTGCCGATCGCCGGAGGCTTAGGTCGGAATCTGAATCGCGAGAGGACTGGCCCTTCCTCTATCCGATCAACCCAATTTTGATTGCGAGGAGGAAAGAAATGAAGCGCAAGCATCTGTGGTACGTGTCTCTTCTGGTCCTGATCAGTCTGGCCCTGGGGCTGGCGGGCTGTGGCCCGGCGGCGGAGAGCACCGAGATCAACGTGCTGTGTACCCCTCAAGAAGAGTGGTGCCAGGGCATGAAGCAGGAGTTCGAGGCCAAGTACGGCATCACGGTCAATTATGTGCGCATGTCCAGCGGCGAATCCCTGGCCCGCATCCGCGCGGAGAAGGACAACCCCACGTTCGATATCTGGTGGGGCGGCCCCATCGACAGTTTTGTCGCGGCCAAGGGCGAGGGCCTGCTGGAAGCCTACGATTCGCCCAACTACCAGAACCTGCTGGACCAGACCAAATACAAGGATGCCGACAACTACTGGGTTGGCATCTATGTCGGCACTCTGGGCTTTTGCACCAACACTGACTGGCTGGCCGCCAACCCCGGCGTCGAGCCGCCCCGATCGTGGGACGACCTGCTCAAGCCCGAGTTCACCAAGCAGATCATGGTCGCCCACCCCTCGACCTCGGGCACATCCTACACGGCGCTGGCCACCGTTCTCCAAATTCGGGGCGAAGCGGCGGGCTGGGAGTACCTGAAAAAGTACGCGGCGCAGATGCTCCAGTTCACCAAGAGTGGCGCGGCCCCGGCCAAGTTCGTCGGCCAGGGTGAGGCGGCGGTGGGCATCGTCTTTTCCCACGACATCGTGCACGAGATTGACGACAACGGCCTGCCCCTGGAGCTGAGCTTCCCCGCGGAGGGCACCGGCTACGAGATCGGCGGCATGGGTATCATCAAGGGCGCGGCGCACCTGGACGCCGCCAAAAAGTGGTTCGACTGGGCAATCACGCCCGAGGCCCAGGCTCTGGGACCCAAGTACAAGGCCTACCAGGCGCCGACGGTCAAGGGCGTGGAGCTCTCGCACCCCGAGCTGCTGGAAGTCAACCTGATCGACTATGACTTCCAGTGGGCCGGCGAGCACAAGACCGAGTTCGTGGACAAGTTCACCAACGAAATCGCAACTGCGGACCAACTGAAGGAGTAACCATCTTGAAGCAGGGTGGGCGAGGGGGAACTCCCCCTCGCCTGCCTTGTTATGGGGGAAAGCACTATGGCTGCCTCTGCACAAACTGTTGCCGGTGGAGGGGAGGGGGGCTGGCGCCGGGTGCTGCGCCGCCGCTACGGCGAATTTGCCCTCATCGCCCGCGATCCGGTGTTGATGATCAGCCTGCTCTACTGTGGCCTTTTCCTATTTATTTTCGTGGTCTTTCCTCTTTTCCGGGGCACAGCCAACGGCTTTGTAGATGCCGAAACCGGGAAACTCAGCCTGGAATACTTTCGCCGCTTTTTTGACTCCTACTTTGGCCCCTACTCCCGCCGGGTATTCCTCGATACGATGATCATGGGCGTCCTGACCGCTACCGGCGGCACCATCCTCGGCTTTATCTTTGCCTATACCATGGTCCGCTGTAGCCTGCCCTTCAAGCGGTTTATCCACCTGCTGGCCCTGGTGCCGACCGTCTCGCCGCCTTTTGCCATCGCCCTGAGCACCATCCTTCTCTTTGGCCGCAACGGGCTGATCAGCCACAAGCTGCTGGGCATGACCTTCCCCGTCGGCGCCAACGACATCTATGGCATGGACGGCCTGGTCTTTGTCCAGATCATTACCTTCTTTTCGGTGGCCTACCTCATCGTCCGGGCCATGCTGGAGCGGCTGGACCCCAGCATGGAGGAAGCGGCCCACAGCCTGGGCGCCGGCAAGTTTCACATTTTCCGCACGGTGACGCTGCCGTTGCTGATTCCTGGCGTTGCCGGGTCGTTCCTGTTGCTGTTCGTCGAGTCACTGGCTGACCTGGGCAACCCGCTGTTCATTTCGGGCAACGTGACCGTGCTCTCGGCGCAGATTTTCCTGGCCGTTGCCGGCGAGTACAACTACCAGAAAGCGTCGGCCCTGGCCTTTGTGCTGCTCCTGCCGACGCTGATCGTCTTTCTGGTGCAGCGCTACTACGTCACCCGCCGCTCTTACATCTCGGTAACGGGCAAGCCCACCGGCGGCCAGATCCTGGTCAAAGAGGCGTGGATCCGCTGGCCGTTCATCATCATCACCTACGCCGTTTGCCTGTTGATCGTGGTCCTCTACGCGGCCATCATCTGGGGGTCGTTCAGCACCACCTGGGGCGTGGACTATACCCCCACCCTGGAGTGGTGGAAGCTAATGGTCACGCGCGGCGTGGAATCGATCCTCGATACGACGTTCCTGAGCGCCGTTGCCACCCCCGTCGCCGGCCTGACCGGCATGGTCATCGCCTTCCTGGTGGTGCGCAAAAAGTTCAGCGGCAAAGATATGATAGACTTTGTCTCGAACCTGGGCGGCGCGGTGCCCGGCACGATCCTGGGCATCGGCTTTGTCCTGGCATTTAGCACCCCGCCAAGCTTTGTCGTCATCGTCTTGTACGTGCTGCTGGCCCTCTTTTTGGCGCGCACCGTATTCAACACCCGCCGCGAGCAGTGGATCGTGCTGGCGGTCGGCACAGCCACGGGCATTGGCCTGGCCCAGCTCTACGATCTAATGACCGGTGTGGGGATGCTCTACCTGTTGGGCGGCATTTTCGCCGGGCTGGGCCTGCTCCTGTGGCTGTGGCAGCGGCAAAAAACCGCCGGGCTGATCCTGATCGGCTTGGGCGCCTACCTCCTGGCTGCCAATCTGATCGCCTATTTGTCCATGCCCATCGCCGCACTGAGCCGGTCCATCCCCCGTGGCTTCTGGAGCAATGCCATCTACCAGTTCTCGGAGCACCTCCAGGTCTTGTTCCAGACGCCGCCTCCCATCCTGGCCATCTTTTACACTTTTGCCGCGGTGCTGGTCGTGGGACGCATCCAGGGGACAGTCCGGCTGGTGCTGACCATCGTCCTGCTGACCCTGATCGCGACCATGTGTTTCATGGGCAAACCGCTGGCCCTGGTTGGCTCCGCCTACATCATCCTGGCCGCCTTTGCCGTACGTAGCCTGCCCGCTTCGGTACGCGCCGGCGTGGCCGCCCTGCAACAGATCGACCCCAGCATCGAAGAAGCCTCCAACATCCTGGGCGGCGACGCGCAATACACCTTCCGCAAGGTGACGTTGCCCCTGATCCTGCCGGCCCTGCTGGCCGGGCTGATTTTCAGTTTCACGCGGCACATGACCAGCCTGTCGGCCATCATTTTTTTGGTTAGCGCCAAGTGGCGCATCGTGACGGCCAGCATCCTGAGCGAGTGGGAGCAGGGCGGCATCAGCATCGCCGCCGCCTACTCGACGACGATCATCGTGCTAGTGCTGATTGCTATCGGCGTGCTGTATTTCGTCGTCAACAAACTGCTGGGCGGTCGCGGCGACGTAGATCTTTCCCTGGGAGCGTAGCCATGTACCTGGTGCTTGAAGACATTGTCAAAATCTTTCCGGCGCGGGGTGGCAGCGGCGAAGTGACCGCTGTGGACCACGTGGACATCGAGATCGAAAAAGGCGAGCTGGTGACGCTGCTGGGGCCATCGGGCTGCGGCAAGACGACCACTCTGCGGCTCATCGCCGGGTTCGAGTTTCCCAGCCAGGGCACCATCCGCCTCGACGGGCAGGTGATCAACCAGGAGCCGCCCCACAAGCGCGACATGAGCATGGTTTTTCAGAGCTATGCCATCTTTCCCCATCTCAGCGTCTATGAGAACACGGCCTACGGTCTGAACGTGCAGCGACTGTCCAAGAGCGTGGTGCACGAGCGGGTGGCCCGCGCCCTGGCCCTGGTCGAGCTGACCGGCCTGGAAAACCGCGCCCCCAACCAGCTCTCCGGCGGGCAACAGCAGCGTGTGGCCCTGGCCCGCGCCCTGGTCATGGAGCCCAAGGTGCTGCTGATGGACGAGCCGCTGTCCAACCTGGACGCCAAGCTGCGCGAGCAGATGCGGACCGAGATCCGGCGCATCCAGAAGCGGCTGGGCATCACCAGCGTGTACGTCACCCACGACCAGGTGGAGGCCATGACCCTCTCCGACCGCATCGTGGTCATGAACGAGGGCAGGATCGAGCAGATTGGCAGCCCGACCGAGATCTATCGCTTCCCCCAGACCCGCTTTGTGGCCGATTTCATCGGGCGCGCCAACTTTGTGGAGGGCACTGTCCGTGAGCGGCGCGATGGGGAACTCATCCTCGACGCGCTGGGAACGACGTTGAGTGCTCTAGCCCCGGAAACTGGCTTTGGACCAGGTGCGGCGGCAACCCTGGTGATCCGCCCTGAGATGGTCGAGATCGACTCACCTCAAAGCCACGTGGAGGGCATCGTCCACCGGGCCACCTACCTGGGCAACGTGATCGAATACGACGTAGAGGTCGCCGGCCAACTCCTGGCCCTGGTGGAGTACGATCCGCGGCACACGACGGTGCACTCTGAGGGGCAGGCGGTGCGCCTGCAATTCCTGGAGGATTGCCTGTACGTGCTGCCGGGTGCCTAGGCGGAGGCCAGGCGCTGGTGAGAGAGCACGGAGTGGGGGTTGGGGTGTGTGCGGACGAGTGCAACCTACGGTTGCCAAGCCGCCCGCACACACCCCAACTTTGCTATATAGGAAGGAATGCGCATGACAGCACACGCCGACGTCGATTTGTTGCTCATAGGCCACGTGGCCCGGGACTATAACGTCGTCGACGGCCAGGGACGGA
>Ga0316577_10001374_pt1 | contig 11454 bp, 9 predicted proteins | sample S5NA_FD_203073 | JGI IMG/M metagenome (GOLD analysis project Ga0316577, IMG submission 203073) | Rhizosphere microbial communities from salt marsh grasses in Alabama, United States - S5-7_050615r2r1 | ecosystem: Host-associated > Plants > Roots > Rhizosphere | place: USA: Alabama | collected... | reverse complement strand
GCCGTGACCGGGATCGAGACAGATCTTGACTGCCGATAGCGGCCCGGCGGCCTGAGAATGGGGTGCCGCCAGCGCAGCCAATACCAGGGCAACCAGGCCAAGGCTGGTCCAGCCAATCGATCGATGCTTCATCTTTTCCTCCTCTCACAGGACGGCAGGTTGTTCAGACTGTATCGCGGTGGGTGCTTCAGCCTGTCTATTGTAACAGAACCTGGGAAAAGGTCAACTCCATCGGCGGCGGGACAAAAAAAGAGCCCGACGGTGGACGGGCGCCGCGCTGTGGCCTTTGCCCGGGGGGGAGCGCCCGTCCCATACCGTCGATGCGGGCTCTTGCAAGTATGACGATACATTCACCTAGTATACCGCTGAACTGCCTAAAAGGTTACGGTCTGGGTCAGCCAGGTGCCCATTTGTCCTTATGTGCAGATTGACAAACGCCGGTCACTAAGCTAGAATAGTGCACCACTGACACAAGGGGAGGGATGGACCTTCAATGAGCCAACAACAGCGACCCGCCGGCATGCGCGCCTTCTGGATCATCTGGGCAGGACAGGTGGTCTCGTTGCTGGGCACGAGCATGACCAATTTCGGCCTCACCATCTGGGCCTACGAACAGACGGGCGAGGCCACTGCCCTGGCGCTGATCGGTTTCTTTTTCGTCACGCCTATGGTCATTCTGAGTCCTACAGCCGGCGCCATCGTCGATCGCTCCAATCGCAAACTGATGATGATGCTCAGCGACCTGGCGGCAGGGTTGACGACCATCGTGCAGTTGGTGCTCCTGGCTACCGGCAATCTAGAGATATGGCACCTGTACATCACTGCGGCGGTCGCCGGCACTTTCCAGACCTTCCAATGGCCGGCCTTTTCCGCGGCCATAACCCTCATGCTGCCCAAGGAGCAATACGGCCGGGCCAATGGCTTGATGCAACTGGCCGGGGCGGCTTCGGGCGTTTTCGCCCCCCTGCTGGCGGGCGCGCTGTTGAGTGTCATCGACCTCACCGGCATCATGACGATCGACGTCGTCACCTTTTCCTTTGCCATTGGTGCACTGCTCTTTGTCTTTATTCCCCAGCCGGAGCGCAGCGAGGCGGGACGCAAGGCGGAAGGCGGTCTCTGGCAGGAGTCGATCTATGGTTTCCGCCACATCCTCCGCCGCCCCAGCCTGCTGGGACTGCAGCTCGTCTTTATGGTTGGGAACCTGTTCGCCGGTCTGGGGTTCACCCTTATGGCTCCCATGATCCTGGCCCGAACCGGCAACAACGAGTTGATCTTTGGCAGCGTCAACTCGGCCGGGGCCATCGGCGGCGTGGTGGGCGGCCTGGCCATGAGCGCCTGGGGCGGTCCCAAGCGCCGGGTGCTCGGCGTGCTGGGGGGGTGGCTGCTGTTCGGTCTTCTGGGAGAAAGCCTGCTGGGACTGGGACAGTCCCTGCCGATCTGGTTGGCAGCCGCCTTTGCCGGGGCCTTTTTCGGACCGATTATCGATGCCTCGAACCAGGCCATCTGGCAGGCCAAGGTGGAACCCGACGTGCAAGGGCGCGTCTTTGGCGTGCGGCGTATGATCGCCTGGGCTATCTCGCCCCTGGCTCGTCTGATCGCCGGTCCGCTGGCCGACAAGGTATTTGAGCCGGCTATGCTGCAGGGTGGGGGGCTGGCAGGTACCTTCGGCTGGCTGGTGGGTACGGGCGAGGGCGCGGGCATGTCCCTCATCCTCGTCCTCTGTGGTATCGGGGTGGCGCTGGTCGCCGTGGCCGGCTACGCGTCGCGCGTCGTGCGCAATGCCGAGGATATCCTGCCCGACTACGATGCTATACCGGAAGAGGTTGCTGCCGCGGCAGCGACCTAGATCGCCATCGCAATCTATGCGGGAGTGAACCATGCGCATCCACCGGATCGCGGCACGTGAAACCAATTGCTATCTCCTCTGGGGTCGGCGGGGCGTGGTCCTCATCGATGCCGGCCCGCCCGGCAGCGCGCCGACCATCATCGCTGGCGCACAAGAGGCGGGCGTCGGCGCCAAAGACGTCCGCCTGATCTTGATCACCCACGGGCACCTGGACCACTATGGCGCGGCAGCCGAGGTGAGAGCGTGGTGCGGCGCTCCGGTGGCGGCCTGCCGCGGTGAGCCCGAGTTCAGCCAGGACCGGCGGAACGCCCTACCCCCGGCCCAGACCCTGCGTGGCAGTCTGGTCCGCTGGGTCTACCTGTTGCTCTCACCCATGGCCCACTTTGCCCCTCTGGAGGCAGACCTCCTCCTCGACGACAAGGCCGACTTGCTGGACTATGGGCTCGAGGCGTGGACGGTCCGCTTGCCCGGGCACTCGCCCGGGATGCTGGGCGTCGTCACTCCCGACGGCGATCTGTTTGCCGCCGACCAGTTCGTCAACTATACTGCGCCCAGCCAGCCGATCTACCTGTCCGATGCGGAGGCGTGGCAGCGGAGCTACGAGCGGGTCCTGGACCTCAGGCCGCGCATGGTGTACGTGGGACATGGCGAGCCCTTCCCCGGCGTCGATCTGGACCCGATCTACCCGGCCCGCTACCAGTACCGGTGGTGGGTGCGATAGCAACAGCCGGATGGGTGTACAACCCTCCCCGTGCCGGTTACATCGTTTCAGGAGAACCTGATGCCCGAAGAAATCCGAGTTCTGCTCAGTACTTTTGCCCTGCTGTTCGTCGCCGAGTTGGGCGACAAGACACAATTGGCTGTCATCAGCATGACGGCCAAGCACAAGATGCCCCTATGGGTGTTCATCGGCGCGACGCTGGCCCTGGCGGCGGTGACGGCCATCGGCGTATTGGGGGGTGGGCTACTCACTCGCATTATCCCGGAGCTGGTTCTGCGCAAGATCGCAGCCGTCCTCTTTGTGGTGATGGGCATATTGATGTGGTTCGACAAGATTTAGGCTCAGTACGGCGCGCCCGCCGCGGCGCCGCGTCCCTTGCTTGGCTTCGCCCTCTGAAGTTGAGCTGTTCTTGGGCATAGGAGCCAGAGTCCGCTCGCTCTGACTACGCGGTTGGTGATTCCCCAGATCAAAAGAAAGCGTACGCGAGACCCAATTTGATGGACGAGGGAGCGACGTGATGATTCGACTGCGTCAAATCTTGCCAGCTTACGAGAATCCACTAGCTGGGATCGAAGGCGCATCTGTAGCCTCCAGTTCTGATCATCTGACGCGCGCTGGGGTGCCTGACAACCAGTCGGTGGCTTTCATTCTGGCTTTCAGCCAGCCTAACCCTCCTGCACTCGCATCTAGACTCGACGGTACAAATAGACTACCTCACCGATCCACTTCGCAGGGCGTCATTTGGTCCTCTGCCATAACTCCAAAGGCCCGCACAAACTCCAGGATGCCCTGTAACTCCGTAAAGTCAGCGCGCTGACCACTCTGCACGTGCTCGATGTGTCCCCGCCAGCGCGAACCACTCGCCGACCACTCACGCCAGAAGCGGATCACGAACGTGCTCGCCGGAGGCACCTGCGTTTGTTCGGTCATAGGGTTCTCCTCTGCGTGCCTGCCCCGAACTGCAATGGGTCCAGAGGTAGTCCCCTGGACCCCAGAGTGCCGCTCCTGCACTTGTCTACTTCCCGCCTGGGTCAAGGATGTACCCGCTGGCGATGCCAGGCGCGTACATCGAGGGAAAGGCGATGTCAACAAAGACGTGCTGTCCTTTCAGGCCGCCATACCCATGACCCACTACCTGGATCAAGGTCGAGCCGCCAGCGTAGGTCATGCCCGTCCAAGTCCCGTCCCAGCCGTCGGAGCTTCCCTCCTCGAGGACCACGTGAAAAGTACCCCACGAGGGTCCGACGCCGTATGCGTCCCAATTGGCATTCGTGACCACGGTGTTCAGGCCGTTGCAGCGGGGGTCGCTCGTGGGCATGTCCTGCTGATACTGGCCGACCATACCCCTTACGTGCGTGTTTCCCCCGGGATAGGTCCAGATCCCCGGGTCGAGCATCTCGCCGGGGATAAAGTCACCCTCGCAGGCGGTAAAGGTAGCCTTCGCGCTCACGGCCTGCACCGGAAGCAACGAGAGGGCGATCAGGGCAACGACGATCAACACAAGGGCTTTGTGCTGTTTCATTTTTCTTTCTCCTTTCAAGCCGGATGTCCTATCGATCTCCAGAGTCTTGCCTGTCACCCGTCCGAAGGGAGCGGCTTCTGCCGGAACGGAATGACCCGAATGATGAGACTTGCTTCCGCTTTGCCGGTTACTAGACCTTTCGGGCAGCCGGTTCAGCTACCCTTCGCTCCGTCAGTAGCCAGTACCCGAAGCCAGCGACAAAGAATGCCTGGATAGCAACAGGCATCCAACCGAGTAGGTTCAGCGCGCCGGCGAGTTGGCCCCGCACCGACACCGCCAGGGCAACCAGGTAGGCGACCAGGAGCGCCCCGGCAATGCCCCGCCCGGCCTCCGACTCTGCCGCGTTGCGGGTGAACCAGGTCAGCAGGCCGAGGCCGATGAGCCAGGCGCCGCCGTACTGCATCATGACCGCCCCGGCGGGACCCAACGTCGCCCCAAAGAGGGACAAGAACAGGTGGGGCGCCAGCACCGAACCGATGCCAAAGGGCACCGACACGACCGTATTGGCGATGAACAGAATCCTGAGTTTCATGCGGTCTCTTCCTTCAACTTGGTACAAGGAACCACCTCATCAGAACGTGGGCCGGATCAACCCTTGCGCAGTTTGTCCAGATGGGCATTCATCCCCGCCACGCCTGCATCTCCCATGAGCCTGAACATGGTGTTGAAGCGCAGGCCCATCACATGGTTGCGATACTTTTCGCTCCTGAAGTACGATTCCAGGTCTTGAACGCGGCCGTGATCCTCTATCATCATGCCCTGGTCGAATTGGGAGAAGGCGTTGCTCTGGCCGTCCCACACGTTTGTGGAATCGGCCCTAGCGCCGTAGCCCAGTGTGCGACCCTCCGCGGCGAGCCTGGCCTGAGCCCCGCGAAGCAGTGGGGTGTCTACGAGGTAGCTGTCAATTGAACACCAGGTGCCGTCCACCAGCACCTCGGTGTAGGAGTGGGACAGTTCCGCCGGAATCATCCAGTACCGGCTGGCGGGGATGGCGCCCTTCAGGATATCCTTGGGGATCACGACGAAATGCTGGGCACTCTCCAGTCCGGCGGCTTGAAAAAGCGCCACCATGAGACGAGTCTTGGGATTGCAGTGCCCCACGCCGCAGGCCAGAATATAGTCCACATTCCCGGCGTCAAAGTGCTTGTTGAAGCCGAACTTGATGCGGTCACGAACATAGTCATGCAGCGCAACGGCCTTGGTCCGCTCGGTGGTTGCCTCATCGGCGATCTGCTGAGCGACGCTTGCTACGGTTGGTGTGTTCGGCACTTGCTCATTCCTCCTTTTGAGATAGGGCGCGTTTCTGTACACGCCGCCGGCCTGATTTCACGGTCAAAGGGTAAAGGTTGGGCGTCAAAAGAGCGTCAAAACAGGCGCACCCGGATCACCTGGGCGCGCCTTACATCAAGAGCCTTGGGGGATCTCAAAAGTGGTTTTCGGGCGGGGAACGGCCCTTTCAGCGAGCAGGGCTTTTCTGTCACAGCGATTGCAGCAGCGACCGGGCTCCGATGAGGTCTAGCGTGTCGAACCCCTCGGTGAACCAGCCGTAGACTGGGTCCAGCACTCGTCGAGCTTCTTCTTGCCTGCCTTGCTTCTGCCAGAGGCGGGCCAGGCTTGTCGCGGCCCGCAATTCCCACGATTTCGCCTGCTGTTGGTGGGCAACTTGGGTGGCCCTGAGAAAACAGGCTTCGGCCTCGGTCTCTGCCGCAGGCCGCGACAGCAGGAGGTCCCCCTGGATGCGGTGCAGCTCCGCTTCGAAGTAGCGCTCGTCCCGTTGTTCCACAGCGGCAAAAGCCTCGGCCAGCAGGCGCAGGCCTTCCTCTGCTTGTCCTGCTTCCCCATAGACTTGGGCCATCAGGGCCAGATAGGATGTCTCGGCCAGCGCTGCTCCTGTGGCCCGCCACACCTTCAAGCCGTGGCGCATCTGCGCAATTCCTGCCTGCTCTTGTCCCTGCTCTGCCAGCGCCCAACCCTGCAGGATGGACGCCATCGCCAGCCAAAACGGGAATCCTTGCTCGGTGCAGAGAGCGATAGCGGCTTCGCTAATCTCTTGGGCTGCCTGGGCATCTCTGCGGTAGATATGAACCCGGGCGGAAAACGCCAGCGCAAAAGCAAGGCTGAAAGGATGAGACAATTCCTGGGCCAGAGTCACCGCATCCTGGCTCCTCTGGAGGGCCTGGTCCGGATAGCCGCGAAACCACAGCGCCCAGGCGCTGTGGTTCAGGCAGGCGACGCCGGGGTCTTGCCCGTAGACAAAAGTAAGTGAGTGATGTTCCTGTGGGTTGTACAGGGCAATACCATGTTTCAGATGTTCATGGGCTGCGGGCAGTTCGCCAATATAGAACGACGTCATGCCCACAACTCCGTGGGCATCCATGAGGAGCGCCGAGTGCTGGGGGCGCTGGGCCAGAGTGAGAAGCTGTTGAGCCAAGTCCTGGGCTTGTCGATATTCCGCCCGCAGCAGATAGAAGGCCCACAAGCCTCTAAGGACGGCAATTTGCTGAGGAGGCTCGTCCAGGCCCTGGTACAGTTCCAGCGCCCGGTCGTAGGTTTGCTTCACCTCGGCGGCTCCGTAGCCCTTGATAGCCATCAAGGACGGGCCCAAACTGATTTGCAGCTCAAGTTCTTGCGAGGCACGCTCAGAAGCGTCGGGCAGGGACTGGAGCAACGCCAGCGCCTTGGTCAGGTGCGCGTTGGCCTCCTCGTTGGCAGACATCCGCACGGCTCGCTCTCCCGCCAGACGTAGGTAGTGGATGGCCTTCTCGGTCAGGGTCTTGTCCACCTGACGCGCTTGGTCGAAATGGAAGGCCAACTCGCCAGCCAGCCCTTCCACATCGGGTGCGTAGATCGTTTCCATCGCCTGCCCGATTCTGGTGTGCAGGTGCTGTCTGCGGCGGAGAGGGATTCCAGAGTAGACTGCCTCCTGAATCTTGTGGTGAGTGAAGGCATAGTCGCGTTCTAGGGGCCCGCTGCCCTCTTCTATCAGCCGGGCCCGGAGCAGGTCGTCGAGAGCCTCCAGTGTTGTCTCTTCACCGAGGCCCCAGACGAAGTTGAGTAGGTCGAATTCGAACTCGCGGCCGAGGGCCGCTGCAAGGCATAGCGCTTCCTGGGCATCATCTCCCAAACGGCGGGCACGGGCCTGGATAGCCTCGGACACACTGGTTGGCAGCGGAATCTCCCCTTCGCTCATCCGCATGAAATCGCCGCGCCATGCTCCTTCCCGCAGTTGAATTGTATCCTTCTCAAAGAGTGCCTTGACCGTCTCCATCAGGTAGAAAGGGTTCCCCTCGGTCTCTTCGTACAACCGACGCGCCAGAGGCACTACGGCGATTCCCACTCCTGACATCTCCAGCACCAGCGTCTCAACCACTTCTGCCGAGAGGGCGTTCAGGCTCAAGGGTGTCACCACATGCTCGCGAAGGAATTCGTGCTGCAGGGTCGTGAGGGGGTGCTGCGGCGTCAGGGCCTCTGGACGGAAGGTGCCCACGATGAGGACGGAATGTGCCGCCAAGTGGCGGGCCAGATAGTGGAGCAGTTGCAGCGTGGACTCACTGGCCCAGTGCAAATCCTCCAGGACAACCAACAGCGGTCCATGCCTGGACAAGTCTGCCGTGAAACGGGTCACGCCCTCAAAGAGGCGCGCCCGCTCTCTATCCAGACTTGCCGCCGCCGGCATTTCAAGCCCAGGACACCGCTCTGACATTTCCGGCACGAGACGAGCTACTTCGCCGAGGGCCCAGCGGGGAAACCCTACCAGTTCGTCGGGCGACAGGATCGGCACCGTGGTGCGCAGCGCCTCGGCCAGAGGTTGGTAAGGCAGCACGCGCTCGAATTCGTAGCAGCGGCCCCACAGCTCGCGGGCACCCTGCCAGCGCAGGCGATTGGCGAACTCCTCCAGGAGGCGAGTCTTGCCCACCCCGGCCTCGCCGCTGATGAGCATCAACCCACCCCGTCCGTCCCGCGCGTCCTGCCAGCAGCGGTGCAAGAGCGACAGTTCCTGCTCTCTGCCCACCAGCCTGATGGGTGGGGTAACGTCCAAGGGGCTGCGCCCTTCGGCCACCTTCGCCAGCACCGCAATGGGAGCAGACGCAGGCGGAAGGCCGACCTCGAAGCGTCCATCTAGGATGGCCTGATGGAGCTCGTTGGTTTCCGCCATCGGCTCCGCGCCCAGTTCCTCAAAGACGATTTCCTGGCAACGGCGGTACTGCTCCAGCGCTGCATTTCGCTGCCCCAGATGGCAGTAGACCCGCATCGCCAGGCGATGGGCGTCCTCGCGCAGTGCGTCGCGCTCCAGCAGGCGCAGCGCCGTCGCCAACGCGGCATGGTGCTCGCCTGCTGTCTCTTGCCATCGCATCAGGCGTGCCAGCGTATCGAGAAACAGTACCTCCAGCCGGTAGCGCTCGCTGATGATCCAGTCGTCATAGAAGCCATCGAGAAAGTCGCCGCGGTAGAGCGTCAACACGGATTGCAGGTTAGGGGCCTCACTGGACGAGACCTGCTTCTCGAATTCCTCCACATCCAGCCAGAGCTCGCTGTCGGGATTCATCTGTACCATCGCGGAATCGCTCAGTAAGAGATTCTCTTGGGGAAGATAGCGGCGGATGTGCCAGAGGGCGGTCCTGAGAGAGCGACGAGCCTTTCGCTCAGGGCGGTCACCCCAGAACAGACTGGCCAACTGCTCACGACTCTGAGGGCGCCTCCGATGCAGGGCCAGGTAGGCCAGTAGGGACTGGGACTTGAGTGTGGGGGGCTTGAGCACCTGCTGACCATCGTGCTGGATGTCCAGCGGGCCGAGCAGGAACAGTTGCAGAGCAGGCATTGACTCCCCTCCCCCCAGAACCGAATCGATCAGCTGTGCATAGTATAGTCGACAACTGCTCTTCCGTCAATGTTCCTTGGTGACAGCCGTTCGAGTGCCGCGCGGGCAGCCGGAGGGCGTGAGTGTGGTCGATTGCAATCCGAGCACCAAGAAGGGCAAGGAGTCGGGGGATTCTCCCCGACTCCCGATTCCCGCATCTTGCTGCTATCCTTCCAGCCGCGCGTACTCTTTCTCGATCACACTCTCTTCCAGCTTCTTGAACAGCGGCGCTGGCTGGTAGTCTCCCAGACCAGCAGAAGGCTACGATCGGCGTAGTGCAGCGATGACATTGTGCAAACCGGGGGCCGCAGGTTCGGTGGCTCTGTGCTGAACTTCGTATCACGCCGTATTGGCAGATAGATCTTCTTTCCAACGTCTGGTGATCTGTTTGTGAATATAGTAGATATAGGGTATTCCAAGATTGGTTTCGATGAGGGAATTGACCACGATAGGTTGCCAAAGGGTAGGTCGGATGCCACTGATCAGCAGGGCCGCTTCCCATGCAAACTGAACACCTATCCCTATTGCCATCATCCAGAGGACATTTACTCTTTCCCCTCCTCGTAGGTTAGCCAAGATAACAACCAAATAGCCAACACAAAGAATCAACATCATGATTCCATGATAGGACCCTGTGCCTCGCGAGATCGAGATCTCGGCAAACCCGGTCCCAAACTGCTGACTCAACTGTCCAACTGTCACCCAACCCAAGATCGGCAGCAATGACCATTCTACAGCATGGCCATCGCGATCCAGTAGAAGCCAAATCCACGCGAAACTAGTGAACCCATAGCTCATGCTCAACCATAGCAGAATCCAAAAGGGATCCCCGCCCTCGATCTGTCGCGTGCCGAGTAACTGGTAGAAAATCCCATAATCTACAAGAAAAAACAATACTCCTGAGACCAATCCTACTACAACTGCCATACGCCTTTTCAGGTACAAGAAGATGCTGGCCAGTATCAACAGCCAGACGATGTCGAGGATGATGTAAAGCGAACTAAACGTGCGTTCTACCGTAAAATCCATTCAATTCCTCTTGGTTGCGCTACTTCACAGACCCACGCGCCCATTGGCCATAGCAGGCTATTTCGGAAGAACTTGTGCCGATTCTGGACACAGGTGCTGAGATTGAGATGAGCTCCTTGGCTTCCGTGCAGGTCCAACAATGGCGCTATTATGCACCCGAACTCCTTTTCTGTCAAACGAAGCAGTCAGCCCGCAGTGGAGCGTAGCGAATGTCCGCCGATGGCACCCGTGTGATCGTACGCCAGCGCTTCGCGGCTGAGGGTCTCTTCTTCGTACTCGAGGACTGTTTCTTGGCGCGCCTCAACCGGCATCTTCCTCACAACTGCACAGGCACGCCACCAACAGGGCCATATCGTCAAACTGCTCCGACCCGGCCTGGAAGGCTTGAACGCGCTGCAATAGCCCGTCGCATAGGGCCTGCGCTGTCGATTCCGCCGACTCGGCAACCGCGGCCGCCAGGCGCTGGCGACCAAAGAGCTCGCCGTCCGCCGAGTTGGCATCGGTGATCCCATCGCTGAATAGAAGAATCCTGTCCCCCGGATTCAGATCCAGGCAGAGCTCCTCCAGAACCACCTGTTCCACCATGCCGAGGAACATACCGTCGCCTTCCAGGAAGCGGCACTCGTCGCTGCGCGGGGAGTGGTATAGGGCTCGCTCGTGCCCGGCCCGGGCGTAGCAGAAGGTTCTGGCTGTGACGTCGAGCACGCCATACAGCACGGTAACAAAGAGCTCCGCACGGCTTATCTCCAGGAGCAGCCTGTTCACCTGGAGCAGCGCCTCCTTGGGCGAACCGGAGCGCAGGGCCTCGGCCCGCATCAGGCTGCGGGTCAGGGCCATAAAGAGCGCTGCAGGCATGCCTTTGCCCGACACATCGGCCATAACCAGGCCGACGCGATCGCCGCCGAGGGGGATGACGTCATAGAAATCGCCACCCACGTGGCGCGCGGGCCGGCTGGCGGCGGCACAATCGAAGCCAGGCAGCTGGGGAAAGGTCTCGGGCAGCAGCCGCTGCTGTATCTCGCGTGCCAGTTCCATCTCGCGCTCGATGCGTTCCTTTTCCACTAGTGCCGCCTGGGCTTCCTGCAAATCGCGATATGCTTGAGCCAGCTCCTGGTTCTTGCGCCTGAGATCGGCGATCATGTGCTGGTCGCTTTCGCGCAGGCGGGCGCTCAGGACTGCCACCGTGCGGTATAGCAGCTCCGGTTGATCAGCCAGCGCCTCGCGCAGTTTGGTCTCGCTGAACTCCAAGAGCAAAGTCGGCGCTACGGCACGCACCGTGGCAGAACGAGGCCGGTCCTCGAGGAACGCCATCTCGCCAACCAGCTCGCCCGTGTGCCGCTGGCCGAGCAGGATCTCATCCTGGCCCTTGAGGATCTCGACGGCGCCCTCGACAACCAGGTAGATCTCTCTGCCCAGTGCTCCCTCCGCCAGGATGACGCTACCGGGGAGAAAGCGCCGCTCCACGGCACCGTTCACCA
>Ga0316577_10001373_pt1 | contig 11455 bp, 12 predicted proteins | sample S5NA_FD_203073 | JGI IMG/M metagenome (GOLD analysis project Ga0316577, IMG submission 203073) | Rhizosphere microbial communities from salt marsh grasses in Alabama, United States - S5-7_050615r2r1 | ecosystem: Host-associated > Plants > Roots > Rhizosphere | place: USA: Alabama | collected... | reverse complement strand
AGATCATGGGGGACATCAGGTTCTTCCGCGGCGACCTCGAGGCGGCCGAGGCGATGTACCGGCACAGCCTCGAGGTGAACCGCGAATACAGCGACGCGGCCCTCTCGCTCGCCCTGACACTGAGAAAGAAGGGGAGCGAGGAAGAGGCGAGCGTGCTGCTCGAGAAGATCCTCGAGCGCGAGCCGGAGAACGTCGTCGCCCGCAACCTCGTCGGCCGCGGTCCGCTCGACCTCGAGTCGGTCTGAGCGGGGAGGCCTGCGTGCCGCTCATCCGGACATATCCCGGAGAAATACCGCTCGAGGAGTTCCCCGCCCCGCCCCGGCGCGCCCCCGCCGCGGCGGTCGTCTATCCGAACGCCTACCGGATCGGGATGTCGAATCTCGGCTTCCAGTTTCTCTTCGGCGCCCTCTCACGGAGCGGGCAGCTCGCCGTCGAGCGTCTCTTCACCGACCACAGGCGCCCTCAGCGCCCGCCCCAGGCGGTCCTCTTCTCGATCTCGTACGAGGAGGACATCCTCGCCTGCGCGTCGATCCTCCGCGATCTCGGGATAGAGCCGCTGCGCCGCTCACGGAGCGGCGGCCCGCTCGTGATCGCCGGCGGAGCGGGAGTCTCGGCCAACCCGCTTCCCGTCTCGGCGATCGCCGACGCGGTGGCGAGGGGGGAAGGGGAGCGGGTGATCGACCATATCATCGAGGTGCTCTCGGAGCCGGAGGCGGGCCGCCAGCGCGCCCTCGAACGTCTCGCCTCACATCCGGCCCTCTTCGTCCCGGGGGTGGGGACGGCGTCGCATGGCGCGCCGGCTCGCGCGCGCACGGACACGGAGGAGCCGTTCCAGCATTCGTGCATCGTCGCGGAGGAAGCGGCCTTTCCCGGGACCTTTCTCGTCGAGATATCGCGCGGCTGCCCCGGGGCCTGCGCGTTCTGCCTCGCGACCGTCCTCTACCGGCCGCTGCGAACGATCGGATTCGACAGGTTCGAGGCGCTCGTCGGGTCGCTCCCGCGCTCGGTCGGCGCTGTGGGGCTTGTGAGCACCGCCGCGGCGGCCCACCCCGACTTCGCCGCCATGCTCGATCTGCTCGCGCGAAAGGGACTGCGCGCAGGTGTCAGCTCGCTGCGCGCCCAGGACATCGACGCGCCGTCGGCGCGGGCGCTCGAGCGGGCCGGTGTGCGCAGCGCGGCCCTCGCTCCCGAGTCGGGGAGCGAGAGGGTGCGGATGCGGCTCGGCAAGCGCGTCCCGGACGAGACGTATCTCGAGGCCACGCGGCTCCTGTCCGGGGCGGGGGTGAGGCGTCTCTCGCTCTATATGCTCGGCGGGATCCCCGGAGAGGACGACGACGACCTCGAGCGCACCGTCGCCTTCGTCAAGCGGATCGCCGCCTCGGCCGCAGGGGCACGGGTCTCGATCCACCTCAATCCGCTTGTCCCCAAGCCGGGCACTCCGCTACAGTTCATGGCGATGACCCAGACCGGCGAGTTCGCCCGGCGCGCGTCGCTCCTCGCCGACCGTCTGCGTCCGGCGGGTGTCGGCGTCTCGACGAAGGGGTCCCGCGGCGCCGTCAGGCAGGCGCAGCTCTCGACGGGGGATGAATCGGCGGGGGAGGCGGCGGTCAGATACGCCGCAGGCGGGACATCCTGGCGCAGGGCCCTGATCGATTCGGGGGCCGACCCCGACGCCGTGTTCAGCGAGAGGGGGATCGACACCGTCCTGCCGTGGGACCGTTTCGAGCAGGAAGCGGCCCGAAGGTCCCTTCTCGAGAGGTACCGGCGGGCATGCGGGGCGGCCCAGTGAACGGGATGCAAAAAGGCCGGAAAAACAGTTTTCCGGCCCCCGGGATTCCGATACGGTCAGACGGCGCCGCAGTCCTACAGGACCTTCTTCGCCGCTCCGCTCTTGATGCAGGCGGTGCAGACGAAGGCCCGGCGCGGCTTGCCGTCGATCTCGACGCGGATCTTCTGCAAGTTCGGCAGCCAGCGGCGCTTGGAGAGGTTGTGTGCGTGGCTGACGTTATGTCCGGTCATCGGCTTCTTACCGCAGATCGCGCATACCCTGCTCATGATATCCTCCGAGACTGAATTGGACGGTATAATCTAGACGATAGGGAGCGGGAAGGCAAGCACTTTATGGACAGGGGGAATACACGGGAGAACCCGCTGCGGACGAGCAGCCAGTACGTCAAGGGGGTCGGTCCCGCGCGGCAGAAGCTCCTCTCGAGGCTCGGGATATCGACCGTCGAGGACCTCGTCATGCACGTTCCCCGCGGGTACTTCGACCGCAGCGACCTCGTCCCGATAGCGGCCGCCGCCCCGGGGAAGACAGCGACGGTCCGCGGTGAGGTCATCGCCGTGCATCCGCGCAGACTCGGCCCGCGGCGCAGCATGCTCACCGCGGCGATCGACGACGGGACGGGGGCGCTGCGTCTCGTCTTCTTCAACCAGCCCTACCTCGAGCGCGCGTTCAGGACGGGGACGCGGGTGATCGCCAGCGGAGAGGTCCGTCTCTACCGGGGGGAGAAGCAGATCACCGCCCCTGAATGGGAGCGCACCGGAGAGGGAGGAGAGGACGACCTGATCCACGCGGGGCGTATCGTCCCGGTCTATCCGCTCACCGCAGGGATCTCCCAGCGGATGATGCGGCGGATCGTCCGCGAGGCGCTCGACCGGTGCGAGGGGGCGATCGAGGAGAACCTCCCGCGCCACCTGCTCGACGAGCTGGGGCTCCCGGGCCGCGAGGAGGCGATACGGCAGGTGCACTATCCCGACGACATGGTCCGCCACCACGAGGCGATGCGGCGCATGAAGTTCGAGGAGGTCTTCTTCCTCCACCTGCTGATCCACGAGCGCCGGATGAAGATACGCAGCGGCGCCCCGCGCCCCGCCGTTGCACCGCCTCACATCCTGACCGAGCGGTACATCGAGGGGCTGCCGTTCACCCTGACCGCCGCCCAGCGCCGCGTGCTGGGCGAGATAACCGCCGATGTCGAGTCGCCCGAGGGGCTCGCGCGGCTCCTGCAGGGGGATGTCGGATCGGGGAAGACGGTCGTCGCCGTCGCCTCGATGCTCCTCGCCGTCGGTGCCGGATACCAGGCGGCCCTGATGGTGCCCACCGAGATCCTCGCCCACCAGCACGCGCAGCGGATCGGTCCGGCGCTCGAGGCGATCGGCGTGCGCAGCGCCCTGCTGATAGGGTCGATGAGCGCCGCCGAGAAGGAGCGGATCCATGCGCTGATCGCCGACGGCGCCGTCGACGTCGTCGTCGGGACGCACACGCTCATCCAGGAGGGGATCCGTTTCCGGCAGCTCGGGCTGGCCGTGATAGACGAGCAGCACCGGTTCGGGGTCCGGCAGCGCGCGGAGCTCGGACGGGGGGATGTCCTCCCGCATTTCCTCGTGATGACGGCGACGCCGATACCCCGCTCTCTCGCGCAGACCGTCTACGGCGATCTCGAGCTGTCCATGATCGACGAGCTTCCCGCGCCGCGGCGCGTTCGCACCGAGCTCGTCCCCGAGTCGCGGATCGACGAGGTCTACCGGGAGGTCCGGCGGCGCCTCGGCGGCGGGGCCCAGGCGTTCATCCTCTATCCCCTCGTCGAAGAGAGCGAACGGATCGATCTGAAGTCGGCCACGGCCGAGTTCGAGCGGCTCGGGCGCGAGGTCTTCCCGGACATGCCGATCGGGCTCCTGCACGGGCGCATGACCTTCGAGGAGAAGGCGCGAGCCGTCGATCTCTTCCGCGAGGGGGCGATACGGGCGCTCGTGACGACGACGGTGATAGAGGTCGGCGTCGACATCCCAGGCGCGTCGATACTGCTGATCAATCATCCCGAGCGGTTCGGCCTCGCACAGCTGCACCAGCTCCGCGGGCGGGTCGGCCGCGGGGGGAACGAGGGGATCTGCTACCTGCTGATAGGCGACGAGGCCGGTGCGCAGGGCGAGGAGCGGCTGCGAATGTTCGCCGGTACCGACGACGGTTTCCGGGTCGCCGAGATCGACCTGCGGCTGCGCGGACCGGGGGAGATCTGGGGGACGAGGCAGTCTGGATACCCGACCTTCCGCCTGGTCAATCCGCTCGCCGACAGGGAGCTGGTCGAGCGCTCGTGGGAAGAGAGCGCACGGCTGCTCGAAAACGACCCGCTGCTCGGATCTCCCGCGAACGAGGTTGTCCGAAGGTACTACAGGGAGTATTATGCACCGAGGATGGCGGTGGCCGATATCGGCTGACCGACGTGCACGGAAGGAGGCGCCGTGATACAGCGCGAAGAGGCGCTCGCCCTCGTCGAGACCCACCTGAAGAAGAAAAACCTCGTCAAGCACGTGCTGGCCGTCGAGGCGATCATGCGCACGCTTGCACCGCGGTTCGGGGGGGATCCCGAGGTCTGGGGGATGGCGGGGCTGTTGCACGACCTCGACTACGGGACGACGGCCGAGACCCCCGAGCGGCACGGCCTGGTGACGATGACGCTGCTCGAGGGGGTCGACCTCCCCGACGAGGTCGGGCACGCGATACTCGCGCACTGCGACAAGGCGGAGCGCAAGTCTGCTATAGACAAGGCGATATATGCGGCCGACCCGGTCACTGGCTTGATTGTTGCATCAGCGCTGATGCATCCCTCGAAGCGCCTGGCGGATGTGGACGCCGCCTTCGTGGGGAAACGGTTCAAGGAAAAGCGGTTCGCCGCGGGGGCGGACCGCGGGGCGATTGCAAGCTGTAGCGAGCTGGGTCTTGAACTGCACGAATTCCTCGAGATATCGCTGAAGGCGATGCAGGGGATCTCCGGGGAACTCGGGCTGTGACGGCCGCCCCGCTTGCCGGCGAAGATGGAGGATCGGTCGCGATGATCATCACGTGCAACGGTTGCGAGACAAGATACCGGCTCAGCGATGACAAGGTCCCCGCGGCGGGGATACGGGTCCGCTGCCCGAAGTGCCGGTTCGTATGGCGGCTCACGCCGCCGCCGGTGACCATCGATCCCGGCCTCGAGATCACGACGAGCGCATTCGAGACCGATGCGCCGGTCGCCGAGACTCCCGTCGGATCGTGGGGCGCCGCCGAGCAACATCGCCACACGTCCCTCTCGTCCGAACCGGGACCGGCGATGGACGAGGGCATGTCCTTCGCCGAGGCCGCCGAGCCCGAGGCGGCACCCGCAGCCTCCGAGCCGGTCCTCGAGTCTCCCGAGATGAAGAAGAAACGCGATCGCGCCAAGAGGCTCGCGCGGGTCTTCGTCAGCGATATCCTCGTCTACAACAAGGACAAGCGGGACCACGGTCTGGCCAAGGGAGACCTGATGACGGTGCTCGGTCCCGAGATCAAGAAGGCGTGGGAGGCCTACAAGGAAAAGATCGGCGCGGAGGTCAGCGAATCGAGCGAGTACTTCCGCTGCGCTCTCAACGAGATACTGGCCGACGGCCAGAAGGTGTTCTGATACGGCCGCCGTCCGGGTCCACCGGACCTGTTGACAGACGGCGGTTTGACCTTCAGTCCGCGTGAACGTGAATAGTCGCTCTCTATATATCCTCGACCTGCAGCCGCAGCTGCACAGGGAATTCTTCGAGGGCTCGACGCTCCCCGAGGGGACGGACGTCAGGGTCTACAAGACCTATCCGCGTTTCGTCAAGGGGCTGCAGGCGAAGGACGCGGGGGACCCGAACCTCCTGCTGTTCCTCCCAAGCGGAAAGCTCGACCCGGGAAAGACCCGCCAGCTGCGCCTGATGAAGCTCGATTCCCCGATTTACATCGTGACGAACGAGTGCGAGGAGCGGGCCTACCTCACGTATATCTCGATGGGGGTGAGCGGCATCATCACCCCTCCGTTCAACCGGGTCGACGTCCGGGGCGTGCTCAACGGCAGCCGCGATGAGGGACTGCTGTTCCCGCGCAATCCCGAGCTGATCCGCGAGGGCCAGGTCCGCCTCGATTTCCTCGTGCCGAGCAAGCTCTCGAGGATACTCGGCGTCAACCGTCTCGTCTCGTTCCTCAGCGCCGAGTTCGGTTTCCCGCCCGAAGAGAGCCGCGTCAACCTGCCGATGGTGATGGACGAGGCGCTGAGCAACGCCATCATGCACGGAAACAAGTGCAGCGAGGACCTCAAGGTACACGTGCGCATCTACATCAGCAACAGCCGGATAGTGATCCAGGTCGAGGACCAGGGGGATGGGTTCATCCCGGAATCCATCGATGACCCCCGGGACCGGGAGAACATCTACAAGGGTTCCGGCAGGGGGATCTTCCTGATCAAGGAGCTGATGGACTCGGTGGTCTTCCGCAAGGGCGGCAGGCTGCTCGAGATGGAGAAGCGCAACGGCTGAGCGGCGCAGGGCGCTCTCAGCGCTCCCCCCATTTCTCCTTGGCGATCTTCTCGAGCAGGGCGTCTATCTGCCCCCTGATGCGCTCGTTCTGGTCCGCCTCGAAGAGCACCTTGCGCACCCGTCCCTGATCGTCCTTCTTGACGTAGCGCAGCGCCTTGATGTTCTCGATGGACATGAGGATGTCCTTGCTCACCCGCACCTCTATCGGACGTTCCGAGAGATGGTGATCGGGATTGTTGAACGGGTGCATCCCCAGGCCCCAGCCGTGGACGAACATCGAGCAGACGATCGCGCGGAAGGTGTTCTGCCGTTGGACCGTATCGAGCTCAAACGTGTCCTTGAACTTTTCCATCATCGAGTCGATCACGCCCTGCAGCCGTGACAGCACGACCGGCTCTGGCTCCATGTCGAGCAGCCGGTGAAAGACTTCCTTCAGTATCTTTTCTGTGATCTCCATCGCAGCTCCCGTCAGTGTTCGGTGTCAAGCCCGCCGGGGCGGGCGGTCCAGACCACGGCAGGACCGGTGATTGCAAGAAAGACGCCAAGCGCCGTCATCACCGCCGCGCGTCCGTACGCAGCGCCCAGCATACTGAACAGGAACGAGGAGAGCAAGAAGAGACTCCTCGTGAGGACCTCGCGCAGGGCGAAGAGGCGGCCGCGCACACCGGCGGCGGTCCCGGTCTGCAGGGCCGTCTCGGAGAGGACGAAGAGCGGCGTCGCTGAGAAGCCGGCCGCCAGGGCGCCGGCGCAGAGAAGCGCAAGCGAGGGGGCGAACGCCACCGCAGCGGCGGCGGGGGCCATCAGGACGAAGCAGACGATCGATCCGGTCCTTCGTCCGCGCTCCCGCAGCCGTTCGGAGATGACCGATCCGAGCGCCATCCCGATACCCGCCGAGAGCCCCGCCACGGCGAGGCCCATCGAGCTCGTCCCCGCGCAGACCCTCCCTATCAGCACCAGAGCGAGCACCGAGAAGCCGCCGGCGCCGAAGAATATCAGCGCCTGGACGAGCAGGGGAGAGACGAGCGCCGGGCGGCGGCGCAGCTCCCGCAGTCCCCCGGCGGCGTCATGCCAGAACCCGGCGCCCGGGACCGGCGCGACGGCGGCGGGGGCGGGGACAGCGCTGCCCCTTCCGACCCGCAGGGCTATCACGAGCAGCAGCAGCGACGAGACGAGGTAGGTCGCGCCGTCGATGTAGAAGCATGCGCCCCAGGACCAGTAGTCGAAGATCAGACCCCCGCCGAGGAACCCGCCGATGAACCCGGCCACGCCTGCGCCCCACAGGACCGAGTTGACGCGTACGAGCCTGTCCGGCGGCACGATCTCGGGGAGCAGGCCGGATTTGGCGGGGAGGAAGAAGAGGTTTCCGGTGGTGAGGAGGAAGACGACACCCATGACGGGGAGGAAGCTGTGATCCCTGCCGAAGAGGACGGGGATCAGCATGACGAGCAGGCCGCGGGCGAGATCGGTCACGACGAGCACCCATCGCTTGTCGAGGCGGTCGATGACGACACCGACGAGGGGGGCGAGCAGGAAGACCGGCAGGTACATCGCCAGGTAGAGCCAGGCGAGCTGCATCGACGGATCGGCGGCGAACCGGCTCGTGATCGCGGCGAGGGAGAAGTTGTTGAGGCGGTCTCCGAAGAGGGAGATGGTCTGCGCGACGGTGAAGAGGACCAGCAGGGCGGCTGTCAGTTGACCGCCGCGCGATCGCGGAGCGCCGCCGTTCATCCGGCCGTCACCGGCACCGGCGCCGCGCGTTCCTTCCGGCTGCGGTCGAGGACCCGCAGGAGAGAGTCCTCGAGCCTGGCGGTCACCGAATCCCAGGCGTATCCCCGGGCGGTGCGTCTGCCTTCGCCGGCAAGGCGCGCGGCCAGGGCGGGGTCGGAGGCGAGCCGTATGACCGCCTCGGCGATCGCTGCGGGCGAACGGGGCTCGACGAGAAGGCCGTCGCGGCCGTCTGTGACGACGCTGCGGAAGCCGGGGATGTCGGAGGCGACGACCGGACGTCCGGATGCCATCGCCTCGAGGAGCACGATACCGAAGCTCTCCCTCCCGGTCGCCGGCGCGCAGAGCAGGTCGGCCGCCGCGTAGTATCGCGGCAGCAGCCGCGCGTCGACCCGGCCGGCCGCAATGATCTCCGCCCCGCCGAGGCTGAGCGGCCGTGGCATCATCTTGCGCCGCAGACTCCCCTCGCCGACCAGCACGAGGCGCACGAGCCGGGGGAGCGCGCGCTGGATCAGAGGGAGCGCGCGGAACAGGTAGGGGAGCCCCTTTCTGCGGTCCATGCGACCGACGAATAGGATATTGTAGCGGCCGTCGCGGAGCCCCTCTATCGGAGGGACGCCGGGGGAGAAGCGCTCGCAATCTATCCCGTTGGGGATGATCTCGTACTCGGCGGGGAAGTACCGCGCGGCGAACTCGGCGGCCGGGCGGGAGACGGCGATCCGCCTGTCGATGCGGCCGGCCAGCCCGGCGAGCGGCCGCTGGAAGAGCGCGTAGAGCGCGTTCGATTCGGCCGCCGCATGGAAGGTCCCCACGAGCTTCGCCCCGGCCCGGTCGGCGAGGATCGTCAGCAGGGGGAGCGTGGGGACGAGGGGACAGTGGGTCTGCACGATGTCGAACCGCTCGCGGCGGAATATCTCCTCGAGCTCGCTGCGCAGTCTCATGCCGACGGTGACGTTCGTCCAGGCTCCGTTCGCCGGCACGAGGATGTTCCGTCCGAGCCGACTGATCCCCGGGGCGTCCCGGTCCTCACCGCCGTACCGCGTCGTGATGACGGTGACCTCGTGTCCGCGCCGGCGCAGCTCGACGGCGGTGTGATGGACCACCTCCGTCACGCCCCCCGGTTTCGGGTAGTACGACTGTGTGACGATGCCGATCTTCACGCGGCATTCCCCCAGAACCGCCGGAACAGGCACCACTGGTCGCTGTTGCCGGCTATGAAACGCCCGAGCGCGTCGACTATCATGCGTTGCGCCCGGACCGGCCCGATCGCCGTCGCCTCGCCCGCTCCGAGGACGCGCTCCATGTGGATGCGCGAGCGTTCGTCGTCGATCCTGCGGCAGTACGCTCCGATGACCGGCGCGCCGGTTCGGGCGGCGAGCCGCGCTCCTCCGTCGGGGAGGACGATCGGGCGGCCGAGCATCTCGGTCGGCTCGCCTCCGGTATAGACATCCCCGTCGACAAGCAGCGCCACGATCTCGCCCGCCTTCAGCGCCCGGAAGAGCCGCCGGTACGATCCGTGAGGACCGACGACCCTCACACCGCTTCGCTCCTTGGCCTCCCTGAGGGGACCGGTCAGGAACGTATTCATCTGCACACCGGCCACGGCGTGCAGCCGGTACCCGAGCGAGGCGAGGTAGAGCGCGGGAAGCTCCCAGTTCCCGATATGGGCGGTCGCGAAGATCGCCCCGCGGCCGGCCGAGAGCTCCCCGTCGAGCAGCGTCCTGTCGTGGAACTCGATCCGCCTCGCTAGGGTATCGCCGTCCCACCTGCTCGACCTGAACATCTCGATCATGTTGAGCGCATGGCATCGGAAGACACCAAAGACCGCCGCGGACGAGCCGTCCCCCCCCGCTGCGACGAGGTTCTCCCGGACGTTGCTCCTCCTGCGCGAACAGAGGTAGTATCCCGCCGCCGCGGTCTCCGTGAGGAAGGCGCGGAGCGGTCCCGGCAGCCCTTCGAGAAGGGCCGCTGTCGCCGTAAAGACCTTCTGTCCAGCAGTGCTCACGTCCGAGGCCAGCATATTGGGACCGGCTGAGGCTGTCAAGCGGTGGAAGTGGCACGGTTCTGGCACAAGGAGCGGGAGATTCCACCGTGGAGGTCCGACCGTGCATCTTTGCGCCGAACAGACGATTTTCATGCAAAAAGCGATATATTACGTCAGCCGCCTCATCGCCGCCCGCGGGGTGCTCGAGATGACCGACTGCCGCCTCAACTTCACGGTGGCCCACCTCGACTCCTCGTTCGGGCTCAAGGGCGTCTCCATCGACCTCGCTACGGTCGACGACGTGGCTATCGAGCGTGGAGACCTCCACCCCCGCGTGATCGTCAGCTCGGGGAAGCGGTACGAGTTCGTCCTCTCCAAGGCGCAGGAGCTCTACGACCTCCTCAAGGAGCGCTGCTGCAGCTCGGTGACGGCGTCGCACCGCGACGAGGGGGTCTGGGAGCGCGTCTGCGAGTGCGGCCGGCCGGTCGACGGCATGTTCGCCTTCTGCCCCTGGTGCGGAGCGGAGCTCGGCGACTCGTAATGACCTGCCTGTTTTTCACTTGTCCGGCATCCGACCATTTGTTACATTCCTGACAGGTCACCGGCAGCGCCCTGTCCGGGGTCCCCGAATGATCAGTACAGGGAGGTTCGAATGAAGCGCGTCTCTGCGCTGCTGCTCATGTCGCTCGTGCTCGTATCCTTCTCGACGGGATGCAAGGATGATTCGGCGAATGCAACGCCGACCGGATTCGAGATGCAGTTCGCCGACTGTCTCGTCTTCGGCGTCCATATCTTCATCAACGATACGTACCAGGGCACCTGTTCCTCGGAGGAGCCGAAGTTCTATCCCCTCGGCGCAGGGACATACACGCTGTTCGCGCGCAGCAACGCGAACCTCGGCGAGACGTACTTCTGCTGGACGCAGGACATCACCGTCAGCGACGGCAACACGACTGTCGTCACGCTGAGCTGCGACGGCGCCGAATGCTCCGAGTGATCCGCCCGCGCCCCCGGCGGCGCGGGCCATCCCCGGTCCTGCTCTTCCGTACAAGGCAGTTTACAGCACAGGCTCTCATATCGGTATGCGGAGCCGATGCCTCACGCCGCGTTCTCCGCTGTAACCATTTGCTATAATAAAACTTAAAAATTCCCTGGACGCCCGCTGCGTGGCACGGTCCTTGCGGGGGAGTCCTCTGTGTCGGGGCGGGCGCACCCGGTCTGAACGCATAGTGTGAACACCCTAGCTCTCGTGACGTTTCGCCTGCTCCGGATTCTGCTTCCGTGTCTTGTGCACCGAGTGAGCGGGACGGGTTCCCGCCCCGACGACACACACAAGGAGTACGGGGAGATGGCTGTATACAACTACGCGGGCGGAGAGGTCAACATCAAGGTCGTCTACTACGGCCCGGGGCTGAGCGGCAAGACGACGAACCTCGAGTT
>Ga0316577_10001371_pt1 | contig 11459 bp, 10 predicted proteins | sample S5NA_FD_203073 | JGI IMG/M metagenome (GOLD analysis project Ga0316577, IMG submission 203073) | Rhizosphere microbial communities from salt marsh grasses in Alabama, United States - S5-7_050615r2r1 | ecosystem: Host-associated > Plants > Roots > Rhizosphere | place: USA: Alabama | collected... | reverse complement strand
GTCATCATCTACGACGGCGGCGCGGGGACGTGGCTGCAAGCCGCTGCGCTGCAGACGGACGACTACGGCGGGCCAGACCACGAAGGATGCGCCGAGATCCTCAACGTCACCCGGCCCGACGTCGTCGAAGGCCTCCACCGCTCGTTCCTCGACGTCGGGGTCGACGCCGTCGAGACCAACACCTTCGGAGGATTCGCGATTCCGCTCGGCGAGTACCACCTCGGCGGACGCGCCTACGAGCTGAGCGCCTCGGGGGCGTCGATCGCCCGGCGCGTCGTCGACGAGTACATCGCGCGAGACGGCCGCGAGCGCTTCGTCGCCGGCTCGATCGGCCCGGGCACGAAGTCCGTCACGATGGGGCAGATCACCTACCGCGACCTGAGGGACGCCTATGAGGCCCAGGCGGCGGGCCTGATCGACGGCGGTGTGGACCTGTTCATCATCGAGACGCAGTTCGACCTCCTCGGGGCGAAAGCCGCGATGAACGGCGCCCGACGTGCGATGAGAGCAGCCGGCGTCGAGCTCCCGCTCCAAGTCCAGGTGACGATCGAGACGACCGGGCGCATGCTCGCGGGGACCGAGATCGGCGCAGCGCTCACCACCCTCGACGCGATGCGGGCCGACCTGTTCGGGATCAACTGCGCAACCGGGCCGGGCGAGATGTACGGGCCGGTCCGCCATCTCTCCCAGCGGTCCAGGATGCCGATCTCCGTGATCCCCAACGCCGGCATGCCCCACATCGCGGACGGCGCCGTCTCCTACGACCTCTCTGCCGACGACCTCGCACGCCATCTCGCGACGTTCGTCACGGAGTACGGCGTCAACGTCGTCGGGGGGTGCTGCGGGACGACGCCGCAGCACCTCGCCGCGGTCGTCGACGCCTGCCGGCCGCTCGCTCCGGTGAACCGCGCGCCGAAGCACGTGCCGTCGCTCGCTTCGATGTACAGCGCGACGCCGATCGAGCAGGACACCTCGTTCCTCATCATCGGGGAGCGGACGAACGCCAACGGCTCGAAGGCGTTCCGGGACGCGATGCTCGGCGGCGACCTCGACCGGTGCGTCGCGATCGGAGACGGCCAGGTCCGCGAGTCGGCGCATGTCGTCGACCTCTGCGTCGACTACGTCGGCCGGGACGGAACTGCCGATATGGACCGGCTCGCCCGCAGGTTCGCCACCGAGATCACCGTGCCGGTCGCGCTCGACTCGACGGAGCCGGAGGTCATGGAGGCGGGGCTCGAGCACCTCGGGGGGCGTTCCATCCTCAACTCGCTGAACCTCGAGGATGGCGACGGTCCCGACTCGCGGGCACGGAAGGTGCTCGGGCTCGCCCGAGAGCACGGCGCAGCGGTCATCTGCCTGCTCATCGACGAGGACGGCCAGGCCCGCGACGTCGCGTGGAAGCTCCGCGTCGCGCGACGCATCCGGGATCTCGCGGTCGATGAGTACGGGCTCGGAGACGCCGATTTGATCTTCGACCCGCTGACGTTCCCGCTGACGACCGGTGACGACGACCTTCGCGGCGACGCCGTCGAGACCATTGAAGCCCTCCGGCGCCTCAAGGGCGAGTTCCCTGAGAGCTCGACCGTCCTCGGGATCTCGAACGTCTCCTTCGGGCTCCGCCCGGTCGCCCGGAGAGCATTGAACTCGGTGTTCCTCCACGAATGCCTCGACGCCGGCCTCGACGCTGCAATCGTGCACGCCGGCAAGATCGTCCCGCTCCATCTCATCGACGACGATCACCGTCGGATCTGCGAAGACCTCGTCTACGACCGGCGCCGACCCGGCTACGACCCGCTCGACGCGCTCATCGAAGCCTTCTCGGACGTGGCAGAGGCGGCGCCCGCGGAGGACGAGCGCGTCTCCTGGACGGTGGAGCAGCGTCTCGAGCAGCGGATCATCGACGGGCGCCGGTCGGGACTCGAAGCCGACCTCGACGAGGCGCTCGCCGCGGGTCGACGGCCGCTCGCGGTCGTCAACGAGGTGCTCCTCCCTGCGATGAAGGCTGTGGGCGACCTCTTCGCCTCCGGCGACATGCAGCTCCCCTTCGTTCTGCGCTCGGCGGAGACCATGAAGGCGGCGGTTGCCTACCTCGAGCCGATGATGGAGCACACCGAGACCGCCGGTCGCGGCTCGATCGTGCTGGCGACGGTGGCGGGCGACGTCCACGACATCGGGAAGAACCTCGTCGACATCATCCTGTCGAACAACGGATTCGCCGTGCACAATCTCGGCATCAAGGTCGGGGTGGCCGACATCATCCGGGCCTACGAGCAGACCGGCGCCGATGCGATCGGCATGAGCGGATTGCTCGTGAAGAGCACGCTCGTCATGCGCGACAACCTCGATGAACTGACCCGTCGGGGGCTCGGCGACGTCCCGGTCCTCCTGGGGGGCGCCGCTCTCACCCGGTCGTTCGTCGAGCGTGACCTCAGGAGGGGCTACGCAGGCCCCCTCTACTACGGCAAGACGGCGATGTCGGGCCTCGAGGCGATGCAGGAGATCATGAGCGGAGCACCGGCACCGAAGGCGCGGGAGGACGATCGGCGCCGGGTAGCCGCCCTGAAGGCGGAGGAGTCGGTGCCGGACCGTGCGCCGTCGGTCGCCGTGGACGCCCCCGTCTTCGAGCCACCGTTCCTCGGGAGTCGGGTGGTGAAGGGGATCGCGATCGACGACGCCCTCGCCTACCTCAACGAGACCGCGCTCTACCGGAACCAGTGGCAGGTCCGCCCGACATCCGACGAGACGGAGGACGCATACCGGCAGCGCCTCCGCGCGATCCTCCGCGGGCAGCTCGAGAAGGCACGGGCAAGAGACCTGCTCGTCCCCCAGGTCGTCTACGGGTACTTCCCGGTCAACAGCGACGGCGAAGAGCTCATCGTCTGGGAGGACGCACATCGGAGCGCGGAGCGGACCCGCTTCCGGTTCCCGCGCCAACGCCACGATCCCTGGCTCAACATCGCCGATTTCTTCCGCCCGGTCGCCGGCGACGCGACCGACTACGCGGCGTTCCACATCGTCACGATCGGCGACCGCGTCTCACGCCGGACCGCCCTGCTCTTCGAGAACCACCGGTACGAGGAGTATCTCCTCCTGCACGGGCTCGGGGTGGAGCTGGCGGAGGCGCTCGCCGAGATGTGGCACAAGCAGATTCGGGATGAATGGGGCTTTGGCGATGAGGACGGCCCGACGGTCGGCGGGCTCTTCCGTCAGCAGTACCGCGGCGGCCGGTTCTCGTGGGGGTACCCGGCGTGCCCGGATCTCGAAGACAACGCCCGGGTTGCCGACCTCCTCGACGCGGACCGCATCGGGGTCACCGTGGGGGCGCAGACCGGGTTCCAGTACCAGCCGGAGCAGACGACATCCGCCATCATCGCGCACCATCCGCAGGCGAAGTACTTCGTTGCCCGCTCGCCGAGAGAGGTCAGGGACGCAAGCGGGACCTAGGGGCACATCGCACGGGCCGGGGATCGAAGCTCATGCGAGCTCGCCCGGAGTGCCGCTCGGCGGCTCCACTACTCCGCCTTGGTGACGCAGAACTCGTTGCCCTCAGGATCGGAGCAGACGGTCCAGTGGAAGCCGGCGATGTCGTGGTCGTGGAGGCGCTTTCCGCCGAGCGTCTCGATGTGCTCGACGAGTGCCTCGGGGTCGGCGGTGCTGAGGTCGAGATGCAGCCGGTTCTTCGTGGCCTTCTTCGAGCTGACCTGCTGGAACGCGAGCGCCGGACCGCCGCGCGAGATTCGGGTCATCCAGACGTAGCCGGGGAACCGGTTCTTCTCCTTGATGTCGAGGAGTGCGCCCCAGAACGCAACCATTGCCTCGAGGTCGTTGCAGTCGAGCATGATCGACGAAACGCGCGCAATGGCCGGTCTAGCCATCGTCACCCCCTTGGAAGTCGCGGTGCATCCGGCTCGCTGTGGGGCCGGTCTGCCCCTGGTATTTGGATCCGAGCGCAGCCGACCCGTAGGGATGCTCGGCTGCGCTCGTCATCTGGTAGAAGCTGATCTGGCCGATCTTCATCCCCGGGTAGATGGCAATCGGCAGATTCGAGACGTTCGACAACTCGAGGGTCACCTGCCCTCTGAAGCCGGGGTCGATGAAGCCGGCCGTCGAGTGGATGAGCAGCCCCAGGCGCCCGAGTGAAGACTTGCCCTCGAGCCGGGCGACGACGTCGTCGCCGAGCCCGATCGACTCGAAGGTCGTGCCGAGCACGAACTCGCCGGGGTGGAGGATGAACGGGGCGTCGTCGGTGGCGTCGACCTCGGTCGTCAGGTCGGACTGGGGTGCCTTCGGGTCGATGAACGGATATCGGTGGTTCTCGAACACCCGGAAGCGGTGGTCGCAGCGAACGTCGACGCTCGAAGGCTGCACGAGGCGTGGGTCGAAGGGGTCGATCGTGACCCGCCCGGAGCCGATCGCCTCGATGATGGATCGGTCCGAGAAGATCATGGGCGGTGATGCTAGTTGGAGGCGACGGGAAGCCGGCTGCCGCCCGCTCGCACGGCGTTCGCTTGCTTCGGAGGCCCGACGCGCCCGCACCATCGCCGACCGGACGGCAGATGGCGGACGCGATCGCGTGCAGCGGCCGGGCATCCGTGCACGGCATCCCGCGCCGGGGAGATGTGTTCCCCGGTTACCCGCGCGACTCCACGAACCGCAGCCAGTTGCGGAGCTCCAGCTCCCGGATCTGCGGGTCGATGAGGTCGTCGCCGACGTCGAGCTCCTCGCGCAGGCGCGCGTTCCCGGGGTCGCCGTGGAGCGCCATCAGCTTCCGGGCGTAGTCGGCGACGTCCGCCTCGTCCGGGAAGAAGCCCTCTCTGACGAGGGCGGCGGCACGCGCGGCAATGAGCCGGCCCATCTCGTGGAGGTTGTACTCGGGGTGGTACTGCGTCGCCCAGAACGATGCCTCGCCGCTCTCCACGATGGCCGCCTGGACCGGCGTGTGGGCGTTCGTCGCGAGGTTCGCCGTTCCCTCGGGGAGCCGCGTGACCTCGTCGAGGTGCATGATGAACCCGTCGAACATCGACGGCTTGCCGGCGTGCATCGGCAGCTCGGACGCCGCATCCGTCAGTTCGATGTCGCGAGCGATGCCCCACTCGCGGCCGCGCGGGTTCGCCGCCACGTCGCCACCGGCGACGAGCGCTGCGAGCTGGATCCCCCAGCAGCTTCCCCAACTGACGGCGCCCGAGCGTGCCAACTCCTCGGCGAAGGCGATCTGGGAGGCCACCCGAGGATCGTCGGTGTGATAGACGGTGAGGTCCGAACCGGTCCAGATGAAGGCATCGAAGTCGTCGACCGTCGTGCCGGGCGGGAGTGCGAAGTCGGGGTCGGCGACGTAGACGATCTCGGTGGTGGCGTTGGGCGCCTCTCGCCGCAGGAAGTCGGCGAAGAGGTCGTGCGGGTGGCCGACGTCGGAGCGATCGAAGTTCTCACGACTCGCCGCCGGGTAGCAGTTGACGATGCAGAGTCGGAGCGGGGCGGTCGTCGTCGGCGTGTGGGTCATCGGGGTCCTCGCTGTGGGAAGTCGGTGATGATGCCGGCGACGCCGATCTCGACGAGCTGCTGCATCTCCTCAGGGTCGTTGACAGTGTACGGGTTGAGCTTGATGCCCCTGGCGACCTGGGTTGCCAGCTCTGCCGCCGACACCCGGGTGACCCTCGGGTTGTAGGCGGCGAAGAACGGGTCGTCGAAGGAGATCGGGTCGTCCGGGAACAGGCCGAGGATGGCTTGCACCTCGAACTCAGGCCGCCTGTGCTTCACCGCCTTCAGCCACATGTGGTTGGCGGATGAGAACAGCAGATGGTCGGGTCCGATCCCGACCTCGTCGGCGAGGTCGAGCACCGCGGCAACGACGTCGAAGGTGCTCTTCGGCTCCGGCTGTGCCTTGAGCTCGAGGTTGAGGGCCCAGTCGAGCGCGAGCGTGAGCTCATAGGCCTCCCGCAGCGTGGGGACCTTCTCTCCCCGATAGGTGGCGATCTCCTCGGTGCCGACCGCACCGGAGGCGACCTGGCCGAACGGGTCGTCGCTCGCGAACCAGGATCCGGCGTCGAGGGCACGGATCTCCGCGAGGGTGTAGGTGGAGAACGGGGCGGGGATTCGTTTGGGGAACACCGAGGCGACATCGGTGGTCCGCATCATGGCGTCGTCGTGCATCAGCACGAGGTGGTCGTCGGCCGTGACGGCGACGTCGGTCTCCCACAGGTCGGCGCCGACGGCGTGGGCCTTCCGTGCGGCCGCGAGCGTGTTCTCGGGTGCGAGGCTGCGGGCGCCCCGGTGGGCGATGATCGTGGCCATGGGGCAGTATCGACCGTCTCGGTGCGATATCGGGGCCGCTTCTGCGGCGCAGAGCGGGACGCTCAGTCGGGATCCCTGCCGGAGTCGTCGCGCTCTGCCCGGATCTGCTCGGATTGCATCTCCTCGACCACGTACTCGAGCTCCGGCTTGAAGACCCGGCCGAATGCCGCTGCAGGGACACCGCCCCCGTTCGGCCGGGGGTTGTGTCTGTTGTAGACCCACCCTCGGCGCGCCGCCCAGCGCGTGCTCGCGAGGATGCCGAACATGATCCCCGCGACCACGACTCCGAGGACGAAATACGCGACCACGCCACCAGCCTATCCGGCCGGACGGTGCCGGCGGGGAGTGGCTCGGTGTGCCATGCTCCGGCTATGGCCGAGCTCGACTCACCGGTCCCATTGTGTGATCCCACCCGACCGGGCCGTCTGAACCGCGACGCGGTGGGCTGGTCGCGGACGCCCCTGCACGCCTGCGGGATCCGGGGTCGGTGGCCGCGCAAGAAGCGCTGGAACTACTGGGCGGCGACGAACGAGACACACCTGTTCTCGATGACGGTCTCGAACGTCGACTACCTCGGCCTCGCGTTCGCCTATCTCGTGGACTTCGAGGCGGGGACGGTGACCGAGGCGACGATTCCATCCCTCTTCGGGCGCGGCTGTCCCCTGCCGGACTTCGTCGGCGGGGACGTGGTCTTCGACAACGGCACGGTGAGGCTGTCCATGCGGCACCCGGGCGGTAGTCGTGAGCCCGGTCGGGTGCGACTCCTCGCCGATTGGCCCGGGTTCGGCGACTCGCACCTGACCGCCGACCTCACCGTCTCGTACCCCGTCGGTCACGACACGCTGAACGTCGTCATCCCCTGGAGCGACAAGCAGTTCCAGTTCACCGGAAAGCACAACACGCTGCCGGTCACCGGGCGGGTCACCGTGGGGGACGAGACCGTCGCGTTCGGGACCCCACAGTCGTTTGCGACCCTCGACTTCGGGCGCGGTGTCTGGCCCGCGCAGTCCTCTTGGAACTGGGGATCGGCCTCCGGGGTCTCCGGCGGGCGAGTGCTCGGGATCCAGCTCGGCGGGAAATGGACCGACGGGACCGGCCAGACGGAGAACGCCGTCACCGTCGACGGTGCCCTGCACAAGATCGACGAAGATCTCGTTTGGGACTACGACCCTTCCGAGTGGATGAGGCCGTGGCGCATCTCGACGCCTGCGTCTCCAGACGTCGACGTGGTCTTCACTCCCCGCATCGAGCGCGTGGCGATCACGAACGCGATCCTGCTGAAGTCAGAGGTCCATCAACTCTTCGGCACCTACGCGGGGACCGTGCTCGATGCTGGCGGCGCCTCGGTGGGTTTCGACGGCCTCATCGGCTGGGCCGAGGAGCACCACGCCCGTTGGTGATCGCGGCACGCCCAAAGTGCGATCCATGGGCCCGCCGCTTCGGTGGTTCGGGCCCGGCCGCGGCGCTCACTCTGGCGAAGAGCCAGCTACGCCGTTCCCTGCGTCGAAGCGGCGCGACTCCGGATGGAAGGCGCGGATGGTCGGATACGCGAGGTCGATGCCGGACTGTGCCGCGAAGTCACGGAGGATCCCTTCCCACACCCGCTCTTCGACGGCACGTCGCTCGCGAGCGGCGACGAGGACCCGACCGGTCAGCAAGACCCCGGAGTCCCGCACGGTGAGGTACACGGTCGGCGTCAGGGTCCCGATCTTGATCTGGTACTCGCGTGCGGTCTCGCGAAGCCGCTGCATCGCCTCGGCATCGACGTCGGCCGACGCCGCCGTCACATTGCGTCGGACGATCGCTTTGGCCTGCTCCCAGTCGGACTCGAAGGTGATGAGCACCGGTATCTCATGCCAGACGTACTCGAATCCCTCGGTGTAGTTCGCCACGGCGTTCGTGAAGACGGTGCCGTTCGGGATGTGGACGAGGCGCCCGGTCGACTGGTCCGCGTCGACCCAGTCACCGATCTCCATCAGTGAGAAGCGGAAGAGCCGGATGTCGACGACGTCCCCGGAGATGTCGGCCACGCTGATCCGGTCACTGAGCCGGAACGGATGCCGGGCGAGGATGTAGACCCATCCCGCCATGTTCTTGAGCAGGTCGGAGAGAGCGATGGCGATTCCGGCCGACAGCAACCCGAAGTACGTCGCGAGGGATCCGAACGCGTCGAGCCAGATCCACGCCAGCGTGACCCCGCCGATGGTCGTCGCGATATACGTGACCGTCCTTCGTGCCGAGAACCAGACGCCGGGCTCTTCGACGAAGCGATGGACGGCTCGGAGCACGAGCGCCCGAACGACGACGAGGCCGACGACGACTGCGCCCGATTGGATGAGCTTGATCGTCGTCTCCGACATGCGCGCCTCCCGCGATCGGATGCTCCACAGCACCGTCCGGTGGATCACAGCCTACGGCGTATCGGCCCGGTGTCGGATCTGAGCGCGCGAGCACCGGGGCCTGCGCACCGGCTGCGAGGAGTCTGTGGCGCCTCCGGCTACGCGGCCGTGCGCCGTTCGGCGGCGTAGGTGATTGCGTGGACGATCAGGCCGACGCCCCAGGGGATCGTCACCCAGTAGGCGTATTCGACGCCGCCCCCCATGGCGATGTCCTGCAGCCAGATGAATGCGTTCACCGCGAGGAAGATCCCGCCGTGCCAGATCAGTTCGGACGACGCTCGATCCAGTCGGGATGCCGGACGGGCCCGACTCCGCCCGATGACGAACATCGTGATCGCAGCGACGAGGAGCGCCGCTCCGCCGACGAGCAGGGCGTACCTGGTCGGTGTCGCGATCTCGCCGACCTCCCACGACCAGTCGCCTCCGAGCCCGATCGAGCTCGTGTCGCTCGCGAAGAGCGTGAACAGCCCCATGAGCACGCCGATGACTCCGATGATGCCCAGCGTCCACTCGGCGAGGTGCCATCCCGGGCCACCGCCCATGCGTTCCGCGCCGCCTCCGTGCGCGGGCTGCGCAACGGTCACAACACACCTCCTTGTGACGATCCCCCTCCCGTCAACACAACACCGCGGGGGTCCGGGTGTCAAGGTCATGCCGAGGCACAGGGGGAAGGCGGTGCCGGGCAGGCTCAGGAGGAGCCATCGGCCGCGAGCGGTGCCGAGTCCCCACGGCGGGCTCCTCGCACCGCCTGGGCGGAGAGCGATCCCGTTCTGGAGGGCCGCCCCTACCTGCGGTCGGCTGCGATGAACCGGGCGATGTGACGGGCAACCGTGCTGCGCGCCTGCGCCGGGTCGGGTCCGGACGTGCAGAGGATGCGCCCGAGCCTCGCAGGTGCGCCGGTCAGGATGTCGGCGTGGCCGAGCGTCGGCACGACCACGTACTCCACGCCGGGAGGGGCGCATGCGGCAAATGCAGCATGATTGCGGCCGGGAGGCGCGCACCGCGCACCGGTGCCGGCGCCGATGATGAGCGTCGGAGCGTCGAAGCCGGCGACGGTGCTCGTCGCCCGGGGTTCGGGCCTCCGGGAGCCCGATCCGTCGACCGGGTCCACGACGACGATGCCGTCACACCCAGCGCCCGCGGCGGCGAGTCGATCGGCGGCGAGCCATGCCACCTGTCCGCCTCGGGAGTGGCCGCCGATCCACAGCGCGTCGGGTTGGTGAGCGGAACGGATCTCACCGACCAACGCGACGGCGCGTGCTGCTTCGTCCCGGGGTGTGGGTCGACCGCGAAGCGCCAGGATGCCGGGCCGATGAAGGCGCGGCGCGACGACGGTGATCGCATCGCCGGCCATCTCGGTCAGGAAGTCGCGGTAGGAGCGCGCGCTGGCGAGGAACCCGGGGACGAACACGAGCACATGGCGCCAGTCCTTCCCGATGATGAGCAGTTCGTCGACCGGGCGCCCTCGTGGAGCGGGTGAGGGGAATCGAACCCCCGTATTCAGCTTGGGAAGCTGATGTTCTGCCATTGAACTACACCCGCAGGCGACCGCAGTGTACCGCCGCCGGCGGGCTGCCGGGGAGAGAACACCGGCGCGGCCGTCGCGATGGGCGGGTCACGAAGCGTGGACGAGTTCGACGATGGGCTGCATCGCTGCGACGGCATCGACGGTGTATGGGTACACGTTGCAGCGGACTTCCCCGAAGCCGAGGTCTGCCAAGCCGAGGATGTACGCGGCGATCTCCGCCGATGATCCTGCGATCGGCTTCGTCACCTCGGCGCCCTCGGGAGAGAAGCCCTCCGGCACGACCGTGTAGAGGTCGAAGGTTCGCTCGAGCGTTTCGGGATCACGTCCCTCATCCCGACACGCATCATCGAGCGCAGCGAGGGTCGGGCCGATGCGCTCGCGAATCTCGTCGAGGGTCTCGTCGTATCCCCACCAATTCCACGCGTCCGCATGGCGCGCCGCAAGGCGGAGCATCTTGGGCCCGCGTCCGGCGATGTTGATCGGGGGCCCGTGCGGCCGGGGGCCTCGGAGCACCAACTCGGCGTCGCGCGCCGAGTAGAACTCGCCGGTGAAGTCGGCCTTCCCGGTCCTCAGGAGCGTCGCGATGATCTCGACGGCCTCGGCGAAGCGCGAGAAGCGTCGGTCCGTCGGGAAGCCGAATGCCTCGTAGTCCGAGTCGGCGGTGTTGCCCGCACCGATGCCGAGGACGTAGCGGCCCCCGGAGATCTCGTCCAGGGTCTCGGCGATCTTGGCCATCAGCGCGGGAGACCGGTAGGGCGCATTCACGACCGACTGGCCGAGGTGCATCGTCTCGGTCGTCGCGGCCAAGGCGGCGGCGATCGACACGGATTCCCACGCGCCGCTCGTGGCGGTCTCGCCACGGAAGAGGAGGGCATCCTCGAAGACGAACATGTCGAAGCCGACGTTCTCCGCGGTCCGGGCCCGCTCGCTGATCGACGCCCACGTCGGCGCCGGTCGGGGGCCGTTCGGTCGCCCGGTGAGCTCGTTGATGAGGCCGATTCGCATTCGCCCACCCTAGGCCGCTGATGTCGCCGTCCCGGAGCCGGTGAGCGAACCGCTCAGAGGGAGAGCACGCTCCAGACCGTCATGACGACCCCGACGGAGAAGAGCCAGTAGGCCCGGGCCCCTCTGAACTCTCCGTCCTCCCCGCGAGGCTTGCGCCCTCGCCAGTTCTGGAGGATCGCCAGCCCGTTGCCGATGACCAGCGCAGCGCCGACGGCCAGGACGAGCAGTGCGACCGT
>Ga0316577_10001369_pt1 | contig 11463 bp, 7 predicted proteins | sample S5NA_FD_203073 | JGI IMG/M metagenome (GOLD analysis project Ga0316577, IMG submission 203073) | Rhizosphere microbial communities from salt marsh grasses in Alabama, United States - S5-7_050615r2r1 | ecosystem: Host-associated > Plants > Roots > Rhizosphere | place: USA: Alabama | collected... | reverse complement strand
CGCTGCCGCCAGCGTCTGGCCGCAGTCGCACGGCCGCTCCTCGCCCAGCAGCGGCACCAGCTCGCCGATGGTTCTTTTCGACAGCGCCGCGTTGGCCATCAGATTGTCGATGAGCATCTGCACCGTCACGGCCTCTTCTTCCTCGTGCCACACGTCATAGTCGGTCACGTGGGCCATCGTCGCATAACAGATCTCGGCCTCGCGCGCCAGCTGTGCCTCGGGCACGGCCGTCATCCCGATAATGTCCACGCCCCAGGAGCGATAGACGTTGCTCTCGCCCCGGGTGCTGAACCGCGGCCCCTCGATGGTGATGAACGTGCCACCCATGTGCACCGTGCCGCCCGCAGCCTGCACCGCCTGGTGCAGCACCTGGCGCAGGTGGGGGCAGAATGGATCGGCGATGCCGATGTGGGCGACCAGGCCCTCGCCAAAGAACGAATAGTTGCGGTTCTTGGTATTGTCATAAATCTGGTCGGGGATGACGATGTGGCGGGGCTGGTACTTGTTCTTCATGCTACCGCAGGCGCTGATCGAGATGATGCGCTCCACGCCCAGGCTCTTGAGTGCCCAGATGTTGGCCCGGTAAGGCACCTCCGACGGCGTCAGCCGGTGGCCGCGCCCGTGGCGAGGCAGAAAGGCGATGCGCGCGCCGGCCAGCGTGCCGACGACGATGGTGTCCGAGGGCGGGCCAAAGGGGGTGGAGAGCTCCCGCTCTTCCACATCCACCAGGTTCTCCATGTCGTACACGCCTGACCCGCCAATGACGGCCAGCTTGACTTCACTCATAGTATCCTCTTCCTCCTCGTTGTTGCGACCATGGGCCGATAGGTGCGGGCATGGCTCAGCCATCCCCGCACCTATCGACTGTCGAGTCGCTCCGATTATATCAAAAACCCACAGCCGTGACAAGTCGGGCGAAAGGTGGTATAATGGATGCACAGGGAGGGCAGGAGCGGGCATGGATCGAGCCATCTTAGCCATGGACATGGGTGGCACGCAACTTCGGTTTGCCTTATTCGACGAGGAGTACCGGATCCTCGATCGCCAGGCCGAGCCAACGCACCCCGAGCAGGGATCGCAGCGCGTGATGGACCGCATCGTAAGCCGCATGCGCACCCTGGGCGAGCAGATCGGCTGGGACCGGGTCCGGGCTGTGGGGGTTTCTGCCCCTGGTCCCCTCGACCCCTTCCGCGGTGTCATTCTTCAAGCTCCCAACCTGCCCGGCTGGCGCGACGTGCCCGTGGCCGACCATCTGCGGCAGGCGCTGCGCTGCCCGGCCTTTGTGGGCAACGATGCCAACCTGGCCGCCCTGGCCGAACAGCGCCGCGGCGCCGGCCGGGGGCGGGCCGACGTGGCCTATATTACCGTCAGCACCGGCATTGGCGGTGGCGTGATCAGCGGCGGTCGCCTGGTCCTGGGTCACCACGGCCTGGCCGGCGAGGTGGGCCACATTACCCTCGAGCCCCAGGGGCCCCTTTGCAACTGCGGCAACCATGGCTGCCTGGAGGCCCTGGCCTCGGGCACGGCCATCGCCCGCCGGGCGCGCGAGATGGTGCGGGCCGGCGCCAGGACCCTCATCGACGAGCTGGCCGGGGGCGACCTGGAGCGCATCACGGCCGAGTTGGTGCACGAGGCGGCGGACCGCGGCGACGTCGTGGCCGTGGATCTCTTTCGCCAGGCCGGCCGCTACCTGGGCATCGGCATCGCCACCCTGATGTACCTCTTTAACCCGGGCATGGTCATCGTCGGTGGCAGTGTGGCCAAGGCCGGGCATCTGCTCTTTGTGCCCATGCAGGCCGCCCTCCGCGAGCGGATCTATCCGGCGTATTGGCAAGATTGTCCCGTTGTTCAGGCAGCGTTGGGCGACGACGTGGGTCTCATTGGCGCTGCCCTCTGGGCTCGAGAATCGCTGGAGGAGTAGGTGTGCCCTCTCTGAGAAAATGGTTCTTTACCCCCCCGACCTTTGACGACGAAGAGGAAACCCGCCTGGCAGGCCTGCTCCACACCCTCCTGTTGGGTGCGGTGGGGCTGGCCGTCCTCTATGCTGTCGCCGCCCCCATCTTTTACGACCACCCCCTGCCCCTGTTGATCGCCGCCGGGATCATGATCCTGGCCTGGCTCGCGACGCTGCTGCTGCTGCGCCGGGGCCAGGTGCGACAGGCCGGGGCCCTGTTCCTGGCTACATTCTGGGTGGCCGTCACGGGCATGGCCGTCGTCTATGGTGGGTTAAGGGGCTCGGCCGTCGTCGCCTATCCCGTCGTCATCTTTGCCGCCGGCCTGCTGCTGGGCATCCGGGCCGCGTTTGGTTTTGCTGCCCTCAGCCTCATTTCGGTGACGGCCATGCTCGGCGCCGAGTACGCCGGTATCTTGCCCCACAACCTGGTGGCGCTCACGCCGGGCATGGTCTGGAGCGGCCTGGTCACCAACCTGCTGCTGGCCGTCTTTCTCGTTTCCCTGGCGGCCGGCAGCATTCATCGCGCCCTGGACCGCGCCCGCGGCCAGGAGCAAGCCCTGGCTGCCGGCAACCGCGAGCTCGAGGCCGAGATCGCCGAGCGGATCCGGGCCGAAAAGGCGCTGCGTGACAGTGAAGAGCGGTACCGCACCATCCTGGACAGCATCGAGGATGGGTACTTTGAGGTCGACCTGGCCGGAAATTTGACCTTCTTTAACGACTCGCTGTCCCGCATGTTGGGCTATCCCCGCGCCGAGCTGATGGGCGTGAACAATCGCGAGTACATGGACGACGAAAATGCCCAGCAGGTATACGCCGTCTTTAACCAAGTCTATCGCACCGGCGAGCCCAGGAAGGGCTTCGAGTGGGCGCTCTATCGCCAGGATGGCACGCGCCGCTACGCCGAGGCGTCCGTCTCGCTCATCCGCGATGGCAGCGGCCGGCCCATCGGCTTCCGGGGCATTGCCCGCGATGTCACCGAGCGCAAACTCGGCGAGAGAGCCTTGCGCGAGAACGAAGAGTGGCTGCGGGCCATCGTCGAGGGCACCCACGCCCTGTTGGTCCAGGTGGATGTCGAGGGGCAGCTAACCTATGTCAACGACGCCGCGGCCCGGGTCATGGGCTACCCGGCCGAGGAGCTGGTGGGCAAGCCCTACCTCGACATCGTCCATCCTGAAGACCGGGAGAAGGTGCAGAACGCCTTCCGCCAGGACATCCTGGGCGAGGCCCGCTCTACCTCCCTAGAGTTTCGGATCCTGGCCGCTGGCGGCCGGACGATGTGGGCCCGGGTCGTGGCCAATCCCCTCTTTGAGGGCGACCGGGTGGTGGGGCAGATGGCCGTGGCCGTGGATATCAGCGACCGGGTGGCGGCCGAAGAGGCACTGCGCCGATTTGCTCACGAACTGCAAGTGCGCAACGAAGAGCTGGATGCCTTTGCCCATACCGTGGCCCACGACCTGCAGGATCCCCTGAGCCTGATCGTCGGCTTTGCCGATGTCCTCGAGGACGATTATCGCTCGCTACCGGAGGACACAGTGGTCCGCCACCTGCGGACCATCACCGATAGCGGCCTCAAGATGAGCAAGATCATCGAAAACCTGCTGCTTCTCTCCCGGGTGCGCCGCATGGAGGTCGAGATTGCTCCCCTGGACATGCGGGCCATTGTGACCGAGGCCCGGGCGCGCCTGGCCCACCTGGTCGAGGGGCACCGCGCCGAGCTTCAAATCCCCGAGGCTTTTCCCGTCGTGCTGGGCTATGGGCCCTGGATCGAGCAGGTGTGGGTCAACTATCTGAGCAACGCCATCAAGTATGGCGGCCACCCGCCGCGCATCACCATCGGCGTCCGCCGCGAGCCGGAGGGCATGGTCCGCTTCTGGATCCGGGACAACGGTCGCGGCATCTCGGCCGAGGAGCGGGCGCGGCTCTTTGTCCCCTTTGCCCGGCTCAATGCCGGCCGCGATCCGGGGCACGGGCTGGGCCTGTCCATCGTGCGCCGCATCGTGGAAAAGCTCGGCGGTGACGTCGGCGCCGAAAGCCCCGGCCCCGGCCAGGGCAGCACTTTTTACTTCACCTTGCCTGAAGCCTAATACCCAGTATCCAATACCCAACACAAAAGCGCCAGGCCGCCCTCACAGCAGCCTGGCGCCAGAGAAACCCCCTCTACCCCCCGCCGATAATGTGAATTACCTGCACCCGGTCCTCATCGGCTACCGGGTGTGTCTCCCGTTCGGCCGGCGGTACTGCCTGCCCGTTGATCGAGACGACGATCTGCCGATGCGTAAAGCCGCAGGCGGCCAGCACGTCGCGCACGGTCATGCCCTCGTGCCAGGGCACGTCCCACTTGTCGTTGACCCGCACCATCAGCCAGGCTGCTTAGTCAGCACGCTGTTCGATCAGCGCCAGCACGTCGGGATAGTCGATGCCCAGCGCCCGCACCTTCTCTATCGTCGGGATGCCGTTCCGATTCCAGCCCCGCCGCTCATAGACCGCGTCGATCAGCTTTTCGTACTGCGCCTCGCGATGGCGGCGCAGCGCCAGGCGCTTCTCCTCAGTCGACATGCCCTCCGGGTCGATGCCTACCAACTCGCGCAGCTGCCCGTCGTAGCGCTCGGCCCGGCTCTCGTACTCGACGTCGGTCACCGGGCCCACCGAGCGATAGGGGATGGCATCGTGCTGGCGGGTGCCAAAGCCCATTTTGAGGTTAAAGACCCGCTGGAAGTTATAGACCGCTTCCGACATGCGGATCAGGTCTTCTCCGCTCTCCACGTCGTCGCGACCGGTGACGCCCCGGAATAGCTCCACATAGTTGTGCACGTGCTCGGGCACCTTGGCGGCATCGATGCCGCTGTACCGCGTGCGGTTGTCCGCCGGTTCGACGTCGTTCCAGGGCAGCTTGCACAGCCCAACCAGGCCAAACCAGGTGCGCCACATCGGGAAATAGTGCAGGGCCTCGGCCTTGTCCTCGAACGTCGGGATCTGGTTGTTCACCGCGTCCATAAAGATCAGCCAGGCTTCGTCGTGCTGCGGCCCCTTGTTCGCCAGGCCGTAGCCGCCCTGCATGGCCAGTGACTCTTTGGTCACGTATTCGCTGTATTCCAGGCCCTTGGCTTCCATGCCAATGTCCTGCAGAAACTGTGGGTCCGCGCCATATTCCCGGGCAAAGAGCTCCTTCATCCGCCGGATGCCCTGGCCGACGATGAGTCCAAAGCCCTCGCCGCGCGCCATCTGGTGTAGCACCTCGAGCAGCGCATCGGCGTTGCCAAAGTGGAGATCCAGTCCGCCGGTCCTCTCCTGGTTGAGGATGCCCTCCTCGTAGCACTCCATGACAAAGGCCATGGCTGTGCTGAACGAGATGGTGTCGATGCCATAGGTATCGCAGTAAAAGTTGCTCTCCAGCACGGTGCTGGCATCAAAGGTGCCACAGCTGGCCCCTACCCCGGCCACGGTCTCGTACTCTGGCCCATCTACCGTCACCGTCTGGCCCTTGTACGGCCCGCTGCGCAGCTCCAGCCCGGTGGCAAACTTGGCGCAGGCCATGGTGCAGCCATACCAGCAGCCGTCGGGGCCGCTGTATTCAAAGTATTTGCAGAACTCGGGCGAATAGATCCTGGTCGCGTCCGGATGGTTGCCGTAGCGAAAGTTGTGCACCGGTAGGATATCATAGTCGTTCATGATCTGGGTCAGGTGGTTGGTGCCATCCTTGCGCATCTCGGCCTGGAGCGAGTCCTGCTCATAGATCTCGCGGTGCATCTTGGCCCCGGTCTGCTGAATGCGACCTATATCCGCCGGGTGGTTGCTGTCGCCCTTCAGGCCCGTATACTTGACCACCAGCGCCTTGACCTTCTTGTGGCGCAGCACCGTGCCGATGCCGCCGCGCCCCGCCTGCTTGAGCCGGGCCACCCCGCGCCGCGGATCGTAAAAGCTGAAATTCAGGCAGCCCATGCGCGTGTGGTCGGCGCCGGTGCCGGCCGAGACCGACGTCACGCCCTGCTTTTCGCCCGGCTTGTCGGCAAAGAGGGCCACCATCTCTTCGGCCACGATGTGGCTGTTCACCGACTCTTCCGGCGCCTCCAGGATCTGGATCAGGCCCTGGTCGCCGTCCACCAGGACGACCACGTCCCGGTCGGCGATGCCCTGCACCTCGACGGCGTCGAACCCGGAGAACTTGAGCAGGGGACCGAAATAGCCGCCCACGTTGCTGTCGACGACACTGTCCGTCAGGGGTGAGATGCTGGCCGCGATCGACTTGCCCGTGCCGGGGTACTGGGTAATGCCCCCGATGGGGCCGGCCGAGATGACCACTTCGTTCTCGGGGCTGTCCCATTTCGTGCCACCGTTCACGGCGTTCCACAGCAGCCACAGGTCGAACCCCCGCCCGCCGACGAACGTGCGCTTCATCTTGTCGTCCACCGGCCGGGCCGCGATGGTATTGTCCGAAACGTTTACGTACAGGGTCTGGCCGGCGTACCCCTGCTCTACCTGGGGCGGCTCATAGCGAAACTCGGCCAGCACCTTGTGGCCGCACCGGATCGTGTCCAGGCGTTCTTTGCTAATCTCCATGTTCACTATCTCCTTCCAACCGTCAGCGGGGCACTATGAGAGCCGCAAGACTTGGCCACACGGCCATAGGCCACGGATGATGAGATCTGCTCGGCAAGAGCTCTGTGGCCCATGTGCCGTCGAGGTTCTATCCGGCTCCCTGACCGTTCAGTCCGGCAGAACTTCTATCGACAGTGCCCCCGCCGGGCACTCTTTGGCACACAGGCCGCACGAGATGCACTTGATCGGCTCGACATAATCCTGATAGTAGTACATCGTGCCGCTGGGGCAAAAGCCCACGCACGACATGCAGCCCACGCACTCTTTTTTGTTGAGGCGCACCACGCCCGCCTTGTCGCGCTTGAGGGCGCCGGTGGGGCATATGTCGATGCACTGCCCGCACTGCTCGCAGGTGGCAATGCTCCAGTCCCCGTTTCCCAGGCTGGAAATCCGGATCGCCGCCAGGCTGCGGTTGATCTCTTTGTACCACGCCTGCGAGCAGACCTCTTCACAGAGGTGGCAGCCAACGCACAGCTCCTCACTGTAAACCAGAACTTTCATCGTCCCTTTCCTTTCTTTCGCCTTGAAGAAAAACGCTCTCGCCTGCGCGGCGAGAGCGGCTTGGGCCAGCGTGCAGGGATCTGGCTCCTTTGCCATCCCGCCGGGGCAACTGTCTCGTGTCAGCCAGGGCGTGCCAGCGCCCTGACCTGTCGTTTTCCCACGTGCCGGGGGCATTATACCTCAAAAGGAAGCCCGGCGCAAGTCGGCCTCAGGAGGTGGGCAGCCGGATCGAAAAGGACCGGGACAAAACGCCCTGGCCCTCTTCTCTTGAATTATTGATCGGCCCATGGAGCTTTGCTCCATGGACCGATCAGATAGCCAAGATTTTTTACTCCTCCTCGATCGTGATCAACACCGAGGTCATCCCCGTGTCCTCGTCGGCGCTGATCATCAGGCCGGCCGTGCGGCCGTCCTTGTTGTACTCGAGCATGTACATGCCGCCCAGATCGTCGACGCTCGCCTCGGTCCAGCCATTCTGCGGCATCTGGGTTTGATAGAACTCGGCCACTTCGGCCGGGGTGCTGGGCGTGCTGAACGTGATCATGCCAAAGGCGTTGGCCACTTCTTCTGCATTGTCGGGGATGGGCAGGTCTTCCGGCACGCCGCTGCTGGCCACCGCCTCTTCAGGCACCTCGATGACAAAGGGCTGGTTCACGTCGGTCATGTCGAACGTGATCTCCATGCGTCCCTGCTCCAGGGTCTCGTCCGACAGGCCCATGCCCGCTTCGAGGTTCTGGCCCTCAAAGATCATGCTCATGTGCACCACATAGTTGCCCTCGACGGCCACGTACAGCTCGCCGCTGGCGGCCGTGATCTCGCCGATCTCGGCCAGCTCTGCGGTGGTCATGCACGCTTCCATGTCTTCCTTGCTGGCCGTCCAGTGATGCGCCATCACGCCGTTGTACTCTGTGTCGCTCTGCTTGGTCCAGCCGCAGGTGTCTTCCAGGACATCCTCGGGCTGGATAAAGCTGGCGCTGTCCAGCGTGTCCTCGGTCGCCGGCACACTCAGCCATTGGTCGCCCAAGTTCAGGTAAGACGTGCCCTCTACCTGGTACATCTCGATGTTGTCCAGGCCCTCGGTAACCGTCATGCCCATGCCCGACATGACGATGTGCTGGGCCGGGGGCTCGCTGGTGTACTCGATGAGGAAAGTCAGTGATTCGTCGATCGCCTCGCCGCTATCGGTGCCCGAGACCGAGATGGTCATGTTGGCCCGATAGCTGCTCAGGTCGCTGGCCGACTCGAGCTCCGCCAGGTCCAGCTCTTCTGCCGCCGCCTCGGGCTGGGTCTCTGGCTCGGCGGTTGGCTCGACGGTATCGGTCGGCACCGGTGTCTCGGTTGGCGGGACGGGGGTATCCGTGGCCGGTTCCTGGGCCGCTTCGGTCGCGGCGGGCTCGGCCGTGTCGGGCTCGCCGCCGCAGGCCACCAGGCCCAGGGTCAGGCTCGCCAGTAGGATCAGGACCAGGATCCATTTTGTATTCTTCATATATCTCCTCCCTTTTCGTATCTTCTCGATAATTGGAGGTTGGTGTCTGTGCAGAGCCCGCGCACACACCAACTTGCCCTTTTATCGAGGTGATACACCTTTTCTCAACATTCGGTGGGTTGGTCGGGAAATAGTAACACAGCCGGCCGGCTTTGTCAAAGTTGCTGCCGGCCATTCCTCTGCGCTGGCGCCGCGTGCCAGGCAAGAAAAAGGGACCGCGGGCGAACGCGGCCCCTTTCTCTGTCTTGCCGGTGGCCACCCACCGACGATCAGGTTGTCAGGTAGCCGTGGGCGTAAATGATCTCGTTCTGCAGAATGCGCACTGTGCGATAGATCGCCTCTTGGTCGGGATCGCTCATGTCCACCATGTCGGGCGTGAACTCTTCCATGGCGGCCACGGTGTCGTACAGCGACAGGTAGGCCTGGCCGGCGCCGGTGCTGTCATCGCGCTCTTCGACGATGCGGATTACTTCGTTCTGGGCGGCGTCCAGCGGGTCGGCGATGGCCGAGTCCAGGCCCGCGGCCAGGAGCATCACCAGGTAGGTGCGGTTCAGCAGGCTGCGGTTCTCGTGGGGCACGCTGTTCGAGATGTTCGATAGGCCCACCGTCGTCATGGGCGGCGGATCCCACAGCATCTTGAAGGAGCGGATGGCGTTCAGCGTTTCCGGGCCGTGCTCCTGGCAGCCATTCACCGTCAGCACCAGCGGATCGAGGTAGATGTGTTCTAGCGGAATCCCCAGCTCTTCGGCTTTGGGGATGAGGATTTCCATCGCCAGCCCCACGCGCCCGTCGGCCGTGGGCGGGATGTTCTTGTCCATGGCCAGGGCAATGATCCGGGCGCCGTATTCGGCTGCCATAGGCATCGTCGTGTTCAGGCGGTCCGGGTCGGCCGACGTCGAGTTGATCATCGCCTGGATGCCCAACTCCTTGCACTTTTGCAGCCCGGCCTCGATGGCGGCAGCGTTGGTCGTATCCAGCGACAGGGGCACCGGCCCGACCTCGTCATAGACCTCCTCGACGATCCACTGCATCACTTCGATGCCGTCTCGCTTGCGCGGGCCGATGTTCAGGTCCAGTACGTTGGCGCCATGGTCCACCTGGGCGCGGGCCAGTTCCCGGACATAGCCGGGATCCCGATCCGCAATGGCGGCCTTGATCTTGGGCGCCAGAATCTGGATATTCTCTCCAATAAGATACATTTTTCTCGCCTCCTTGCGTATCTGAACGGCGGTGCGGATGCACCGCCTCATCCATCCTGTAACTAGGCTTCTGTCTCTCTCTCTTCGAGCACTCGCTGGACCGAGGGAAAGGCCGTGATGTCGGTGTGCGGAAGGAAGAGGCACGACATGAACTGATCATAGAAGCTATTGTCGGCCGAGAGCTCCAGGTAGGTCATCTTTTTGGCAATCTCGACCACTTCGCGGCGTTGCTGGCGCGAGACCAGCGAATAAAAGGCCCCCAGTGCCGAGGTGTTGCCCAGGTAATGGAAACGGTCCCAGGGCATGTCGGGCAGGAGGCCGATGTGGATCGCCTTCTCGACGTTGATGTACTGGCCAAAGGCCCCGGCGATGAACACCTGCTCCACATCGGCCAGTTCGACGCCCACGCTCGTGACCAGCACCGAAAAACCGGCATAGATGGCGCCCTTGGTGCGGATCAGGTTCTCGATGTCCACCTCGTTGATGACAATGTCGGTGCCGATGGCCGACTGGTTGGCCCAGACGACGACGTATTCGCCGCCGTGATCGCCCACCCGCACCCGCGGTGTGGGCAGGTCGCGCTTGATCTTGCCCGCCTTGTCGATCACGCCCGTGACAAACATGTCGGCCAGCAGGCCGATCATGCCCGAGCCACAGATACCCCGCGCCGGCAGCCCGCCGATGGTCTCGTAGGTTGGCTCGTAGGTGCGGGGGTCGATCCACACTTCCTCGATGGCTCCTGCCGTGGCTCTCATGCCGTGGCGCACCCCGCTGCCCTCGAACGCCGGGCCGGCGGAGCAGGCGCAGGTGATGAGCCAGTCGCTGTTGCCCAGCACGATCTCGCCGTTGGTGCCCACGTCGATGAACAGGGTCAGGGCGTCGGTTTGGTTCATGCCCGAGGCCAGCACGCCGGCGGTAATGTCGGCGCCCACGTAGGCGCCTACCACCGGCAGGCAGTCCACCGTAGCCTGGGGATTCACGTTCAGCCCGATCTCCTGGGCCGTGATCGGCAATGGCTGGCCGATGGTGGGCACAAAGGGCATCTCGCGGATGGTGCGCGGGTCCAGTGCCAGGAAGAGCTGGATCATGGTCGTGTTGCCCGTCACCACCGCCTTGCTGATCTGGCTGGGCGGGATCTGGTTGCGCGAGGTCAGGTCCTCCAGTAGGCCGTTCAACGTCTTGAGGACCATCTTTTGCAGACGCTGCAGACCGTCTCGTTTTTGGCTAAAGATGATGCGCGAGATGACGTCCTCGCCGGCCTGGATCTGCCCGTTGTAGGCCGAGGCGCGATCGATCACCTTGCCCCGGATCAGGTCCACCAGGTAGACGACGTTGGACGTCGTGCCGATGTCGATGGCCACGCCATAGCAGCGATCGGCCTGTGAGCCCGGCAAAAGATCGACGAGACGTGGCCGGTCGCGGGGGTCGTGCTCCGGATCGCCCATGTCCAGCAGGGCGGTCACGTTCCACTCCGCCTCGCGCAGGTCGCGGGCCAGGTTGCGCAACCGGGCCAGGTTGGTCGCTACACCCTGGATGCCATGCTGCAGCGACAGCTCTCGCAGCAGCCGGTCCCAGTCGGTGGTCTGGTCGTCCAGGCTGGGTGGCTCGATGGTCACATGCGCCCGGCGCACGCTGGGGTCCAGATCGCCCGTGAACTCGGCGGCCAGAGCGATTCGCTCGGCGCCCACCGTGGTCGTGACGAACTCGACCTCCACTTTTTCCTGCTC
>Ga0316577_10001368_pt1 | contig 11479 bp, 11 predicted proteins | sample S5NA_FD_203073 | JGI IMG/M metagenome (GOLD analysis project Ga0316577, IMG submission 203073) | Rhizosphere microbial communities from salt marsh grasses in Alabama, United States - S5-7_050615r2r1 | ecosystem: Host-associated > Plants > Roots > Rhizosphere | place: USA: Alabama | collected... | reverse complement strand
GGAGCTCATGGTGGTGGAGCGGTATTCCCACGTCATGCACCTGGTGAGCCAGGTGGAGGGGGAGTTGAGGGATGGGCTCTCCGCCATGGATGTCTTCAAGGCGTGCTTCCCTGCCGGCACCGTGTCGGGTGCTCCGAAGATCCGGGCCATGGAGATCATCGACGATCTCGAGCCGGTGAAGCGGGGGCCGTACGCGGGGGCGGTGGGGTATTTTTCCTACGGAGGGTTGAACATGGACACGGCCATCACCATCCGGACCGTGGTGGTGGCGGGGTCGCGGGCCTTCGTCCAGGCCGGAGCGGGGATCGTGGTGGACTCGGATCCGACCCGGGAGTATGAGGAGACCCTGAACAAAGCCAGGGCCCTCCTCAGGGCCGGATCCATGGTACCGTCCGGCTCCTAGCCACCGAGCTCCGCGTAGAACCGGGACACAGCTCGGATCCCCTTCTCGAAGTTCTCGAGGGGAATCCACTCGTTCGGGGCGTGCATGTTGGCTCCGGGAGGGGCAAACCCCATGAGAAGGACCGGCGCCTCCAGGATTTCCTGGAAGTCCACCACGATGGGGATGGATCCGCCCTCACCAGTGAGGACGGGGGGTTGTCCGAAAGCCTCCGCCAGAGCTCTGCGGGCCGCCTCGAAGAACGGCCCTGTCAGCTCCGCTTTCCAGGGCCTTCCCCCGTGCAGTTCCCGGATTCGCACCTTCACCTCGGGAGGGGCGACTCGGGATACGTGGGTCTCCAGCAACTCCTTCACGCGCTCCGGCCTCTGGTTCGGCACCAGGCGGAAGCTGACCTTGGCCATGGCACGGGCGGGAAGCACGGTCTTCGCCCCTTCTCCGACGTATCCACAGAGCAGACCGTTCACGTCGCAGGTGGGTCGGATCCAGATGCGCTCCAGGAGACTGAATCCCTCCTCTCCGTTCAACCCCGGCGCTCCCACTTCACGCTTGAACCCCTCCACGTCGAAAGGCAGCGCCTGCAGTGCATCCCGGGTTCCCCGGTCCCACTCCAGGACGTCGTCATAGAACCCGGGGATGGAGATGCGGCCGTCGGGGTCTTTCAGGGACGCCACGATGTTCGCCAGGACGTTCCCGGGATTCACCACGGCCCCGCCGTACGTACCCGAATGAAGATCACCACCGGGACCCTGAACGTGGATTTCGAAATACGCCAATCCTCGGAGAGAGAAGAGGAGGGAGGGGAGGCGCTGGGCGAACATGGAGGAATCGGAGATCACCACCGCATCGCAGGCGAGGCGGTCCTTGTGAGCTTGCACGAAGGGAACCAGGCTCGGGGAGCCGATCTCCTCCTCCCCTTCCGCCAGGACGACGACATTCACAGGAAGGCGTCCTGCACCCCTCAGCTGCGCTTCCAGCGCCTTGATATGCAGAAAGAGTTGGCCTTTGTCGTCGGATGCTCCCCGAGCGAAGAGATTCCCGTCCCGGACCGTGGGCTCGAAGGCCGGAGAGTGCCACTCCTCCAGCGGCTCTGGAGGCTGAACGTCGTAGTGTCCGTAGATGAGGAGGGTGGGGGCTTCGGGGCCTGCCTCTCGCCATTCCCCCAGGACCACCGGATGTCCCGGGGTCTCCATCACCGAAGCCTCCAGGCCCGCGTCTCGTAGCCGGTCTGCCACCCAGGTGGCGGCGGCACGGACGTCCGGAGCGTGCTCCCCTCGGGCGCTGACGGAGGGGATGCGAAGGAACTCGAAGAGCTCGGCGCGGAAACGAGAAAGCTCACCGTCGATGTAGGCCTGAACGTCTGCCATGGGTCTTCTCCCGTGGGGTTGGGAACCGATATTCGGGACTGGACACGGAAGCTCGGCCCGAACCGCGATCTTCCGGCTGCCTCCTCCCGGCAGAGGTCAATCTAGAGGCCTGTTGAAACTTTTTCACCCTCCTCGCGTACGGAGCAAAGCCGGGGAACGAGGCTACTTTCCCCGACCGGAAATATGGGTATCCGCTCCAGGCAACCATTCGTGGCCGGGGCTCGTCATACAGGATGCCGGAGGGGTGCGGGGAGTGGGATGGGTCCGGTGCTGTAATCACGCGGGCTCGTTGGCGTAAGCTAGAGAGTCAGCGACGCGGAGTTCGGCGCGTAATCCGAACAGGAGGGGCTGGTCACCTCTCCTTAACCCAACTTCCACGGGGTGCCTCCGTGGGGGACGAGAAAAGGCGGCGACCCATGCGGGTCGTCGTCTTTCTATTTCAGGGCGGGGGAACCCTGCGCGGTGGGGTAGTGGAAAGCCGTCACTGGCCGAAAAGGGGGAGTTCACCCGGCACCGGATCGCGAGACGGGGGGCCGTCGCTCAGATGAGGCCTCTGATTCCCCAGCGGTAGATGCAGGTGAAGAGTGTGGCGAGGACGGCGGCTCCCGCCATTCCACCGCCGCTCAGGGCAAGCGGGTCCTCGAAAGCGAAGATGCCGACCCCCAACATCCCACCGATCACGGCAGCGAACGCACCCAGGGTCACCAGGATCGCGGTATGGCCAGGCGTGGCTTCGGGCCTCCTGATGAGGGCTTTCATGGCCAGGCCGATAAGGCTGCCCATCACGATCCAGACGCCTACTCCGATCCAGTTCTCCATCGGATCCCGTTGAGGTTGAGGTCCTGGTGTGGAAGCGGAAGAGAATCTACCCGGTTTCCTTTGCCTTCACTAGGAGGTGGTTCCAGGCGTCGGGAGAGACGATCCCCCCTCAGTCCTTTCCCATCATCCTCTTCAGCTCCCGGAGCTTCGCCTCCGCCTCCTCTTCCGGTGAGAGGCCCCCGGGGGGCGGGCCCGCCCCTGGCGAGCCGAGGTCTGCCAGAAGCTCCTCCTCCGCTTCTCGCTGGTGGTCTATCCCTTCGATCTTCTCCGCCACTCGATCCAGCTGGGCAAACAGGTCATCGGCCTCGGTCATGGAGCTCCGTGCCTCCGCCCTCCCTTTGGTGGCGGTCAAAGCCTCCCGCTTCGCCTTCGCCTCCTTGAACTGAGCCATCATCTCCTTGACTTCTGTCCTCTTCAGCTCGAGCTCAGCCCGAAGGGCCAGGGCTTTTTGCTGCTGTATGGTCTTCCTCTTTTCGTGCTTCTCCGCGAACTCGGCGGCGACTCTGGCCGTCTCCTCGTCCCCAATGCGGCCGGCCATGGCCTCCCTGCGCCTGCAGGTAGCCACTTCCTTCTCCTCGAGCTCCGCCAGCTGAAGGGCCTTCTTGATCTGCTCTTCCAGGGTGTGGGCTTGAGCCTGAGCGTCCGTCAGCTCCTCCTGCATCTGGTGGAGAAGCCGATCCACGACGTCCGGGACCTCGTCCCTGTTGAGCTCGTCCTTGAAGTTGTCCACAGCCTCTTTGAATGCTTGCCGAAGGTTCTCAAACATGACCGCTGGCTTCTCTCCCTGGAGGTTGTCTGGGAAGCAGATTGGGCCTGTCGCCTCGATGCCTGGAAGTTAGCACGGGGAAAAACCCAAACAAAGAAGAAGGGCCCGAAAGCAATCGTGGCTTTCGGGCCCCCGCGGGCTTCGCCTCCACCGCCTGTCGTGGGTGGAGAAGCTCAGTTGAGAAGTGCTTCAATCCTCTGTGCGAAGGAGCTTCTTGCACGGTGCAGCCGGCTCTTGACGGTCCCGAGGTTGACCCCGGTGATGTCTGCGATCTCCTCGTAGCTTTTCCCTTCCAGCTCCCGGAGACGGAAGACGAGACGATGATGCTCGGGGAGCTCCTCCACCGTTTCCTCCACGATCCGTCTCAGATACCGCTTTCGGTATAGATCATCCGGCCTCATGCGGGAGTCCTCGAACTGCAACGGACGATGATCGTCGTCGAAGCTGTTCTGAAGCTTCTGGAAGAGCACCAACGGACTCCGGGAACGGTTGCGCAGCTCGTTCTTCGAGAGGTTGCTGGCGATGGTATAGACCCAGGTGGAGAATTTCTTGGAGGTGTCGAACCGATGAAGATGCCGGGTTACTCGGATGAATGCCTCCTGAACCAGGTCCTGTGCCCGATCCGGGTCTCCCGTCTTGCGAACGATGAAGTGAACGAGCCTGTCCCGATAACGGTCATAGAGGTGCTGAAATGCACCGGTGCGCCCCTCGATGTGCGCAGTCACCAACTCCTCGTCCGTGAGCTCGGCCAGCGGCCGAAGGTCCCTCAGCTGTTCCTGATCCAACAGATCCAGGTGGGCCATGTGGGCTTCCTCTCGGAGAAATCGAGACCGTCTACGTCGCTATAAACAAAAGTTTTCGAACCAGAGGAATTTTGAGTTTAAAATATGTCAGGTTCGGGGGCAGAGATCAAGAGGGGGGGGCTGGCGGAACGTCCCTCCGCAGGGAACCACGGTGCCGGGCCCACGAAATCCGTTGCTCACGGCGGAGAGAAGGAAGAACTTGAAAGTAGAGAGAAAAGGTGCTCGGGCCATCCCCGGATGCCCGGCGAAAGGCCGTCAACATCATTCCCCAGGGAGGCGCATGGCAGGAGTGCAGGCTTCCAGAAAGCAGAGGGTTGCGGCCGTGGTGGGCCTTTCCCTTCTGGAGGTGATCCGCATTCGCGATCTGCCCTCGGAGATTCTGGGCTCGGAGAACCCGTCCCAGACCATGCCCAGGAGGCTTGGGCTGAGCGATGCCGTGGAACAGCAGATCCGGCGTTTCAAGGCTGAGGCCAGGAGGCGCGGGGGCATCTCCGACGACGAGGTGAGGGCACTCTTCGGTCTGGTGCTCCGCCGCCCCGATGCGCAGGAGGTCTTCTTTCAGACTGGTGAGGTGCTGGGAGGAAAGGGGGTGGGGGACCGGAGAGGTCGAAGGTGGTATCCGGAACGCATCGGCTACGCAATTGCCCGCCGACGGGTGGAGAGGCGGTTTCGAAGCTTGTTCGGCCGGTGGGTGGGAGGGTTCGCTCACGGCCCCTTCGTCATCGAAGCCAGCGGACACTTCCTGTTGGAGATGGATCCGAAGGGACACGCCTGCTCACTCCTCTCGGGTTTCGCCCAGACCATTCTCTCTCGGCACCTTTCCCGGGCCGTGAGGGTAGCCCATCCAGCGTGCCTCGGGGAAAGGCAGGAGGTCTGCCGTTGGATCGCGTCCGACGGGGATCCGCCGCACCGGGGGTGAATGCGTTCAACCGATGGAGGGATCCATGATTCAGAAGGGGGACGCCGCCCCGGACTTCGAGCTTCCGGCCGACGACGGAGGGCGTGTGAGGCTCGGGGACCTGAAGGGGAGACGTGTCATTCTCTACTTCTACCCGAAGGACAATACCTCAGGCTGTACGACCCAGGCCTGCGAGCTTCGGGATGCACTCCCGAGAATCGATGAGAAAGGGGCTGTGGTTGTCGGGGTGTCACCCGACCCCGTCTCGTCTCACCAGAAGTTCCGGGACAAGTACAGTCTGAATTTCCCCCTCCTCTCCGACCAGGACCACCAGGTCTCGGAGGCCTATGGCGTCTGGAAGGAGAAGTCCATGTACGGGCGGAAGTACTGGGGGATTGAACGCAGCACGTTCATCATCGATGAAAACGGGGTGGTGGTGGACGTCTGGCGCAAGGTGAAACCGAAGGGGCACGCCGACAGGGTCGAGGACATCCTCAGCGCGGGGGGCTGAGCAGGGGAGGTGGCTCGAGTGGTCCTCGGACCTTACCCCTCAAGAAGGCCGGTTGGTTCTTCACCTCGGATGCAAGGCCTTGTGGGCCTTGAAGGCGCAGAGGTCCTGAACCACGGTGAATCCCCGGGCTCTGGCTCTCGAGGCGACCTCATCGGCGCGGATCCCCTCCTGGAGCCAGATCACCGGCTTCTCTCCGCGGCTCATTGCCACCTCCACGATGCGCGCCGCCTCCTCTGACGGACGGAACACCAGAACCATGTCCACGGGCTCCGTGACCTCCAGCAAGGAGCCCCTGGCTTCTTTCCCGAGAATCCGGTCCACATGGGGGTTGACGGGAATCACCTCGTATCCTCGGCCCGCCAGATAGGAGGGGACCCGGCGTGCAGCCTTCTCCGGGTTCCGCGATATTCCCACCACCGCGATGGTCCTGACCGAGTCAAAGATCTCCCTGACACCCTCCGGGCCGGGGTTCTCCCTGTCGGAGCTTTCATCGATGATGCTCTGGAGTCGGCTCAATGTTTCCATGCGCTTCGGTCCTTTCGGAGGGGTATCGCTCCTGCCCCAGCGGTCGACCGGGGAGTCGATGCTTCCAGGGACCCGTAATATGCATCCTCGGGCAACCGGTCCATACACCTCCCCGTTGGTGGAGATTGTCCCGCCCCCATCCGGGCTGCGTCCGTCCCGGGAAGCACCAGGGAGATCCCCCGAATACGGGGATTTGCTTCTACCCTATTGCACCGAGTCCCCCTGGCACCCAAGATCCAACTCTGTGGAGGACCGGGCGAGTCTTCTCCTCCGGGACTCCAGTGGTTTGAACCTCATCTCAATCTGATCGATGAACGAAGCAGCGTTTCTTGGGCTGGGTGCCCTGGCGGGTGGCATTCTCGGCTGGTGGGTGGGCGCACGAGCAGGGGGGGGAAGGGTCGGGCAGCACCTATCCGGCCTCCTGGGAGCCCTGCGATCTGGGCGGCTCCCGGAGGCGGGGGCGGAGCCGGCCCGAGAGCTTCCCCCTGTCCGTGAGATCAGGGAGCTCCTGGCAAAGGGCTGGGTCCCACGGTCGATGGCTCGGGAAGAAGCTCTCCGGGAATCTCTACAGCGCCTTGCCGACTACCTGAGACACCGGGTGGAAGCCCCCCTCCTGGTAGGACTGGACGAGGGAGACCAGGCTCTCAGGGAAAGTGCCGAAGCGGCCCTGGATGCGGTGGAGGACCTGGAGTTCTTCCTGGAGGATCCTCCCGTGGTTCCCGTCCTGGAGACGAAGAATCTCGTGGACTTGATGGGAGAGGTGACGCAGGAGTTCGTCGACAAGTTCACCATCTTCGTGAAGGTGGAGGGATCCCAGGAGCCCCTTCGCCTAAGAGTGGATCCTGAGCCGCTCAAGGATGCCATCTTCCTGCTCCTGCACAACGCGGGCGAGTTCGGAGGCGGGAAGCCGGTCCAGGTAACGCTGCGGAAGGAGGTGGACAGCGTCCGGGTCCTCATTCGGGACCAGGGTCCGGGGTTCAGCGCCGACGCCATTCTGCAGGCGATGAGCCCCTTCTATTCCACTGCCCCTGGCGGTCTCGGGCTGGGTCTTCCCTATGCCAAAATGGCCGTGAAAGCTCAGGGTGGTGACCTGCTCATACGCAACCGGGACGAGGGGGGGGCCGAAGTCGAGATCGTCCTTCCCATGAAGAGCTAGGGCTCCGGGTCAGAGATCCGGTGCCATTCGACGGCTCTCGCATCCGCCCGGGCCAGCGGGATCAGACGTACCCATACACGTGATACAGGAGCAGATACACGAGTAGACCCGTAACGGAGACGTACAGCCAAAGAGGGTACGTCCATCGAGCCAGCCTCGCGTGTGCGTGGAACCGGGAGGTTCGGATCAGAAGGACGAGGCGGAGGACCAGGGGTACGATGAGGACGGCCAGGGTCATATGGGAGAAGAGTATCCCCAGATAGAAGAGCCTGGCCGTTCCCTCACCGGCGAACCGATGGGTGCCGGTGAGGGAGAAGCGGACCACGTAGAAGAGGAGAAACAGGCCGGAGGACACCAGGGCCCCGGTCATGGCGGTCCGATGCCGTCGCACTTCCCTCTTCCTGATGAACCAGAGACCCCCCAGAAGGAGAAGGGTGCTCGCCAGGTTCAGGGTGGCGTTGACGGGAGCAAGCAGGTCACCGAGGGCCCGAGGTGTCATCTTAGCTTTCGTCAGCCCCATGGGTCGGGGTGAGCCGGGTTCCTGCACCCACCCTCGACGGTTCGCTCCCCGCTCCTTCCCTCCTCCGTTCATCGCTTCCCCCGGGGTTCTGGTGGGGAGCCCACGTCAGGACGCTGATGGTCACGAGGAGGGTCAGCAAGGTGGCGGCGAAGAGGGTGTGAAGCGCCACGGGGACAACCGCGAGGCGGGAATAGACCGAGAGGAATCCCAGCAGAACCTGAGCCAGCGCCACCAGTACGATTGCCACCCCCAGCATCCGGAGTCGCCGGGAGTCACTTCGCCGAAAGGCAACGTGTCCGACCCAGAATACGGCGAACAGAAGGAGCACTCCCAGAGCCCTGTGGCCGAAATGCAGGACCACCAGGGGATGGTGGAGAGGAGGGATCCACTCCCCCAGACAAAGGGGCACATCCGGGCAGGCCATGCCTGCGTCGGTGTGCCGGACGGTCGCCCCCAGGACGGACTGCAGAAAAGCGAGTGTCGCGGCGGCGGTGGCACTCTTCCGAAGGGGTCCAACGGCTGCAGGACGGGGTCCGACGCCCTGAGTCCAACCTTCGGATGTGGCGACGGCGAGAATGGTGGCAAGGGCCAGAAAGAGGAATGCCAGGGCCAGGTGAGAGGTGGAGACGGCATCGGGAAGCCGGAGGAGCACGGTGACTCCGCCGAGGACCGCCTGAATCAGGAGGAGCCCGATTCCCACCAGGGCCCACCAGCGCACCCAGGCGAACCGCGGGGTCTCCCGGAACGCGAGCCAGGTCGCGGCAGCGAAGAGGAGAATCAAACCACCCGCCACCAGCCGGTGGAGGTGCTCCCAAAAGACACCACCCGTCATCTCCGGAACCAGGGTCCCGAAGCAGGTGGGCCAGTCCGGGCAGGCGAGGCTGGATGCGGTAGCGTGGACGATGCTCCCCAGAAGGAGGAGGCCGAGAGTCCAGAGTACGGTGACCAGAAAGGCCTGTGGGTGCTGTCGGTTCTTCATGGCGGCCAGGTACCCGGGAGGTAATGGCGCGTGCCTCCCTGAGGGGGAAGTGGCAGAGGCTCTGCCCGACTCCGGCGTGGAATGGAGCCGGTTCTTCCGGTAAGTTTCTGCGTTCCCGGAAGCGGGCGCCATCTCCAGCGTGAAGGTGGGGGAGCCATGTCCGAAAATAAACCACCGGTGGGAGGTACCGGAAAGCGCTTGAGCCCGAAGCAGACGCTCGGGTTCCTGAAGCTCCTGGCGCCTCGGGTTGCACCCTACAAGAAACCGCTGGCGGTGGCCGGGGTCCTGCTCTTCATCGGAACCGCAATCGGCCTGGCTTTTCCCCTCGTGGTCAGGCAGCTCCTCGACGCCGCCTTCCTGGCGGGAGACGCCTCCCTCCTGAATCTCATCGCCCTGGGGCTGATTGGACTCTTCGGGATCCAGGCCGTGAACAACTTCGGTCAGAGCTACCTCACCGCATCGGTCTCGGAGAGGGTGGTGGCGGACCTGAGGCGAGATCTATTTCGGTCCCTGGTCTTTCAACCCCCGGGATTCTTCGACGAACGCCGGGTGGGTGAGCTTACCTCACGCATCTCCTCCGATACGGGGCTCGTCCAGGCGGTCCTGAGGTTCGGGATTCCCGAGTTGATGCGGCAAGGGGTGTTCCTGGTGGGAGCCCTGGTTCTCGTGACTGTCACGCATCCCCGCCTGACCCTGGTCACCCTCATCGCAATCCCCTTCGCCGCTCTGGTGGGATGGCTGTTCGGGAAGCGGGTCCGGCGCCTCACCATCCGCATCCAGGATCGCCTGGCCGGTGCGGTGTCCAGAGCGGAGCAGGTCTTCACCCAGATCCGGACGGTGCAGGCTTTCACCCGGGAGGACTGGGAAGAGGAGAGATTCACCCGGGAAATCATGGCTGTGAGGGACGAAGGACTCCGGAGAGCGGTGGCACGAGCGGGGCTCACCGGTGCGGTGACCTTCTCAGCATTCGGTGGCATCGTCCTGGTGCTCTGGGAGGGCGGACACCTGGTTCTGGAAGGGGCCCTTACCCCCGGGACCCTCGTGGCCTTCCTTCTGTATGCCGTGACCATCGCCGGAGCCATCACCTCCCTCGCGGGGTTCTGGGGGAACCTTCAGGAGGCGGCGGGGGCAGCCCAGCGGATCTTCGAGCTGATGGCGCATCCCAGAGCCCTCCGGGACCCGGAGACGCCGGCGGTACTCCCCTCGCCGGTTCGAGGGGAGGTCGCCTTCGAAGGGGTGACCTTCCGGTATGGACAGGGGCTGCCACTGGTCCTCAAGGGGATCGACGTGGGGATCGCGCCTGGAGAGCGGGTGGCTCTGGTGGGAACCTCCGGGGCGGGAAAGAGCACGATGGCGTCCCTCATTTCGCGCTTCTACGATGTAGAGGACGGGAGGGTTACCCTGGACGGCCTGGACGTGAGAACCGTCGGGCTGACCGATCTGCGGACACACATCGGGATCGTGCCTCAGGAACCGATGCTTTTTGCCGGCACTGTGCGAGAGAACCTGGCCTATGGTCGCCCCGATGCCAGTGACCAGGAGATCGAAACGGCCGCGCGGAACGCCCATGCCCACGACTTCATCCAGAGCTTCCCCAACGGCTACGACCAGCTCATTGGTGAAAGGGGGGTCACTCTCAGCGCCGGCCAGCGTCAGCGGGTCGCCATCGCGCGGGTGATGCTCGAACGCCCGGCCGTCCTCATCCTCGACGAGGCCTCGTCGAGCCTGGATGCCGAGAGCGAGTCGCTGGTCCAGGATGCCCTGGACCGGTTGATGGCGGGGCGGACCACCGTCGTCATCGCTCACCGCCTCTCGACGGTGATCCGTGCCGACGGGATCCTGGTGCTGGATGGCGGGACCATCGTCGATCGTGGGAGCCACACCGACCTCCTGGGCCGCAGCCCAGTCTATCAACGCCTCTACCAGCGCCAGTTCGACGACGCCCTGGCATCCACCAGGGAATCGGGCGGGCAGGCTTTGCTGGGGGACGAACCGTAGGACCAGAGAACACGAGGATTCGCCATGACCAACTTCGCCTCCGTTGCGTCCAACCTCGGCACCGTAACCAAAGGGGCGCTAAACGGCGCGCTTCATCCCCTGAGATCCGTCCGCATGGCCGGGCGACTCGTTCACAGGAGCGGCCAGAAGCCAGGTGCTCCTCCGGGTTCCCTGGTGCACTCCGGCCCGCAGAAGGTGGAGAAGGTCAGGCTTCGCCTCTTCGAGTACGACGCGGACAGACTCCAGGAACGGACGCTGGAGGACGTCTCCGAGGCTTTCGCCATCCGGGACAATCCCCCGGTCGGCTGGGTGAACGTGGATGGGTTGCACGACACGGACATCCTGGGACAGATCAGGGACAGCTTCGGGATCCACCTCCTCGTCATGGAGGATGTCCTCACCCTGGGCCAACGGGCGAAGATGGAGGAGTACGAGGGATACCTCTTCTTCGTGCTCCCCATGCTCACCTTCGACGAGGACACGCTCACGGTTCACGCGGAACAGCTCAGCCTTGTCCTGGGTCCGAGTTGGGTCCTGACCTTTCAGGAGCGATTCGGCGACGTCTTCGAGCCCGTCCGGGAACGCCTGAGGAACGGGCATGGACGGATACGCCAGAGAGGCTCCGACTACCTGGCCTACGCCCTCATCGATGCGGTGGTGGACCGCTATTTCGGGATCCTGGAGAAGCTTGGGGACGTTGCGGAAGATCTGGAGGAGGCGGTGATGGAGGATCCGGCGCC
>Ga0316577_10001366_pt1 | contig 11491 bp, 11 predicted proteins | sample S5NA_FD_203073 | JGI IMG/M metagenome (GOLD analysis project Ga0316577, IMG submission 203073) | Rhizosphere microbial communities from salt marsh grasses in Alabama, United States - S5-7_050615r2r1 | ecosystem: Host-associated > Plants > Roots > Rhizosphere | place: USA: Alabama | collected... | reverse complement strand
AATCGATGCGATTTTGGTGAAAAAGGATGAGGGGCGACCTGTTACTCCTGAGGAATACTCCATCCTGGGTCAATTTGTTGACCGGGTTGAACGGGCCATCATCGGTATCCAACAGGCTGAACGAGCTGCAGAGATGGAGGTCATTTCTGAGGTACGGGAACAGATACCAGCCATTGCGTTCGAAATGCCAATAGAAGACCTTAACTTCACGGAACGAATCACCAATTTACTGGTCGAAGCGGGATATGCATCGATTGGGGATTTAGAGCTGCAATTGGAATTGGATTCAGATGCTATCTTGAGTTTGAATGGTATCGGCCCGAAAGCCATGGAAAATATTCAAAGTGCTTTGGCTGAGGTTTCCTACCCAGAACTAGAAGTCTCAGCAGCTGAAGAAGTGCTTGAAGAAGTGGAGGCAGTCGAACCATCTGCCGAGGCAGAAGAACCAGAGGTTGAACAGCTTGACACAGTAGAGGTTGCAGCAGAAGAGGAAGAAACCTTACCTGAGGCAGAGCCCGAAACCATCGAGGTCGAAGCTGAAGATCTGGTGGAAAAAGAAAAAGTAACTGAAGCTGCTGCTCCAGAAGAAGAAGCGGAAGCCTCCTTCGAAGAAATATTCGCACTTGAGCCTGATGCCTTCGATATTGAATTAGCTGAAGATGATTTTGAAGATGAAGGCGCCGACGATGAGGAAGAGCGTGAGAAGAAGAAGAAAAAGAAAAAGAAATTCGTTGAAATGGAGTATGACCCAGATCAGGACGTCGTTATCGTAAAAAGGAAACGTAAACGAGATGAAGAAGACTGGGAATCAGATTGGGATTTCTAATTCTGCACACAGAAGAGCTGCCTAGGTGCCTAACAAGCCAAGAAAGGGTAAACATGTTCCAAGAAGGACCTGTGTCGGATGCCGGGAAGTACTTAACAAGCGGTCATTGATCAGGATTGTCCGCAGCCCGGAAGGGGTTTATGTTGATCCCAGCGGTAAAATGCCTGGCCGCGGTGCTTACCTTCATGAACAAATTCAATGTTGGGAAATTGGTATCCAGCACGCCTTAGCCAAGGCGCTCAAAACAGAATTAACAACCGCCGATATCGAAAGATTGGCTGAATTCATGGAAACTTTATCGGACGAATCAAATGCTCAGAAATAGTTTATACCAATGATTATCGGGGGGTTTCTTGGCAAAAACCTAAAGGCTGGCGAGTGTACAACACTGAGATAAGCGCCTAACTCGGTCCAACAAACTCGCTTCAAGGGGCCACTAGCAGAATATGGCAGGAGGTGCCAAATGGGCGAGAATGGACATAATAAATCAATCGAATTACCCTCAGTTATAACCGTTCGGGAACTGGCAGAATCGATCCAAGCCAGCCCAATTGAAGTTATCAAAACCCTGATGGCCAATGGGGTCATGGCCAATATCAACCAACAAATTGATTTTGACACTGCTGCAATTGTTGCTGCAGAGATGGGATACGACGCAACGATCGAATCCCAGGAAGCAGGAGCCGATGAGGAAATTGGGGAAATCCCACTCTGGCGGCGGGTGATCGCGAATGAAAACCCGGATGATTTAGTCAACCGGCCTCCGATCGTGACTATTCTTGGGCATGTCGATCACGGAAAGACAACTTTATTGGATGCAATCCGGCATACAAGTGTTGTCGATGATGAAGCAGGTGGAATAACACAGCATATTGGTGCTTACCAGGTAGAACATAATAACCGGTTAATTACCTTTCTAGACACTCCTGGGCATGCTGCCTTCACAGCTATGCGTGCACGCGGCGCCCAGGGTGCAGATATCGTCGTTCTTGTTGTCGCTGCAGATGATGGCGTAATGCCACAGACAAGAGAAGCAGTTGCCCATGCGAAAGCTGCCCAAATACCAATCATTGTCGCATTAAATAAAATCGATAAACCAAACGCAGATCCTGAACGTGTCAACCAGCAGCTTGCCGAAATCGGTCTGGTCCCGGATGAATGGGATGGCGACACCATCGTTGTTCCGCTTTCTGCGAAACGCAGCGAGGGATTGGATGATCTCTTAGAAGCAATCCTGTTAGTCGCAGATAATTCAGAGATCAGGGCAAATCCAAATGGTCGCACCATTGGTACAGTTATTGAAGCAGAAATAGACCGCTCAAGGGGAGTTTTGGCAACTCTATTAATTCAAAATGGCACATTAAATGTTGGCGATATTGTTGTAGCTGGTACTGCACATGGACGTCTACGGGCAATGTTTGATTATTTGGGTCGTCAGGTCACCAATGCAGCGCCATCAGCACCGGTCGCTGTCATGGGCTTGAATGATGTCCCGACCGCGGGGGATTTATTCCAGGTAGTGGAATCGGATAAGCAAGCCAGGGCGCTAACCACTGAGAGAAAAAATAAGAAGAAAAGTGCTGCTGAAGGCCAGCGAAATGCGGTGACATTAGAACAGCTCTTCGAGCAGTATCAAGCCGGCGAAGTACGCGAGTTGCGCTTGATCATTAAAGCGGATGTTCAGGGCTCCCTGGAACCAATTAAATCTTCATTGGACGATCTCGGAACTGGGGATATCTCGATCAACATCCTGCACGAAGGAACTGGCAATATCGGCAAAAACGACGTTATGCTGGCCGCTGCATCGAAAGCGATCGTGATTGGATTCAATGTTGAAGCAGATTCAGCAGCTCAACGCCTGGCGGAAACAGAAGGTGTTTCGATCCGTAATTACAATATCATTTACCGCCTGGTGGAAGATATCGAGAAAGCCTTAAAAGGCATGCTTGAACCCGAAATCAAGGAGACAGTAATTGGACATGCTGAAGTGCGTGCTACTTTCAAGATCTCCAAGGTTGGTACGATCGCCGGTTGTTACGTGATTGACGGCGAATTACGACGCAACGCAAAAGTTCGAGTACTGCGGGGGAAAGAGGCCCTGTATGATGGCGATGTTGCATCTCTTAAACACCTTCAGGATGATGTAACAGAAGTTCGCAATGGTTTTGAGTGCGGGATCACTTTGAAGAAATTTAATGATTTTAAAGAGGGTGACATAATTGAGAGTTATATTGTCGAAGAAGTTCCCGTTTAGCAACCAGGAATAATTGAATGGTATCAAAAAGCCGTGCTCAACGAATCTCCGATCGGATGCATGAAGAATTATCTGAGATGCTGATTTTCAATATTCAAGATCCTCGTATTAGCGGCGCATATATCACCGATGTTTCAGTAGATCGTGAATTAGCATATGCGGATATTTATGTATTTTCTCCCCAGGGATCTGGCGTGGCAGAAGAGGTACTCTCAGGTTTCAACCATGCAAGTGGTTTCTTGCGCAGTGAACTGGCTGGGCGTATCGAGCTGAGGACATTCCCCCAACTTCGGTTCCATTGGGACCCAACACCAGAACGGGCTGAGCACATCGAAGAATTATTAGATTCATTAAGTCAAGAACGATATACTGATTCAGGAGAAACACTTCTTGGAAATGAATGAAACAAATCAGATCGAGGAAACGCTCCTGAAGGAGATATTCCAAAAACTTGACTCAGCCCGGAGTGTTCAGGTTATCTCACACATCCGACCTGATGGAGATGCGATTGGTTCCTTGATTGGATTAGGTTTAAGCATCCGAGAATCCGGGAAGAATGTCCAAATGGTATTATCAGATGGATTACCTGATGTTTTTCGACATTTACCCGGTATCGATCAGGTGCAAAAACAAGGTTCCGGGGAATTTGACCTGACCATTGTTGTTGATTGTTCTGATCGAAGTCGGGCTGGCGATGCTTTGGTCAATGTCCCCATCCCAGATGTGAATATTGATCACCATCCAACGAACACAAATTTTGGCAGGTACAATCTGATTGATGTGAATGCCGTAGCCACAGCAGAGATAATAGCTATTTATTTAATCCAATTTGGCTATCCAATAACAAAACAGGTTGCAGATACGCTATTATTTGGTATGATAACTGATACACTCGGTTTCAGAACCCAAAACATGACACCGCGTGCCATGCAGACCGCCGCCAGATTGATGGAAGCCGGTGGAAACCTGCCAGAACTGTATCAGCGAGGTTTACTTAATCGATCTTTTTCTGCGGCACTATACTGGGGAGCTGGTTTATCGAATTTAGAGCGGGATGGCAAAATCATCTGGACTGCTCTAACTCTCGAAGACCGAAGATCGACAAGCTATCCTGGAAGGGATGACGCGGATTTAATAAATTTTCTCTCAACCATCGAGGGTTTCGATGTAGTGATCCTATTTATCGAGCAGGAGAGGAATATTGTGAAAGTAAGCTGGCGGGCAATACCAAAGTATGATGTTTCCAAAGTTGCACTGCACTTTGGTGGTGGTGGACATAGAGCTGCTGCTGGAGCAAGCGTGGAAGGAAGCCTAGAGAAGGTGCAGGATACCGTGATCCAGACAACGAAGAAGATCTTAGGCATCAACTTGGATTGAGAAGAGTTCTACGGGAATTTATATTATTATAGATCGGGAAGAGGATATGGACAAACAACAGATCAAGAATGTTGTCTCAGGGGTTTTAGTTATCGATAAACCGATTGGATTGACCTCGCACGATGTGGTTCAAATCATCCGGAGAGGTACTGGAATCAGGAGAGCCGGACACACTGGTACACTTGATCCACGAGCATCTGGTGTACTTGTCGTCCTGCTTGGCCCTGCTGTTCGCTTAAGTGAATATGTGTCTGCCTCTGATAAACGCTACCAGGCTACGATTCGTCTGGGAAATACCACCGACACATATGATTCTGAGGGTGTTATCACCAGCGAAACCTCATCATCCCATATAACCGAAGAGGTTTTTGATGAGATGCTGCAGTCTTACGTAGGCGAGATTGAGCAGGTTCCCCCCCCATACTCTGCGGTGAAAGTCAAGGGGCGCAAAGCCTACGAGATGGCACGCAAAGGCGAAGATGTAGAGCTCGAACCGCGTAAAATACAAGTATATAGTCTGGATATCCTCGAATGGGATCCACCAGAAGTTGTCATCGATGCATATTGCTCATCTGGCACCTATATACGTTCTCTGGCGAACGATCTCGGTGAATCTTTAGGTACGGGTGCCTATTTAATTGGTTTACGCAGGACGAAAAGCGGTCGCTTCACGCTTCGCGAAGCAGTACCATTGCGAAGACTCAAAGAAGCATTTCAAGCAGGCGATTGGTACCGCTATTTAATCCCGGCTGCTGATGCGCTTGGAGATTGGCCTATGGTAGAGCTGGACGCAGATCAGGTGGACCTGGTGCGGCACGGCCACCGTATTCCAGCAGAACCTGAAGCTGTAGGTTGGGCTCGGGCGATCAGCCAGCAGGGGGACCTGGTAGCACTGCTTGAGTATGATGAAGAGACAAATGAATGGCAGCCGCGCAAGGTGTTCTTTCAGACTTAATTTATTAACTTATTGGTAAAGTTTGTTATATGCACCACTTCCAGTCATTAGAGGGGGTACAACTCCAAGACACTTGGTTGACGATCGGCACGTTTGACGGGGTTCACCTCGGTCACCAGGATATTGTTCGCAAATTGGTAACACGGGCGCACAACTCCGGATCAAAAGCAGTCGTACTCACCTTCTACCCACATCCTGCGGTTGTCATCGGAAAACGACGGATTCCATCTTACCTCACCACTCCTGAAGAGAGAGCGGAACTATTAGGCGAGCTGGGAGTGGATGTGGTAATAACCTTCCCCTTTACTCCGCAGGTTGAACAAATTTCTGCAGAAGATTTCATCTCGCTGTTAATATCTCATCTTGACATGCGACATCTCATGGTCGGCCCGGATTTCGCATTGGGTCATAACCGCGGTGGTAACATCCAGTTTCTGCATGAATTGGCAAAAGTACACGGCTATGAGTTGAGTACAATTGCTCCTGTTGAGATGGGAGGACAGGTTGTTTCCTCCAGCCGGATTCGATCTGCCCTCAAAGATGCTGATATAGATTTGGTGAACCAATTATTAGGTCGTCCGTATTTCATCAAAGGGCAGGTTGTGCCAGGAGATGGTCGTGGACATACAATTGGCATTCCCACCGCAAATCTTTCCCTTTGGCTGGAGCGCGCCTTACCAAAATCCGGTGTTTACGTTTCTCGGGCCATGATTAATGGGAATTCTTATGGATCGGTGACCAATATTGGCATCCGGCCCACTTTTGCAGAGCAACACGAGCGAGTGCAAATTGAAACCCATGTACTGGATTTCGAGAGTCAAATTTACGGTTTAGAAGTTAAATTGGATTTTATCAGCCACTTGCGTGACGAAAAGCGTTTCCCGAATATTGATGCCCTTGTGGACCAAATACAATCAGACATTAACCATGCGAGAAGTATTCTGTCTAACTAGAGTTATTTTTATTGGTTTGAAGTGGTTTGGTAATGGAGGTTGGGAAATATGAAACAGTATCTGGATATGCTGCAATATATCCTGGAAAATGGCTCTCCCAAAGAAGATCGAACGGGTACCGGTACAATTTCGGTTTTCGGTTATCAGACCCGGTACAACCTGCAGGAGGGTTTTCCATTATTAACTACCAAGAAGTTGCATATAAAATCAATCATTTACGAATTATTATGGATGCTTGATGGGCAAAGTAATGTTCAGAGCCTCCAAGAGAACGGGGTCAGGATTTGGAATGAATGGGCTGATGATCACGGCGATCTTGGTCCAATCTACGGGGTTCAGTGGAGATCTTGGAAAACCGCTGATGGGCAAACTGTAGATCAAATTTCACAGGTTATTGATTTGATCAAGTCAAAACCACAATCACGCAGGATAATCGTGAGTGCTTGGAATGTCGGAGAGATTGAGAAGATGGCGTTACCTCCCTGCCATCTTCTTTTCCAATTCTACGTAAATAATGGGCAGCTTTCCTGCCAGCTCTACCAGCGCTCAGCGGACGCATTTCTCGGTGTACCTTTCAATATCGCATCATATTCAATATTAACTCACATGATCGCCCAAGTTTGCAACCTCAAAGCTGCTGAGTTCATTCACACCTTTGGTGATCTCCACCTTTACAATAACCATTTAGATCAAGCCAGGCTCCAGATAACCCGCCAACCATATCCATTACCGAAGATGGAAATCAATCCCGAGGTTCATTCAATCTTTGACTTTAAGTACGAGGATTTCAAACTGGTGGATTACCAGGCACACCCCCATATCAAAGCTGAGGTATCCGTGTGATCATCTCCCTGATAGTAGCCATGGACCAAAACCAAGGTATCGGATTTGAGGGTCAGCTTGCCTGGCACCTCCCTGCAGATTTAAAGCGATTTAAATCACTCACTATGGGCCATCACCTGATCATGGGTCGCAAGACATATGAATCAATCGGCAGTCCCCTCCCAGGCAGAACGATGATCATCGTGACCCGTAACCCGGTTTACCAACCTGAAGGCTGTATGGTGGCTCACTCCATTGATACTGCTTTGGATTTTGCACGCATGGGATCCGATAACGAGGCTTTTATCATTGGTGGGGGAGATCTGTTTGCACAGACGATTGATTTGGCAGATCGAATTTATCTCACCCAGGTACATGCCAGCCTGCCGGCGGATGTTTATTTTCCAGATTACTCAGAACTTGATTGGCGAGAGATCGAGACCGAATTCAATCCCGCGGATGAGAAGAACCAGTATGCAGTTACTTTCAAGGTATTGGTCAGAAAAGAAGAGAACATTAAGTAGAAGGGAGTTAGGTCGCAATAAGATCGTTGCTTTCATCCCATGATCCGGCCTATTGATCCTCGGAAGAAGAATCAGGAGCGACTTGACAATTCGCTCCTTTTGCATATAATCCAACGTAACTAAATAAGCAAAGACGTTGAAAAGGACGAGTATGTGCTGAATCGGCGGCCAGAGAGCGGTAGACCGGTGAAAATTCCGCCCGCACGTCAGCACTGAATGGACCTTGGAGTTGCAGGGAGAAAGAAACTCAACGAGTATCCCGCGCCGGAGTTGCCACCGTTATCAAGGCAAAGGGTATAAACCATAATATGGCCGTACCCAAAATGAAGTGAGGCTGGCTTTCTTATCCCGTCGCAACACCGGCGGGATTTTTTGATCAATAATTTGGTCAGCCTAAATGGGGTGGTACCGCGGACCTGGCGTTCGTCCCCTGACCTGGGGATGGGCGCGTTTTTAATTCCCATCCCTCACCAGCTAACCTTATTCTTGAATGGAGGAACCAAAAATGTCTGACCAAACTCGTTACATCCTAAATGAAACTGATCTTCCTCGAACCTGGTACAACCTGAATGCAGATCACCCGGTTGCCCCGGCTCCCGTGCTCCATCCGCAGACCATGGAACCAGTTACCCCAGAATTCCTCAACGTGCTGTTCCCAATGGAATTGATCATGCAGGAGATAAGCAGAGATCGATATATCGACATCCCCGATGAAGTCCTTGAAGTTTACAAGGTTTACCGTCCAACACCCCTGCTGAGGGCAAAACGCCTGGAAAAAGCCTTGGGAACTCCTGCACACATTTATTATAAATACGAGGGGGTATCACCAGCCGGAAGCCACAAACCGAATACTGCTATCCCCCAGGCCTACTACAACAAGGCGACTGGTACCAAGGCGATGACAACCGAAACCGGTGCAGGACAATGGGGCTCTGCGCTTGCATTAGCCTGCCAATTATTCGACCTTGACTTGGAAGTGTACATGGTGAAAGTTTCATACCAACAGAAGCCTTATCGCCGAATATTGATGGAGACTTATGGAGCACAGGTCTTTGCCAGTCCAACAGATCTCACTCAATTTGGGCGATCGGTGCTTGAAGATAATGCGGATAGCCCTGGCTCTCTGGGCATCGCGATCGCCGAAGCTGTTGAAGCTGCAGCCACCTCGGGTGGGACGAAAAAATACGGGATTGGCTCTGTGCTTAACCATGTGCTCCTGCACCAAACCATTGTTGGCGAAGAATGTTTGAAGCAAATGGATCTGGCGGATGAATACCCCGATGTTGTGGTTGGCTGTGTGGGAGGAGGTTCGAATTTTTCTGGAATTGCCTTTCCCTTCCTGCGTGAAAACCTGCTGAATGGACAGAACACCCGCTTTTTAGCAGTAGAACCAACTGCATCACCGAGCCTCACCAGGGGTATTTATGCCTTCGACTACGGCGATTCAGCCAAACTTGCGCCAGTGGTCAAGATGCACACTTTGGGTCACCGCTTTGTTCCCGCGCCAATTCACGCAGGAGGTCTACGCTATCACGGTATGGCCCCCAGCTTGTGTTCTCTTTATAATGCCGGGTACATAGAAGCGAGAGCCGTACACCAGCTGGCCACTTTTGAAGCTGCTGTGATGTTCGCCAGGAATGAGGGTATTCTACCTGCACCCGAATCCGCCCATGCTATTCGCGGAGCCATCGACGAAGCCCTGGATGCGAAGGAGAAAGGTGAAGAGCGCGTGATCCTGTTCAACCTTTCGGGACACGGGCACTTTGACCTGGCAGCTTATGATGCTTATCACAACGGTCAGCTGCGAGATTTCGAAATCCCTGAGCACGAAATCCAGGAGGCAATAAAATATCTACCTAAAGTGGATCTGCCTGCCTAGTACAGCTACCCCCCTTAACAGCCCTGGAATTTTCCCAGGGCTGTTTTTGTTTTGAAATTTGGCATCAGATGTTCTTTCATCTTCGTCTACGGTCCCTACCAATCAGTAAATTGAATTCCTTGATTTCTGGCCACCCCTGGATTGGGATTGGAGAGGACAAAGAAATTGATCCATAGAGTGCTCACGTAAATGAACCTTGCTTCAATATGGAATAAAATTACCCTGTATACTGAGCATGAAAATCATGAAGCAACTTCCTATAAGGTGATCTGAAGCGAACCTCAATTAGCTGGAATTCTTCCCATCCCAAGTCGTTAGCGGATTGAAAAGGTGGATTATTAATCCGTCTTCCCTCGGATTTGTCCCAAATAATATTTCCGGGTAAAATTACTTTCACGACAACAATTTTTTTATCTACCGAACCAAGGTGAGGTGATGATGGTATACCTCGATGACAAATCCATTCAGCAGTTAATCGAAGCCTTTAACCAGCGCAATTTAGAACCGGCTTTAAAACTCTTCTCAGAAGGGGTGATATTGCACTGCCCTGGAAAAAACCGCGTATCCGGAGATTATCATGGAAGATCGGGTGTGGTGGAATTTTGGAAAAAACAAATAGCATTGACAAATAATACATTGCAAGGGCAAGTCATTGCCACCAGTCAAGGTGAAGGCATCCTGGTCCTGATCATGGATGTCTCTGTTGAATTAGACGATCAACAAGTTTCTTGGCAGCGGGTAAACCAATACCATGTTGTTGATGCTCGCATAATCGAATGCTGGATTTACGAGGGGGACCAGTACACCGCTGATGCCGTTTTCGCGTGAAAATCCAGCATGAATAATAAACCACCAGATTTCTTACCACTCAGGATCTAGAGTTGAACTGCATTAATTGTGGTGCCCCGATGCAGCTACACCTGGAAAAGCAGCATTTTTCATGTGACTACTGCGGCACAATTCATTTTCCCGACGAGAATGAGGACGGGATTCGCATCTTGGATGCGGAGAGTGACATTGAATGTCCCGTATGCGGAACGAGATTGGTCTACGGCTTTATCGACCAGACGCAAGTCCTGCACTGCCAGACTTGTCGAGGCATATTGATCAACCAGGAATCATTTTTAATGAGCATTGAATATCTGCGCGCCAGGTCAACAAAACCACCCCTCATCCCGCCTGCGGTCGACTTTTCCGAACTCGAACGAACCCTGGTTTGTCCTATCTGCCACCAACCTATGTCAACTCACCTTTATGGAGGCCCGGGGAACTTGGTCGTGGATAACTGTCCTAAATGCCTCCATATCTGGCTGGATAATCAAGAATTTTCCAGGATAATTCGTGCCCCAGGGCGTCAAAGAAATGAAATTGGTGCTGATGAACAGCAGCACCAATTTACTGATCAAGATTGATTCCTGAAGTCTATCCTGGGTGTATCCGGGATATCCTGATTGATTATTATCGAACCCTTCAATCGTGATTTGCGGTCTGTATCGTGAAATAAAAAGTTGTCCCCTGGTCGAGCTCAGTGTCATACCAGAGTCTCCCCCCTTGAATCTCCACCAATCTCTTTGAAATGCTTAAACCGAGTCCAGTTCCAGTTGATTCTCGGATCCTGCTGTCCTCGGACCGGAAAAACTGTTCAAAAATCTTTTTCTGGTCTCCACTCGATATTCCATATCCGTTATCAGCGACTGAAACCTGGATCAGGGATGGTGTCCCTTCCGCTGGCATGCCTTGAATGATATGTTCAGCGGTTATTTTAATGAAACCCCCAGCTGGTGAGTATTTGTTTGCGTTGCTGACCAAATTTGTAAGCACCTGAACCATGCGAGTGTTATCACACCAGACAGGTGGTAAATTTTCTGGGAGATAAATTTCCAGCTGCTGCCCTTTTTCTG
>Ga0316577_10001365_pt1 | contig 11493 bp, 8 predicted proteins | sample S5NA_FD_203073 | JGI IMG/M metagenome (GOLD analysis project Ga0316577, IMG submission 203073) | Rhizosphere microbial communities from salt marsh grasses in Alabama, United States - S5-7_050615r2r1 | ecosystem: Host-associated > Plants > Roots > Rhizosphere | place: USA: Alabama | collected... | reverse complement strand
AATCTGGTAACCTTTATCCGCAGAATATTGCCACGGATTCATAAAGGACATGATACGTTCTATCCGATAATCGGCACTGACCATTAAATAATAAACCATAGGGGTAACCAGGATCAGTGATCCCAGCAGATAAGAAATCCGAACCCCCCCGACAAAAAGCATGATCCATGTGATGGCGCCCAAAATTACCACTGAACCGAAGTCGGGTTGTAACATAATCAAAGCCGTAAACATGCACAGGACCAGAACATGGGGCAAAAAACCAACCTTAAATTCCTTAATTCGATTCATTTTTTTATTCATTGAATACGCCAGATAAATAACTAGCGCAAAACGGGCAAATTCAGAAGGCTGAAATGTGAAGCCCGCAATGCGAAACCAGCGTTTTGCTCCCCCTGCCGAATATCCGAATCCAGAAATAAGAATCACAAAAAGGAACACCGCAGCCGTGAAAAGCAAAGGATACGTCAAAGAACGAAAAATATGATATGGAACATGACAGCTGATGACCAGTACAACAATACCCAACAACGCGAAAATAGACTGTTTTTTTAAAAAATAGTAACTCGATCCAAATTTTTTCAAGGCCAGCGCCGAACTCGCGCTGTAAACCATGACAATACCGATACCCACGAGAAACAATACCGGGAATAACAGCGCGATATCGTATTGCATGGGTTGTCTGCGACCGTTTGTTTTCTCTTGTTTGTCATCCGCCATGCGTTATATTCCGATCTGAATTCTCAAGATTTTCAACCGCCTTACAAAATACTTCCCCCCGCTCAGCATAACTTTGAAACATGTCAAAACTTGAACAGCCGGGAGATAAGAGCACCACATCTCCTGGCGATGCCGCCAGATATGCTAGATTCACTGCGTTCTCCATTGTGGATGCATTTTGTGCACCATCGCGACACACATGTTCAAGAGCCGATTTAATGGTGTCTCCTGCTTCGCCCATAACAATCAGTTTTTTCGTATGTTGCTGTACCAGCTTTTGCAGTTGGTTAAATTCTCCACCTTTATCGCGCCCACCCATAATAAGAACCACCGGCCTATCGAAAACTTCAAGTGCTCTGGCAACTGCATCGATGTTCGTCCCCTTTGAGTCATCGTAAAATTGAACACCGTTGATGATCTTGACAAATTCCAGACGATGGGAAAGCCCTTTGAAATCGTTTAACGCGGATTGAATCCCTTCCAAGGTCCCACCGGCAGAAAGGGCTGCCAAAGCGGCGGCTGCAATGTTTTCCATATTGTGTCGTCCTAAAAGACTGGCCTGCGAAAGATCGAGAATGCCCTTGGGGTCTTCTTTTGTAATAATGTTAACCACCGGCCCATGCTGTCCATTTCTACTGCCAATGACGGCGTATTCCCGGTTTTTGGCATAAAAATTATCCTGATGATAAAAAGGCAGCACACGGGTTTTAAGTGTTTTGCTGAGTAATAAAATAGAGGGATCAGAACCATTTATCACCGCGGTATCGCCTTTAGACTGGTTTTTAAACATACGGCCTTTGGATCTTACATAAGATTCGAAATCCGGATATCGATCAAGATGATCCGCACTGATGTTCAAGAGGACACTGACCCGAGGTCTGAATGTATCGATGGTGTCGAGCTGAAAACTGCTGACTTCAGCCACAACAATGTCAGCCCTTTTCTCTCCTCCCGCATAATCAATCAATGGATTGCCGATATTTCCTCCCACAAAAACATTAAATCCAGAACTTTCGAGCATATTGCCCAATAGCCGTGTTGTTGTTGTTTTGCCGTTGGTTCCGGTTACGGCTATAATAGGTTCTTGGATATATCGTGAAGCAAGCTCTATTTCCCCTATTACCGGAATTCCTTTTTTTCTGGCCCGCTTAATTGGCGAAATGGTATGGGGAACCCCGGGACTCACAATGATAAGATCCGCATTCTCGAAAGTCTCTGTGTTATGCTGACCCAATTCCGTCTTGACGTCTAATTTATGCACCTCCGGTAAATAGTCGGATAGGGTGTTTTCTTCGGCGATATCGGTTATCGTCACGATCCCTCCCCTGTTTTTGACGAACCGAGCTGAAGCCGTACCGGATATGCCAAGACCGACGATAAGAATGTTTTTTTGATGAAGATTCATAATAACAACCAGGTCATAGGTTATAGGTTATGGAGAATAGGTATTCACTAATAATTTTGTAATCGTTCCTGACCTATTACCCATCACCTATTACCTATTACCTCACTTCTTCTATCTTAATTTCAGCGTACTCATGGAAATCAACGCCAGTGCAATTGCGATGATCCAGAATCGAACAATAACTTTGGGCTCCGACCATCCTTTGAGTTCGAAATGGTGATGAAGAGGAGCCATTCGGAAAATCCTTCGACCATTTGTCATTTTGAAAAAACCAACCTGAAAAATAACAGATAGCGTTTCAATGACAAACAACCCTCCCACCAGTGCCAGAAGTATCTCCTGCTTGGTGATTACCGCCACAGTGCCAATGGCCGCACCCAGCGACAGGGAACCCACATCCCCCATAAAAATTTGTGCAGGATACGAATTGAACCACAAAAATCCCAGACCTGAACCGGCCATGGCGCCACAGAAAACTGCAATCTCTCCACTTCCCGCTACATAATTGATCTGCAAATAATTGGCGATCTTAACGTGTCCGGCAACATATGCAAAAACCATATACGCAGACGAAGCAATAATAAACGGTCCGATGGCAAGACCATCCAGCCCGTCGGTGATATTGACGGCATTCGATGTACCAATAATGACCAATGCAGCGAACAGGATATATCCCCACCCGAGGTCGGGTGAGATATGTTTAAAAAACGGTATGGTAATGCGAGTGGAAAAGTCCGGACTCACATACACCAGGATTCCCGCAACTGACGCCAGAATCGCCTGAAGCAGTAATTTATTTCGGACCGTCAGTCCTTTGCTTTGCTTTTTGATCTGCATGAGATAGTCGTCAATAAAACCGATGCCTCCGTAGCCAATCGTTACCAGAAGCACAATCCACACAAAATAATTGGTCAAATTGGCCCACAACAGTGTGGAAACAATAATCGAAAAAATGATTAACGTTCCACCCATAGTGGGCGTTCCGGCCTTTTTAAGATGTGTCTGCGGCCCGTCATCTCTGACATATTGACCGACCTGCATGTAGCTCAATTTTTTTATCACCCAGGGACCCAGTAAAAAACAGATTAAAAAAGCCGTCAGACTGGCATAGATGGTCCTAAATGTAATGTATCGGAATACATTAAAAACCGAAATCGTCGTATGAAGCGGATATAGTAAATGATACAGCATGCTTTAATTTTACTCTTCCGGTGGCTAATTATAACCTATTAAAAGTCGGCTTCATGAGAACTTCAAGTATGATTAACTTTCATATCAATTTTTATTATCACCTTAGCATTGTGCGAGCCGGAGGCTTTCATATGCAAGGCACTTAAGGGTGAAGCCATAGTAAAGCCTATTGCGAGCTCTTAATAACGAAGCAGATGGAAGCCTCCGGCTCGCACAATGCTCAGGAATCAGCCCAAGCCAACAGCCCCCGAACAACTTTTTCCATGGTCATCCCTCTAGATCCCTTTACCAATACCCAGTCGCCGGCATTGAGTCGGTCTGTAACAGCATCTATGATCTCTTCGTGGGTGCCTATAAAAATGTCACCTGGATTCATATGCTCTTCCAATGCACCTTTCGCAACATCTTCAGCGTATGTGCCGGTCACATAAAGGCCGGCAATTTCTGATCTTGCAGCAACTGCGCCTATCTTTTGATGCATGGGTGCAGAATGTTCTCCCAATTCAAGCATATCGCCGACAATCAGAAATCCTTTTTTCTTTCCCCTCAATGACGTAAGCGTGGTGATAGCAGCCTGCATTGAACCTGGATTGGCATTGTACGTATCGTCGATGATATGTATTCCTTTACCGGTTTTATGAATGTTCATCCTTCCCTGAACCGGTTTGAAGGCTTCAATTCCGCTCTTGATTTCAACGGCTGTTAAACCCAAAAGATGGCCCGCTGCCGCTGCCGCCAGAGCATTTGAAATCATAAACATTGCCGGCGTGTTAAGATGAACGGAAATCGTTTCATCAGGCAGCACCAGACTGAAAGAGAGTCCCTCGCCTTTTTCCTCAACAGATTCAGCTCTTATTGCGGCATCTTTGGACATACCGAAGAGCAAAACATTTATGGGTGTGACTTCTGCCAGTTTCATTAGCCTCGGATCATCTGCATTGAGAACCGCCATGCCGTCCGGCTTGATTTTTCCAAGCAATTCACCTTTGGCCTTTGTGACCGCTTCCATTGAACCCAGTCCTTCAAGGTGTGCAGGTCCGATATTTGTAATTAGGCCAATATCCGGCAGGCATATTTCAGCCAGCCGTTCAATCTCTCCGGGTCTGTTCATTCCCAGTTCCACGACAGCCCATTGGTGGTCTTTGCTCAGATTCAGCAGCGTCAAGGGAAGTCCGATATCATTGTTTAAATTTCCTTGGGTCGACAATGTGCAAAACCGACGCGAAACCACATCTGAAGTCATTTTACGGGTGGTGGTTTTTCCGTTTGAGCCTGTGATGGCAATCACCGAAACCCGAGTGCGTCCTCTATTAAATGATGCCATATCACCCAGAGCTTTGGTTGTATCATCTACAGTGATACAAACCACACCAGTGTCTGTCCATTCGGCTTTAGAAAGTATGTCGGTTTTTCTTTGATCGATCAGACATCCCTTTATACCTTGTTCAATAACACGTTTGATAAAGCTGTGGCCGTCATGAACCTCCCCTTTAATGGCAACAAAAAGATCACCGGTAGTTATCTTGCGTGAATCGATAGAAACGCCAGCAAACGTACGTCCCAAATCTCCGCAAAACAACTGCCCTTTGGTGGCGTCTATAATTTCAGTAACGCGCCATGGAATGGGATCTGAATTTGCATGGTTTGGATTACCGGACTGGACTTGGGGATTTGGCTTTGTCTTGGATCCTGATCTTTTTGCGCTTAACCTTAACAGGGCTTTTTTTGCTTCTTCTCTGTCATCAAAAGCAATGGTTTTGTCTCCGATGATTTGGTAAGGTTCGTTCCCCTTTCCCGCGATCAGAATTGCATCGTTTGGCCTGGATACCTTTATTGCAAGAATGATGGCGTTTTTTCGATCCGGCTCGACCACATATCCTTTCATGGAGAAGTCTTCATTTAATGCCGATGGTATAAATGCATGAGCAGTAGATTTTTTTGTACCCTCAAGAATCTGATCGATAATCTCCAAGGGAGGTTCGTTTCTTGGATTGTCGGATGTGATGACAACAAGATCAGAGTACCTTCCGGCAATGTCACCCATTTGGGGGCGCTTTGCTTTGTCCCGGTTGCCGCCGCAACCGAATACACAGATCAGCCGTCCCGGTGCGTACTCTTTTAACGAAGCAAGCACATTCTCAAGGGCATCCGGTGTATGGGCATAATCCACATATACAAATCGTTTTTGATCATTGGGAATAGACTCAAGACGCCCGGGAACGGCTTTAACGGATTCAATGCCGTGTTTGATGGCATCCAATGAAAGACCAAGAGCAATGCCCGCACCTGTGGCACAGAGAATGTTCTCCAGATTATGCTGTCCCACAAGATGCGATTTGAATTTGAAAGTACCGATCGGAGTCGAAATTTTACCTGTAATGCCGCCCAAATCGCAACTGAAGTCTTCGGGTCGTATGGGGTTGTTGTCTGAAAAACCTATAGAGAGGATATGCGCTCGGTCAAGACGTGATTCGAGGTTTTGGCTAAGCTCTATCCCTTTTTCATCATTATGATTGATGATAGCCAGCACCCGATCATTTTCTGATTTGACGTCAAGAATTTCTGTAAAAAGCCTCTTTTTGCAGGACCAGTAGGAATTCATATCCTTATGATAATCCAAATGATCCTGGGTCAAGTTGGTAAATATTGCGAGATCGAATTTGCACTGATAAACTCTATATAGATCGAGAGCGTGTGAAGAAACTTCCATGACCACATGACTCACCCCGTTTTCCAGCATTTCCGCCAAAATTTTCTGGAGATCAAATGATTCGGGCGTCGTCATAGGATTTTGAAACGTCTTTCCGGCATATCTATAGTTTAAAGTTCCGATGACACCTACCTGTACACCTGTTTTATTGAGAATATGTTCAATTAAAAATGCAGTGGTTGTTTTTCCGTTGGTACCTGTAATACCGATTAAAAAAAGTTTTTCCGATGGATCCATAAAGAATCGGGCCGATATGGCGGCCAAGGCTTTCCTTGTATTTTCGACCTCGATAATAATGGATTCACTTTTGACCGGCTTCTGAGTAATAATGGCTGATGCACCCTTTCTCAATGCTTCATCAATAAAGTCATGACCATCGGCAGATAGCCCCTTTATGGCAACAAAGAGTCCTCTTGGCCGGACATCCTGGGCTCTGTAATGGATGGAGCCTATCTCGGGATCAGGATTAAGGTGTTCGGCGCTTGAGGTATTTGAAACATGACCGCTTTGTTTAGCCTCTATGCCGTTAATTCTAACAGGATCGACAGTTTTTAATAAATCTGAAAGTCGCATCCTTTTGTCTATCTCCTCAGAGAAACCATTAACTTGTCGGTTTTTCTTTTTGGTGCTATATGCAGATAGTCCAGTGTCTTCTGGGCGATGGCCCTAAATGCAGGCGCCGCAACAGTACCTCCATAATGCTGTTTCTGGGGTTCATCAACAACAACCAAAACAGCAATTTTTGGGTTTTCTACAGGGGCAAATCCTACAAAGGATGCCACATATTTCTCATTAGAATATCTTCCGTTTTCATCGATTTTTTGGGCCGTGCCTGTTTTTCCGCAAACGGAATATCCTTCAAGAGCGGCATTGGCACCCGTCCCCCCTTCGGTGATGACCGTCCTCATGATTCTGCTGAGTGTACGGGCGGTTTTTTCCGATACTGCCCTTCTGATTCTTTTTGGACCAAAGCTCTTGATCAACCGGCCGTTATAATTGGTAATTGCTTGAACCACATAAGGCCTCATGAGGATCCCTTTGTTTGCAATCGCGGATGTGGCTGCGATGAGCTGTAAAGCAGAGACCGAAATTCCCTGTCCAAAAGAGATGGTTCCGGCATCCACTTTTGTCCATCGTCTAAAAGGAGGTAAGTTACCGGTAGTTTCACCCGGACAGTCGATTCCGGTCTTCGACCCGAAACCGAAATTTTGAAGGGTCCTTGACAGATATTCAGGTCCCGTAATTGCGCTGAATTTAATGGCTCCGATATTGCTCGAATATTTGATAATCTGCTGTAAAGACAGCCATCCATGCTCATGGGTGTCGTGAATGATGTGCCTCCCCATTTTGTAAGCACCGTTCTCGCAAAAAAAGATGCTGCTTGGAGAACTGCTTCCTGATTCTATTGCCGCTGCCGCACTGAAAATTTTCATTGTAGAACCCGGCTCAAACGGATCGGTGATAATCCTGTTTCTCCAGAAATTCCGTTGAAACTTTTTTAATGCATTTGGATTGAATAAAGGAACATGTGCCATCGCCAATATGGCGCCGGTCTTAGGAACCATAACGACAGCCATTCCGGATTTTGCCGAAAATTCCTCCACTGTTTCGGCAAGCGCCTTTTCTGCAATATACTGGATGGTGCTGTCAACAGTGAGGACAAGATTTTTACCGCTGGAAGATAGACCGATCGTGTTTTCAGCTTCAAATCCTTGGCCGTGCGCATCTCTTAACACCTTGTATTGGAATACCTCTCCGCTTAGCTCATCGTTATAATTAAATTCGATGCCTTCCAAGCCATGATCATCAATATCGGTAAATCCAATGAGTTGGGCGGCGAGTGTTTTGTTAGGATAAAAGCGTTTATGTTCAGGTATGAAATCAAGACCGTCCAAATTAAGGTTTTTAACGGCTTCAGCCTCTTTGGGTGTCACTTTTCTTTTGATCCATACAAACTTTTTTTTAGAATTCAGTTTTTTCGATAGTGTTCTACGGCCTATTTTTAGGACTCTTGAAAGTAATTTTGCTGCCTTATTTGGATTTCCTATTTGTGCCGGATGCGCAGCAATGGAGGTGACATCGATACTCACCGCCATTTCTCTTAAGTTTTTGTCGAAAATGGTCCCGCGTTTCCCCGAAGATTTAAGAGATACCTCGTATTCACCTGCAGCTTTCTGGGACAGCCAGGAGCAACGAAAAACCTGAAGGTACATGGCCTTGACACCGATGATAATAAAAAAGAGTGTGAAAAAGGCCCCAATGATAATTGCTCGAAATTTTATTTGCTTCATATCAAATCCGAATCATGGAATAACAATGGTCTGGCTTTTAGTGGGTACGCTCAGCCCGTGATGTCTAGCAATTCTTGCAATCCGTTCAGGAGATTTTAAGCTGGCCAGCTCGATCTTTAAGTTATTCTGCAAGGCGATAAGTTCATGCTGCTTTTTGGTTTCTTTTGAAATTTCATATCCCGTATCGATATAGTTGACACGGCACCACGTATAAAGGAATAGTTCGGCAATAAATATGACCATGAAAATGATCCATATCCCCGTTATTTTTGATTCACCTTTTTTTTTACGTGTTTTACGGGCCATTATATCCTTTCTGCCGCTCTTAACTTCGTGCTTCTTGCCATAGGGTTTCTTTCAATCTCTTCTATTGAAGGACGCACGACTCTTTTGGTCAGCAAACGAAGGACCGGCTTTTGATTGCAGACACATTCCGGAAAATCAGATGGACAGATACATCCTTTTTCAAGCGTTTTTAATCGATGTTTTACAATCCGGTCTTCAAGAGAATGAAAGGAAAGAACACATAGGCGGGCTTTGGGATTTAGAAGGTCTGCAACATTTTCCATGAATAGATTGAGCATTTCCAGCTCCCTGTTGACAGCGATTCTAATTGCCATAAATACCCGCGTTGCCGGATGAATTTTTTGATGAAATGATGATGATTTTGGGACGGCATCGCATACGATTTGAGCCAGTTGTCTGCTGGATTTTATCGCCTTTTGCTTTCTCGATGCTGCGATTTTTTTTGCGATTGGCCCTGCCCATCGCTCTTCCCCGTATTCTCGAAAAATCTTCTTAAGGTTTTTCTCATCCATCGTGTTAATCAAATCTTCGGCCGTTATCCCCGACATTTTATTCATGCGCATATCTAGTGGTTCGTCTCTTAGAAAACTGAAACCACGACCGCTGGATTCGATTTGATGAAGTGAAACCCCAAGATCCAGAAGAATACCGTCCACCGCCTTTATATTAAGCTGTCGTAGAAACTCGGGAAGATCTATAAAATTACCGTGAAAGAGGCGGATAGTTAAATCGAACGATCCTAAAACATCTTTTGCATTTTTGATTGCATCGATATCCTGATCAATGCCGATAAAAACGCCGCCTGGAGAAATTTTACTACAAATCGCCCTGGCATGCCCCGAACCTCCCAGTGTACCGTCAACGTAAACCTTGCCGGGCCTGCAATCGAGATAATGGAGCACTTCAGACATCATTACCGGAATATGTTTAAGCGGCATATGATCAGAGCCCTAACTTTGCAATTTCGTTTCTTACGTCCTCCTTTTTCATATCTTTTTCCAGGTCCATATTCTCCCGGTTCCAACTGTCTCGTGACCAGATTTCAAAATGGTCGAGGACGCCAACCAGCACAATGTCCTTTTCGAACCCCGCATATTCCCTCAGGTTTTGCGGAATCAAAATACGATCTTGTTTGTCACAGGGGCATTCAAAGGACCCACCGATAAAAACCCTTCTGAATCGACGCATGCTCTCGCTTTTTTCAGCCAGAGACAATATACGGTTTTCAATTTTTCTCCATTCATCATAGGTGTATGCGATAAGCGCTCCGTCCATTCTGGAAAGCATAACACCATATGATCCATCTGCTTTAATGACATCACGGAATCTGGCCGGAATGATGATACGCCCTTTTGAATCGATGGTATGAAATGAGCTTCCTCGAAACATATATCTCCCCTAAAAACCACTTTAAACCACCTTTTTAGCTTAAAAGTACATTTTTCAATAAATGTCAAGAAAAAATAAATGAATATGTAATATTTTTTTATAATAATTCAAAAATGTTAAAAGAATTTAAGAAGAATAATTTTGAAGTGGATAAAAGTGGAGGCAAATAATAGATATGGACAGTTAAAGAAGTCTTCAAAAAATGAATATGAATCCCGATAACATCTTTGAGAATAAAGCGGCAACCAAAAGGCTTTAACAATTTGTAATTTAACGAAATTTATTTTTAACAAGTCGGAGGTTTTATAATCTTATCGTTAAAGCTGATGTTGTGTTTAATATGGTGGGAAGAAGTGGATTGAAAAGTCTTTAAGCGCAGGAGGGTTCTTGCTGTATGTTTTGTCAGGATTGAATTCGTTCCAGCACGTCCGAACTTTTCATAAGAAAAACACCGATGTTTTTCATCTCAGTCAACCCTATGGGATAAAGACCGGACACGGCATCCTCAACCAGGACAATCTTGTAATCTCTTTCACTGGCTTGATATATGGAAGTTCGAGGACAATTAGGGTAATTACAACCGGTAAAAATCAGTGTCGAAACATTGAGGCTTTTCAGGTGGGCATCCAGGGGGGTTTGGTAAAAGGCTCCCCATCGTGGCTTGTAAATGATGACCTCATTTGTTGAAACTTTTTGAATGCAACCTGACAGCAGTTGCTGATGATCCAACAAAACAGATGGGTCCACTAACAGCTCATCCGCCAGTTCGCAACCCGGGGTATTTTCAATGATGATCCGGGCACCTTGTATTACGGCTTTACGTCGACATAAATCTACGTTGCATCCGTCCTTTTTGTAAATCCTTACTATATGAACAATGGGCTTGTTGTGTTTCCGAAAGCCCTGAATCAGGGTTTTCATTTGTGGAAGCACGGCGGTTGTTCCGGGTATTTCGAAAGGTTGGCCGTCTAAAACATCCTTTTGTGTATCAATGGTAATCAGAGCTGCGGATGAAAAATCCGGTTTAATGTATTCGTCCATATCTATTTTCCTTGTATGCAAATTTTATGATTCAAGTTTTCCACCCCTGATTATTGGGAACTCTACACAAAGCAGATGACCGGAAGAATTTTAGAGGAAATTCATGTCTAAACACTTTCAGGCAGGCGAACGACAAGAACCGGCTTTGTGCATCTTCTCAGTACCCTTCGTGACGTACTTCCTATCATGGCTTCTGAAAAAAATCCCTGGCCGTGAGATCCCATTATAACCATATCGAATTCTTTCTTTTCGGCATAATGAATAATCTGATCTGCAGGATGACCGATTTCTACGATGATTTTTTGAACAATAAAAGAATATCCCTGAGGATGCTGGTTAGTTTCATTGCATACATCCTCTATACGTGTCCTAATGGACTCGATGATCTTTTCCTCATTCCGTTTTTTAAGATCCGTCCAGCGATCTTTCCCGACGATTTC
>Ga0316577_10001364_pt1 | contig 11495 bp, 8 predicted proteins | sample S5NA_FD_203073 | JGI IMG/M metagenome (GOLD analysis project Ga0316577, IMG submission 203073) | Rhizosphere microbial communities from salt marsh grasses in Alabama, United States - S5-7_050615r2r1 | ecosystem: Host-associated > Plants > Roots > Rhizosphere | place: USA: Alabama | collected... | reverse complement strand
CTGCGGTTTACGCCTGACAGAGCGCAAAAGCCTACTTCGACAGGCTCAGCATGCTTTTGCTTGCTCGGGTGGCAGAGTGATCGTCCAACATCTAGCTGATCCCTCTATAAGGACCAGAGGCCATCAGACCAATCTCGCGCAATCGCTCTGCACGCGCCCCGGTGCTTGGCTACTGCTCCTCGACATAGGCAGGCCACACCAACAGCAGGAACGCAGCACCGGCCTGTGCCAAAGAGGCATCACTCCCGATACGGCCGATGTACTCATCGACCCGACCCGCGACGTGGTAGTCCATCCGGCCGTCCTGGTGCACGCGGCCCAGGTACTCGTCCGGCCCGGCAGTCACGTCGCGCCAGATCTTGCCGTTGTCGAGATCGACCCGGCCCACATAGTCGTCGTTGCCCAGGCGTTGGGCATACACCTTGCCGCTGTCGAGATGCACGTGTCCGATCTCGTCGTCGGGACCCAGGTAGGTGCGGTAGACGCGGCCGTTTTCCTCGACGCGCCCCAGCAATTGGTCGTGGGCAATCCCCGCTTTCCGCAAGTAGACTTTCATCGGTTCACCTCCCGTTCGAACAACCGGCTTACTCCTGAACAGGGCTCTCCGCCTCTTCTCGCTGAAGGGCTTGTTTCACGTCTGCCTGCAGCTTGGCGATCTGCTCGTTGGTCTTTTCCATGCCCTTTTCCCACTCGGCCTGCAATCGCTCCACATCCTTCTCGGCTGTGCTCTGGATCTGCGCCCGCAGCTCTTCGCCGCTGGACGGAGCCAACATCAGGGCGGCTACCGCACCGACTGCCGCACCCAGCAAAAAGAAACCTAGCTCTTTCATCTTTCGTACCTCCGTTGTGGTTGTTTGTTTATTCTGCCTGGGCGGGCCCAGTGCTAGCAGCCCGCCCAGAATCCGATCGAACGACTATCGTACCGGCTCAGAGCAATTGAAGACAAGCGGCAGGCAGATCATGAACACCTTCAATCCCCGTTGGGATTCTCCTGCCTTTATGGATTTATGAGAACCTCGCTACTGGGCTCTGGTTCGTCCGCGATGCGCGCGTACTGTAGTGTGTCGACCGCGGCGCTGAGCTGCCTGAGGGAGGTATCGCGGCGCAGCGCAATATCCGCTCCCGCATTCAGGGCCTCGCGCACCTGGCCACTGGTGGTAGCCAATACGAGGGCCTGGATTGCCAGCCCATCTCGCCGTAGCTGCTGCAAGAACACCTGCACATCCTCGAACGGCAGGTTAGAGTCGATCACCACCAGGTCGGCCTTCTTTTCGTGCACCATCTGCATCGCCGACAGACAGCCGGCTGCCGTGCCGACGGTCCGAATCGAGGGCAGCGACTCGAGCGTTGCCCTCAGCGATTGCTCGGCGACTCCCGGCACAGAGGCAAGTACCGTGGCCAGGCGAGCTGCTTGCGGCGCAGCAGGTTGAGTGCCTTTGCTTTCAGGTCGTGGTCTCGCCGTCTTTTTGGGGGTCATCCACAAGCCTCGCTTCCATACGCCGGGGTATCGCCGCAGCGCCCCGTGGCAGGTCGAGCATTGCAGCAGATCGCCACAAAGGCACGCTGGCCCTTGGGCTGCGCCCTGCCTTTGTTCCATGACCGGAAAGGACGAGCAGGGCGGCGGTTGTGTGTAACCGCCCCAGCCACTGCCTATCTCCCCCGTGTGAAAATATTGACGACGATCAGCAAGACCACCGCGCCCACAACGGCCACGATAAAGCCGACAAAGGACGCCGGGTCCAGCGCGAAGCCAAAGTCAAAGCCGCCGCCGGTGATCAGGCTGTAGCCCAGCCCGCCGATAAAGGCGCCGATGACGCCGACGATGATGTTCATAAGGCAGCCCTGTCGCTGGTTGCGCCCAGTGATGATGCTGGCCAGCCAGCCGGCAATGCCGCCAAATACAATCCAACCCAGAAGGTTCAGCATGGGTAGTTCCCCTCTTTGTGCGGAATGCTAGAGATAGACAAAGGTCCGCCCAGCGGATTGCCGGGCGGACCTCTGCGCATCTAGCTGAAGGCTATGCCAATCAGACCCAGCACGAACGTGATCAGCCAGGTGACGACCGCCATGGCGATGGCGGCGACGATGGCGCCGACGAAGCCATCGACCTCGAGGCCGGACAGAAACCTGTCGCTGATCAACAGCACGACCGCGGCAATGAGCAGCGCCACGATGGCACCCACAAGCCCACCGCCAATGCTAATGCCGATCAGGCCCAGCAGCCAGGTAATGACCCAGGTGACGAGGGCGATGACAATGGCCGCCATGATGGCACCCCCAAAGCCACTGACCCGCAGGCCCAGGTTGAGCTTGCCCACGATCCAGATGATCAGCGCGTTCACCAGGATTCCAATAATCAGTCCCAGAATTACTCCGAGTAGCATGTTCTTTCCCCTTTCTCTTTTTCAGTTTCGATTTGCGAGCCCTTCGCTCTGACAGTAGTATACCACATTCTCACGCAAGCCGCATCGAGAATTCTGATGAAATCTCCCAAAGAAACGGTTGCCTTCTGTCACGGATCTTCTCAACAGAATTATGGAGATGCGCAGTGGCATGGTTCTCTTTCCGCTCCGGTCAGGCCGCCTGATGCACGTAGACATCATGGCTCGGGTAGGGCATGCTGATGCCCACCTCGCCAAAGCGCACCTTTATCTGTTCCAGCATCTCGCTGCGCACCTGGGCGTAATCTGCCGTGCGCGCCCAGGGCCGCACCGCCAGATTCACGGTGCTCGCACCAAGCTCCAGCACGTCCACGCTGGGTGCCGGTTCGTCCAGCACCAGCGGGTGCGCCATCATGATCTCCATGAGCAGGTTGCGGGCGGTGCCAATGTTGTCCTCGTAGCCGATGCCCGCCGCCAGGTCCACCCGGCGCAGGTCGTTGGCCGAGTAGTTTTTGATGCTGCTGTTGATGACCGCAGATTCGCTGATCGATGATGCAGCCGAGTAGTCACCTATCTGTTCGTTACATCCGACCAGGAGGAACGCCGTGACGACAAGCATGATGACAAGACCAACGTATCTGTTCATCCTACCTCCACCACCTCTATGCCAGAGGCACCTGCGTCCCACGCGACTCGACAGCGTCTGCTGCAGGGAAGCTCACCACGGGAGACTTGCCAGCAGGCAGCAGGCATGCCTGGACAGAATGTTCGCAGGCACGCCTGCCGGCTCGTGGCTGGGTACGCCTCACGTTATTTTGCGGCTGCCACTTTGAACAGCAGCGTTGCGCCGTCATCCAGCGCGATCGCCAGCCCGCCGTTCTCAAAGCGCCACGTGTCTGCCGAATCCAGGAGGCCCAGTAGCTGCGCTGCGGGCTCACCGCTGTCACAAGTGATGCCCGAGGCATCCAGGTCGAAGCTGATCTGCCACGATGGGTCGACGGCAAAGGTCCCCGCTGCCTCACCACAGGCTTCGCTTTTCACCTTGGCCGATCCATCCTTGAACAGCAGCAAGAACGTACCGGGCGCGCTGTCGGTGACGCCCGATGCGTCTGCCATCTGCACCCATTCCCACCAGGATGCGACGGCGTCGCCAAGAATACCTTGTGCGTCATCGCCAACCGGCATCATGGTCACAGGGCTTAAAGGCTTTGCTCCTTCCCCATCAACGATGTTGAGCACATTGACCAAATTCCAGGCTGGGTAGGTTGCAGAATTGGTCAGCCCAACCACAGTGATGCCCTCATCGGGATTGGTATACCAGATGGACTGAAAACCAAGTGTCTGGCCACCATGTCCGAAATATCCATCTGCCATCTCTATCAAACCCAGTCCATACGGACCGCCAAGGGCTAACCGGGCAGCATCATTGAAAGGCAGCATCTGTGCCAGTGAATCCGGATTTTCAAAGAGCTCCCCCTGTCCCAGGGCTTTTCCATAGACCAGCAAGTCCTCTGCGGTCATAGCAGCTGCGCCAGCCGCCCATCCCTGCGAGCCGTTCCAGTCGGTGGTGGTGACACGGCTGCCGTCTTCGTTCCACCAGTACCCCTGGCTAGTGATCTCTCCAACTTGCGGCACGCCCTCGATGAACACGGCTGTTTCCATTCCCAGCGGATCAAAGACCCGCTGCTGTAAGAGGTCGGCCAGTGACTGACCGGTAGCTTTTTCAGCGATCATGCCCAGCAGGATGTAGTTGGTGTTGCTGTACTTAAAGCCCTCGCCGGGAGCGAAATCAGGGGTGCCGTTCTCGATGGCGTACTCGACCACCTCTTCCGGTTCGTAGCTGAGGACTAACTTGTCGGGATCGGAAGTGCCGATACCCATGAGCTCATCGCCATAATCCCAGAATCCCGTGGCCATGTTGGCCATCTGGCGCAGGGTGACCTGCTCACCGTTAGGGATGCGGGCCGCCAGGTCGGGCAGCCAGTCGCTCAACATATCATCCATGGACAGCACGCCCTCCTCCTGCAACTGCATCAGCAGCACGACCGTCATCGACTTGGTGTTGCTGCCGATCTCCAGGATGTCATCGACCTGCATGGGGGTGCCGTCTTCGATACTGCTCACGCCGGCTGCGCTCAGGTAGCGGCCCTGGGGCGTGTCTACCAGCAGCACCAAGCCGGGCGCGGCGCCCGCCGGCTCGCCGCCTTCGGTCCAGACCTGCGATTGGAGGTAGGCGTCGAGCTGGGCCACCATCTCTGCGGGCAGGGAGCCAGCCATCGCGCCCTCGCCGTCGCCGGCCATCAACTCGGGATTGGCAGGCGCAAAGGCCATGGTGCCGCCGTCGGCGAACAGGTCGATGTACAGCATCCCATCCTCGAAGAAGTAGCGGGCCGCGGCGCCCAGATAGGTCACGAACTCGTCGCTGCGCGATCCGTCTGGGCACATGGCACGAGTCATGCCCCCCACCTCGATGGTCAGGCTGCCCGCATCGTCGGTGTAGCTGCCGCTGGCATTGTTGCAGTCGGCCACGATGTTCACGGTGCCGCCTGCACCGAGCGCAGCGCTGGTGTCCTGGCCAAAGGTCACCAGGTAGCTACCCGGCATCTCGACGTCGAACTGCTCCATCGGGTTGGTGAACGACGTCCACTGCCACGGGTTCGCCGTCAGCCCGCCCGCGTCGGGCACCTCAGCGGCCGGCTCCGCCGTTGGCGGAAGGGCCGTTGGCTCGGCGGTCGGTTCCATGGTGGGCTCCGGAGCAGTCGTCGCCGTGGCGCCGCATGCCGAAAGGATCATCACGGCGATCAGCATCGCTGCCAACACTACATAAAGCTTCCTACTCTTCATCTTTCACTCCTTGGCATCCTTTGATGCCTTCTCTGTACTTGTCCATCTTGATACTCGCGGTACAATACCCAATCAGCCATCAACTGCACGGGTGTCCGCCTCATTCCAAGAGCCAACCTGCAGGCCGCTGGAACGAGCGCCCCAGTGGGCACAACACACATTACAATCCAACAGATACACACTGCCGGACTCGTGCTGAACCCAGCCATCGGTATGGTAGCCGATTCTCACCCAGCGCGCATCGAGATTGTTGATGAATTACTCAAAAGGAAAGGATGACTCGAGGAGAGGATCTTCTCATCTGAATTATGGAGACGGGAATGCCTGGGGGGGCCATGCCGCAGAGGGTTCGCTCATTCAGTCCCCAAGTATTCACTCCACTAGACACTGTACAAAGGGACTGGGCGAATGTCAAGTGCGATTGTAGAAAGACAGACCATGGTATTGCATCAGCCTCTAAAAGCAGCACAACGAGTGAGAGGCGGCGAGACCACCATCCCTCGCCGCCTCTCTGTTCGAGAATCATTGGTCGCGGACCGGCTCGCTAAGGATGAGGAAAAGTTCGTCAGTCCGCTCCTTCAAGATTTCTGACTAGCGCACCACTATGGGCAGGTACAGTCGCCATATAGGTTCCACCTCTACATGGAGTGCATAGCTGACGATGTTATCTTCGCTGCCTGCACTTGCCTCCGTGCAGCCATAGGTTATGACCTCGGGGCTCACGCTCAAGTAGTAGCGACCGTGTGCGGGCGCCGTCCACACCAACGCGTCCGAGCCTGTCACGCCGGGTATGAGATCTCCATTATGGTCGTACAACTCCAGCAGGGTCTGGGTATTGGTGACCGATGGCACGGTGAAGGTGATCGCCTGCCCAATCCACAGGTCGAACCATACAAAGTCCTTGTCTGCGGCCCAGGCTACCGGGTCGCTGTCGAACGAGTGCACTTGCAGGCTTCCGTCCGCGACCGGCTTGGCCTGCTGCCAGGTATCGTCAACCTCGTAACTGTCGCTACAGGTGTGAGTGATGATTCCCAACGGCGCGGTCGGAACCGTGATCTCGGACTCGCCCTCGGTCGGAGCTAGCTCCCCTTGGACCTCAACCGATGTCGGGCTCTGCGCTGCTGTCCCGGATGCAGCCTGATAGTCCCGCAGGATGATGGGCAAGTAGAGCGGGTAGAATTCCTCCTGTTCGATCCAGATGTCATAGTCGGTCTCGCATCCTATGAGGCCGCTGCGGTTGACAACCTGTAGATAATAGACGCCACTCCTTGGCGCCTGCCAGACGATCTGTGAGGAAAAGTCCTCCGTCCCCTCATAATCATCGCTGCCAACCAACAGGGTCTGGCCGTCCATGCCGTAGAGATTCATGAATGTGTCCGCCCGCTGTCCCCACGACCGGGTGGTCATTGTGTAGACGAACCCATGCTGAACGGTCAAAGAGATCCAGTCGGCCGCATCGTCGCAAAAGTTGTGCGTCTGGCTCAGGGCCAGTCCCACCCCCAGTTCGCTCGCCTGCGTCCAGAGATCGTCCTCCTCATAGTCATCGCCAGGGCAGGTGCAGATACCATGGATGCGAAAGTCGCCAAAGTTGACCTCGTAGCCATTGCCCAGGGCCACGTCTACGTCCACCTGGTTTGGTGTGGTGGACAGGTAACCCTCCGGATCGGTCTCGACGACGGTGTGTGCTCCAGTTGTGGTGGTGGAGAAGGTGTAGGCTCCATAGGGACCGGTGGCGGTTGTCCCGGCATTGTTCAGCGTGATGGTCACATCGCTCAACCCCAGCTCAACCGCATCCCACTGGCCATTCCGGTTCTCGTCCTCAAAGACCACCCCATAGATAGCGGCACTCTCGGTGCCCTGTCCGTCGCCAAAGTCCACCCGGTGACTGTTGCTCAACACCACATCTACGTGGACCTCGTTGGGTGTTGTAGAGAAGTATCCATCCGGATCGCTCTCCAGCACGCTGTAGATGCCGGGCTCCTGGACGACAAAGTAGTAGCGTCCGTTGCCGTCCGTCGTAGTGGGATCTTGTGGATCAAGCCCAGCCAGGTTGATTGTGACGCCGGAGATCGGCTCCTCGCCGTCATCCCACACCCCGTTGGTGTTCGAATCCTCAAACACGTAACCAAGGATGGTCGCCCGGGTAGGATCGCCGATATAGATCTCCAGATCGTCTGTGTTGTTGTCCAGGTTGTCGTCCGGGGTGCTGCTGGTGATGCCTGTGCTATTGAGGATTGATCCGACAGCTTCGGCGTCGACCGTGACTGTGATGGCGATGCTGTCCGAATCCCCAGCGGCGACCACGGGCAGATCCCAGGACAGGGTCCGGCTGGCCTGGGTGGTGGTTACCGGCTCCACCGAGACGATCGCTACCTCGGCCGACAGGGTGTCGGTGATGGTGACGCTCTGCGCGTCAGAGGGACCGTTGTTGGTGTACGTCAGCGTATAGACGAGCGTCGCGCCGGCCGCCACCAGAGCGGGGTCGCCGCTCTTGGCGATGCTCAGATCGGCCAGGGTATTGACTGGCGTGGTCAGGGAGTCGCTGTTGAAGGTCAGGTCCGGGTCCTCGGTCTCGCTGGCCACCTCGGCGTCATTCACCAGCGAGCCGCTGGCGCCACTGTCGACCGCCACTGTGACGGTAAAAGTCTGCGATTCGCCGCTGGGCAGGTAGGCCAGGTCCCAGGACAGGGTCTGGCCCTCCTGAGTGGTGGTCACCGGCTCCACCGAGACGACCGCCACCTCGGCCGGCAGGGTGTCGGTGACGGTGACGTTCTGCGCGTCAGAGGGACCGGCGTTGTCAACGACCAGGGTGTAGGTCAGGGTCTCGCCAGCGAGGACCGTTGCTGGGTCGCCGCTCTTGGCGATGCTCAGATCGGCCAGGGTATTGACTGGCGTGGTCAGGGAGTCGCTGTTGAAAGTCAGGTCCGGGTCCTCGGTCTCGCTGGCTACCTCGGCGTCATTCACCAGCGAGCTGCTGGCGCCACTGTCGACCGCCACCGTGATGGTAAGGGTCTGCGATTCGCCGCTGGGCAGGTAGGCCATATCCCAGGACAGGGTCTGGCCCTCCTGGGTGGTGGTCACCGGCTCCACCGAGACGATCGTCACCTCGGCCGGCAAGGTGTCGGTGATGGTGACGTTCTGCGCGTCAGAGGGACCGGCGTTGTCAACGACCAGGGTGTAGGTCAGGGTCTCGCCAGCGAGGACCGTTGCCGGGTCGCCGCTCTTGGCGATGCTCAGATCGGCCAGGGTATTGACTGGCGTGGTCAGGGAGTCGCTGTTGAAGGTCAGGTCCGGGTCATCGGTCTCGCTGGCTACCTCGGCGTCATTCACCAGCGAGCTGCTGGCGCCACTGTCGACCGCCACTGTGACGGTAAAAGTCTGCGATTCGCCGCTGGGCAGGGAGGCCAGGTCCCAGGACAGGGTTTGGCCCTCCTGGGTGGTGGTCACCGGCTCCACCGAGACGACCGCCACCTCGGCCGGCAGGGTGTCGGTCACGGTGACGTTCTGCGCGTCAGAGGGACCGGCGTTGTCAACGACCAGGGTGTAGGTCAGGGTCTCGCCGGCGAGCACTGTTGCCGGGTCGCCGCTCTTGGCGATGCTCAGGTCGGCCAGGGTCGCAACTGTGGTGTCCTCAGAGATGAGGGTGTAGGTCGCCGGAGTCGTGCTCGTGAGGAGCGCAGTATTGGTGATGAATCCCTCCGCATCCGGATTCACAGTGACTGTAAAAACCATACTCCCGGAGGCACCAGAGTCCAGGGTTGACGAATACCAGTGCAGCGTTGCCGGCGGGCCGGGATCGTATGCCGGCCCGGTCCACCCTGCCGGCTGGCTCACCAGACCGCCATAGGTGACCTCAGCAGGCAACGTGTCGGTGATATCGACACCCTCGGCTGGCACGACTCCGTTCTGGTAATACGTCAGCGTGTAGGTCAGTATCTCGCCGGCGATTACTGTGCCAGGCTCGTCGCTCTTGGTCATGAACCAGAATGGCGCGTCCACCCTGGTCTGATCTGTTGCGATTTCCGGAACGAAGGGCCAGCCAGCCTCATTCTCGTATGTAGCCGTCATGATATTGGTCAGGATGGTGCCGTCGGGCAAAATGGGCGAGACGGCTACGGTGACGGTGAAGGTCCGCGATTCGCCGTTGGGTAGGGAGGCCAGGTCCCAGGACAGGGTCTGGCCCTCCTGGGTGGTCGTCATCGGTTCCACGGAGACGACCGTCACCTCGTCCGGGAGCAGATCGCTGACCACCACGTTGATGGCTGGGACCGAGCCCGAGTTGGTGACGCGCAAGGTATAGGTCAGCTCCCCACCGACACTCACGTGTTCCCGCCCATCTGTCTTGGTGACGGTGATGGTCGGTGCCAGCACCGTGGTGGTGACCGTGCTGGTCAGAGCAGCCAGGTACGGCACAGCGCCCGGGTCGATACCATAGAAGACATTGTTGACCGCAGGTGTTTGGTCCGGGATATCAGCCCCGCCACCGTCGACGTCGATGGTGAATGTGAACGTGCCTGTGCTTTGGGCGCCGCCGGCCTGGTCGATCTCTCCGAGGTACCAGGCGACCAGATGGTCGCTCAGTACTACCGGAGTGCCAGAGGCGGAGTCAATGGAGCCGATGGCAGGATCTATCTCATCCCAGATCCACACATTTCCCAATGCCAGGTCGCCGTTGTTGGTATAGGTGAGGGTGTAACTCAGCGCCTCTCCCTGCAGGATATCGACAGCATTCACCTGCTTGGTCAGTGATAGCGAAACGGTGCTGGTGATGTCGATGATGGTCTCATCAGCGCAGAAGTCGTTGCCGTATTTGAAGATTCCGGATTTCTCCACAGTGGTGTATGGACAAACCCGGACATCGCCCGGTGCGGTGGATACAAAGGTATAGACGACCAGTGCCCTGTTGGCTTCGGGGGGTAGCGAGCCATCCGGGAAGTAGAGGCGATCTGGGATCGTATCGATGAGCACACCACCGCTGTCGTAGAGATCGACTTTTACGGTCAATAGGCGGTAGCTGCTGGGATCAAAGTCGAGATTGCCCACGGGGCTGAAAAGGAGCTGCTCGGGGTATGTGCTCAAATCAAAGTCTACGGTGACGGTGAAGGCGGCGCCCACAACAACCTCGGCAGCAACGTTGAGAATGCCCGTGCTTCCCGTGTTCAGCGCGCCAATGGCCTGTACCGTCGTGTCCGGCCCGGGAAGTCCGTAGTAGTTCTCGGAGGTGGACACGGGATCGGCATTGACTGCATCTGCCGTAACTGTGTATTGGTAGCTCGCTCCGACGGTCGGCGTGTAGGTGGCAAACCAGTACACAGAGACAGACTCATTGTCGGCAAGTGGCTCGAGAAACTCGCGAACCGAGTCGTTTTCGTCCAGCAGAACCCAGTTGCCACTGGTATCCTCATAGTCAAGCGTAACCGTGAGTCCCTCGGCGATCGCTGGCCCCATGTTGGTGACGACTGCTTGTACCACAAAGACCCGGGGCACAGGCCGGGCACCCTGACCGCTTGGGTCGTTATTATCCAGTGTGGCCCAGGGGACACTGACGATGTCGACCGCAAGCATTGTGGGATCGGCCTCGTCTGCTGCCGCCGTTCGATCAGCGGCCAACAACTGGCCTGATTCCGGGCTGGCGGCAGACACCACGGCGACTGCAACCACGACGAGACCGATGAGAGCCAGTACGATCGCTAAGAAAAAGCGTCGAGTGTAAGGTGATTGCTCCAGTTTTGACATGGGAAAACCCTCCTTATTCGCTCCCAGATTGGTATCCAACAGGGCCTCTGTCATAGGGGCATCATCGTGCTTTCAGACCTCTGTGAGGCATGGAGGAGTCGTGCCAGGTGTGCGCCAAGGAGCGTCTGGTGAGCAACAGCCTCTCCAACAGACGGATCGGATTCGCTTGTACGTTTCCTCAGGCAGTCCCCGGCTGATGGTTAGGGGGCAAGAGCCGGGACTGCAATGCAGCCACCGCAAGTGTGAGTAGCAGAGTCTTGCCTGCCAGCAAGCAGCGCCAGACTCTATCTCCAGGATAGCACAGCTTGGTTAAGACAAAGTTTGAATTGGGTCATAGTTTGGTTTGAGTTTGCATCTTTGTCCATTGTCTCCTGGCACCGTTGCCCCTAATCGAACGCTCCTTTACAGAGGAGGGCTTTCGTACGGCGTCGACGCGGATTCTTGAGCATCTCATTGCTCTGTTGGGCGATCCCAAGAGTGCCGTTTCTCTGGCATGGCAGGGCACCAGAGCCATCACCGCCACGCTGTCCACCC
>Ga0316577_10001363_pt1 | contig 11497 bp, 4 predicted proteins | sample S5NA_FD_203073 | JGI IMG/M metagenome (GOLD analysis project Ga0316577, IMG submission 203073) | Rhizosphere microbial communities from salt marsh grasses in Alabama, United States - S5-7_050615r2r1 | ecosystem: Host-associated > Plants > Roots > Rhizosphere | place: USA: Alabama | collected... | reverse complement strand
GTCTCTCCCGGTTCGGGAACCGAGGTCCACTTGTCGCTCCCCATACCGGCGCAAACACCGGCCCCGCGTTACTTGTGATGGAGATCTTGCTCGTCGACGACCACGTCCTCTTCCGTGAGGGAGTCCAAAGCCTGCTGTCCGCCCAGCCCGACATGGACGTCATCGGCGAAGCCGGCTCGGTAGCAGAGGCCATCACCCTAGCCCGCCAGTTGCGGCCTGAGCTGATCCTGATGGACTTTGTCATGCCAGACGGGACCGGGCTGGATGCCACGAGGGCCATCCTGGCCGATCTGCCTCAGACCAAGGTCGTCTTTCTCACCTTCCACGACGACGACCAAAGGCTCTTCGCCGCCCTCCGGTCAGGTGCCAAGGGATACCTGCTCAAAAACGTTTCGTCCGCGGATCTTGTGGCTTTCCTGCACGGCGTCGGTGACGGCCAAACCGCCCTCACGCCAGACAAGGTGACGCGGCTGATGGATGAGTTTGCTCGCCAGCCGGCACCCCGCACCGAGTCCCAGGCACTCAACGCCGCATTGACCCCTCGCGAGCGAGAGGTGTTGGCCGAACTGGCGACCGGCGCCACGAACCACGAGATCGGCGAGCGGCTGGTCATCAGCGTCAGCACGGTGAAGAAACACGTGACCAGCATCCTAGCGAAACTTGACGTGCCCAACCGGCGAGAGGCGGCCAGGTTGGTCCGGGATATGCACTAGAACCGCCGACCGCACCGCGATTGATCCTTCTCTCACAAAGGCCTAGTCCTTTTAGCAGGGACCATCCTGATGATGGTCCCTTTTTTGGTCCCCTCACATGGGCCGTGGGCCATAGACAGATTTGCCATAACCTCGTATAGTGGTGGTGTCGCTCCGTTGAGACGTCGAGCGCTTCCCACCCAAGACACAGCTGCGCTCGAGAATGCAGTGTCCCAGTGATTGGTAACGTGAATCTATTCCATCGAGGTAGTTACAGACCATGCCCTTCATCAGATGCACACTCAGACGTCAATAGTCCGGAATCTTCCGGTTATGGCACCAGCAATCGGCCGGCCCAGACAGCGATCCGCGCTGCGGCTGGCACCACACGCGGCGCAGCCTCTGCGTCGCCGGCGGTCAGGCCCCATCCCTTCCAGCTTCAGCCAGCGGCGCCCGCTTGTGCAGAAGGCACACGGCGATTCGGGCCAGAGGACACCAGATTGCCGAGAAAGGAGATACCCGCACCACGGATAGTGCCCCCACCAGATCCCCAGTCGATGGCCGACTGCGCAAAGCCGCCCCCACTGCCGGCGGGAACGAGCGAACGGGTAGCTATTCACCATTTGGTCTTGACACACTTAACCTGAAACCTACGAAAGGAACCCAATAAAGTGACTACCAAGAAGCTTTTCGCAATTCTAGTAACCCTCCTGCTAACGCTCGGCTTGCCTGCAATGCAGGCCTTTGCCACACACGGCGATGTGGTGGAGGATATCTCGTTCGAGATCGAGGGCAACCTCAAGTTTGACGGGCTCGAGGGAGCGCTGTACGATTGGGAGAACATCGGCTATCCGCCCGGTGTGCTGATCACTGACCCCCATTCCAAGTCTGGGACCGACTTCGACATCTTCAAGCCCGCTGGCAAGTTCGACGATGCTGCAAGCTGGTCAATCCAGGACGGCAGTGTCGGATCGGCACAGGCCGAGCTGACCAACATCCTGGCCTGGGCCATCCCCCCCGGCGACGCTGGCAATGCAGATGCCTGGATCGTCCTGGGCATGGAACGTACCAAGAAGGAAGGTACTTTTGCCCTCGACTTCGAGCTCAACCAGAATGGTTGGGACGGCAACTCCGGAACTCTCGTGCGCCAGACGGGGGATGTCGCTGTCGGCTTTGAGCTCTCCGGCAACCCCACAGATGCCGAGGAGGATCTGCAGGTCCTGATCGTGGTCTATGACCCCAACATGGAACTGGACAACAACATGTGTACCGTCGTCCCAGGTAAGGGCAACTCCTTCACTGTGGAAAACGGAACGGATGCCTGTCCTGAGTATGGCAGCGACACGGGCTGGTACTATCGCTTCCTGTCCGACGCCGCCATCCTTCACACGTCGGGCTATGGTGCCGCCACAATGAACGATGTGGCGTTCGCGCCTGGTGATGGTTCACCTGACGGCTACCAGTCCTACGACGCCCAGGGGAACCTTGACGACGAAGTGGGCATCTTCGAGTTCGCAGAAGCCGCCGTCAATCTGAGTGCCTTGGGCCTCGACCCCGGCTGCCCCGGCTTCGGTTCAGTGCACGCCAAGAGCCGCTCCTCGCTGGAGGTGGGCTCCGACCTCAAGGACCTTGCTGGGCCTGCTTCTCTGCCTGTCCAGTGCCGTCTCGACGGCTACAAGTTCCTTGACGTCGACGCTGACGGCATGTGGGACCAGGGCGACGAGCCACCGCTCGAGGGATGGGAAATCCAGCTGAGCGACGGCGTGTCAACCTTCACCGACACCACCGATGTGAACGGCTACTACGAGTTCGAGAACCTGGCCGACGGCGAATACACCGTCAGCGAAGTCTGCCCCGACGGCACCTGGGTCCAGACTGCGCCCGGCGCGACCGACTTTGCCGGCTGCGGCAGCGAGGGCTATGACGTCACCATCAACTTGGATAACCGCGAGGTCAATGACCTGAACTTTGGGAATGGCCAACCAGCCGTGCAGATCGAAAAGCTCTGCACCGCGGCCGTCTTTGTCGGGGACGACATCGACTATGACATCAGAGTCACCAATATCGGCAACGTGAATCTCTCCAGCTTAGTGGTCAGCGATACCCTGCTCGGGTCCCTCGGCTCGATCGCTTCGCTGGCACCAGACGAGTCGACCCTACTGGAACCCAGTTATCTCGCCACATCGGCCGGCACGGTTGACAATACGGCTTCAGTAATCGGCGACTATGCTCAGGCCAGCGTCAGCGACTCGGCTGACTGCAGCACAGACGTATATGAACTTACAGTCACCAAGACGGCCGACGAGTTCTACTCCCGCTACTTCGAGTGGAAGATCACCAAGAGCGTCGAACCGGCCAGCTGGGCTCTGTTCGACGGCGAGTCGGGCACGTCTGACTACACCGTCGACCTGGAACAGACGGGCTACTATGAGAATGACTGGCAAGTGAGCGGCACCATCACGATTAAGAACCCGGCGCCCATCGCCGCGTCTCTCGACTCGGTCACCGACGATGCCGGCGGCGTCGCCGCAGCAGTAGACTGCCCGGCGCTGACGGTGCCCGCAGAAGACTCCTTGGAGTGCTCCTATGACACCGGCGCCCAAGACGCCGCTGACGCCAACCCGTTCGGAGTCCTTAACACCGCCACAGCTACGCTGAACAACAACAATGGCGGCACGACCGACTTTGACGGCACGGCACCCATAGATTTCGATGAGGCGACGGTCGAGCTGATCGACGAAGAGGCAACGGTCAGCGACACCTTTGCCGACTCGACGGTGAGCGGGACCTACACCGGCGACGTGAGCTTCGACTACTCCCGCACCTTCACCTGCGACGCTGACGAAGGTCAGTATGACAACACCGCCTCTTTCGAGACCAACGATACCCCGCTCAGCGGTAGTGACGACGCCTCCGTCACGGTCGACTGCTACGACCTGAACGTGACCAAGACGGCAGACGAGTTTTTCACTCGCTACTACGAGTGGGATATTCAGAAGGACGTCGACAACGCAGGTCCGATCACGCTACTGCCGGGAGAAAGTGTCCTTGTGAACTATGACATCACCGCTAGCCTGCTGAGCGTCGTCGACAACGACTGGCAGGTCAAGGGCTCGATTACGATCGCTAACTCGCACCCGACGCGGGATGCCGAGCTAACAGCGGTCGTTGACGACGCGGGTGGCATAGCCGCAACAGTCAGCTGCCCGTCGGACCTCGTGCCCGCTGGTGGCTCTCTGGAATGCTCCTACGCCAGCGATGTCCAGGACTCGCCCGACACTAACCCGTTTGGTACCCTCAACACGGCGACCGCGACACAGCAGCTATACGACTTTGTCTCGGCTGGCGCTGCTACAGCAGATGGCACCAAGGACTACTCTGGCGATGCACCCATCAGCTTCGGCGATCCGACGACGCTAATAGACGAGCAAATCACCGTAAACGATACCCTCCTCGGGTTCGTCGGAACTGTCCAGGCCAATGAGGCACCAAAGACCTTCACCATACCGTACACCATCACGGCACCCAGTGACAACTGCGGTATCTTCGAGATTCCCAACATCGCCGACTTTGTCACCAACGACACAGGTGCCACCGGTAGCGACGACGCGCTAGTGGTTCTCGACGTCCTCTGCTTGGAAGGCTGCACGCCAGGCTTCTGGCAGGGTGGCGCGGGCGCTCAGTTGTGGGACGTACTCATGGACGGTGATTGGAACGCCGCAGGCTACGCCACGGACTTCAATCCGTACGCCCATGACACGCTGTTCAACGACTTCTTTGGCGTGGTCAGCCATCCAGACCTGATCGACTTCACTATGTATGACCTCGTCAGTTCGGGTGGCGGCAGCAACTCGGCAGTCAAGGCAGCTCGCGACATGGTCGCTGCCTACCTGAACGAGTCGGCCTTCCCAGTCACTTTCCCGGCGGATGGACTCGACGCGCTGAAGGCCATGTGGTATGATGCAGTTACCGCAGCCCTCAACGGCGATGACTCCCTCTTGGATGCCTTCCATAACCAGGTGAACGGTTGGAACAGTCCAGAACCGCCCGGCTTCTGCCCTCTGCCCTAGCGCAGTAGCGTAGAGCCCTATGCAGGGCGGTGGGGGTAAGCCTCGCCGCCCTGTTTCTGTGTCTCAGGCGCGGCCCACCATCCAGGAAGCTGGCAGCTTCCTGGATGGTGGAAATCCCCCACTTCTGCTATACTGGTCCCCGTGAAGCAAGACCAAGCGAGCATCACACCCAAAACCATAACCCGCTGGATCCCGGCCACATTGATCCTCCTGCTCATCCTGGAGATCCTCGTCCCCAGCCGGGTTTGGATCGCGTTGATCGCCGTCCTGGGCGGGTCTCTGGCCGCCGGCTACTGGTGGGCCCGGCAGCTGGCCGCCCACCTCTCCGTCGTCCGCGAGCAGCACTACGGCTGGGCCCACGTTGGCGACCTCCTGGAGGAACGGTTCTCGATGCACAACGGCGCCCTGGTGCCGGCGCCCTGGGTCGAGATCGACGACGGCTCCGACCTGCCGGGGTACACTGCCCGCTCGGTGCGCAGCGTTGAAGGTGGCCAGACCATCCACTGGCGAACCGAGGGCACCTGCCGCCAGCGGGGCCTCTTCACCCTCGGTCCCTGGCAAGCCCGCACCGGAGATCCTCTGGGCCTCTTCCAGGTGTCCTTCCGCCATCCCGACACCCAATCGATCCTGATCTACCCACCCATCGTCCACCTGCCAGGCCTGGACCTGCCCCGCGGCGCAGCCACCGGGGCAGGTCGCACCAGCCGCTCAACGCACGAGATCACAGCCAACGCCGCCGGAATCCGCGACTATGCCCCCGGCGACCCCTGGGCCCGGATCCACTGGCGCAGCACCGCCCACCGCGACGGACTGATGGCCAAGACCTTTGACCTAGAGCCCTCGGGCGACCTGTGGATCATCCTCGACCTCGACGCGACGGTCCAGGCCGGCGCAGGGGAGGAGTCGACGGAGGAGTACGCCGTCATCCTGGCCGCCTCCCTCGCCAACCGCGTCCTGGAGGCCAACCGCGCCGTCGGCCTGGCGGCCTATGGCACCTTCCGGCCACCGGGTGGCGCCGATTCAGAGCCCTTGCCGATCATCGTCATGCCCCACAAGGGACGGGCCCAACAGTGGCGCATCCTCGAAGCGCTGGCCACCGTCCGGGCCGGCGGGCGCTGGCCACTGGCCCGCGTCCTGGCCGAGATGGATCGGAACCTCGGCCGGGGCGTGAGCCTGGCCGTCATCACCCCCTCTTGCGACCCTGAGTGGGTCGCAGGTCTCTTGCCGCCCATGCGCCGTGGTGTGGCCCCGACGGCGCTACTGCTCGATCCCAACACCTTTGGTGGGCAGGGAAACGTCGAGGCCATGGTGGGCCTCCTCGCCGATTTCGGCATTCCGAGCGAGCGCATCGTCCAGGGCATGCCCTTCCAGCCCGTCTTTGAGCACGAGCGATTAGGACGCCCGGAGCTGAAGGTCCTGCCCGGCACTGGCCGGGTCATCGTCGTCGAGCCCGGCGAAAGCCCATGATCCCCCTCCTCGCACGGCTCGCGGACCGGCTTCGTCCCAACGAGGGCTGGGTCCCCTTCCTGGTGGTCCTGGCTGCGGTCCTCAGCCTGCCTGGCGGGCTGCTCACGCCGGACCCACCGCCGGTCGGCCGCCCCTACCTCGTCACGCTGGCGCTCCTGGCCGTGTTGGCTGGCCTAGGCCTGGCCAGATCAGAGCTTCGGACCTGGACTGTGGCTCTGGCTGGCGGCCTGATCGGCGCACTGCTGACCGGCATTGCCGCAGCCAGCCTCTGGCCGCCACTGGGGTTGCTTTGGCGCGAACTGGCCAACGGTCTCGCCTGGCTGCAGGGCACACCTGGCGCCGAGCCGCCGTTCTCCTTCCTGGCCGGCTTTTTCTGGCAGAGGCTTAGTGCCTTCGCCATCCGGCTGTGGTGGTGGGGCCAGAACACGGGCGGGGGCATCCAGGACCAGGATACGATCGTCCTAGAATTGCTCCTGGCCCTGACCGTCTGGTCAGTCTCGCTCCTGGCCACATGGCAGATCTACCGCCGCCGCAACGCTCTGGCCGGCCTGCTTCCCCTGGGCAGCCTGGTGACTCTGGTCGCCTTCTTCCGCGGCGGTCTGGCGGTCTTTTACTTCTTTGTCTTCCTGGCCTGCAGCCTCGCCCTGATCGCCGCCGTCCGCCTGTGGGAGAGCCGCTCCCGTTGGGAGGCAGAGGGCATCGACTATCCGGCCGGAATCGAGTTGGACTTGGCCCTCTCCCTCGGCGCACCGCTGCTGATCGTCCTGGCCCTCGCCGCGTTCTTCCCCGTCTTGACCGTCCATCCCCTCCATGAGAGCTTTTGGCGGTGGATGGACGAACCGTGGTCACGTGCAGAACAGGTCGCCGAGCGCTTCTTTGGCCCCATCGAAAGTCAGGTGCCGCGCCTGGCCGGGCGCGCGCTGGGCAGTAGCCAGCTGCCGCAGGCGCACCTGCTCGGCAGCGGGCCTGAGCTGAGCGAGCGCATCGTCCTCTATGTGGGCACCAACGACCCACCGCCGCCAGATTCAGGCGAAGCCGGGGACCTGGCACCCCCACCAGCACAGCCCCAACGCTACTGGCGCGCCGCCACCTTTGACCAATACACCGGTCAGGGCTGGACCAACAGCGCGATGGAACCAGAAACCGTGCCCGCCGACCGCTTCCTCGACCCCGATCCACCGCCTGGCTTTGACCTGGTCCAGCAGTACCAGATTCTGGCACCGGACATCGATGCAGTCCTGGCCGCCAACGCCCCGTACCGCCTAGATCACGCCGTACAGGCCTGCTGGCGGGCTCCGGGCGACCTTGCCCGGCTCGGCGGCAGGTTGACACAGTACGCCGCCGTCTCGCGCGTACCCGAGCCCAACGCCGCCGAACTCCGTGCCAGCCTCTCGCCGAGCGACCCGCTGCCCGCAGAGATAGCCTCCCGCTATCTGGCACTGCCGGAGGAATTGCCCCAACGGGTCCTGGACTTGGCCCACCAGGTGGCCGCTGGCAGCGAGACGCAGTACGACGCCGCACGCCACATCGAAGCTTACCTGCGGACCTATCCCTACAACCTCGACCTGCCCGAGCCGCCGGCCGACCGTGACCTGGTGGATTACTTCCTCTTTGACCTGCAAGAGGGTTATTGCGATTACTACGCCTCGGCCATGGTTGTCCTGGCCCGGGCTGTGGGCGTACCAGCCCGCCTGGCCACGGGCTATGCCCAGGGCAGCTACGATCCCGCCGCCCGGCGTTGGGTCGTCACCGAGCAGAACGGCCATTCCTGGGTCGAGGTCTACTTTGGCGAGCTTGGCTGGGTCGAGTTCGAGCCGACGGCTGGACTGCCGGCCCTGCAACGGCCTGGCGGCGAGGATCAACCAGCCCTCAGCATCCCGGACCGCCCACCAAAGCCTCAGGGCTGGTGGCAAGCGCTGCCCTGGCCGTTGTTGGGCATGGGCCTCCTCGTCGTGGCCCTCATCACCTTCCTACTCTGGCTCTGGCGGCCTCGCCCCCCTGGCACAGGGCCGAATCCGGTCCTGGACCGCTACAGCCGGTTGCTGCGCTGGGGCGCCCGCCTCCGCCATCCCCTCCGCAATGGCCAGACGCCGCTGGAGTATGGTGCCTCTCTGGGCCAGGCGCTCCGCGCGCGTGGCAGCCACAGCCTGCTCCGCTGGGTCCGCCAGGCCGGCCAGGAAGCGCCTAGCCAGATTCAGCGGCTGGCCAGTACCTTTGCCCAGGCCCGCTATGCCCGCCAGCCCCTAGGGGAGCGTGAGCAGAGCCGCACCCGCGAACTGTGGGCTCGGCTGCGGCGGCACCTATGGTGGCTATGGCTGGGGGCTCAACACACTCGCTCTGGCGACGAGGACCAGCAGACGGACTAGGGACCTAGCACACCAGTGTCCCCGGCAGGCAGATGGAAGTAGCCATCTTCGCTTTGGCCCCATCGCGCCGGCGACTTTCCAATCTCCTGCTTTCCCAGTATAATGGCAGCCACCAACGACGGAGGACCCAATCACGATGAAGCACGCACCGACAGAACTGACCTCAAACGAGGTTTGGAACCCCTGCGATCCGGCCCTCTTTGACTTCGAAACCACTCGCTCGCTGCCGGCCGAGGTCTCGATCATCGGCCAGGAGCGAGCCGTACAGGCCATCGACTTTGGGGTGAATATTGCGGCCTTTGGCTTCAACATCTATGCTCTGGGTTATGCCGGAACGGGCCGGACCACCACCATCCATACCTTCCTCAAGGAGGTCGCGGCCGGGCAGCCGGTGCCCCCTGACATTGTTTATGTCAACAATTTCCAGGAACCCAAGCAGCCGCGGGCCATCGACCTGCCACCGGGGGTGGCCGTCCCCTTCCGCCGCGACATGCAGGAGCTGGTGACCGACCTGCTGCGCGAGATCCCCCGGGCCTTTGAGAGCGAGGATTACGAAACCCAGCGCGAGCAGATCGTGCGCGAGATGCAGGAGCGGCGCAACCAGGCGCTGGCCGAGCTCGAGAAAAAAGCCACCGACGAGGGGTTTGCCGTGCTCAAGGGCGCCACCGGCTTCGTCGTAGCCCCGGTCCTCAACGGCCAGGTGATCTCGCCGGAGGCCTATCTGCAGCTCGACACAGCCACGCAGACCAGCATTGAGGAGCGCCAGCAACGCCTCCACGCCGACATGGCCGATACAATGCGCCTCATCCGCAGCCTGGACAAAAAGACCAAAAAGCGGCTCCACGAATTCGATCGCCAGATTGCCGATTTTGTGGCAGCGCACCTGATAGACGACCTCCGACAGGAGTACGGCCACCTCGAGGAGGTGGGCGCCTATCTCGCCGAGGTCCAGGCCGACGTCATCGACAACGTCGGCGGCTTTCGGGAGGACGAGGACGGAGACACGGGCCTGTCCGCCGCCGTGCAAGCCGGTCAGAGACACGATCTTCTGACGCGTTACCAGGTGAACCTATTGGTCGACAATCACGGCTTGCAGGGCGCACCCGTCATCTCTGAGCCTAATCCCACCTATGGCAACCTGGCCGGTCGCATTGAGCACCGTTCCGAACTGGGCGCCCTGACGACAGACTTTACGATGATCAAGGCCGGTGCTCTGCATCGCGCCCGAGGCGGCTTCCTGGTCGTCGAGATGGAGGGCCTGCTGGCCAACGCGCTGGCCTGGGAGGCACTCAAGCGGACGCTGAAAAACCGCAGGATCCGCATCGACGAGGCATCCACCCAGCAGCAACTCATCTCCACGCCGAGCCTGGAGCCGGAGCCTATTCCTTTTGACGCCAAAGTAGTGCTCATCGGCGATCCGATGACCTACTACTTGCTCCAGGATTACGACCAGGACTTTCGTAAGCTCTTCAAGGTCCAGGCCGACTTTGGCGAGGACTTTGGCCGGACGCCAGAGGCCATGAAGGATTATGCTCGGTTCATCGCTGCGCGCTGCCACCAGGAGGACCTGCTACCCTTTGATCCCACAGCCGTCGCCCGAGTCGTCGAGTTCGGTTCGCGCCTGGCCGAGCATCAGAACAAGCTATCCACCCGCTTTGGCGACATCGCCGATGTCGTTCGCGAGGCCAGCTTCTGGGCGCTGCGGGCGGGCCGCGGCCTGGCCAGTGCCGGCGATGTCGAGAAGGCCATGGAGCAACGGGCCTACCGCGCCAATCGCATCGAAGAAGAGGGACAGGAGCTCATCGCTGAGGGCTTCCAGCGCATCCAGGTCGACGGCGAAGCACTGGGCCAGGTCAACGGCCTGACAGTGCTTTCTCTGGGGGACCACAGCTTTGGCCGCCCCTCACGCATTACGGCCCAGACCTTCACCGGCAAGGAGGGCGTCATCTCGGTCGACCGCGAAGCCAAGCTCAGTGGCCGCATCTACGACAAGGGGCTGCTGACACTGACCGGCTACCTGGGCGGCAAGTACGCCTTTGACACGCCGCTCAGCCTCTCGGCCTCCGTATCGTTTGAGCAACTCTACGACGAGATCGAGGGCGACAGCGCCAGTTCCTCGGAGCTATACGCCCTGCTCAGCAGCCTCAGCGAATTGCCCCTGCAGCAGGGCATCGCCGTCACCGGTTCTGTCGACCAGCAGGGCAACATTCAGCCGGTCGGCGGTGTCAACGAAAAGGTCGAGGGCTTTTTCGACACCTGCTGCCGTCTGGGTCTGAGCGGTGAGCAGGGCGTCATTGTCCCGGCCCGCAATGTCGTCAACCTCATGCTGCGCGCCGATGTTCGCCAGGCCGTCGGCGAGGGCCGCTTTCATGTCTACCCTGTCGACAGCATCGACGAGGGCATAGAGATCCTCACCGGCTGGCCAGCGGGCGACATCGACGACGAGGGGCTATACCCCGAGCACTCGGTTCACGGTCGCGTCCAAGAGCGCCTTGAAGACATCGCTGAGAACCTGCGTGAGAGCGAGCAACAGGAAGAGGAAGATAGAGACGGCGTGTTCCACGGTTCGGTGAGCGCCACGGAGGGTCCTGGCGCCTAGTACATCATTTGTCCCACCCCATTTGGGCCATTTCGCCGCCCGGGTCGCCGCGGGCATGGCTGCCGATGTGTGGGTGGAGCAACTGGCTGAGATGGAACTGGCCTGCCCAACCTACACAGCCATTGCCGGTCTCGCCGCCCTCCAGGCGGTCCGAGATTTGGGCGTGTTGCCCCTGGCAGCCGAGTGGCGCGCCCGGGCCAGGCCCACGGCGCAGAATGGGAGCGCGGCGAGCGCTCGGAACTCCTGATACAGCCGGTAGAACAAGGTGACCCCCGCTGGCTTTGACGCGCAGAACGGCGGTAT
>Ga0316577_10001362_pt1 | contig 11499 bp, 7 predicted proteins | sample S5NA_FD_203073 | JGI IMG/M metagenome (GOLD analysis project Ga0316577, IMG submission 203073) | Rhizosphere microbial communities from salt marsh grasses in Alabama, United States - S5-7_050615r2r1 | ecosystem: Host-associated > Plants > Roots > Rhizosphere | place: USA: Alabama | collected... | reverse complement strand
ACGGCCGGTTCCGGCTCGTAGTGCCTCCGGGGACGTACGTGCTGGAAGTGGACGGCGGGCAGGAGGGCCGGGTCGTGCAGCGCGTCACCGCGACGGCGGCCGCGCCGACGGAGCTCCGGCTCGTCCTTGAGCCGGTCTTCCACGTCGAGCCGATCATCGCCTCCGTGGGTCCCGAGGCCCGGACCCAGACGGAGCTCTACCAGGTCACCGACGTCCTGACGGGACGCGAGCTGGTGGAAAAAGGCCGCGCGACGCTGGGCGAGACCCTGTCCGAGCAGCCGGGCGTGAACGCGAGCTACTACGGACCGGGCTCGAGCCGTCCCGTGATCCGGGGCCTCCAGGGCGACCGGGTGCGGATCCTGGAGTCGGGCATCGGGAGCGGTGACGTCTCCTCCACGGGACCGGACCACGCGGTCGCCGTCGAGCCCACGGAGGCGGAGCAGATCGAGATCATCCGGGGCCCCGCCACGCTGCTCTACGGGAGCTCCGCGATCGGCGGCGTCGTGAACGTGATTGACGGACGGATCCCGCGGGAGCGGCCCGTCCACGCCGTCGAAGGCTCGGCGCAGCTCCAGGGGGCGACGGTCAGCGACGAACGGAACGGGGCGCTCACGCTCACCGGAGCGGCGGGGAACTTCGCGTGGCGGACCGCCGGGCTTCTCAGGGAAACCGGCGACTACGCGATCCCGGGCTTTCCGGAGGTCGATCACGAAGAGACGCCGGAGCACGAGCACGCGGACGAGGAGGGGGTGCTTCCCAACAGCGCGATCGAGACGCAGACTGGCTCGATCGGCGCCTCGTGGATCGGTGCCGCCGGCCACGTGGGCGCTTCCTTCACCGCCTTCGCGACGGAGTACGGCGTGCCCGGCCACGCCCACGAGGAGGAGCAGGTCCCGGGCGACGTCGAGCCGCCCGGGACGCGGATCGATCTCGATCAGACCCGTCTCGACCTCGAGGGAGCGTGGGACTTCGGCGGCGCGGTGCGGACCGTGAAGGTGCGGACCGGCTGGTCCGACTACCGGCACATCGAGCTGGAGGGGGAGGAAGTCGGGACGCGGTTCGACAACGAGGAGCTCGACGTGCGGCTCGAGGCGGCGCACGAGCCCCTGTTCGGGGCCCTGTCGGGAACGCTGGGCGGCCAGGTCGGGACCCGGGACCTCGGGGCGAGTGGGGAGGAGGCGTTCCTGCCGTCCACGGCCACGACCTCGCTGGCCCTGTTCCTGTTCGAGGACGTGCCGCTCGGGCCGGTGAGCGTGGGGCTCGGAGGACGCTGGGAACGGGCGGAGCACGAGACGGAGACCGGGCTGTCGAGGACCGTGAGCGGTCTCTCGGGGTCGATCGGAGTGAACTGGCCGGCGTCGGAGACCGTCACCCTCCTCGTTTCGGGGTCGCGCTCCACGAAGCTGCCGAACGCCGAGGAGCTGTTCGCGAACGGACCGCACGCGGCGACGCGGCTGATCGAGATCGGGAACCCGGAGCTGGACGACGAGGTCGCCTATAGCGCCGACGCGGCGGTCATCGTCACGGAGGGTCCGGTCACCGGGCAGGTGGCCGCCTACGCCACCTCGTTCGACGGGTTCATCTTCCTCGCGCCCACGGATTCGCTCGTCGACGAGTTCCGCATCGCCGAGTACGAGCAGGCGGATGCCCTGTTCTACGGCTTCGAGGCCAGTCTGTCCGTCAGCGTGATCCACCGGCCGGGCAGCCACCTGGCCCTGACCGGATCGGGAGACTACGTCTGGGCCGATCGCACGGACACCGACGAGCCGCTGCCGCGGATCCCCCCGCTCCGCTGGGGCGTCGGGGCGCGGTGGGAGCTCGGCGCATTCCGGTTCGTGACGGAGCTCCGGCGCGTGGAGGCCCAGGACCGCGTGGCGGCGTACGAGACCCCGACGGACGGCTACACGCTGCTCAACGCCTCGGCCGCTTACGTGTTCTTCACGGGTCGGGTGGGGCACGAGATCACGCTCCGCGGGTCGAACCTCACCGACGAGGAAGCCCGGAATCACGTCTCGTTCCTGAAGGACCTGGCGCCCCTTCCCGGGCGGGACCTGCGCCTGACGTGGCGGGTGATGTTCTGACCTCCGGACGGGACCCGGGCGGGCGCGGGTCCCGGGACTCCGACGGGCGCGCGTTCACGGATGGTTGATTCCAAGGCCGATCCTCGTATCATTCAGGGACCGGCGGCGGGTTCGCCTCCGGTCCCCGCCATCGCCCGGGACCCCCGGAAGCACTGACGGGTTGTTCTCAGAGGTTGTCGCTCCGACGGCTCTCTCTCGAAGGTCTCCTCGCGGCGGCCGCTCTCGAGCCGTGCGGGCGTTCCGAACTCCGATCCCCGACGGATCCCGGGGTCGGCACCCGAACACAGCGGACACGAAGTGACGAACGAATCGTTTCTCGGAGTTCTCGAGTTGATGGGCAACGGCCGCTCCGGCTTCATCCGGCGCCCGCAGGCCTCCTACACCCCCAGCTCCGACGACGTCTACGTCGGACAGCGGATCATCCAGAAGCACGGACTGCGGAGCGGGGACGAGATCGCCGGCGAGACCGGCGACCCGCCGGGCGCCGGCAAGAGCCCCCCTCTCAAGCGCGTGTTCACGGTGAACGGCGTCCCGGCGGAGGAGCTGGGTCAGCGACCGCAGTTCAACCGGCTCTCCGCGATCCACCCCAACGAACAGCTCACGCTCGAGTGCGGACTCGAGCGGCGCGGGCAGCCCGACTACACGAACCGGATCATCGACCTGTTCTGCCCGCTCGGGAAGGGGCAGCGCGCGATGATCGTCGCGCCCGCCAAGGCCGGGAAGACCTTCGTCCTGCAGGCGATCGCCCAGGGCATCGTCACGAACTACCCGGACTCTCTGGTGCTCATCCTCCTCGTCGACGAGCGTCCCGAGGAGGTCACGGAGATGGAGCAGCACGGCTACGGGGAGGTGATCGCCTCCAGCTTCGATTTCCCGGCCGAGCGCCACGTGCAGGTGGCGGAGATGACCCTGGAGCGCGCGCGGCGGCGCGTCGAGCTGGGGCAGGACGTCGTGATCATCCTGGACTCGATCACGCGACTCGCCCGCGCCTACAACGCGGTCGAGGAGGGAAGCGGCCGTACGCTGACCGGCGGGCTCGACGCCGGCGCGCTCGACAAGCCGAAGCGGTTCCTGGGCAGCGCACGCAAGGTCGACCCGAAGCAGGGGGGCGGGTCGCTGACGATCATCGCGACGGCTCTGGTCGACACGGGCTCCCGCATGGACCAGGTCATCTTCGAGGAATTCAAGGGCACCGGGAACAGCGAGCTGGTGCTCAGCCGGGAGCTGGCCGACCGGCGGATCTGGCCGGCGATCGACCTGCTCTCCAGCGCGACCCGGCGCGAGGAGCTGCTTCTCTCGGACACGGCCCTCACCGCCTCCCACGCGATGCGGCGGGAGCTGTCCGGGATGTCCGAGGTCGACGCGATCTCGGAAGTCCTCGGGATCATGAAGCGCACGGAGACCAACCAGGCGCTCCTCGACAGGATCACGGCACGCATCTAATCTAGCTTTGCGGACACACGACCGATCGATACGAGAGCCCGGGACTCCCCCTCCCGGGCTCTTGGCTTGGCGGGAGAGCGGGGACGAGGAATCCAGGGGATCGTGAGCGATAACGGAATTCCGACGCTGCCCTCGCGAATCGCCGGGCTCGAGCGGCTGGCGCACAACCTCTGGTGGAGCTGGCAGCCGGAGGCGCGCGAGCTGTTTCAGCACATCGGCCAGACCCTGTGGATCCGCTCTCGCAAGAACCCCGTCGAGCTGCTGCGGATCGTGGACCAGGAGCGACTCGACGCGCTCGCGGCAGATCCGCTGTTCTTGCGCGAGTACGATGGCCTGATGGCCGACTTCGAGGCCGTGACGGCGGCCCGCCGGACCTGGTTCGGCGAGGCCGAGATCGACCTCGGGAACGGCGTCGCCTACTTCTGCGCGGAGTTCGGCGTCCACACGTCGATCCCGATCTACTCCGGCGGGCTCGGGATCCTCGCAGGCGACCACTTCAAGGAGGGCAGCGACCTGGGCCTCCCGCTCACGGGCGTGGGGCTGCTCTACCAGAAGGGGTATTTCCGGCAGCGCATGGGTCCGCACGGGGAGCAGATCGCGATCGACGAGCCGTTCCAGCCGGAGTCGATGCCGCTCGAGCGGATCTGGGGCAACGGGGACGATGGCGTGCACGCGATCGTCCGACTGGGCGACCGCGACGTCCACCTCGGCGTCTGGCGCCTCCGTATCGGGCGAACCTCGATCTTCCTGCTCGACACGGACATCGAGCGGAACACCGACGAGGACCGACTCCTGTCGCACCAGCTCTACCGCGGAGACCTCGAACTGCGCCTGCGCCAGGAGATCGTGCTCGGGATCGGCGGCGTGCGCGTGCTCCGGACCCTCGGGCTGGCGCCCGACGTCTGGCACGCGAACGAGGGACATGCGGCGTTCATGCTCCTCGAGCGAACGAAGGAGCGGGTGGATGCCGGCGCTTCGCCCGAGGAGGCGATGCGCGCCGTCGCGGCGACGACCGTCTTCACCACGCACACGCCGGTTCCCGCGGGGCACGATGCCTTCCCGCGCGACATGATGGACCGCTACTTCGCCGGCTACATTCCGGCGCTCGGTCTCGAGCCCGAGGCGTTCTACGAGCTCGGGAGCCACCCCGACCGGGACGGGCGTTTCCACATGTCGGCGCTGGCGCTGCGACTCGCCGACCACCGAAACGGCGTCGCGCGGCTGCACGGGCAGGTGGCGCGACGGATGTGGCGGGGCCTCTGGATCCGCGAAGACGAGAGCGCGGCGGCCGCGAACGGCGGGACGGAGGCCGCGCCCGAGCCGGGCGAGCTCGCCGACGCGCCGCCGGAGACGAAGGTCCCGATCGGCCACATCACGAACGGCGTCCACGTGCCGAGCTGGGTCGCGCCCGCGTTCCGGGAGCTCTACGACCGGCACTTCGGCTCGGACTGGATCCGGAGCCAGGACGACCCGGATCTCTGGGAACGGGCCCTCGACCTGCCGGACGAGCTCGTCTGGCAGGCGCACCAGGAGTGCGTGGGCCGGCTGTTCAACGTGCTCCGGCAGCGCGCCCGGCGCCGCTGGCAGGAGGAGGGCTCCGCGGCCGATCACGTGGTCGCCTCCGGGACCCTGCTCGACCCGGAGGTCCTCACGATCGGCTTCGCCCGGCGCTTCGCCACCTACAAGCGCGCGACTCTGATCTTCCGCGACATCGACCGTCTCGAGCGAATTCTCACGAGCACCTGGCGCCCCGTGCAGCTCGTGTTCGCCGGGAAGGCGCACCCGGCGGACCAGCCGGGGCAGGAGCTGCTCGGCGACGTCTACCGGAAGGCGATGGACCGGCGGTTCGGGGGCCGGATCGCGTTCATCGAGGACTACGACATCAACGTCGCGCGGAACCTCTACTCCGGCGTCGACGTCTGGCTCAACAACCCGCGTCCCCCGATGGAAGCCTGTGGCACGAGCGGTCAGAAGGCGGCGCTGAACGGCGTTCCCCAGCTGTCGACGCTCGACGGGTGGTGGGCGGAAGGCTGGACCGGGCGCAACGGCTGGGCGATCAACGAGCGGGAGCCGATCGACCTCGCGGCCGAGCCGCACGCGCGGGACGAGGCGGACGCGCTCTCCCTGTACGACATCCTGGAGACCGAGATCGCGCCGCTCTACTACAAGCGCGATCCCGACGGCGTCCCGCGGGGGTGGATCCGGGTGATGAAGCACGCGATCCGGACCGGCGGAGCGAACTTCTCGGCCCGTCGCATGCTGAAGGAGTACGTGACGCGGTTCTACGAGCCCGCCGCGAAGGCCGGCCGCGAGACGAAGTCCGACGCGGCGGCGGTCGGCTGAGGAAGGCCGACGGGGCGCCTCACCAGAACCAGGACCGTCCGAGGTCGCCGGAGGCGATCTCGAAGCCGAGGCCGGCCTCCGGGGTCGCGCGCCGCTCCTCGTCGAGCTCGTCGCGCGGCCAGTGCACACCGGCGCGGACCTCCATGAAGAACCAGTCGCGCGCGACGTTCCGCCGGTAGCTCACGCGGAGCTTCGCGTCGCGGAACGGGACCTCCCGCGCGGTCTCGCCGAGCAGGGTCCCTTCCCACCGGAGCGCACCCGCCGATCCCAGATACTGATAGAGCTGGAGGCCCGTCTGCCAGCGGAGTCCCTCGGCGCGCTCCGACACCGTGCCCGTCCCCCGCAACCGGACCAGGAACCGGGACCCGAGAGTCCGGTCGAGGTCCAACCGGCTGGTCGTCCCGATCCCCTCCACGCTCTCCCAGAAGACGGTCTGTCGGAACCGGACGAGCGCGCCCCCGGAGAGTCGATGGTTGAGGCGGTAGTTCGCGCGGACGTACGGGTCCGGGGGCCAGCGGAGCCGGACCCCCGCGTCGAGCCCGATGCGACTCTTCTCCCCGCGGAGCGGAACGTACCCGAGACCGAGCAGCCAGGCGGTCTCGTCGTCGTTCGCGTCGTCCAGAACGGGAACGGGCTCCTCGAACGACTCGGCTTCGCCGCTCAGGACCTCGTCCAGGGACCCCCGTCCGAGGACGACGCTCGCCCGGTTCTCGAGATTCGGGAACGAGACCTTGGCCCGGAACCGGTAGTCGCCGTCCCAGCCCTCGCGGTCGTCCCACGAGGCGCCGGCGCCGACCCGGATGAAGGTCGCGTCGCGTTCGTCATCCACCCGCGCGTCGCCGAAGAAGCTGTCGAACCAGAGGGCGGACCCGCAGACGGTCCGATGTACCTTCGTGTGGATCCAGTCCAGCCACGCATCCTGCCGCACGGCGTCGGGTGCGCAGGGGTCCGCGAGGGTCGAGTCGGGGGACGCGGGCTCCTGGGCCGACAGGGTGGAGGCCCGGGAGGAGAGAGCGGCGACGCCGGCAGCGAGCAGGATCGCCGGACGGGCGCGTCGCGACCGGGTCACACCTCGCCGTCCCCGGTCGCGGCGAGCTCGTCCTCGATGCGGGCGCGCGTGCGGCGCGCGAAGCGAAGAACCCGCCAGGCCGTGGCCTCGAGCAGGCGGATCTCCCTGCCGTCCGGCTCCGCCCGCTTCACGAGCCGCCGGTAGCTCCGCATCTTCGATTCCTCGTCCCCCCCGCGGAGCATGCCGATCTCCCGCATCGCCAGCTCCCAGACCCGGAAGAAGGACTCCTCCTCGTCGGCCGTGGCGGGCGGAGCCGACTCCCGGGGCTTGCCGGAGAGGTCGCGATCCCGGAGCCCGCCGAGGTCCCGGGCCGCCTGCCGCAGCTCGTAGAAGACGAGCATCGCCGCGTGGCCCAGGTTCAGGGACGGGTGCGCCGGGTTCGTGGGGATGCAGACCGCCTCGTCGCAGAGGTCGAGGATCTCGTTGGGAATCCCCCGGTCCTCGCGGCCGAACACGACGGCGACGTCTCCGTACCGGGTCCGTTCGAGGATCGCCGGGGCGGCCCCGCGCGGTTCGGACCATTCCTGGCGCTTCGCGCGTCGCCGCGCCGTGGTGGCGACCACGCGGACGGCTCCCCGGATCGCGTCCTCGAACCGGTCGAACACTTCGGCTCCCGCGACGATCTCCGACGTGTCGTGCGCGATTCCCTCGATTCTCCACGGATCGAACTCGAGGGGGGCGACGAGTCGGAGCCGCGTGAGCTCCATGTTCTTCATCGCCCGGACGACGAGGGCGATGTTCACCAGGTCCTGCGTCTCGTACAGGACGACGACGATCCGGTCGAGCGCCCGGCGTCCGACGTCGTCCGGAGGGGGAGCCGGGAAGTCGCTCACGCCGGGTTTCGGCTCGTCAGGCATCGCCTCCGCGCCGGGCCTCGAACTCCGGCGACCCCTTGAACCCCTTCCCCTTCCGCGGCCGGAGGGCCGGATACCCCGTTTCTCCGCAGGAGGGACAGGTGAGCGTGTACGCACGAATCGGAGTCCCGCACACGGCGCAGGAGACCCCGTCCTCGTCCGGTTTCCACGAGAGGTCTCGGCCGCACGTCTGGCAGGTCTGGTCGTTCTCTCCGACGGTGACGCCGCACGCCGGACACTCGCTCGCCCTGGTCACGCCCCTGGCCTCCCGGGTTCGGGTGAGGATCCGCGTCGCGAAAGCTACCTGCGCCGGCCCGCGAACGGAAACCCTGCCGGAGAGCCGCGACCGGAGCGGCCGGTCCGCCGAAACTGGCGTTCGGAATCCTGCGCGGCTAGCGTTCGAAGCCCCCCGGAGACATCGGTGCGGGCACGAAGATGCCCGGAACCGAGGCGGTATCGGAGGAGGGGGATTGGACCAGCGTCGGATCGGTTCGCCCGGTGCAGGCCAGGGGGACACGGAAGCGCCCGCCGCGTCCGAGCGGCTCGGACCCCAGGTCTGGTTCGCGGGAACCGTGATGGCCGTTCTCGGCGTCGTCGCGGCGGTCCTGATGCTCCGCGACTTCAGCTCCGAGAGCTATCTCTACCTCGCCTTCTACACGATCCCCGCGAACACGGCGATCTCGGTGTTCCCCCACGAGCCGGCGCTCATCTGGTTCGGCAAGCACGGCTCGGTGCTCGCCGCGGCACTCGCGGCGAGCGCGGGCACGCTCGTCGCCGGCTGGCTGGACCACACGGTGTTCGTGCCCGTGATGAACCTGCAGGGGCTCTCCGGCTACAAGGACATCGGGTGGTACCGGAAGCTGGCCGGCTGGTTCTCGCGCCAGCCGTTCTGGACGCTCGTCCTGACCGGTTTCACGCCGATCCCGTTCTTTCCTTTCAAGTTCCTGGCGTTCTCGGTTCACTACCCGATGCGGCGCTACCTCGCGGCGCTTCTCGTGGGCCGATTCCCGCGCTACGTCGCGCTCGCCTGGCTCGGTCGGCTGATCGCGATCCCGGACTGGCTGCTGATCGGGTTCTTCCTGGCCATCTCGCTCGCCTACGCGTGGAAGGGGATCCCGCCGCTGGTCGGGAGGCTGCGTGCCAGGCGGGGGACGCGACCGGCGCCCGTGCCCGTCGTGCCCCCTCCCGGGCCTGGCGCGGAGCCGCGAGCCGGGCACGACGGCACCCGCCGCTCGGCATGATCCGACTCACCCCTCACGGGAGCAGGGCATGAACATCTCCGGCTCCATGGGCCTCCGGATGGCGGCCCGCGGAATCCGCAACCTGATGGACGGGAAGCCGCTCTCGATTTCGTTCGAGATCACGCACTCCTGTACGGCGAACTGCTGGCACTGCAACTGGGGCGGGCCGATCAAGGAGACCCGGCTCTCCGCGGACGAGTATGCCGCGATCTGCCGCGACCTGCGGCCGCTCGTGTCCCACGTGAGCGGCGGCGAGCCGCTGGCGCGCGGCGACGTCTACGAGATCGTCGAGAAGATGGCCGTGCCCGGGAAACTCCCGTGGATGATCGTGGTCACGAACGCGTCGAACCTCAACGTGGAGCGCTTCTTCCGGCTGAAGCGGGCCGGGATGCACCAGCTGTCCGTGTCGCTCGACTTTCCCGACGAGCGGCACGACGAGTTCCGGCGGATCCCGAACCTGTTCTCGCACATGAGCGAGGTGCTGCCCGACCTCGCGCGGCGGACCGACAGGGACGACATCCTTCTCAACGTCTGCATCACGAACTGGAACTACCGGGAGCTTCCGGCTCTCGTGCACCGGGCCAAGGAGTGGGGGCTGCCGATCAATTTCTCGGTGTACACGCACCTGAGGGTCCAGGACCGCTCGGGCCTCGTCGCCGGGACGGAGGACCACGCCGAACTGAAGGAGAAGATCGAGCAGGTCATCGACATGCGGAACCGGGGATATCCGATCTACACCTCGCCCCGCGTACTGTGGCGCTACTTCAAGTTCATGACGGAGGGCGGCATTCCCGGCTGCCAGGCCGGCCGGCGCTTCCTCGTGATCAACCCGGACGGGCGATTCACCCCGTGTGCCATGGTGATGGCGTACTTCCGGACGCAGGAGGAGATGGTCGAGCAGTTCTCGAGGCAGAACACCTGCGACGCCTGTTACATCAGCACCCGCGCCAACACGGAGAAGACGGCCCGCGAGTTCGTCGAGGACAACACGGCGATCCTTCGAAAGGCGCTCGCCCCGTGGAGATGGCGGCGGGAGCGGGAGGTGATCCCGAGCGTCGCGGAGGGCGGGGCGGCCGGGGCGCAGCCCGGGAACGAGGAGCCGGCGCGACGGGCCGGTTGAGCGTGTCTCGCCGGGGTGTCGCGCGAGGTGCCGGCGGCCCACGCGCGGGCTCGCCGAACCCCCCGGATCGGCCCGGGTATGTTGACATCCGCGGCCACGGGCGGGTAGAATTCCGGGCCTTCGGAGCCGGGCCCTGCGGTCCGGCTCTTCGCGCCTCGCGGGCGTAGCTCAGTTGGTAGAGCGCAACCTTGCCAAGGTTGAGGTCGCCGGTTCGAATCCGGTCGCCCGCTCTCGAGAGAGCGCCGCGGGTCGCGGCGGAACGGGGCGGTAGCTCAGCTGGCTAGAGCGCTGCGTTCACATCGCAGAAGTCGGGGGTTCGAGTCCCTCCCGCCCCATGGACGGACCCGGGCACCGCCCGGCGGATGAAGAAGGACGGGGACAGGTTTGCGGGCGTAGCTCAGTTGGTAGAGCGTCAGCTTCCCAAGCTGAAGGTCGCCGGTTCGAGACCGGTCGCCCGCTTCGAGGGGCCCGAGAGATCGGGCCCCTCGCGCATCCGGCTTCGTCCGGCGGCAGGACCTTCCGGACCGGGACTCAGTTGTCGGGCGCGCCGTCCGCGATCCAGGCGGGCAGCACGACCGTCCCGAGGTCCTGGCTCATCTCGTTCGAGAACCACCCGACCGGATTGTGGTCGGACAGGACCTGCGGGATCAGGATTCCCTGCGCGGGATCGCCCGGAACGATGAGGGGCCCGCTCGCGGTGCCGCCCGTCAAGATCGCCTCCCGGCTGTCGAGCCGTACTCCGCCCTCCGCGCGATCCGCGCCGTGGCACCCGGCGCAGAAATCGACGAAGAACGGAAGGACATCGTCCGCGAACGAAGCGGAGAACTGGACCGTGAATTCGACCCGGGTCTTGCCTCGTGCGCCGTTCGCATCGGTCGCGACCAGGACGACGCGGTACTCCCCGTCCGGAAGGTCGCTCACCCGGACGCTGTCCCCGGTCCCGAGAGACCGCGACACGGGGCCGTACAGCCGCCACGCGAGGCAGCTTCCGGGCAGGGCGCCCTCTTCCGGGTCCTCGGCCCTGCCGCTGAACAGGATGCGCTGGTCGTCGGGGTAGATGCCATCCTGGATCGGCGAGAGGATCGTGACGGTCGGTGCCACGTTGGGATCGGGCAGGTAGCTGACCCTCACGATGATGGCGTCGGAATCGCTGTCGCCCACCTCGTCGGACACCGTCAGCACGATCGCATGCCGTCCGAGCGGAAGCGTGACGACGGCCCTTCGCCCGGAGGCGATCGGCGTCCCGTCCTCCGTCCAGATGTAGCTCGCCACCGTCCCGTCCGGATCGCGACTTCCCGATCCGTCGAGAGGGACCGTCGCCCCGCCGCTGCCGTCCCGGTCGTAGAAG
>Ga0316577_10001361_pt1 | contig 11504 bp, 12 predicted proteins | sample S5NA_FD_203073 | JGI IMG/M metagenome (GOLD analysis project Ga0316577, IMG submission 203073) | Rhizosphere microbial communities from salt marsh grasses in Alabama, United States - S5-7_050615r2r1 | ecosystem: Host-associated > Plants > Roots > Rhizosphere | place: USA: Alabama | collected... | reverse complement strand
ATTCGGGGACAGATGATAATCTTGTTGAATTGGCCAAAAAAAATGCCTATGCCCTTTCAGCCGGACACAGTTTTATTCTCTTGATGAAAGATATGTTTCCCATCAATGTATTGAATGCCATAAAAAATGTTCCTGAAGTTTGCAGGATTTTTTGCGCCACGGCAAATCCCGTGGAAGTCCTGATCGCTGAAACAGAACAGGGGCGAGGAATTATCGGTGTGGTTGACGGTTTTAAATCAAAAGGTATTGAAACTGAGGCGGATGTCAAGGAACGAAAGGAATTTTTAAGGGCTATTGGTTATAAGCAGTAAAAGAAAGTGCCTAAAATGCCTAAAGTGAGCTAAAATGAGCTAAAATTTATCTGATTCTGTGCTAAATTAAATTATGAAGCCTTTGAAAAATATTCAATTTTGTTTAAGGCCAAGGAAGGTGAAAATTTTAACCACAGTAATACATTGGGTATTTCGAGGATTAAAATTTTAAACTGACGCAGGTATTGAGCAAAAGGGGGCATTTTTCAAAGGTTTCATCATATGTACATAAGTTTGGCGTCTAATCGGTCTTTCTTTAGTTGAATAAGCACATAGCCTCCCATGCACAACATTCCCGGGTTTATCACCTTTGTTTTGCCGATAAAATCTTCAATGTCGGCCTCATGGATATGACCGGTGAGACAGATATCAGGCTGGACACGCTGAATGAATTCCAGTACAGACTTGTTGCCGACGTTTTCCCCCGAAGGCAGTTCAGCTGTTTTTGAACCGAATGGCGGATCATGCGCCACCAATATCAGTTTTGGGAGGTGCTTTATTTGTTCATACCCCATCTCGAGCCATTTCCCCAGCATGGCATCCGGAACCTCGGAAGGGGTCCTGAAAGGCGTTGGTGTTGAATATCCTACCCCCATAATTCCGATATTTTCCGCCAATTGTTTGCCTTTCGCGTGAATATTCCATCCTTTTTCTTCCAGATAAGCCGTTATTTCAGCCCTATCCATATTTCCAATCTGTGCATAGATATTAGAATTGATGGCCGATACCGGCTTTAGGAGTTGACTTGCCCTGCGTATTCCACCTCTGTTGGTAATATCTCCGCTGATGATGATGCCGGCAGCATCGGTCAAATTGGGGATTTCATTAAGAAGAGAGATGTCTTCGTGGATATCACCAACGCCTATCCAGAATTTTTCATCTGCACTCATTATTGGATTCCTTATGATAACCTGTTAATAATGGAAGCCATATACCCAGCACCGAATCCGTTATCGATGTTTACAACGGCAACATTTGAGCTGCAGCTGTTCAACATGGCAAACAGTGCTGTTAAACCTCCAAAGCTGACGCCGTAGCCCACACTTGTGGGAACCGCAATAACCGGTCGGCTGACCATCCCCGCTACCACGCTGGGAAGCGCACCTTCCATTCCGGCAACGACCACAAGAACAGACGCCTCTTCGATCAGCTTTTTATGATCAAACAAGCGGTGAATACCGGCAACACCGACGTCAAAAACAGATTCCACCTTGTTACCCATAACTTGTGCCGTAAGAAAGGCTTCTTTAGCAATCGGTATGTCTGAAGTTCCTGCTGATATGACAATAATGGTCCCTTTTCCTTTTTGGGGGATGTCATGTTTTTTCCAGATAATCATCCTCGCATCTTCATGGTATTCGGCATCTGGGAAGCGTGAGATCACATGATCCGCATGATCCGCTTGAACACGTGTGACCAGAACGATATTTTCCTGGTCGATCATTTTCTCCATAATACCGACGATTTGATCGACAGTTTTTTCCTGTCCGAAGATGACTTCAGGAAAGCCCTTGCGAAGGGAGCGATGATGGTCTATATGTGCATAATCTAAATCCTCGAACGAAAGATGCTTTAATTTATGTGCAGCAGCTTCAACCGAGATAGTGCCTGTGGCCACATGGTCAAGGAGCTGTTTTAAAGATACCATATCCATGATATAATTACCTAAAAAGAGTTAAAGTTTAATGTTTTGCTCTATTGATAACCCAAACTTGCCAAAAGGGTCAACAAAATCTTAATTTGGAGAAAGATATGAAGATGGTTGTCATAATTCCTGCAAGGTACGATTCTTCCCGGTTTCCAGGGAAGCCGCTTGGACGTTTTAGAAATGGAAAACCCATGATTCAACAGGTGTATGAACGTGCGAGCCTTTCAAATATCGTAACAGATGTTGTTGTTGCAACAGACGACCAGAGAATTTTGGAAGTTGTAACCGATTTTGGGGGTAAGGCAGTCATGACCGGCAAAGAAAACCGTTCAGGAACAGATCGGGTAGCGGAAGCGGCAGAAAAGATCGGTCTTGATCCGGAGGATATTGTCATAAATATACAGGGTGATCAACCTAAAATTCATCCCCAGCACTTACATGATGTTGTCAGTCCGTTTAAAACCGGATCTGGTGATGAAATGAGTACGTTGGCCTTTAAAATTGTAAATAAAGCTGAAATTACCAATCCCAAAGATTGTAAGGTGACCTTTGATAATAAGGGATATGCGCTGTACTTTTCAAGATCCCCAATTCCCTGTGCCCGGGATGCCGGCACAATGTTTGACACTTACAAGCATCTGGGTATTTATGCATATACCAGACGCTTTTTGGAAACATTCAGAAATCTGCCCGAGGGTAAACTCGAAGCGATCGAGAAACTCGAGCAATTGCGGGCTATTGAATTCGGGTATAAAATAAAAGTAATCATTACAGAATATGATTCTCCGGAAGTCGATCATCCAGAAGACATAACCCGAATTGAAGGGCAGACTCAACAAAGTTAAGATGTTATGTTTTGTTTTTCTTGGGTGTTTCTTTTTTGCTGAATAAAAGACACTCGCGTTGGGAGTTGACGCGTACTTCTATGGATGGGAGTTGTTTTGATTTGAACCCAATGGCTTTACAGCCATTGGGAAAGTTTTTATCCCAGGTAATATAGTAATGTTTGCATTTGTGACAGTCTATCATTTTGTCATGTAATACCTGAATGTTCAGGTAATATTTAGGGTTGATTTGAGATGAAGTATACATTAATAACAATGAGGAATCAAACTAGGACGAATAATGGAGGAATTGAGTGGAAGATAGACGAAAATTTATTCGGTTTCCAATAAAGATTGGCGCTTTTTATGCAGAAGAGAATAAGGAGCATACGAGACAGCAGTGTTCCATCGTAAATATCAGCAGAGAAGGTCTGGGGGTTACAGTGTATTTAAAGGCTCAGCTTTCTTTAGGTTGTGTACTGAAGTTTATGGTGGATGTTCCTGGAAAGGAAAACTCAGTTTCTTTTACCGGGACACTGAGCTGGATTAAAGCGCTTAAAAAAGACCCGGATTATAATTACAAAGGTGGTATCAAGCTGATAACCATAGACCCTGAAGACAAGTGGACACTTCTTGATTACGCTTACGAGGCATGGAAAGAGAAGCAGGAGGCAAATGATATCAAAGAGGCGTCATCTAAATAGTGTAGTTTGTGTGCAAATTCTTTTTTCTTCTATCCGGTAGAACACGACGATCATCTTTGAAAGAAAGAGATACAATTACCCCTTCTCTAACACTTTTTCGCCGATCCTGTTTGTTTTTACGTCTCTCTTTTAAACTCGACTTTTTACCTTCTTTGTAAAAAGATTTTTTCTGAGACCTTTCATCTTTGGCAGGTCTTATTCTTCCAACGACGATATCCATAACCCATTCTCCTTTTTATCCAACCTCCTTTCTTGTTTATTCGGTAGATGTTGTAAAAATCTTTAGCGTTTATGGACAAATACACGCCGTTTTGTTAAAAATACCATCCATTAAACAATTTCCAAAGAAAAAAGTTCCGGATCACGTCATTATTTGGTTTTATCAGATTCCATTTCCAGGCAAACAACAATCGTAAAGGTCCCGGCATCGATTGTAAAAGGAATAGCGATTTTTGGACCTTTGGTCGTAGATTCAATCTTGTGGTTTTTTCCGGTAATCACTGTGGGAATAGCGCCATGGAACAGCCTCCCCATTTCTTCGAGTTCCTTTCTTGCCTGGCCGGATATCATATTGGTGATTTCGCCGACAGCGTCTGTAACTTCATCATTTAATTCCTTCATTTCTTCCCCGAACATATTTGAAACGACCTTTAATATACATAATTCATCAAAGGTAACTGAAACCGTCCCGTTTTTTTCACCTGTAAATCCGATAATACCTGAAACATCACCCTGGGCAACATTATCTTTTTTAAGGTAAGGTTTTCCCGCTTGGCATTTAACAAATGCCATTGTTTGAAGAACATTCAAGGTTGCATTGATAAAGGGGTTGATAAGTTTCACATCCATAGACCTTCCTCCTTTGGTTTAGGTTCTAATACTGTTTGTTCCAGGATTTTTAGTTCATTAACTGTAACCAGGTCAGCCACAACCTTTCCCTAAATATTTTTCGTTTCTTTCTCTTGAGTTGCATATGATTGCTTATGCTAAAATTGCGATTATAAGATACTGGCATGTTACAAGGCATTAAAATTGATTCTTTATTCCGAATTTTTTATGGAAAGGTCTTGCTCAATAATCGTATCTGATTTTGGTGTTTCATTTTTTGGGGGGGATGAAGCATCAGAAGCCGATTTTTTATTCACCTGATTTGACGGATTTAATTTCTCAGATTTTGACTGGCTTTGTTTCTTAGACGATGTTTGAACCTTTTTTAATTCGTTTAGCCTTTTTTCCACAGATTTTATTCTGTCTTCAAGACTGGATGTTAATTGGCGCAGCGCTAACTGATAGACTTTCTGTTGATCTTTTAAGGCGGCTAAATCAGCCTTGGAAGACTTAAGTGATGAGATATCTGACCGTATCGTTTGAAGCGTACTTTTTGAACTGTCCGTGGATTGAGAAAGAATTGCCAATTTCGCAGAAAATGTTTTGTCCATTGCATTTAAATCTGATGAAATTTTATCAAGATCTTTGACGATAGAAGCCATTTTATTTTCAATTTGTTGAATGGCACTTTCGGTGCTTTCATTATCTTTTTTTCTTGCAGATCTGATGTACCTTATGGCTGTATCCGCTTCTTTTGAACTTGCCTGTAAAGACGAGGTTGCCTTCTCAAGGGCCTCAATCTTCTTGTCCAGGGTCTCTTCAATCTTTGCTTCCTTAATGGAAAGAGAAGAAAATTTGGATTCAAGTTCTTTGGAAAGGGTTTGAACCCCCATGTTGCCCTCTGTATTTACATTTGAGAGATTCTTTTTTAAATCAAAATAACCTGCAAGAATAATAAGAACAACTAAACAGGGGATAATGATCGAGATACGGGTAATTCGCTTGTGCAGCTTTTCGATTTTCTGATCATCGTAATCTTCCTGAGCTTGGAATTCCGGAATTTCATCATCCATCGATATCTCAAATTTTTTAGATTCTTTTTCCGCCATTTCTAATTATTCCCATTCTATTGTGCTGGGAGGTTTTGAGCTAATATCGTAAACCACCCGATTAACCCCACTAACCTCATTTATGATACGGTTCGAAATTTTTCCAAGTAATTTGTGCGGAAGTCGTGCCCAGTCGGCAGTCATTGCATCTTTGCTTGTCACCGCCCGAATGGCAATGATATTTTCATATGTTCGCTTATCTCCCATAACGCCGACACTTTTTATAGGCAACAGAACGGCAAAAGACTGCCATAACTTTCTATAATAACCACTGTTTTTTATTTCATCAAGTAAAATGTCATCAACATTTCTTAATATCATAAGACGTTTGTTGTTTATTTCTCCGATGATCCTAATGGCAAGGCCAGGACCTGGAAAGGGTTGCCTCCATATCAGGTCTTCATCCAGGCTCAATGCTTTGCCCAAAAGACGAACTTCATCCTTAAACAGGTATTTCAAAGGTTCAACAAGCTTTAATTTCATGTTCTTGGGAAGTCCGCCCACATTATGATGGGATTTAATTACCGATGTTGGACCGCCAAAAGCCGATTGTGATTCAATAATATCCGGATACAATGTCCCCTGTGCTAGAAATTCCGCACCTTTTATCTTTCTGGCCTCGGCTTCAAAAACATCCATAAAAACTTTGCCGATAATTTTCCTCTTTTTTTCCGGATCGATAATTTTAGAAAGCGCTTTTAAAAATTGAGTTTTGGCATTTACAAACCGGATGTTAATTTTGAGGTGCTGCTTAAAAACTGTTTTGAGCTTTTTAGCCTCATCTTTTCTTAGAAGGCCGTTATCAACAAATATGCAGGTCAGATTTTTTCCCACAGCATGGTGGAGCAACAGGGCGGTGACCGATGAATCGACACCACCGCTTAAGCCGAGAATGACTTTTTTATCTCCTACGACATCTCTGATTTTAGAAACTGAATCCTTGGCAAAGGATTTCATGGTCCACGTCCGTTTACACCCGCATACATCAAAAAGAAAGTTGCGTAACATGGTTTTGCCTTTGGACGTATGAAGAACTTCAGGGTGGAACTGAAGGCCGTAAAGATATTTTTTAGCGTGAGCCGCGGCCGCAATCCTGGTGTTTTCAGTAGATGCTGTTATCTTAAATCCAGTTGGCAGTTTGGTGATAGAATCACCATGGCTCATCCATGTTTTTGTTTTTCCACCCACGTCTTTAAACAAACCAGACGCTTCTTTAATTTTAAGTTCTGCAAAACCATATTCCCGCTTTTTTGCTTTTTTAACGGTTCCCCCAAGCGCGTTAATCATAAATTGCATGCCGTAGCAAATTCCAAGCACAGGAATTTGAAGATTAAAGATTGCCTCATTACACTTGGGGCTATTTTTTTCATAAATACTTGATGGCCCTCCTGAAAGGATAATCCCTTTGGGGTTCAGGTGTTTAATATAATCAATATCGATATTCGGCGGATCGATCTGACAATATACATGAAATTCTCTGACCCGACGAGCAATGAGTTGGTTATATTGTGAACCAAAATCGATAATCAATATCATGGACTTTCCTTTTTTCAATATTTTCAGCAGGTTCGAACTTAAATTGTTTAATATTCTACATAAACAAGTTGCTCAAGCAAACAATTTGCAGAAACATGCTGAATATGTTAAATACGGCCCGAAATGTCAACTTTTATGTTCATAGATAGAGCTTGTAACCTATAAAATAAGCTATGGCTCGATTAATTGTCCAGATATATGAGGTTCAAACACCTTCTGAGGCCGAGAAGCTTATGGCCATCGGTGTAAATCATATCGGTAGTGTAATTGTTTCACAGGAAGCCTGGAAAGTTCCTTCCATTAGAGATACCGTAAACTTGGTTCAGGGAAAAGGTGACAAGTCCAGCTTGATACCACTGTTTGATGATCTTGATACCATATGTTTCATGCTCGATTACTACAAACCCGATATTGTCCACTTTTGTGAAGCGATAACTCTTGATGATGGTGCCGGCGCTACATGTAAAAAGCTAATAGTGTTGCAGAATAATATTAAAAAAAGATTTCCTGACATTAAAATTATGCGATCGATTCCAATTCCTCAACCCCAAGTGCCGAACCAAGGAAAAACCCTTGAACTGGCGCGCATGTTCGAGGAGGTCAGCGATTATTTTTTAACAGATACTCTGATTGTTAAATCATTCGGATCTACTTTTGATGTCCAGCCTGTCAAGGGTTTCGTGGGCATCACCGGTAAAACATGCAACTGGGACTCTGCGGCGCAACTGGTTAAGTCAAGCCAAATTCCTGTAATATTGGCAGGAGGCATCACTCCCGACAATGTTTTTGACGGTATTATGCAGGTTATGCCGGCAGGTGTCGACAGTTGCACCGGAACCAATGCATTGGACTCAAAAGGACGTTCAATACGGTTTAAAAAAGACCTCGAAAAGGTAAAACATATGGTCAATGAGGCCCGCAGGGCTGAACTATGCTTAAGTGAACTAATCCGTCACAGTGCATCAGCGGACAAGAGTTTGAAGTGAGCTAAAATATAGGATTGCATTTCCATTAACTTTAGGTATTTTAGATCACTTTAGGCATTTTAAATTTTAATCAATTTTCTAACGAAGAAATATTTCAGGAAATGTAATGCAAGGATCACAAAACAGATAATTTGCGGAGGATAAAAGTATTATGTATACCAGCAGCGATTTGAGAAAAGGCTTAAAAATAGAAATTGACGGAGATCCATATGTGGTGGTGCAGTATGATTTTTTAAAACCCGGAAAGGGCAAAGCCTATTACAAGTGCAAGCTCAAAAACCTTTTGACCGGGGCTCAATTTGATCGAACCTTTAGATCCAGCGATAAATTCGAAGAACCTCACCTGGAAGATCATGAAATGGAATATTTGTATTCGGACGGAGAAAAGTACTGCTTTATGAATACATCAACATATGACCAGATCTTTCTCACCCAAGATCAGGTCGGGGATGCCATCAATTTTTTGAAAGAAAATACTGTGTGTAATGTTCTTTTATTTAAAGGAAACCCCATTGAAATTTCGTTGCCTATTTTTGTGGACTTAAGGATTGACAAAGCAGATCCCTGGGCAAAGGGAGATACTGCATCGGGCAGCACAAAGCCGGTAACCCTTGAAACCGGTTATGAAATTCAGGTTCCGCCTTTTATTGATGAAGGGGAAATGGTTCGGATTGACACCAGAACAGGGGAGTATGTAGAGCGCGTAAAAACCTAAAACTGGAATTTGTCCTTCAATCAATAATAAGCCAGAGGCTTATAAATCATCAATCATCAATTCCAAAGGGTTGGCCCCATTTCTCAGAAAAAGCTATTTTTTCAGCGGGTTTTCTTTTTCTTTTCCGGGTGGATTCACCTTTGGAATATCCCACTGCCAATAATGCGGAGACTTTTATTTTCTTGGGTATGTTGAGGATTTCCTTGAGCTTATTTTCATCAAACCAGCCGATCCAGCAAGTTCCTATGCCGAGTTCCGTGGCTTTTAACACCATATGTTCCATGGCGATGCCAAGATCGATCTGGTAATATTCGATGCCGGTGACACGGGCGCCGACACGATTTGCAATAATATCCAACTGGGAGCATCCCACAATCACAAGCGGCGCCTGTTCAAGCCATTTGTTAGGAATAACGGGCCGCATGGCTTCGTGACATATTTTTCGAATGATTTCCCGTTGGGTTACGAAGATGAAACGCCAGGTCTGGCTATTGCAGGCAGATGGAGAAAGACGTGCGGCTTCGATAATAGAGGTGATGTCTTTTTCGTCTACGGGTCTTGAATCAAATGATCTTACGGACCTCCGGGTATTGAGTATCTGATCAAGGTTCATGTTTGTTGTTTAATGCTGTATTTGTTTATCCTGTTTCCATCCATTTCTTCCACGGTAACAACATATTTCCCAATGGTGATTTTTTCTTTTTCAGCGGGAATTCTTCCAATGGTATTTAGAACATATCCGGAAAACGTGTCATAATCTTTTGAATCCGGAATATTCATCCCTACGATTTCATTGACTTCGTCGGTATCGGACTTTCCAAGAACGATCCATTCCTTATTGTCTTTGTGTTTTACGATATGGGGTTCTTCTTTATCGGTTTCATCCCTGATTTCTCCAACGATTTCTTCGAGAGCATCCTCTAGAGTGATGAGTCCGGATACTCCGCCATGTTCATCCACGACGATGGCCATATGATGTTTTCTTTTCTTGAATTGATGAAGCAACTTGTCGAGCTTTTTGTGTTCCGGGACAAAATAGGGGGGCGTCATAATCCTGCGGACATCCATCTTTTCACTGGATGTGATTTCATGCAAAAAAAGATCTTTTATGTTAACAATACCGATAACATGGTCGATATCGTCTTCGATCACCGGAATCCTCGTAAAACCCGACGCGACAATGGCTTCCAGGTTCAACTCTTCGTCTGCCTCGATGACGAACATGTCCGCTCTAGGGGTCATTATTTCCGAAGTACTGGTATCATCAAACTCAAAAATATTATGTATCAGCTCCTTTTCTTCCTCTTTAATTTCGCCTTCTTCTTCGACTACCTCAAGAAAGGTCATCAATTCCTCTGCGGTTACGGAGGGTGTTTTTTTGATCTTGCCGGTTATTTTAGGAATAAAATTCAGCAACAGAAGAAGCGGATAAAACACCATGGACAACCAGTATATCGGATATATGGTGGCTCTTGCGATCATGATATTATTTCGCGTGGCCACGGATTTTGGCAATACTTCACCAAAAACCAGAATCAGAAAGGTCATGACACCCGTGGCCAAACCCACCGCATAATTTGGAAAAAATTGAATGGTGATGGACGTAGCCAGGGCCGCAGCACCGACATTGACGATATTGTTTCCGATGAGAACAGTAGAAAGGAGCCTGTGAGGATTGTCCTTCATCTGCTTGATAAGTATATAGGTCTTCTCCTTTTTTTTGGCCAGATGCCGTGCTTTTGTTTTGCTAATGGAGAAAAGGGCGGTTTCCGCAGAGGAGAAAAAACCGGACAGAAACAGCAACAAAATCAATACAATAATTTGGTGTACCATGATGTCTATGGTTTTAATAATAGCGTGACGAACAAAAAATTTGACGTTTAAAAAAGAGCAAATTCTTCAATTTTCTGATACATGTAAGGTTAATTTATTTCTCTTGCAAAGAGAAATTTGTCATGCAATATGACATTATATCTTATTTGTCGATCGGTTTAAACCACTATGTTTGGTAGTGACAGCTAAAAATGATTCTAAAGGCTCTTAAGCACCTTTCTCTATTGATCCTTGTTGGATTCTCTTTTCGAAAAATAAGCTGCCTTATTTATGATGATTATGTATTTCTATAATATAGTCAGAATTTCGCTTTTTCAAGTCAATAAACATAGATAAGTGTAATTTGTCGAGTTAATGCAGCAAAAAAATGATATAAAAGAATATATTCAATCCCTGCTTTCGTCCAAACGCATGGGAAACCAGGTGGTTTACCATACCGTATTACCGGATCACCCTGCCCAGGTGTCAAAACCCGGTAAACCATGGCCCCAAACAATAGATCGGTTGATTCAATCCGCGGGCATACGAGATCTTTACCGGCATCAGGCGGATGCCGTCGATTTCATCCGGACCGGTCGTCATCTGGTGGTTGCGACCCCAACTGCCAGCGGCAAAACGCTGATTTACAATCTCCCTGTAGTGGAAAATATATTAAAAAACCCGGATTCCAAAGCGCTATATATTTTTCCCTTAAAGGCCCTTGCCCAGGATCAGCTTCGAACATTTAAAGCCCTGATGGAACCCAATAAGGACGTAAAACCTAAAATTGCCATTTATGACGGTGACACCTCTGCTTGGTATCGAAAAAAGATAAGGGAAGCCCCGCCCAATATACTTTTGACCAATCCTGAAATAATTCACCTTTCAATGTTGCCGCATCATCAAAAATGGGCTGATTTTTTTTGCAATCTGGACATGGTGGTAGTGGATGAGGTGCATACCTATCGGGGCATCATGGGATCGCACATGGCCCAGGTTTTCAGAAGGCTTCAAAGAATATGTTCATTTTA
>Ga0316577_10001360_pt1 | contig 11505 bp, 14 predicted proteins | sample S5NA_FD_203073 | JGI IMG/M metagenome (GOLD analysis project Ga0316577, IMG submission 203073) | Rhizosphere microbial communities from salt marsh grasses in Alabama, United States - S5-7_050615r2r1 | ecosystem: Host-associated > Plants > Roots > Rhizosphere | place: USA: Alabama | collected... | reverse complement strand
TTTGATTTTCGGTGCAACACCGGCTATTAAAAACATTTGGACCTCTTATCATTAAAAACCCCGAAATAGAGAAACAGGCCTTGATTATCTATAGAGGGGATTTACTTCTTCTTTTGGAACTTCAAAGTAGAAAATATGAAGTTGAAAATAGTATACCACACTCACAAGGTGATGCATATAGTATATGCTATGAATTATATCAACCGTACGAAAGAGGGGGTATGACCATGTGGGGAAAGGGAGAAAATAGTCTCTGCCGGCATTTTGATAAAGTTACAGCGAAATCGCGTTTAATTTCACTGCCAAAGGGTTTTGGCGTAAAAGGTTAAGACCTCTTATCCGGCAGAGACTGAACACCACCAGACGGGTGGTGAGGAATGTGAGGTGAAACTACCTGTACAGCATCTCTTTTGATAGTGGCAAGTCAGATTTTATCCTTGCCAAAGACTGGATATACTTCCAGACAAAAGGCACGCCATTTGCAATCCACCTGATCACAATCTATCATTCCCATCTGAAAACAGTCTGTATTACCTTCGGCTCGCTGAATGCTTCTAATCAGAGTAACGATATCGAGAAAGCTCTTCTTTTCAGAACGGTTTTCGATATGATTGGACGCAGCCATGCTATAGCTTTTCAATTCCTTTTGAATGCTAGCTACCACTCAGTTAAATGGTACCTATCACTCAGTATACTTCTATTGTTTTTTCTCAACATGAATCATGTTGATTCTGTGTCTTTCAATTTCTCTGTGCAGCGAAAAATCATTGATTTTTCAAAAAGAGCCCATTGAAAGCCTCAGAGGAACGTTGTAGCTATACTCCTCGCTATAATCTATACTGCTTCCATCATTAAGCTTTTCAGAAGTCAATTCCATATCCTGTACGGCTTGGAGTAACTTGCACTCTTTGACACACTTCTCCTTCGGCAGATTTATTTTGGAGCAATTTTTACATGGAGAAGAGATCATGTTTCCTCCTTTTATCAAATGTTATTCAAATAACATCAAAGGCAATTTTCGAGCTATTATTAACAGGTTGCAATCTCTCTTGTCCATAGAGTGGAAGGTTTATTTTTATGGGGGAAATCCCTATGAGTCGGGAAGATATCCCGAATATTACAGGAAAAAATTGAAAGGTTTAGTCTTTCCAGAGATCCACGTCGATCAGGCCAAGTTTTGCCGCATATCGAATTAATTCGATGGTGCTGTGAAGACCGAGTTTGTTCATGATATTGGCGCGATGGTTCTCAACAGTCTTGGGGCTTATGAAAAGCTTTTCAGCAACTGCTTTACTTTGAAGTCCTTCTGCCAGAAGGCGCATAACCTCTTGCTCTCGAGGTGTCAAAGTGGCGTAATCGGTATCCGTAATCTTTGCCGCTTTTAAGGGAGATTTCATGAGGTTTTCAACAACAGCGTGAGAAACAGAACTGTCCAGATAATAATCTCCCTTTGCAACAGATATGAGCCCCTGAAGGAGCCTCTCAGAGGCGGATTCCTTGACCACATATCCTGTTGCTCCGGCTTGAAATGCCTCTGCAATATAATCAATCTTTGAATGCATGCTGACAATCAGGATTTTTGTTTCCGACAGAAGTTGCCGTAAATCACGGGTGAGTTGGATGCCACTTTGATCCGGCAGGGATATATCGATAACCAACAAATCCGGCTTAAGCTTTTTGGCTATCCCTAATCCTTCATGACCGCTTCCTGCCTCGCCGACAACCTTGAACCGATCATCTCGGCTAATAATGGTTTTGAGTCCTTCCCTAAAAAGCGGGTGGTCATCAATAATAATGACACTTTTTTGTTCAGCCACGTTTTTTCTCCTTATAGGGAACTTCAATAAAGACTTTTGTGCCCTCTTTCGGGCGTGAATAAATCTCCATTTTTCCGTTGAGAAGACTAACCCTTTCCTCCATACTTCGCAGCCCCATCCGTTTCTCTTTCGAAGCAGCGGTTAACCGTTCCTTTACATTAAATCCTTTACCATCATCCTCTATTCGAAGGATGATGTTGGGAAAAGATGCGACCAGCTTAATGGTGGCTTTTGTTGCTTCAGCATGCTTTATAATGTTCCAGAGTCCTTCCTGAATCAAACGGTATAAATTGATTTCGGTGTTCGGAGGGATTTTTAAATCGTCCAGTCCCGCAGCAAAAAAGTCGACGTCTATTTCATTTTTCTCAGAAAACTCTTCGCAATATTGATATATGGTGTGGGCAAGCCCGAGCTGATATAGTCCCGGCGGGTGTAAATCATACGCCATATCCCTGACCGACGATATGGATCGTTTAAGAATTCTTGACAGTTCCGAAGTCTTTTGTCTGATTTCATCCGGTATCAATGGATGGTTATCAAAAAGGGTTTCCCAGCTGATTTTTAACAAGGATAGCTCTTGAGCCACATTATCGTGCAAATCCCGGGCAATCCGCTGACGCTCTGATTCCCTGGTTTTTATAAGTTGTTGGGAAAGGCTGTGGACATGTTCTTCAGCCAGTTTTCGATCCGTGATGTCGCGAGCAAAAACAGCGACACGATTTACTTTTCCCCCGGGAGTAGAAACCGGATAAATTATGGTATCGTGCCAAATGCCACTCCGCTCATCAACAATTCGTACGGGTTGGCCTGTCTTAAAAACCTTATTTACATTTACCATTCTAAGACCGGCGACTTCGTGAGAAAACAAATACCAAATACACAATCCCAGCATTTCATCCGGAGTTTTTTGAAATTTCTGAGCATAAGTATCATTAATATCGAGAATGATTCCCTGATGATCAAGCAGCACAACCGCATCGGTGGTTGCGTTCAAAAGGGCTCTCGCCATCTCTTCACTTTTGCGAAGTTTCTCCTGGGCCTGTTTGTTATCGGTGATATCAAAAAAAACACCGCTGACATATTCAATCTTTCTATTATTATTACAAATGATCTGCCCTCTTTCTTGTATCCAATGAATGCTCCCTTGTTTTGATTCGATCCTGTATTCTCTGACGTATGATTTGTCGGTTTTAAGGGCCGTGATGAAAATCTCTCTGGCAGGTTCGAGATCTTCATGGATGACAACATCCTTCCACTTTAATTCTTTGGAATTGAATTTGTCAGCATTGTAACCGGTTATCTTTTCTATTTTAGAATCAAAGAATTCAACAGACCAGTCTGGATAGCCTTTATACACAACGCTGGGAAGGTTGTTTACGAGCACCCGGTATTTCTCTTCACTTTGTTGAAATGCCTCTTCAGCCGCCATCCGATTTAGCTTTTCTTTTTCCAAAGCTTTGATCTTTTGCTCCAGCTCCATATAAGTCGGCTTTCGGGCCATAAATAAACCTCCAGTTGACACTTTACCCTGCTTTTACCATAATTATATGTTCAAGTTCAAATGGTGTTGTTAATTAATTCAAAATTTATATCTTTGCAAAAAAAAAGGGTGTTGATTGCAACACCCATTAAAAATTAAACGCTATTTACTAAAATTAGTTGTTATTCCTCTACGACTTCCCAGTTGGCAGCAAAAGTATTGTCATGGAGCGTGTATGAATACCCTAACATTTTTCCGAGACCCGGCAACACCCCTTTCTCTACACGCCAATAAGCCAGATAAATGGCCGGTAGCAGACTGGGGAATTCGCTTCTAGGATCGCCCTCCACATTTTGCCAGATTTCTCTTTTTTCCATTACTCTCCATAGCGTTCCATATTTTTTGCTCCGAACGATTTGTCCGACACCGGGCAGTTTTTTCTGTTTGAAAACTTCATTATAAGCATGTTGCATAAATCTCTTCCTTCCACAAAACAATCCCTTAATTTAGGAAGTCTCATATTTGAAAGACAGGGTAACTCTTGCTCGATAGGTTGCTAACTTTCCGTCTTTGATGGTCATATCAAGTTTTGTCACTTCTGCCACTCTCAAATCTCTTAAGGTTTTGCCTGCGGTCGCTACTGCGTTGGCCGCAGCTTTTTCCCACGAAACATCACTCGTGCCAACCAGTTCAATGACCTTGTAAACACTTTCACTCATATAATCCTCCTTCCGTTGAATATTACCCGTTTTCATCATGACCTGGCAAGACTAATCTGCGGGCAGAATACGGGGTTGAAAACAGAAAAAACGAAAAGAATGGTTCCCCATTATTGAGGAACCATTCCATGTGCATGGGTAAGAAATGTAGCCTCCCACCCTTTTATCCCAAATATAAATCTTGACATTAAAACATTATCAATTTCAATAAAATAATGTCCATAAGACAAAGGGTTCATTTTAATAGGGGAAAACCCCGACCAATGGGGATTTCCCCCAAGAAATAAAACGTATGGCAAATATTTTAACCCTTTATTTTAAATAGCTTAATTATTGACAATCTATGTTTTTAAGATACAAAATAAACAAACGTGAAGAAGCACCCTATAAAATGAGGTGAATGATGGATGATAACAAAAAAAACCGAATCGGACCTGAGACTTTTTTTTCGGACTGGATGAAAATATCCATGAAATTTTGGGAATCCACGGCCTCGATGTGGTCCGGTTTCAATACGACCGGCGAAAGCAAGCCGGACTCAGCACAAGATGAAAAAACAAGTCGTATACAAAGATCATGGGAAAGCACCCAAAAAACATTGAAGGCATGGTCACAAGTTGTCAGTGAGCCGGAAACCATTGAAGCTCTATTTGAAGGGGCAGGCATATTTCCCGATTTTTTTTTGAAAATCGTGCAAACCGGTTTGAATCGTTTTGTTCATCTCCAACAGCAATGGCTCCAAAGGGCAGGAAAAGTCCAGGAATCGACAAAGTCTTATACGTTTGAAAACATCGACGAAGACACGATTAAAGTGTGGACAAAACTTTATGAAACAGAATTGAGAAAAATATTCAATATACCACAATTGGGATTAACGCGATTTTATCAGGAGAAAATGATCCGGTCAGTGGATAAATTCAACTTATTTCAATCAAGTTTGACTGAATTTTTGCGCATGTTATCTTTACCTATGGAAAAATCTCTCCAGATCTTGCAGGAAAAACTAACGGAAATGGCGGATAAGGGTAATCTTCCAGAAGATTCAAAATCCTATTACCAAATGTGGATTAAAATTCTGGAAGGGCATTACATGACGCTGTTTCAATCTTCTGAATACACAAAAACCCTGAACAAAACCCTTCATTCTATGTCGGAATTTTCCGAAGCGAAAAAAGAACTGCTGCAGGACACACTATTGTATATGCTCCCTGTTCCGACACAAAAGGAAATGGATGAATTGTACAAGGAGATTTACCTTTTAAAAAAGCGGATAAAAGAACTCGAAAAACGTTAACCCATTTCCCAAATCGAATTGGAGATAATTTCATGGCCCAACCCAAAATATCAGTGGATCTCATTTTATCCAAACTGGCCGAGGAGGCGGAGAAGGCTGGTGAAAGCGCTCAAAAAGCGTCGGATGTGTTGCTGGAACCCCTTGAAACCGACATCGCTGTCACTCCTTACGATGTTGTTTATGAGGAAGATCGGGTAAAATTGAAACATTACAAGCCGACTGTTGATGTTCAACTCAAAAGGCCCCTTTTGGTTGTCTACGCGTTGATCAATCGGGAAACCATGCTGGATCTTCAGCCTGGAAGAAGCGTCGTGCAAAATTTTTTACAAGATGGAATTGACGTTTATATGATCGATTGGGGCTATCCGGCTCGCAAAGACAAGTATCTCACCATCGATGATCATGTGAACGGATATATGGATAATATCGTTAATTTTATTCTCGACAAGCACAATCTGGACAAAATCCATTTGATGGGCATTTGCATGGGGGGTACGTTTTGCGTTATCTACTCAGCTCTTCATCCTGAAAAGATTAAAACTCTGGTGACCACGGTAACACCCACCAATTTCGATACCGATCAGGGATTACTACATATTTGGATGAGGGATATGGACACGGATCATATTGTGGATACTTACGGTAATATTCCTGGAGATATCATGAACTTGGGTTTTTTATTACTTAACCCGGCCCGATTGATGATCGACAAATATGTGGGGTTTATAGAAAATATGGCAAACAAAAAATTCGTAGAAAATTTTGTTCGGATGGAAAAATGGATTTTTGACAGTCCGGATGTGCCTGGCGAGACGTTTCGACAGTTTATTCGAGATTGTTACCAGAAAAATCTGCTGATCCAAAGCAAAATGGAAGTGGGCGGAAAACGTGTAGATCTAAAAAAAATTACCATGCCCCTCTTGAATTATTACGGAAAATATGACCATCTTGTCCCTCCTGAAGCTTGTGAACTGCTGACAAGTAGAGTCGGCAGCAAGGATGTTGAAGACATCTGTTTGGATACGGGGCATATCGGAATTTATGTAAGTTCAAAATGTCAAAGGGAATTTGCACCCAGAATTGCTCGCTGGCTTAAAGAAAGAGATGAAGACAAAAAAAAGCATAAAACTAAAAAAACAACCCGGAAAAAAAGAGCGCCAAAAAAGACTCCAAAAAAGGCAACATCATCATTGAAACGCAAAAAGGATACATAAAATAAATGATATTAAAATTGTCGACCGAAAAAGGGAACTTTTCGGTCAAGTACATGTTAGGAGATAATCGATGACCATAAAACATGATTATTTTAAAACCTTTTGCAAAATCAGCAAAGCATTTGGGACAACGCTTAGTAAAGAGAAGCTGTTGGACTTGATCGTCCATAGTGCCATCGACACCATGGATGCAAAAGCGGCATGTCTTTTTCTGGCTGATAAGGAAACGGATGTCTTTATTCCAATGGCTCAGAAAGGATTGTCCGAAAACTATTTGCATGCAAGCCCCATGCGAGCCAAAAAAATCGTAGACGACATTTTAGAAGGTGGGTATCTTTCGTTTTATGATGCAACCACAGATCCCCGTCTGGAAAATCTTGAAGCAAAAAAAGCCGAAGGCATAGCCTCCATTCTTACTGTTCCAATTATTGTCAAAGAACAAGCCATCGGTGTTCTGTCCCTTTATACCGCTGAGCATAGAGATTTTTCAAAAGATGAAATCGATTTTTTATCTGCATTGGCCGACCAGGGAGGTATCGCCATCGGACGGGCCCGCTTGTTTGAACGGATGAGTATGAACTCGATACTGTTTCTCGATCTGGCCTCCAGTATCAATTCAACTCTGGATATAAATCAGGTGTTGCATATTTTGACTGCTGAAACTTGTGAAGCACTAGGAATGAAAGGCGTGTTGATACGTCTTTTAAACCATAAAACAGGTGGTCTTGACCTTGTGGCAAGCTATGGCCTGAGCGAAGAATTTCAAAATAAAGGCCCTGTATCCATCGAAAAAAGCATCGCACAGGCACTAAAAGGCGAAACCGTCATTATCGAAGATGTTTCCACAGACAAACGATTGCAGTACAAAAAGGAGATCGTCAAAGAAGGCGTTGTTTCAATGCTCTGTGTTCCCATCAAGGCCAAGGAAGAGGTTATTGGTGTGATGAGCCTTTTCAACAGTACGGCCCGGAAGTATCCTGAAGATGTCATTATTCTGGTGAATGCTCTGGCCCACACCGGCGGACTGGCCATTCAGAATGCTTCTATGTATCTCAGCCTTCAAGAAGACAAAAAATCCCTGGAAGAGGATATGTGGAGTCACAGATCCTGGTTCTAAATTCTTCGTACTCTTATGATCAAAAGAAACAACTGTTTTTTTTCTATGAATCAGGCATATCCGTCTTAAAATTTAAAGAGGAAAGGAATGAATAATGATTGGAAAAACCATCAAAGACCTTAAAATTGGCGATACAGCCGAGCTCAGCAAAACGGTTTCAGAATCGGATATTTACCAGTTTGCCGGCATTACCGGCGATTTCAATCCGGCTCACATGAACGAAGAATATGCGAAAAAGACTTTTTTCAAGACCCGTATTGCCCATGGAATCCTGTCGGCAGGGTTTATTTCCGCTGTAATCGGAACCAAACTTCCAGGCACAGGCAGCATTTATATCCAACAAACGTTGAATTTTTTAGCACCTGTAAGAATCGGTGATACCATTACCGCCCGTGTGGAAGTGATAGAAATCATGGATGGGAAAAACCGGGTTCGGTTAAAGACTATCTGTGAGAATCAGGGGGGCAAGCAGGTTTTAGATGGTGAAGCGGTGGTGAGTCCGCCCAAAGCAGCAAAAAAATAAAACTTATCGATTATTTTCCTTCTTAAAAAGGCTGCCGAAGGTCTCCATGGTTTTTTGAAACTGATTGCTCTGTTTTTCGATTAAATCATGAAATCCTTGAACCAGTTCTTCCTGGGTTTCTGTCTTTTTTTCTTCCAACAGCAGTTTCAAGTGGTTTATGGTTTCTTCCTGGGCGGCTGCTTTTTCTTTAAGTTTCTCGTATTTTTTGATCAGCGTTAAATGCTCGTCTTTTGATACCATGCCCATTAGATTCAGATAATCTTTGAAGGAACTCAGGAAATTTTCCGATGCTTTTTCCCAGATATCCATGTCGGCAGGGGTATCTTTTTCCATATGTTCCAACCCGTAGAATTTTTTAAACATCTCTGTAAGATCATCGAACCCCTTAAATCCCTGTTGCATCCATTTTGACAGGTCTTCCATCCGTTTTTGCTCTTTTGCGGCATTGATCAAAACGTTGCCCCAGAACTCAAGGAAATGTTTGTCCACAGCATTTATCTCCAAAAAATGGCATTAATATACAATAACCTATTACCTAAACAGAGCGTTTCAAATTTTAAAAATAATAGATATTTTATCCCCTTTTAAAAATTGGAACGCTCTGTTTAGGTATTACTTAAGTTATGCAGTTGATCGGCTTAAATCTGCATCCAAATCCAATTGGTACCGAACAGGTCCCCGGTAGTTTTTGTCACCGAAACGGGTGTGAAGCGCACAAGCTGAATTTGGATGGGACCAGGACGTGGCAATGGCCACATGACCTTTTGGAAAAGCGGTCACTTCTGCGTCGATATAGTCTATGGGGGCAAGGGCTGTTTCCTTTTCCACCAGGTCGTCACTCTCTCCGTAACAGATCAGCCACGGAATTTTCTTTTGTTTGAGTCGTTTAAGATTCAGTTTTCTTCCGAAAAGTTTGACTGGCAGTGTGCCATCTTCGGTAATCGGAATATTATATGAATCGAAGCTCATCTGAGTAATTGCCAAAGGGAGATCGTTCCGTTCATTGTTAAGCCAGTAATTGATGGCAGCTGCGGTCTTGCTGATTTTAACATGATCACCGTCCTGACGGCCGAACATCATTAAATCTCTATAAAATGCGGCAATTGGAGATTCATCTTCGATGCTTTTGAGTTTATAGACCCAGCCCATGAGTTTTCCGTCCGCCACTTGGTTACCATTAGGTAAAGTTTTGGTTCCATAAAGCAGATCATTGAAACGCTGGGGCAGATTTTTCAAAAAATCAGCAAGCCCTTTGCTTCGGGTGCCATCCATGGGCGATACACAGGTGATGAGCGCATCCACCAGGCCGTCCAGTTCGCCGGAAAGGAGATTACACACTGCCGAAAAACCACCCTGGCAGTAGCCGTTCAATGTCACCGGTTTCCCATGTCTTTCCTTAACCCTTTCACAGAACAGTCGTGTGTCCAAAGTATCGTCTTCACCGGTCATAACCTGGACTGCTTCATTGGTGCTAATATCTTTGAAAATTCGAATATAGGTAGGGATTCCCTGGTTGGCGAAACAATGAGCATAACTCCGATTTTCATTTGGCAAAAAGGCAAGAATATTGGCTCCCAGAACATAAGGGGGAAGAATGATAACCGGCTTGCCTGTGTTATTGACTTTGACCTCTTTGTCCGTGGGAAGAATCTGATACAGGATAAACCGGTCTGTTTCGGTAATCTTTTTGCTGCCTTTCCTCTCAAAATGGAATCCGAACTCAGGTTCAATGTCCTGGATGGCCTTCGGATATTGGTTGGCCATAACATCCATCATGTTTGATTGCCGGGTTAAAAAACCTTCGATATCCTCACCTTCCGAACAAAGAAGGGTGTTAAACACAGCTGCAATGGCGTTTTCCATCTCCATTTTCCCCGAATGGCTAATTGCCTTCATGCTGCTATTGACACCTCTGCCGATCAAATCAAGATTAAAAGCCAGCAATTTCATGTAGGACTGAACACTCTCTAAAGGTGAAGTGCTCCAAAGTTTTTGCTTTTCCACTTGATTGAAATAGCTTGTGGCGATGAGATATGGAATCATAAAATCATTTGAATATTTTGAAAAAGCTTTCAGATAATTTTGTGAGGCATTGACAAGATGAGAAAATACAGAAACATTTTTCTCAAGTATGTCATGAAACATGTCATGAAACGCTGGATCCTTGGAACTGCTGTTGAACGGAATCATTTTAACTTCGTGCTCCCTATGGTTGGTGAAGTTGCGTGGCTCACGGCTTAGATATGATTCTATCTAAAACTGTAAGCCACGTCTATGTTTTATTTGTTAGAACCTGAAAATAACTTTTCAACATTTTTATAATTTTGATCCGCTGCCTTTTTAAAATCGTCACAAGTTCTTTTATAAAGCTGCATCCATTCATTCACGGCCTTTTTGCCTTCTTCAGGCAGCCACGTGGCTTGCGCTAGAAAAGAATTGGTCATTTTCTCATTCTGGTTCCGTAACATGTCCATTGCGTTGTAGCCCTGATCAAATGCATTTTTGTTGAGTTGAACCATCTGTTTTATCGTATTAAATTGTTCCATTTGCTTATTTCCTTTCCTTATTTTTTATCTTTTTTCTCTTTGTCGAATGTAATGAAAAAATCTTCGACTCGTTTAAAGTTTTCATCCACACCCTTTTTAAAGTCCTCACGTCCTTTTTTAAAAGCTTCGACCCAGCCACTGATGGCATTTCTTCCTTCTGCGGGCATCCATGTGGCCTGATCCAGGAGAGCGGTCGCCATTCTCTCGGTCTGCTCCTGAACCAAAACCATGGCATTGTAAGTGTTATCAAACATTGTTTTTTGAAAATCGATCATTTGCTTTGCAATTTTTGCCTGATCCATGTTACTAATCCTCCCTGTTAAAGTTATTTGTGCGAAACGAATTTTTCTATCTTTACTCGAATTATAATCTTAAAAATACAATTGTCAAGACTTTTTTGTGCAACGCAACATTTTTTATTTTTATTTTCTTCGATCTCGAAATATGCTATAAATAAATTAATATTAATTATTTAAACATATTATATTAATAATTTGACTCAGTGTAATATATAAAGAATGTTTAATATGTTGCGTTACAATATTTATGAAACGTTATTTTTAGATTAGATTTTGTTTAGGAGAGATGTATGCCGGATACAGTCAAACTAAAAAAATATGCCAACAGGCGGCTTTATAACATGGAAAAAAGCGAATATGTAACGCTCAACCAGGTGGCGGATCTCATCAGGCAGGGTCGCCAGGTGGAAATCGTTGACGCAAAAACCAAAGAAGACGTTACCGCCTTTATTCTCACTCAAATTATTCTAGAAGAGGCCAAAAGTAACAATTTTCT
>Ga0316577_10001359_pt1 | contig 11506 bp, 11 predicted proteins | sample S5NA_FD_203073 | JGI IMG/M metagenome (GOLD analysis project Ga0316577, IMG submission 203073) | Rhizosphere microbial communities from salt marsh grasses in Alabama, United States - S5-7_050615r2r1 | ecosystem: Host-associated > Plants > Roots > Rhizosphere | place: USA: Alabama | collected... | reverse complement strand
TCGCCGACGTCCTCGAGGGCCGCCGGGTGGAGCCGGTGACCTCGGAGCGCGAGGTCGTCTACTCCCTCGTGCCCAAGGCCCTGCTCATGCGGTACCTCACCGACCCTGCGCTGAAGGCCCACGTCCGGGCCGTCGCCCGCCGGGCGTACGTCAACCCGCTCCTCTACCGCGTCGAGGGCGCGCGTCGCCGGCTCTACGTCGCGCTGAACAAGGCGAACCACGTCGTGAAGTTCCTCCGGCACTACCCGCGGCCGACGGACTCCGGCTTCTGAGACCGGTCCGGGGCGATCTCAGATCGCGTCGTCGCGGCCGACCGTGCCGTCGGGGTCGACGACACCGTAGGTTCGCGCCGCCCAGAGGGTCTGCCAGCGCTTCAGCTCGGGTGGGCCGATGCGTCGCAGCCGGCCCGGTGGGCGCTCCACCCCCGGCGCCCCGGCGGCCGGCCGGGACCGTCGGCGCCAGCGCACCGCCGTGCCCTTGAACGGGGCCGACGGCCGCGGCACGTGCACCCGGCCGCGGTCGGGACCGGCGTCGCCGTAGTAGTCGTCGAGCGCGTCCGCGGCCGCACCCATGAGGTCCCAGATCTCGTCCGGGTCGTCGGGGACGTCGTCGGGGTCGAGGTCCAGGTGCTCACCGACGAGCTCGCGGCGCAGCCGCAGCGGGAACGCGTCGCGCGGGGCTGGTCCGCCGGCCTGGTCCCGGCGCACGTCCTGGACGGCGACCGCGGCCTCGGAGTCGCTGGACCAGGAGCGCCGGTTGAAGTTGTCGCTGCCGATGCTGGCCCACTTGTCGTCGATGACGCACACCTTCGAGTGCACATACACCGGGTACCCCGCGGGGCTGGTGAGGCCGAAGAGCGCCACCCGCTCCGACCCTGCCTCCAGGAGCAGGTCCATCGCCAGCTTGCGGCCGTAGAGCTGGGGTGCGAGCCCCAGCACTCCGTCGACGTCCGGGACGATCGGGATGACGCAGATCAGCCGCAGCCGCGGGTTGTCGCGCAGCGCGTCGCGGAAGTGCCGGCCGACCTCCTCCGACCACAGGTACTGGTCCTCGAGGTAGATGAGCCGCTCGGCGTGCCGCACCGCCTTGTCGTTCCCGGCGGCGATGCTGCGCTCGCCGTCGGGCGCGAAGTCGAATCCCTTCGGGAGGAGCGCCGGGTACGTCCGCAGCACCTGGACCGCCTCGTGGCCGTCCTCCCGGGCGGGTGGAGGTGGCCACTGCTCGGGCAGCGGACGCGGGTCGAGGTCCTCGCCCTGCGCCAGGCTCGACGCGAGCCGACCGGGGTTGAGGGTCAGCGGCGTGGAGTCCTCCCACCGCTCGCGGAACGTCGTCTCGACGTCGTAGACCGCGGGGCCCTGCACGGCACCGTGCACGTCGTGCCATGCCGGACGGGGACCGAACGTGCTGGGCATCTCGATCGGCTGCGGGTCCCCCTCGTGGGCGATGGTGTCGCGCCGGCCGTGGCAGATGTCGATGCCGCCGACGAAGGCGATGTCGCGGGTGGGGTCGTCGCGGTGGCGGAGCACGACGAACTTCTGGTGGTGTGCCCCGAAGGTGCGAACCCGCATGTCGCGCAGGCACTGCCCGCCCGCCTCGTCGATGTCGATGCCGAGCATGCGGGACCGCTCCGAGTGGAACCCGATCTTGCGCCAGTGCGATCGCCACAGCAGGCCGCGCACGTCGACCCCACGACGTGCCGCGTCGGCGAGCGTCGACGACAACGTCGTGCCGGGCTCGTCCGTCAGCTGCTCGTCGGGGTCGCCGCGCCAGTCGACGAAGAACACGAGATCGCCCTCGCCCATCGCGTCGATGCGCTCGGCGAGCTCGGCGAAGTACGGGCCGCCGTGGACGATCGGCCGCACGGTGTTGCCGACGCTCCACGCCACGCCCTCCTCGTGGTGGTCGTCGACCCGCGCGTGCGGGTTGTCGCGTTCCTCGGGCGTGAGGAAGAGGTCGGACAGCATGGGACCTCATCCTGCCGCGCAGGCCGCCGGGAGGGGAAGGCGGGGTCCCTGCGGAGCCCGGGCGCCGGCGGCGCTCACCTCCTACGATGAACCATGGCCGGGATGCGGGTCGCGCTCGCGGAGGACAACGTCCTGCTGCGGCAGGGCCTGGTCGCACTGCTCAGCGAGCACCCGGCCGTCGCCGAGGTCCTCGAGGCCGGCGACCACGACGAGCTCGTCGGGATCGTGGACACCGAGGCCCCCGACGTCGTCCTCGCCGACATCCGGATGCCGCCGTCACACACCGACGAGGGAATCCGGGCGGCGGAGAGGTTCCGGCGCACCCATCCCGACCTCGGCGTCGTCGTCCTCTCCCAGCACGCGGACGCCGAGGGAGCACTCGCCCTCGTCGCGGGGGGTAGCACGGGGCGGGGCTACCTGCTCAAGGAGCGGGTGTCCGACGTCGACCAGCTGGTCGACGCGCTGGAAGCCGTCCAGCGGGGTGAGAGCGTCATCGACGGCAACGTCGTCGCCGCCCTGATGCGCCACCGGATGCGGTTCGAGGCCAGCCCCGTCGCCCGGCTCACCCCCCGCGAGCGCGAGGTGCTCGGGCTCATCGCCACCGGCGCCTCCAACGGCGCCGTCGCCGACCAGCTGCACGTGACGAGCCGGGCCGTCGAGAAGCACATCAACTCGATCTTCACCAAGCTCGACCTGCCCACCGGCGACCACACCCACCGACGGGTCGCGGCCGTGCTGCTCTACCTCGGCGACAGCGTCCGGCCGCCGCGCGGTCCGGACGAGGCGGACGGACCGTGACCCTGGCCGCCGCCGTCCGCTTCCTGCGGGCGCCCGGGCTGGCGCGGTCCGACCCGCAGCGGCTTCGCACCTACCTGCTCGTCAACTCGGTGGCCATCTGGTCGGCGGCGGTCATGCTCGTCGTGCTGCGGCTCTCCGTGCCCGAGTCACGAACCCTGCTGTGGGACGCCCTCGCCGTCATCGTTGCCGGCCTGCTCGTCCTGGTCGCCCAGTGGCACGCCCGGCACGGCCGGACCGCGGTGGCTGCCGTGGTCGTCCTCGGCACGACGTGGGCCGTCGTCCTGGCCCTGACCTGGGCGACACCGTTCCTCGCCCCGCTGGGCCTGCTCGCCCTGCTCGTGCCGCTCGCCGTCGTCGCCGAGTACGTCCCCACCTCTGCGCGCACCGTGCTCGTCATGCTCACCGTGCCGCTCGGCGGGCTGGTCGCGTTCCTCGGCGAGTACCGCCGCCAGGCGGTCTCCGTGGAGACGAGCCCGGGCACCTCGGGCGCGGTGCTCGTCGGGGTCCTCACCGCCCTGGTCGTCCTCGTGCTCGTCACCGGGCTGGGCGACCTGGTGCGGCGCCTCGGCCGACGCACGCGCGAGCTCGAGGAGTCCCGGGCCCGGCTGGCCCAGGCCGCCCTGGAGGCTCGCCGCTCGATCGAGCGCGACCTCCACGACGGTGCGCAGCAGCGCCTCGCGACCCTCGCGGTCGACCTCGGCCGGGCGAACCGGCTCTGCGATGCCGAGCCGGAGCGAGCGCGCGACATCGTCCACGGGCTCCAGGACCAGCTCGAGGACGCCATCCGCGAGCTGCGCGACCTCGCCCACGGCATCTACCCACCGCTGCTCGGCGAGCGAGGCCTGGGCGGCGCCCTCCCGGCCGCGGCCCGCCGCACCGCCCTCCCCTGCGTCGTCGAGGTGGAGGGGATCGGCCGCTACGACCACGTGGTCGAGGCCGCGGCCTACTTCTGCTGTCTCGAGGCGATGCAGAACGCCGACCGGCACTCGCGCGGTTCCCTCATCACGGTGCGGGCCACTGACGACAGCCGTGGACTGACCTTCGCCGTCACCGACGACGGCGTGGGCTTCGACCCGGCCACGGTCGGGCCGGCCCACGGGCTCACCGGGATGCGCGACCGCGTCCGCGCCGCCGGCGGCGAGCTCGTCGTGACGTCGGCGCCCTCCGAGGGCACCCGGGTCGAGGGCATCTTCCACCCCCCGGGCCGTCGCCGCTGACCCGACGACCCGGCAGGTCGCGGTGGTGCCAGCACCACCGATGACGGTCGGGTCAGCCCCCTCGACCCGTCCCCGAGAGTGGGGCAGGGTTGCGCGGGTCGTCGCCGTTACGGGGGCTGGCGGCGCTGCGGATGGCTGGTCGGAGGTCATCCGCGACCGGTGGCGGGTCGTCGGGGGATGACGGCCCGTCACCGGCCGGTCGTCAGATGGCCAGCAGGGCGATGACGACGCCGACGACCAGCGGCACCCCGAAGACGACGTCGAGGACGTGGAACGGCACCCAGTGCAGGTGGGTCACCTTCCACCCGTAGTCGGCGTCCGGCCACTCCGGCGGGCGCCAGCTCCGCGCCCGCTGGAGCCGCTGGCCGACGAACAGCAGCGCGTAGACGACGACGAACACCCACCAGGCGTCGACCGTGCCGGCATCGGTCATCGCCGGCGCCGGACGGTCGGTCGAGTCACGACTGGCCGATCGAGGCGAGCAGCTCGGTGAACCACGGCGCGGAGGTGTCGAACGGCTTGCCGCCGCGGATCCGCGGGAACTCGATGGCGCGCAGGGTGCCGCCCTGCTCCTCGTCGTTGCCGATGACGCCCGGCTCGCCACGCATCGCGCAGTCGACGGCGAGGTCGGTGCACTCCTTGATCAGGGCGAGGTCGCGGTCGTTGGCCGGCGCCGACCGGGAGAAGTAGCCCGACTTCTGCACCATCGTCTTCTCGGCGCCGAGCAGCTCCGCGAACTGCTTGGCGAACCAGGCTCCGGGGTTGACCTTGTCGATCTGGACGTGGCCGAACGGGTCGCGCGGCACCTCCTGCCCAGCGGCCTCGAGCTCGGCGACGACCTCGGAGACACCGGCGCCCTCGCTGAGGAAGATGTTCACGCAGCCCACCTCGTCCATCACCGCGCGGAGCCGCTCGGCCTCGGCCTTGAGGTCGATGTGGCGCTCGGGCACGAAGACGGCGTGGACGTCCCAGCCGCGCGGGTCGTTGCCGATGCCGGGCACGTACTCCTGCTCCCCGACCCACCGGTGGTACGCCTCGGCGGTGGCGCCGGTGAGCCACCCGCAGTTGCGACCCATCACCTCGTGGACGATGAGCATCCGGGGGTTGGACGAGTGCTCGGCGATGATGTTCTGCGCGTACCGGCTCCCCTGCTCGGCCGCCGTCCACGCGCCGAGGGACTGGCGGATCGGCACCACGTCGTTGTCGATGGTCTTCGGCAGGCCGACGACGGTGAGCTCGTAGTCGTTCTCGTGGAGGTAGGCCGCCAGGTCCGCGGCCGTGGTGTTCGTGTCGTCACCGCCGATGGTGTGCAGCACGTCGACGCCGTCGGCCGTCAGTCGCTCGGCCGCGACGTGCAGCGGGTCCTGGCCGTCCTCGACGAGGCCGCGCCGGACGCAGTCCGCCACGTTGGTGAGCTTGACCCGGCTGTTGCCGATCGGGGAGCCGCCGAAGCGGTGGAGGAGGTGGGCGCGCTCGCGGACCTCCTCGGTGACCTCGATCGAGTCGCCGGTGAGCAACCCGGCGTACCCGCTGCGGTAGGCGATGATCCGCACGTCCGGGGCGAGCTCGGTGTAGCGCTCGATGAGCCCGCCGACGGCGGAGGACAGGCACGGGGCCAGGCCACCGGCGGTGAGCATGGCGACGGTCCGGACGGTCATGGGCGCTCCTCGGGTACGGTGCGGGGTCTCATCGGGTCGGGACCAGGTCGTCCCGCCCCCATTGTTGCGGGTCCGCCGCCTCGGGGTCCTCCCCCGTCCGCAGCGGGTCGGAGTCAGCCGTCGAGGTCGGCGGCGACGAGCTCGGCGGTCTGCAGCATGTTGAGCGCGGCCCCCTTGCGCAGGTTGTCGCCGGTGATGAACAGCTCGAGGGTGGTCGGGGCGCCCTCGGCCTGGCGGATCCGGCCCGCGAAGCGCGGGTCGGCGCCGACGGCGTCGTTGGGCGTCGGGAACTCCGGCTCGTCGGGGTCGTCGAGGACGACGACCGCCGGGGCCTGGATGAGCGCGGTGCGGGCGTCCTCGACCTTGATCCGCCGTCCGAACGTCGCGTGCAGCACCACGCTGTGCGACGACACCACGGGCACCCGCACGCAGGTCGTGGAGATCGGGAGGTCGGGCAGGTCGAGGATCTTGCGCGTCTCGTCGCGCACCTTGAGCTCCTCGGAGGTCCAGCCCTCGCCGACGTGGTGCCCGACGAAGGGGACGACGTTGAGCGCCAGTGGGGCCGGGAACGGCGACTCCCCGTCGAGCTCGTGCTCGATGAGACGGCGGACGTCACCGGGGCGGGTGCCGAGCTCGCGGTCACCGTGGACGGCGTCGAGCTCGTCGTGCAGCCGGTTCATCCCCGCACGACCGAGTCCCGAGGCCGCCTGCAGCGTGGTGACGACGAGCTCGGAGAGCTCCCAGCCGCCGTGCAGCACCGCGAGCGCGTCGATCATCGTCATCACCGTCGCGCCCGGGTTGGCGATGATGCCGCGGGGACGGTCGGAGACCCTGCGCGGGTTGACCTCCGGCACGACGAGCGGCACGTCGGGCTGGAGGCGGAACACCGTGCTGTTGTCGATGGCGACCACGCCCCGGGCCGCCGCGAGCTCGACCCAGTGCCGGGCGATGTGCGGGGGGATGTCGAAGATGACGACGTCGATGCCGTCGAAGAACTCCTCGGCGAGGGGCTCGACGACGACCTCCTCGCCACCGAGCGCGATGGTGCTGCCGACGTCCTCGTCGCCCGCCGCGAGCCGCACCCTGCTCCAGTGGTGGCCCCGCATGGCGAGCACCTGGACGACGACCCGGCCGACCGCGCCGGTGACACCGACGACCCCCAGGACGGGCCGCCGGTCGGCGAGGGACTGCTCGACGGTCACGTCAGCGACCGGTGCCCCCGTAGACGACCGCCTCGCCGTCGGCGGAGTCCAACCCGAACGCGGTGTGGACCGCCCGGGCGGCGTCGCCGAGCAGCTCGTCGCGGGTGACGACCGAGATCCGGATCTCGGAGGTGGAGATCATCTCGATGTTGACGCCCGCGTCCGCGAGCGCCGCGAAGAACGTCGCGGAGACCCCGGGGTTGGAGCGCATCCCGGCACCGACGAGGGAGAGCTTGCCGATCTGGTCGTCGTACTGGATGGAGCCGAACCCGACCTCGTCCTTGATCCGCTGGATCGCCTGCACGGCCGTGGGACCGTCGGCCTTCGGCAGGGTGAAGGAGATGTCGGTGAGCCCGGTCTCGGTGGCCGACACGTTCTGGACGATCATGTCGATGTTGATCTCGGCCTCGGACACGGCCCGGAAGATGCGGGCCGCCATCCCCGTGCGGTCGGGTACCCCGACGACGGTGACCTTGGCCTCGCTGCGGTCGTGGGCGACTCCGGCGATGATCGGCGCTTCCACGCTGTCTCCTTCGGGTGCGGGCTGGTCGGCGACGATGGTGCCCTCCTTCTGCGAGAAGGAGGACCGGACGTGGATGGGGATGCCGAACCGGCGGGCGTACTCGACGCTGCGCAGGTGGAGCACCTTCGAGCCGCTCGCGGCGAGCTCGAGCATCTCCTCCGCGCTGAGCCGGTCCAGGCGGCGGGCGGCGGGCACCATCCTCGGGTCGGCGGTGAAGACGCCGTCGACGTCGGTGTAGATCTCGCACACCTGCGCCTCCAGCGCGGCGGCGAGCGCCACGGCCGTGGTGTCCGAGCCGCCCCGGCCGAGCGTGGTGATCTCCTTGGTGTCCTGGCTGACGCCCTGGAACCCGGCGACGATGACGATGTGCCCCTTGGCGAGGGCGTCGGTGACCCGTCCGGGCGTGACGTCGATGATGCGTGCCTTGCCGTGGACGCTGTCGGTGATCACCCCGGCCTGGCTCCCGGTGAACGAGCGCACGGTGTGGCCGAGGTTGGCGATGGCCATGGCGACCAGTGCCATCGAGATCCGCTCACCGGCCGTGAGGAGCATGTCCATCTCGCGGGCCGGCGGCAACGGGCTCACCTGGTTGGCCAGGTCGAGCAGCTCGTCGGTGGAGTCGCCCATGGCGGAGACGACGACGCAGACGTCGTTCCCCGCCTTCCGCGACTCCACGATCCGTGCCGCGACCCGCTTGATGCTCTCGGCGTCGGCGAGGGACGAGCCGCCGTACTTCTGGACGACGATGGGCACCGTGACTCCCGGGACGTGGTTGCTGGCCGGCGTCCACTGTAACGAGGGGTCCACGGAGCGGACACTGCGCCCGAATCGCGGATGTGGGGCCGTCGAGCCCGTGGCCCGATCCCCCCGGTGGGGTGACCGCACGGCGTAACGTCGGGAGCATGTCGATCGTCATCGTCGGAGCAGGGCTCGCCGGGGCCACCGCCGTCACCGAGCTGCGCGAGCAGGGGTACGAGGGCGGCATCGTCCTCCTCGGGTCCGAGAAGCACCCGCCCTATGAGCGGCCCCCGCTCTCGAAGTCCTACCTGCTCGGGGACGAGCCGTTCGACAAGGCGCTGGTGCACCCGCTCGAGTGGTACGCCGCGCACGACGTCGACCTGCGGCTCGGGGTCACCGCGACCGGCATCGACACCGACGCGCACACCGTCTCGACCACCGCGGGGGACGTCGTCTACGAGCGGCTGCTGCTCGCGACCGGCGCCGAGCCGCGCCCGCTGCGGGCGGCCGAGGAGGCCGGGGTGCCGGTTGCCTACCTGCGCACCCGCGAGGACAGCGACCGGCTCAGGGAGGCCTTCGGGACGGGCACGGACGTCGTGGTCGTCGGGGCCGGGTGGGTCGGGCTCGAGGTGGCCGCGGCCGCACGCAGCGCCGGGTGCGACGTCACCGTCTACGAGATGGAGGAGCTGCCCCTGCTGCGCGTGCTCGGGCCGACCGTCGCCCGGGTGTTCGCCGACCTCCACCGTGAGCACGGCGTGGACCTGCGGCTCGGCGCCGAGGTGACACCGGCGGACCTCGAGGGCGCGGGCCTGGTGGTCGCCGGCATCGGGGTGGCCCCCCGCGTCGACCTCGCCCGGGAGGCCGGGCTCGACGTCGACGACGGTGTCCGGGTCGACTCCCGGCTGCGCACGTCCGTCCCGTCGGTGTACGCGGTCGGCGACATCGCGAGCCACGCGCATCCCGTTCTCGGGCAGCGAATCCGCGTCGAGCACTGGGACACCGCCATCAAGCAGGCCAGGGTCGCGGCGCACAACCTCGCCGGGGCCGAGGAGGAGTACACGGAGATGCCGTACTTCTTCACGGACCAGTACGACCTCGGGATGGAGTACGTGGGGCGCGCGTCGGCCGACGACGAGGTCGTCGTCCACGGCAGCCTCGACGACAAGGTGTTCCGGGCGTTCTGGGTCCGCGACGGCAGGGTCGTGGCCGCGATGCACGCCAACGACTGGGACGCGGGCGACGTCATCAAGGAGGCCGTGCGGACCGGCGATCTCCCCGGGGAGCCCTGACGACGTCGCCTCGCGAGGGCACTTCGTCCTCGCACCCCGGAACCTTCGGCCTCGCGACGACGAATCGGGCTCGCGCGCCGCTTTCGTCGCGCGCAGTGCTCCGTCGCCGGTTCGCGGGTCCCGACGCCTGCCGGACCGTCAGCCGGCGGCCGGGTCGGGGCCGGGATGGCGGTAGAGGACGGCGAAGCGCTGCAGGACGACCGGCATGTCCCGGCTGAACCCGTGACCGTGCGCGGCGTGTTCGGTGAAGAGCCGCTCGTGGACCTTCCGCCAGTGGGCCAGCGACCGGTCGCCCTCCCCTTCGAGGTGAGCGTGCTCGGCGCTCACCTCGTCGAAGGGGACGACCTCGACCTCGGTCGTCATGACCAGGGCGTGTGGGACCCCGCGACCGTCGGTGACGATGCCGAGCGCTCCGGGCGCCGGCAGCTCCTCTCCTGCTGCCTCGTAGTCCCACAGCGCGTCGGCGGTGGCCGTCTTGGTGCCGGACAGGACGAGCCCGAGCAGCTCGTCGGCTTCTTCGGGCGTCGCGCCGAAGGCCCATGCCGGAGGGGGGAGTGAGTCCAGCGGCCGCTCCCCCGTGTAGTAGCCGGTCGGGTTGAGCTTGGCCCGCATCCTGGCCACCTGCCAGAAGGCGTCGACCATCGACGGGCCGTCGGTGCCGTCCTCGGGCGCTCCCATGCCGCGAGGCTAGCCTGACGCGCCGGGCCGGGCCTCGGGCACGGAGCGTTCAGGGGTGCAGGGCGTCGAACTCGGCCTCGGCGACCGTCTCCTCGTCCGCGTCGAGCCGCACGTGCGCGAGCAGGGAGTGGATGGCGCGCAGCCCTGCCGCGGCGCGCTCGCCCCAGTCCGAGAGGTAGCTGAACTGCCACCACCACAGCGCCTCGAGGACTCGGCCGGCCTCGTGGTGCGACAGGCCGTGGCTGAGCGCGGAGGCGACGTCGACGACGTCGTTCGAGATCGACCCGACCCCCAGCTCGGGGGTGGTCAGCGGGTCGACGACGTCGGCGTACTCGTCGAGGCCCTCGAAGAGGTTGGCCAGGCTCTCGCGCAGCGGGTCGAGCTCGACGTCGGGACCGGCATCGGGCTCGAAGCGCTCGTGGGGCACGACGTCCTCGACGGCGCCGAGGCGGGCACCCATGACGAGCACCTGCGACAGCGCGAGGAGCAGCATCGGCAGTGCGGCGGCGTCGGCCTCGCCGGAGGCGACCTCGCGGACGGTGAGCAGGTACATCCGGGCGTCGGCGGCGGACTCCTCGGCAAGGACGGCCCAGTCGCCGCCGTCCGGTTCCTCGGGAGCCGGCGCCTCCGCGGCCCCGGGGGGCGTGGGGTCGGGCGTCGTGATCTCAGACATCGAGCAGCCTCCGTCCTTCGAAGGCCCGGCCGAGGGTGACCTCGTCGGCGTACTCGAGGTCCCCGCCGACGGGGAGTCCGGACGCGAGCCGGGTGACCCGCTGCACCCCGATGTCGCGCAGCATCCGCGACAGGTAGCTCGCGGTGGCCTCGCCCTCGAGGTTGGGGTCGGTGGCGATGATGACCTCGGTGACCGTTCCGTCGCCGAGCCGGGCGACGAGCTCGCGGACGCGCAGGTCCTCCGGGCCGATGCCGTCGATGGGGCTGATCGCGCCGCCGAGCACGTGGTAGCGCCCGCGGAACTCGCGGGTGCGCTCGATCGCGACGACGTCCTTGGGCTCCTCGACGACGCAGATGGCGTGCTCGTCGCGGCGGGGGTCCGCGCAGATGCGGCACCGCTCGGACTCGGCGACGTTGAAGCACACCTCGCAGAACCGGACCCGGGCCTTGACCTCGGTGAGGGCGAGCGTCAGCCGCTCGACGTCGGCGGGGTCCGCCTGGAGCAGGTGGAAGGCGATCCGCTGGGCGCTCTTCGGCCCGATGCCCGGCAGCCTGCCGAGCTCGTCGATGAGGTCCTGGACCGCGCCTTCGTACACGCCCCCGAGCCTACTGCTCGGCAGCCGCAGCGGCAGTCGGGCGCGCCCTCAGGCGGGAGCGAGGTGGTACTCGCCGGCCTCGTCCAGCGCCGCGGCCAGCTCGTCCTCGCCGACCTCCCGGTCGCCGGTGAGGGTGATGACGGTCGTGCCGCCCTCGACGAGGTGGACCTC
>Ga0316577_10001358_pt1 | contig 11506 bp, 10 predicted proteins | sample S5NA_FD_203073 | JGI IMG/M metagenome (GOLD analysis project Ga0316577, IMG submission 203073) | Rhizosphere microbial communities from salt marsh grasses in Alabama, United States - S5-7_050615r2r1 | ecosystem: Host-associated > Plants > Roots > Rhizosphere | place: USA: Alabama | collected... | reverse complement strand
TGAATTGTTGATGGATATCCCGGAAGCCAATATTGGAACACCTGTCCCCACCCAAATCCCACAACTCACCATCGGTGATCTAATTCCCGTTCGAACGGGTGTAATCCTGGATCATAATGGCCATGCAGTCCCGGATGGCACGATCGTGGAATTTGTGCTCAGTGATGGTCTCAATGAATTGGGTGTCCAGAGGGAATCAACCCAAGATGGTATCGCCCGCACCACCTTCTTGATCGAAGAATCCGGGACGATTATTATTCGTGCCCGCAGCGATCCAGCGATCGAATCAAATTTCCTTCAATTTGATATCCCGCCGGAAGGAGTGCCAACGATCGAATTCGTGATCACCCAATTTCCAACCGACACGGCGACTGCTGAACCTGGAACAACAGAAACCGTGATTCCAGTTGTCACGCCGGTCCCTCCAGAGCCACCTGGCCCAACCGGTATTACGGATTGGATTCTGGCAACAGGTATTTCTATCCTGATTGCAATAACGATCTACTGGTTCACCACGACCTTTGGGATATTGAAATGGAGTGTTCGCTCAGGAGTATTAGCGTTTATCGGCGGCATCCTGGCTTACATGTATATCGCCATGAGCCTGCCTGGGAGTGAGCAGCTGCTCAGCATCCCAGGCAGCTGGGGAATTTTAATGATCACAGTTTTTGGAGCTGGTTTGGGTTGGGTTGCCTCGTACGGATGGCAAAAAATTCAGGAGTCGAAATAATCCCTAGATCAGCGAATGATCGTGATCAGCAAGCTGACAACGAGCATCAAAATTGCGAACCCCACCAGGATTCTGTCAACCGGGGTCCGGATCAGATCTGAAACAGATGGTTTTACGAGTGATTGGCGTGGTTGTGTTGCTGGATTAGCCCGCCCCATCAGGCTCGAGCGGAAATCCTCGACCGTTTGTGGACGCTCGTCCGGATGAAGGCTCAACGCCCACAGGATGGCGCGTTCTGTGCGCACTGAAATTTGTGGATTGATCTGGCGGGGTGGAATCAGACTTTCTGGTCTTAAAAATCTCTCACGCGCTTCTACAGGTGGTGAATTGGTTAACAGGTGATACAGTGTTGCTCCAAAAGCATAAATATCGCTGGGAACAGCGGTATGCCCTGTATCTCCACCGTATTGCTCGAGAGGTGTGTATAAAGCAGTGCCACGCCCCTGCAAGATTGTGATGGTCATCTCTTCTGAGGCAAGCAGCTTGACCAGCCCAAAATCGACCAACTTAATGATGCCGCTGGGTGTTAATTTGAGATTGCTGGGTTTGATGTCACGGTGCAGAATGGGTGGATCCTGGCCATGCATGTAGTTGAGTGCATCTGCTAACTGGTTCGACCAATTCAAGACATCCCGTTCTGGGAGAAAGGTGTTTTTTCTACGAGCTGCCAGCATAAGCGAACGGAGGTCTTCTCCCGGTACGAAATCCATTACCAGGTATTCGCGGTTTCCCTCGGAAAAAAAATCGGAGACCTTGGGCAAATTGGGGTGGTCAAGGCGGGCGAGGATCTGGGCTTCACGCAGGAACTGTTCCTGTGCTTGTTGGAGGGTGTCATCGGATAGCGAGCTCTCATGCTGGACTTCTTTGAGCGCGCAGAGGCGACCTTCAAGACGGATATCTTCAGCCAGGTAAATTGACCCCATACCACCCTGTCCGATGATGCGCTGAATCTTATAACGATCGCGTAAAATTACTCCAGGTTCTATAGGAGTTAACATTTTTCTTCTTCTATCCTTAGATTAAATGGTATTATACACGCGGAGGTTCTCATCATGGAGCGAAATAACGAAGATACCCCTGTGCTCGTGGGTCAATCCGGACCTCTGAACGGTCAGCGCTGGATGGTCCAGGAGATACTGATGGTCGGCAGGGATGCGGGCTGCGAAATCATGATCCCCAGCCGGCAGGTTTCGCGGAATCATGCCCGCCTGGTGATAACAGACGAGGGGACTTCCATTGAGGATTTAGGCAGCAAAAATGGTACTCATTTAAATGGGGAATTACTGACTGAACCAACACTTCTAAAAGATGGAGATTTAATCCAGATCGCCTTCGCCCAGCAGTTTATTTTTCTCAGTTCAGACGCCACTATGCCCCTCGAAATGGGATCCCTGGAAGGCATGTTGCCAGCTCAAAATGGATTGCTCAAGCTTGAAAAAAGCTCCCGCCAGGTTTGGATTGGCGATCAAGAATTGTCACCTCCCCTGTCCGCCTCCCAATTTCAATTGCTGGAAATACTGTATGAAAATCAGGAACGGGTTGTACCCCGCAAAGAAATCATCACCGAAATCTGGGGAGTGGATAATGCAGTAGATGTTTCAGAGCAGGCATTAGATGCTCTTGTGCGTCGTCTGCGCGATCGATTAGCCAACCTTGAACCCGCCCATCCTTTCATTATTACTATCCGAGGTCACGGTTTACGACTGGATAACCCACCTAAATAACCAGCACCTAGTTCTAAGCCAGTTTTCGAAACACTTTCACTATCCTGGACGCAGTATGACCATCCCATAACGGCGGCAGCTGCTTTTTTATTTTCCCCTTCGCCAGACCTTCCCGCATTGCTTTTACAAGGGCTGGCTTCGTACTTTCAACTAGCTGGTTTGTACCCAAGGAAATTGTAATCGGTCTCTCCGTATTCGGCCGGGCAGTCAGGCAGGGTACTCCAAGGTAGGTTGACTCCTCTTGAATACCACCAGAATCGGTCAACACTAATGCTGCATGCTCTTGTAGGGCAAGGAAATCCAGGTAGCTTAATGGCTCCAGGATGGAGAGATTTTCCTGTCTCGGCTTCAGATCGTACTCGGTAAGTCGCGCATTTGTCCTCGGATGCACGGGAAACAGCACCGTGATATCCTTGCTGATAGACTCGAGGGCTGACATAATTTCAGCCAGCGTGTGCGGATCATCAACATTCGCAGGGCGATGGATTGTGACCAGGAGATAACGATCGTACCCGTGTTGGTTTACAAGGCGGAACCAATTCTGTTGGGATTTTGGCAGCAAATGAATCAGCGTATCGATCATCACATTGCCCACCAGGTGTATTCTGGATCCTGCGATGCCTTCCCTTAATAAATTACGGTCAGCATCTTCTGAAGGAGTGAAGAGTAAATTGGAAATCTGGTCCGTTAAAACACGGTTGATTTCTTCTGGCATGCTGGAATCGAAAGAACGTAAACCCGCTTCCACATGTGCAACTGGAAACCCCAATTTGGTGGAAACCAGGCTGCAAGCAAGGGTGGAATTTACATCTCCATAAACGACCACCCAGTCTGGTCGATAATCCAGCAGGACCGGTTCAAAATGCATCATGATTTGAGCGGTTTGCCAGGCATGTGTGCCTGAACCAACGTTTAAATTGATATCTGGCTGCGGTAAATCCAGTTCCTGGAAAAAAACCTGTGACATTTGTGGGGCGTAATGCTGACCGGTATGTACCAGCAGCTGGTGAAAATCAGTCGGATAACGGAACATCTCCCGCATAATGGGGGCCGCTTTCATAAAATTCGGTCGTGCGCCAACAATATGGAGGACTCGCAATGCTAACTACCCTTGATGTTAGACTTCATAGAATATCTCAATACCTGCCGGTTAATGATCTTTATATTTTCAAGCAGCTCCTGATCCTGGCCCGATTCAGCGACCTGGTTCATTAAACCCGAGAGCATTTGGAATAGTTCGGGGGTAACTTTATCCGGATTAGAATCTAACAATTCCTGGCGAGTCGTCTCATCGGGAGATTCCAGCAATTCCTGGATAAACTCAATTTCAGGAGGCTGACTCATCGCCTCGCGTAACGTTTCATCAATCTGGTTCAGTTTTGCACTTTTTTCTAAATCACCACTTTTTCGTGCATTTTCCAACTCTTCCCGGACTGCCTGCACAAAAAATTCATCAATTTGAGGTGCGTTTGCCTGGATTGCCTGTACCACGTCCTCTGATTGCATGATTTTATCTAGCAATTGACGGGACTGTTGAGCCCTGGCCTCCACCTGTTTGTCTAATTGGTTGGTCAGATCAAGCAATTTATCACGCAAACTCGATAATCGCTCCTTTTCATCTCCATCTGCTGCGTCAATCTTCTCCGTGAGCAGCTGGTAGAAAGTGTAGTCTATAGCCGGTCTTGCCAGACTGACCAGTGCGCTCAAACGGATATCATTCGGAGCCTCGATAACCAATTCCAACAGCTTTTCCTGGGTCAAGTTCTGGCCTGCCTCTTGAAGTGATTCTATTGCAGCGCGGACCTCATCGGATTGCTGCTTGATTTCCTGGCCAATTTCTGAATTTTCAATCAACAGTCCCTGGATTTCCTCCAGTTGCTTGGCTGCTGCCTGGTCTCCCGTACCGGCGGCAGTCTCCAACAGGCGGTTTAGGATAGTGAACAGGTCTGCATCAATTAGAGGTTCATTATCATGGATTAATTTGATGCGTGCCTTTTCATCCCCGGTTGTTGACAGCTGCTGCAAAAAATTGATCTTATCTTGTTGAGCCTTGATCATTTCTTTGGTGATTCCATCCGCTTCCAATATTCGTTCCACCAAACTCTGCATGGTCAGGTGGGCTTGGGGCGTGAACAAATAGGCTTTCCTTTTTTCTGCTGGTAAGTGATTTACAACCTGGTTGATCAGGTTGCCGATTAATCTCTCCTGCTCATCACGTGGTAAGCCAATTTCCCCTGGAACATAGGTCAGCAGCAATTCTTTGTCTGGATCATGATAGACGATCGGTGTAGCCAGGTTTCCTTGATATCCACAGACCTGGCATTGGATAAAATTTGACATTCCGGATAACAAACGGGATTTCGCCTCTGGATCCTGCGCCACATCAAAAAGCTGTTGGACATCCGCAATAATTGGTTGTTTGCAGTTAGGGCAATTGATCTGCGTTCTTGGCATACTTCTCTCCTGAAAATTTAATATTTTTTACACTTGCAATATCCCTGTCTGAATTTTATGAAAAACACCAGCGCCTTGATGCAAGACGATTAAGTTCATTACGGGAATAAAAATACTATCAAATGGTATCGAACCCGGGCTAGATTATACCCAGAATATTTTCAGCGAGGCAACGAGAAACAAATTCTCGCTCCCTGATCTGGCATCGGGTCCGCCCAAATTCTTCCCCCGTGTGCTTCAATAACTGCCCTTGATAAGAATAGACCCAACCCGGTCCCCTTCGTGCGTTTGCTTGCTTCTGACGCCCGGTAAAAACGATCGAAGATGTAAGGGATATCCGCAGCCGCGATTCCCGGTCCCTGGTCAGAAACACAGATAATCACTTGCTCATTACGCACCTGGGCACTGAGCCTGATCTCCCCACCATTAGGAGAATATTTCACTGCATTGGAAAACAAGTTATAGAAAACCTGCTCCAACCGATCCTCGTCCCCTAAAATCACTGGGAAATCTTCGGGAAAATCGATATAGAATTTATGCTTCGGTGCCTGCACTGTAAAGCGCTCAACAACCCGCTTGGCTGTTTTTTCAAGAGCCAGGTCGGTCCGATTCAGCGATAGAGTACCGCTCTGCAAGCGGGTTGCATCCAACAAATTTTCGATCAACTCAGTCAAGCGATCTGCCTCGTCTTCGATCACCGCTAAACTATCACGGACAATCGCTCGATCCCAGGTAGCATCCTCCCTGCGCAAAGTGCCCACATATCCTTTGATTAATGCGACCGGTGTTTTCAGCTCATGACTGACCACCGATATGAAAGTACTTTTTATCTCTTCAGCTTCCCGGAAATGGGAGATATCCCTGATAGTCGCGATGATATTGATCAAACTTCCTTCGGGTGACATCAAGGGAGCATAGGTGATCCCAACCGGGACAGGTCGCCGCTCAGGTCGCTTTAAATCACCTTCAACATAGAGCGTCGCATGTGGGGTCAGTGGCCAACCCTGCGTCAAAGCCTGGTCAAGTGGAATTCCGCTCTCAATGTGTGTCCACCGGATTACATCTGCATGCTCGTGACCAAGAATTTCGTTATTCGGCAAATCTGAAATATTCTCGAACGCTGGGTTGCACCGTTCAACCTTTGTATCCGGATTCAAGATTAAGATACCATCTGCTGCTGAATCAAGCAGGGTGTCCATTCGCTGCTTTTCGCGCCGGATCTGTGAATAAAATTGTGCGTTCCTTACTGCGATTGCTGCCTGGTCGGCAAAACTCTGCAGAAGGGCGCGGTCATTATTTGAGAACCGGGCAGAATAATTCCTAAAGATGAAAATCATCCCCACCACTCGCCGGCGGAAGACCAATGGTAAACCCACCCCATCCAGAATTCCCAGGCTGGCTATCCGGGTTACCTCCTTCAGCAGGGAATTAATCCGGGGAAGCTCAAATTTCGCTGGATCTTCCTGGTCCGGGATGGCTTTTAGAAGGGGGTCCAGATAATCGAGGAACGCGGGAGGAATTCCGTGGGAGGTTCCGATTGTCCAACCACCCTGCTCGCCTCTCAGGGTTATTAATCCCGCCTGCCCGGCTAGCATTTCGACCGAGATATTCAATATGCGGGCAAGCAGGGTATCCAGGTCAAGTTCTTGGGTGATCGCTTTACCGATCTCCAGCAGATAATCCCGCTGGCGAACCCTTAAATCAGGCAACATTGGAAATCATGCTCTGTTGTCCGGCCAGGGAAAGAACGTGCTCGAAAATTGATAATCCCTGGTCAATTTCATCCCGGCTGATGTTCAAGGGAGGCGCAATTCGAATGGTGCTTTTTCCACATCCAAGGAGCAGCAATCCAGATTGGAAAGCCTCCAGGACTACCTTATCGCGCAAGCCTCGATCCGGCCGACGCGTCTCTTGGTCCTGGACAAATTCAACACCAATCATCAAACCCATGCCTCTCACCTGGCCGATGCTGGGGTAGCGTAATGCAATGGACTGTAACTTCTCCAATGCATATTGGCCAACCTGCGCTGCATTTGCCATGTACTGGTCTTTAATCAGATCAATGGTTGCCAGGGCAGCCGCGCAGGCAATTGGGTTACCACCATAAGTATTTCCATGAGCCCCTTTTGTCCAGGTCATCAACTCCTCTTTCGCAATGATCGCACCGAGCGGCATACCTGAAGCGATCCCCTTCCCCACGCATACAATATCAGGTTCTACATAATAGTGCTCGATTGCCCACCATTGCCCGGTCCGGCCCATCCCGCATTGGACTTCATCCACGATCAGCAGTATGCCATAACGATCGCATAATGCACGCAGTGACTCGTAGAAACCAGGTGCAGGAAAGACATAGCCACCTTCTCCCTGGATGGTCTCCACCAGGATTCCTGCCACCTCAGACGGCGGAAGCACTTGATTAAGGATCTGTTCCTCAATATAGCGGACAACCGTTTCCCCATAATATTCACCCGGTAAACTCGTGAGAATTGGATGGTAAGGATCTGGAAATGGTACATGGGTCACACCATTAACCATGGGAAAAAAGTTTTCTTTGTAGCGCGGATTACTTGCTGTAAAGGCGAGTGATCCCATCGTTCGGCCGTGGAACGATCCCAAAAATCCGATGAATTGGCTGCGGCCGGTGAAATGGCGAGCAAGTTTAATGGCTGCTTCAACACTTTCTGTCCCGGAATTCGTCATGAAAGACATGGCCTCATTCTTGAAAGGGGCGATTTCATTCAGCTGCTCGCCAAGCGCGACCCAGGGTTCATGGTAATAATCCGAGGATATATGAATAAATTTCTCAGCCTGATCTTGAATAGCTTTTACGACCTTTGGATGGCTATGACCGGTCGATGTTACTGCGATTCCTGCTGCGAAATCCAGGAACTGGTTGCCATCCACGTCCCAGACATAAGAACCCTTTCCGTGGTCCATGACAAAAGGATAGTAGCGGGGATAGGATGGGGATATGACTTTCTGATCGCGATTGATAATCGCCTCGGCCTTTGGGCCTGGCAATGGCAATTGCGGCTGCATTTTTCTCTCCTTGAATGAGGGTGATCTGAAAATCCGAGCCCTCAAATTATATCATCGGAAAAAGGGTATAATCAACGGCTGTGATCAATCCCCTGTTTACTTTTCAAATTGAGGCGGTCCAGAATCGAGCCCGTGCTGGCAGCTTTGTCACCCCACACGGTGTTTTGGAAACCCCGAGCTTCGCTCCTGTTGGTACCCAGGCGACGGTTAAATCACTTACCCCAGAACAGCTCTCTGATCTAAATGCTTCGTTGATCCTGGCTAACACCTACCACCTGCATTTACGGCCTGGTGACAAATTAATCAAGGAAATGGGTGGATTACATAAATTTATGCACTGGTCTGGCCCGATCCTGACCGATTCTGGTGGATTTCAGGTTTTTTCCCTGGCTAAGAAACGGGTGATCGATCAAGATGGGGTAACCTTTCGTAGCCACATCGATGGATCGAAGCATCGGTTAGACCCCGAGAAATCGATTGCCATCCAGGAAAATCTCGGCGGCGATATCATTATGGCCTTTGATGAGTGTTCTGATCCTTACGACATGCAATATTCAAGAGAAGCGATGACCCGTACACACCAGTGGGCAGAGCGTTGCCAGCGGGCAAAGACGCGCTCTGACCAGGCTTTGTTTGGTATTGTCCAGGGTGGCATCCAGGAAGATTTGCGTCAGGAGTCTGCCCAAGTTATTTCAAATCTTGATTTCCCCGGTATTGCCATTGGTGGCTTGTCCGTTGGCGAAACGAAACCCGAGATGTACAGGATTTTAGAGGTGCTTGATCAAGCACTGCCGGGAGAGAAGCCCCGCTATCTGATGGGGGTTGGCACACCAGAAGATATCATTAACGGAGTCCGACGTGGTGTGGACATTTTTGATTGTGTGCTGCCAACCCGTTTAGCCAGGCACAACGCAGCCATGACCCGTTTTGGGGGGCGAATGAACATTGTCAATGCCCAATACGCTCAGGAGGAGCAGCCAATTGACCCGCAGTGCGAGTGTTATACCTGCCAAAATTTTTCCCTGGCTTATTTGAGACACCTGGTGATTTCAAAAGAAATGCTCGCAGCAACTTTGCTTTCAATCCATAATCTGCATACCTTGATCGATCTCGTTAATCAAATTCGCAATTCCATCATTGCCGGAGAATTTGAGGATTTTTTTCAGCAGTTCGATCAAAAATATGCTGAAAACAAACCTGCAGGTAGAATGCAAATTTAAACAGGGAACCTATCAACTCAACATGACCGTTATCCAATCCATCTTACTGGGGGTTGTACAGGGCATCACCGAATTCCTTCCCATTTCGAGCTCGGGTCACCTGGTGATCGTGCCTTTCTTCTTTAATTGGGAGATTCCACCTGCAGAAGCCTTTATGTTCGATGTCCTGGTGCAGGTAGCTACGCTGATTGCGGTGCTTGCTTTCTTCTGGAAAGATTTCTATGTTATCTTGCGCGGAGTCCTGCGAGGCATCCGGCGCAGAAAACCATTTGAAACCCAGCCTGCGAGGCTGGGCTGGTACATCTTGCTGTCGGCAGTGCCGGCTGGTATCGCTGGATTGCTGCTCAAAGATGTGATTGAGGCGGCTTTTTCAAGCCCCAGGATGACCGGGATCGCATTATTGGCGACTGCGGTTCTATTGGTCATCGCTGAGCGGGTTGGCCGGCGCCAGCACATTCTTGAGAATATGACCTGGATCGATGCATTGATCATCGGTGTTTTCCAGATCCTGGCTCTATTTCCAGGGCTTTCCAGATCGGGTTCAACGATTGCCGGTGGGATGACGCGTGATTTGAACCGGCCTTCAGCCGCCCGTTTTTCTTTCTTGATGGCAGTTCCGATCATGCTAGCAGCGGGCATGAACGCAATGCTTGATTTGCTGCGTATACCCAATCTTTCTACTTTACTGCCAGTTTTCATCCCCGGATTTATTGCCGCCGCAGTGGTCGGTTATCTGGCGATCGGCTGGTTGATCTCATTTCTAACGCGTTATTCGCTGTATTATTTTGCGATTTACTGCACCATCATGGGGCTGATCGTACTGCTCGTCCTGCCGTAATCCATACCGTATGACCTGGAAAATTACCAACCTCACAATTTCAGCAGTGTTGCTGGCAGCCTGCACCACCCCACCAACAGCGACAATCCCACCTTCTCCAGCAGTGCTGAACGTCTCTTACTCCCCTTATCTAGCCCGCATCCAGGATGCGCTGCATACCTGCGCTGTGCAACTCCCGCAAAGTGCCATCTTTTTTGATCAGGTTCCTGGTGCTGAACAAAACTTTACAAACCCCGATCTGGTCATCTGGTGGGGCGATCCACCTCCAGAACTCGATTTTGCTTTCCCGCTCAATGAAGACCAGTTGGTCGTGATCCTCAATCCTGAAAATCCAAAACAAGCTCTTAACCAGGCAGAGTTAATTTCTTTGTTTTCTGGTCGCATCGAACGCTGGACAGAAATTGGTACGCTTGACGAGCAGGTCAAGCTATGGATTTTCCCAGAAAACAACTTGTTGAGTGAGTCCTTTCGGAAAGAGGTGTTAGATCAAGGAAATTTCAGCCGGCTTGCCTCCATAGCACCATCACCACAAGCCATGCTGGAGGCAGTTGGTGCGCATCCAGGTGCAATAGGTTTCCTGCCGCGTTCCTGGCTATCCAGCGATGTCCAACCTGTACAGATCGATCCAGATTTGCAGCTCGCGGTACAAAAACCCCTGCTGGCACTAACCCATGATGAACCCCGGGCAGGCCTCAATGACCTGGTTGCTTGTTTGCAAACAGGTGCTGGTCAGGCGATCTTAGCTGAGAGCTATCAAATCACCCGTTAGTCTGGCATGGTTTCTTGAGGTGAAAATAAAGATAAGGATACTCACTACGAACAAACCCTGCAGCTAGCTCTTCATCCCAGATGAATTCTCCCACTGCCATTAACCCGTCGAGAACCAGATCTAACCCTGCCAGCATTTGTTCTTGGGCAGGTGGAATTGCATCCGCCTCCTTCGATAACAAATTTAACATCACCCTGCGATTGACCTCGTATGAATACCGGTCGATATTTAATTCTGGTTCCTTGCGAAGCTCCTCCAGGTAATTACGCCACAAATCCAGCCTCGATCGGAATTCTTCCCGGGATTTTTTTGCCCAGGCAGTCCGCCATTTCATCCGAATATGCTCGATCGCACTTTGAATCCGCAGTTTACGAGCCTCCTGTCTGGAAGAGAGCGGCCAAATTTCAATTCTTTTCAGGCTGAGTAAGAGCGCTCCCAGGGTCAGGCTGGGGTAAGCTGGTTCACCTGGGGGTGAACTGGCGTTCATTTTCCAATAAATTTCATCCGACAGAACGTAATTTTGCAGCAAATCGTCTGCCGTTTCAAGATAACCCAGATCAAATTCCGCAGAAGCCATATCACTGCTCGGGATTTACCCGCCGCCCGGTGGGCTGTTCATTTACGGGGGATATCGGTTGGCCTGTACTCAATGCTTTCTGGATATCCATGCGGTGCATCGTATTGTGACGGTACAACAACTTAAGGTACCAGCCTATTTCCTTCTCATCA
>Ga0316577_10001357_pt1 | contig 11509 bp, 8 predicted proteins | sample S5NA_FD_203073 | JGI IMG/M metagenome (GOLD analysis project Ga0316577, IMG submission 203073) | Rhizosphere microbial communities from salt marsh grasses in Alabama, United States - S5-7_050615r2r1 | ecosystem: Host-associated > Plants > Roots > Rhizosphere | place: USA: Alabama | collected... | reverse complement strand
GATCTGTATCGTGCTATCGAAGATCTTCGGCGAGATGAATTTACCGTGAGACATATGGCCAAAATATTCCTTGAGCAGCGTGGCGAGAGATTTATCATTTGCGCAGACGTTACCGCCATTGCGGTACGGTTTCACACCGAGCCTGTTGAACAACGACATAACTTGTTCGGCACGCGCATCAGGCGCGACAGCGATGTTGATCAGATTGGGATGGCTGTCCGATATATGTCCCTCAGCCAGATACAGACCTCCGAGAGTCGCCTCGTCAACGGTCAACCCACAGCTCTGTTGTGCTCCTGCGAACATCGTTACCGGGAGCCGCGTTTCGTTGACGATGCAGCAATCGGGATATGCGGGTACAAGTTCGCCCGCATCACCCATAATCATGAGACTGTGATCTTCAGTCACTGTGAACGAGCGTCCCGATTTCATCTTAATGCGTAGTAATTTCTTATCGTTGCTGTGCTCCGTGCGGCCAAGTATCGGCAACCACGCCGGCATTTTCGTCGCTGGATCGATGGTAAGCGTGCGATCGCCCGGCTCGACGTTGTAATTTTCGATCGGGCCTACGTACAATTCTCCCTTTTCCCGTCGCACGTAAATGATAGTCGACCCGGTTACCGACTTACGATTAAAGGGGAAATCTCTGTACAGATCGTACATTTCCTTACGCCCATCGGTGTATTTCACCGTGATATTGCTGGGCGACACATCGACGACACGACCAGTACCATCAGCTCTGACGGCGCCCATACGCTCGCCGTACACATCCTCGAAGCTCCTATTCGTGCCGTCGTCGTAAAGGTTCTGCACGAGGGGAGCCTCGGCGCTTCGCAGGGGAAGCGCCTGAGATGCCATTTTTGCGCCCATCAAAAGCCTGCCGCCTTTGATCGCACTGACAAGTGGCACCATGTTAGACGTAGCCGTGAACATGTGGCTGGTGTGTGGAAGCTCGTAGTCCACTTCCTTGCGATTGACGTAGGCGAGCCTCTTGCCACGGATCATCGCCCTGACCTCTTTCGACCTGGTCGACATCTCGCCAGGGAACGCGATGATGCTCTTGGCCATCTCCTGCGCGCTTATCCGGGTAGGTTTCCCCTTCTTCACGTCCAGCATGTCGACGTAGACATTCCCGTCCGAGCCCTTGTATGTCCTATGCGTCACGCGGCTGTCCACGCCGATCTTCATGCCTTCGGGAGCCCTGATGGGATCTATGACGCCGAAATGGGACGGCTGCACGCTTCTCGCTTCGTCGGGTACCGCATCGAGACTGGGCATTCCACCTTCGCCCATCCGGGTGACGCGAACCTGCTGGTCGAAGATTTCGAGCGGGTTCACCTCTTCGAGCGGTGCACCCAGCCCACTCTTCAGCAGAACGGTCCTCATCTGGGGGGACAGGGCGCCGGACGGGAAGCTCTTCACCGCACCTTTTGTCGTAGCCCTCCATAGCAGCTTGCGGGAGATCCCGCCCGCATCTCGCGCGATGCGCTCGGCGAAGAGATCCTCGGGACCGTATACGTGTTGGAACGCAAGGCTGTCCCTGTCGTCGGTATCCGCCTCACGCCGGCTTATGTCGATGAGGCGCTTCGTCACATCCACGATGAGTTCCGGCGATACCTTCGCGATCGCCTTCCCGAGCGTCATCTCGGTCGTATTCGGATCCAGCTCCATCATCTCGAACACGGAGCGAAGTCCCGATCCGTATTGGCGATCATCTGCCTGCTTTGTCATCCCCTGCTCGTCATAGAATCGATCGCGCCCAACAAACAACTGATAGGCGGTCTTCAGTACGGCCATGGGGAGCATCGCCTTTAGCTCCTCCATGCCAAAATACCGATCCTTTGTCGTGAGATCCTTCTTGAGCGTGTGAATGTCCTTCTTGATCTTCACCTGATCGAACGCCGGATTCCCTCTGAGATCCCGTTGGGCCTGCTGTTGGCGCTCGATGAGCACCATGGGCTCCTCGTTCTCTTCGGTCTCCTCGGTGGGCGGCGACATATCTATGACCGTGGCGAGCTTGTCAGCGAGCGCGCTCTTGATCAGCTCGTCGTTGGCGATCTCGTCGATCGCCTTCTCGATCTCCACGAACGCCATTTTGGTGTGCTCTTCCACGCCGTCGAATACCGAAGCGATCTTCGACGAGCCGCGAGACTGCTTCTTGGGTTTCACAGCGACGGTGATGTGGAATTGGAATTCCTTGCCGCTGTCGCCGCGTGGAAGCTCTTCGAGGCCGAGCGACTTTCGGTACGCTCTAAGTTCGGGCGATTTGGCTTCGAGGAACCACACCCGCTCCATCTCTTTCCAGCCCTCGGGATCGAGATCGACGATGGCATTCTGGAGGCTGAACGGGATCTTGCGGCCCTGTCCACAGACCGTCTTCCACTTCTTCCCGTACTTCTCGATGAGCTGCTTCGCTTCGTCGTTCCGTATCACGCTGATGTGCGGATGGTCATACTCAGGTTCGCAGTCGATTCCCTGGTCCTTCAGAGCTTCAAACGCGGCTTCCGGGAGCCCTTTGTGAACTTTGAGATACGCCCACTCCTTGCCCGGCTTCGAATCGTCGCATACCAGCTCGCCGATGAAACGTGCGCGGGCTCGATTCTGGTCCTCTTCGATCTCCTCCTGAGCGTACTTACCGAACGTGGGATTCCAGAGCATGCACCAGCCCATATCGGAGATGAAGCCCTGCACCATCCTGCAACCGTGCTGTCCGTCGTAGTTCACGCACTGAGCGCAACGCTGGAACGTGCCGTACATCACGTAGTTGACTTCCGACTTCGCGTACTTAGCTTGGGAAGTCTTGATAGTATCGGTATCGCGCTCTTTCTCGGGCGTCGTGTCGGGTTGACGACTGACGAGCTTCGAATATGCACGCTGCACGGCGCGAGGGTCCGAAGCAGCGACGTTCGCCTGCAAGAGATCCGCACCCCACACCTTGTTGAGTGCACGATCTTCGATCCCCATCGCGCGGAGGAGCGGATAGAGCTTGAGGTTGGCCTGTCCGACATTGACGCGAAATACACCCGTCTGGGGCTCCATGTAGACGCGGAAGCTCCGTCCGGTGCCGCCCTTCACGTTGAAGTGGGCTTCGATGATCCCGTTGTCCTTAACCCGGTTGTACACGCCGGGTCGAAGTCTCATCTGGGAAGCGACAGTGTACTCGTTGCCGTTGAAGATGAACGTGCCACGATCCGTCAGATACGGAACCTGAGCGATGAGACGATCGTTGCTCTTATCGACCACCTTACCGCTACTATTATCTACTAGTTCCCACTTCCCGCTGAGATTCCAGCCGAGCGTCTGCCCGCGCATGAGCGCGCGCTTCTGCTCGTCGTTCGAGAACTTCTTCGGCTTGTTGTATTTGACGCCGGCGAGCCGAAGTGTGTAGCGCTCGTTCGATATAGGGAATTTCTCTTCAAGCGCACGCTGCACGTTCGTGAAGAGCGTGTCCCGCGTGGCAGTCACATCCCCAAACGATCGGAGCTTGGGTTTATCAGAAAGGACATCTGCCATTATACTGGTTCCTCAGCGAGTTCGGTCGGCCTCTCGACGACGAATTGCGGTGGCGCAGCCATCGCGCGGCGTCGAAGTGCCTGTTCGAGAGCTTTGCGCTTCTGACGGGATACATCTCGACGTTTGGCCAGCGTGTATGCTCCCATCCCACCTCCGAGAGCGAGCAGCAGTGCCAGTGTCGCATACAAGCCGACCGCGCCCGATCCCCATCCTTTGTACCAGGGATCCGGCTCGAACGGATCGGGGTTCAGATCCGATGGTGGAAGTTCCCCATACTGTGCACGCTTCTCCAGCGTGCCGAGCTGCTCCCGCAGCTCGCCTGATACGTACGCTTCGGCGAGACCATCGACCGCCTCGCCTATCGAGGCCGCCTTCGGGGATTCGTACTGAGATCTCAGTGCCGATTCGAAGTCCTTCTCTGCCTGCTCCATCTCGCGCTCACGGCGCCGCTTGCGCATACCCTCGAAGAGCTTATTGAACAGTGCGTAGCTCCCCGCCGTGAGTGCCACGCTGCCGCCCAGCACGAGAGGGATCGCCGCAGGATGCGTGAGTGGGTTGGAAGTCGGCGTGAACAGCTCACGCCACACCTTCTTTCCATGCCTAAGTCCCGATGATCCGAGACCGTACAAGAGCGGAACGCCGATCAGTGCGCTCACGAGCGCGGCAGTCCCGAGCCCTACACCCTGCTTTTCCATTCCCTCGTCCGAGGCGAACTTGAATGGGACCGGCATCTCACGCCCCGGCACGCCGCCTACCCTGAAGACATCACGCATGAGTCTGTTGCGGCGCTCGACCGCCTGCAGATGTCCCAGCAGGCTCGCGAGGGCGGCGAGTCCCGCCCCGGCGCCTCCAATCGCGCCCGTGTATTTAAGCCCGGTCCGCATGGCCTCCTGACCCGAAGTAGGCATGAACTGGGAGAGTCGACGGATGTCCGCGTAGGGATCTTTCTGTATGTCCCTGAGGGCTTCGGTAAATGTCTTGAACAGCTCGCCGCGTCGCCCTGTCAATTTCGGTTCAGGCATCGCGAACATGCCATCTTCAGCCACTTTGGCTTCAGCAGACTTTATCGATTCAGCGAGTGCACCCATCGCGATAACCCTTCCTCGTTGCCTGCGGATTGTACGTGTACAGGTCGGCCCAGCGGATCAGTACCCGCCAGCTCTTGATGTCTTCGTCCCAGTGTCGCTCCTCCACGGAAATAACCGCAGCGCCGTTCGTCATCGCCGTGTAGATCTCCTCCATGCGTTTTCGGTCCTCGGCCTTACTCATTTCGAGCACTTCCACGTGGACGCGCGCTCCGACCTTCGGCTGAAGATGGTCCGGGTCAGTCTCTTTCCGTTCGTAAGGGATGCCCCGAAATGGAAGTCCCTCGTGCCCCGGAATGACGGCTTGCATGTCTCTCTGGCCGCCCGATGGGTCGACGAGGCTGGGATCGATGGTCCATCTGTCTTTGCCATTCTCGGACATTAGACCTCCACGGTGGGCGTTGAGGGCATGGGTAGCAGCTTCCGATGGGCATCATCGCCACGGGTTTCTACGGACGCTGCTTCGGGCTCTTCTTTCCGCGTTCGACTTCGAGCGCGGCGGGCGAGCCGGCGATACAGTGCGATTTGCTCCATATTCTTGATGTCTTCGGGTTCCAGCTCGTCGGGGCGTCGCAGGTAATACAGCGACCCTCCCGCAATGCCTCCGAGTATCGGTGCGAGCAGGAGCGGAGCGATCCCCAACAACTTCGCTATGCCTTTTCCCATTCCCCACAGGCCCTTAGCTCCACCTCCGACCATCTCAATGGCCTTCGAGAGCACTGCGCCGCCAGTCAGAGCGCTGGCAACGTCGACGGCGTCTGACTTGGCGGCTTTCTCAAAAGAATGGCGAAAGATCTCCTCGAACTCGGATGGGCGAAGCCCCGCCTCGGCTATTTTCCTGAAAAAGCCGTGCTTGAATGCCCGTTTCTTTTCAAGCATTTTGACATCCTGCTTTTTGCGATCTTTATTCTTCTCGGCTCTCGCGGTCCCCGCACCTACTGCAGACACTCTTCCAGAGTCAACGGCATCTTCCATTTCTTTTTCGAGATCTGCGAGTCGAGGCTTGTAATAATCGGCGCCTTCGACGAGGTGATCCTTCGTAATCTCCTCAGCGATCGCTGGATTACTCGTATGTTCCAACTCGACCTTGGTACCCGCTTCTATCTGATCTCGTGGAAACATGGAAGTTGGGAGACCGGCAGCGAGCCCTCCCGGAATCAGGTCGTCCTTTCCTCCCGTGAGTTCGCCAAGAAGCCTATAGATCTCCTCTTCAGCTTCATGAGGATCGATGCCCAGCCCTTCGGCATGCTGATGGAATCCAGTATCATCTATCCCGGCGCCCATCCTCTTGATATAATCCACGAGCGACTTCAGCTTGTCTGGCGGCAACGACTCCGATGCCTCGTGCTCTGGAGATTCGGCCCCTTCGTGTTCTTCTTCCTCCTCGTTTTCTGCCATCTTCAGCATGAAGTACTCGCGAAGTCCCGCAGCTGCAGTCATGCCTCCAGTTGAAAGCCCAGGCACTCCGGGCGGCTGAGGAGTGCCAGGGGCCATAGGGGAGCCCGGCGGCATAGGAGAATAGGGGCTCATGTTGGGCTCCATCGTAGGCCGTTGTTCGGGCGGCTTTCGATAGAACTCAGGATATTTAATCGCGTCGAAAAGTTGCCTTCGTCGCTCGCGAGCCTGAGCCTTCAGGAACTGCAGATCAGGACGACCAAGTGCTTTGCGAAGCAGTTCCGGGCGTCCGGATATGAGCTGACCCAGCGTCTCGGGACTGAGATGCTTCTTGTCTAACTTCTTTAGATCGGCTACTTTGCGCATGGTGCCTCCCGACCAAGTATTCTACCGCTGGGATTAGAAATGTCTATTCCTTAGAGCAGTTCCGACTTCTGCCACGGAGTTGGATCGAACGGCGCCGGAGGCTTCGGAGGCTTCATCGGTGTGACGGGTGCGGGAGCCGTTTCGCCGGACATAAGTGCAGGCGATGCACCTACGAGGCCCCCCAGTGCCGAGCCGAACAATCCGCTTCCTTTGCCCAATTTCGAGCCGGCGTACATGCCCAAGCCGCTACCTAACACAATCGACGCCACGCCGATGATCGAGAGAAGCTCGGCTGCCTTGCTGTCACCCAGCTGCGCACGGGTCCTAAGCTTGTTGATCTTATTCGACCATTGCGTTGGAGTGAACTTCCCGAGGATATTGGTAACACCAGCACCTACCGCCTGGAGGGGCTCGAACGCCGCCTTTTTGACTTTCTTGGGCAGCTTCTTACCTTTCGGCGTGTGCTCCTCCCATATTTCAGCCATCTCAGGTTTATTCGCGTGCATCCATGCTCGCTGGTCCTCCGATACGAATGGCATCAATAACCTCCGTTCTGCCCGCCGAAGCCACGGAACAAGCCGGCGATCCTCGACATGGTCCTTAGCGCGGCGAGCAGGTCTTCTGTCTCGCGTGGCTTCTGCCCCATTATGAAGCCCAGAAATCTGGACCGGAAGCTGGACTTAGGCGTAATGCCGAGGGCTTGTCGAAGGTGCGATGGCATCACGGCCTTTTGCTGCATGAACGGCGGTGGTGCTCCTTCACCGAACAGCGCACACTTGACGAGCCCATCGAGTGTACCGCACTTTCCATTCGTGGCTTCCTTGATGAGTGGCTGGATTACCATGCTGCCCCCTGCTTTCGATTTTACCGATGGGTAATCTTCGTGCAGCGCGATGAAGCTCGGTGCCCTAAATGCCCCACTCGGGAACTGTTCCTGGGCTCGAATACGTGCAGTTCGGCCTACGAATTCCTCGGGCTCCTGGAACATCTGCTCGCGGGTCGCCTGTGTGAAACCCGTGCCGACCTCGCCTACAGCAGGGCCTTCCGGTTCCAATGAATACTTGAAGCCGCCGGCGCCGATGCCTGCTAGCCCCTTCTCACCCGGGAAGATTTCTTTCACGTATACATCATGCTCGTTGTAGAGCTTTACCTTAGTTGGCTTTCCGCCCGCGCGAGGCCATGCGACGATCCCCTCTCGTGTGAGCGGGTGTCTGCCTTTCGAGATATCCTCCCACATCTTCCGCTGCTCTTCAGGCGTTTCGGCCATTCGAGGAAGATGGAACTTCTTCGAGGGAAGATATCCCAGTATCTCCTTCACCTTATCGAGACGCTCCGCGAGCGGCAGCTCCATCGGAACATCCTTTTTACCATACCGTAAGATGTTGAATATCGCGTTGCGCAGCTCAACGTTCTGCTCGCGCTGCTTCTTCAGTGCTTTCTGGGTCGACGAGTTGAGTATCCCACCCAGCTCCTGCGCCGGAACAGCGGCGCCCTCTCGCGTACCGTAGATCTCTCCGCGAAGCACCGAACCGACGAGATGCTTAGGAATGTCGAGACCCGTGGTTCCACCCACCCGATACGAGTGAATGATGGGCTTCCCGGTGGTCGTAGGCCGATACGAGAGAATCTCGATCTTGTCCGAGAACAGCTTATAGAGCGCGGCTGCACCGTCGATCTTCTCCATGTGGAGATACTCTGGGTCGAAGAGTTTCTCCACATCCTCCTGATTCACTCTCGCGTAGTGGACTTTCTTATGCTTGATGATTTCGGTCGGCGTCGTGTTGATCATCAACCACGTGCCACCCTGCGTTCGCTTCGCACGACCGTTCGTCGAGGGCGGTCCGCTCTTTCGTATGAGCGTAAACGTCTCTGGGTGCTTCTTATGCGTTACCACGAAGTTTATCTTGTCCGGCTCGATCTTCGTCACGAGCACGGCGCCTTTATCGTGAGTCTTCACCGTTCCTTTACCATAGCCAGAAACGATTTCGCCCTCGAAATCAGCGTATTGGCCGGTGTGAAGCGGTTGTTGGAATGCTAAAACCTTCTGGCTGGGCTTTGTAGGAAACTTCCTTGCAGCCCAGCTGAAGAGGGTTGGACGCTCACCAGCTTTACGTCCAAATCGTACGTCAAAATGTGGGCCGGCACGTCTGGCTAGGTGTTTCTGTACTACGTACAATAACTCTTTATTGAGCGGTAGGTCTTTCAAGCTCCCGAACCGCTTCGGATCGGGCAGCCCGGGGGCAAATTCCTGCTTGGCCACTCGTAGCTCCTCGTATAGCGCGTCCGAGCATTATAATAGGCAGCCTGCAGTCAAGCAATAAAGATCGCCAGCCTGATCGATATCCCGGACGCGCCATGTGCTCGGCTCGCCCTCCCACACCATAGCACGCGTCCAGTCCGGTTCCTCGTTACTGAGGGATAGAACTAGAGCACCACCTCGTGCCACACGCCGGAACTCCTTGAACACGGCCTTTTTGGCCGATTCATCGAGGCCCTGCGTCGACATCGCATCTACGATCAGATCGATCGCACCATCCTCGAACGGGAGCTTGAAATCCTTCAGTACGAGCGGCGTTACCGTGATATGCCCGCTCGCAGCCCTCATTGCCCAATCGTCAAATATGTCGGCCGCCCAAAGGTGTCCACAGTTGGCGGCGATGTATGGGGTCAACCGGCCATATCCACAGCCAAAATCGAGGCCGTGTTCCGGGAAGTTAGCCGATGACCTCTGCTCCAGGCACGGCACGATATGGTTGGCGATCCGCAATCCCTGTTTGACGTGATCCTCGCCTTTACGTCCGACGGCTCCATCGCCGAGTTTCTTTCTTCGATTCGTCCAATACTCCCTATTTTCAGAGAAGTTCACGACATTCTTCTCCGTCCTTCTTCTGCTTTCTGGTCTTTATCTCCGTGATTAGCCTCTGAACTCGATGATCTATGGTGTGTTCCGCAAGCGCGCGTTCCTTGGCTCTACGGCCTATTTCAACGTGATCCACACTATCAACATATCTGAGGATCGTTTCCGCCGCTTCAAATGCCGAGGGGTAGAACAGTATTTCCTTTTCCTCTACGAAGAGCTTTCGTATGTCTGGTCGATCGATGGTGATAGATGCAACGCCGCAAGAAGCTGCTTGAAACAGCCTGGATCCAACCTCTGCCGATTGATTTGTCAGATCTATTGAGAATTTGGCCGAGCAGTATGCGTGGACCAGCTTTTCGCCATCCACGAATCCTAGGTCGTCTGGGTGATTCGGGTTCTTTCCACCTCCGCCACCCACGAATAAAACGTACAAGCCGAGACGACGAAGCGCGGTGATTATATCGTAGCGATTTCTCTTGAACTTATGGTCTATTCTTCCTGCAAATACGCAATCATATACCTTCGGAAGCTTCATTTCCTTGAAATAGCGCGGGTCCGTGTGATGAGGTAAATATACGGCTTTATCCGTGTAATGATTGGCTACGTCTTCGGAAATTGTGAAATAAACATCCGATGCAAGCAACCGACGCTCGTTGAACCACGGAGGATCAGATGCCCCCATCACAGCCTTGAAAACTGGTGTCTTAGGCACAGGCGTCTGGTACCCGTTAACGATCACGACATCTGCTTTTTTGGTGTTTCTAAGGTGAAAGGGTCGAGTCTCGCTTGCGCTTATGTAGCGAGTTTCCACAACGTTGCAGTGGCGTAACAAGCCTTCATACCATGTCCTATTATGGCTGTAGCTACTCCACCTCAATCCATTATGGATGTATATAACTCTCAGCTTCTGGTCTTTTGTGGGGTGCATGCAACACCTCGCTGTTCAAGTGCCGCCATCAGTGTGTCTACGCGCGACACGATATCGTGATCGCGCAACGTCCGCGCCTTGGCCCGCTTTCCAATCGAGGACCAGTCCGCATTTCTAACATGATTGACTACGTCGTTCAGAGCCAATCCTGTTTCTTCCCCACGATAAAACAATATTTCCTTCTGCGGTTCAAATAGCAGTTTCGTATCTTCCCGATCGAGCGTGATTGTCGGAGTACCACACGACGCAGCCTGAAATATACGAGAGCACAGCGAGTTTCTCTTGAGGGTAATATCCAGAGAGAACCGTGCAACACAGAATGCTTTCACGAGCCCCGGGCCGGTGCAAAAACCCCAATTATCGCGGTGCTTAGGCCAGTCGCTACCGGCCGTCAGAACACGCAAGCCGGCTTTCCGAAGTGCGTTAACAAGCTGGATGCGATACTTGATACGAGGGTGAACGCCGAGGCCCACCATCGCACAATCGAATTTCCTCGGTAAATTCATCGGCTGAAAATAATTCGCATCTGTGCAGGGAGGAAGATATATCGCCTTATCGGGGAACTCATGAACAATTTCCCGCGAGCCGGTGGCGTAAAGGTCTGCCGTTTCGAGTCGCCACTTCTGAAATCGGGGTGGGTCAGCCAAGCCAATCACCACTTTATAGCGCGCTCGATTTGGGATCACCGTCTTGAATCCCGCACTGATTACAATATCGTAATCCAACGCGTTAAAGGCGCCCGCCTTTTCGGCATGAAGCACTGTCACCTCGTACCGCCTTGCCAACTCTTCCGAGAATGATCGCATCATGCTATAGCTGGAAAAGTGATAGTTGTGATGAAGATATAGAATTCTCATTGCTGACTCGTATTGCTTACTCGATACCGCGCCGTTTTAGCTCCTCCGCCAAGTAATCTACACGTAACGCGACCGTATGATCTCTCAAAGCGCGCTTCCTTGCGTTACATCCGACAGCTTGCGCATCCACGTTCTTAACACACTCAATTATAGTGTTCACCGCGCTGCTTGCGTTTGCATCGCGATAGAGCAAGATCTCTTTATCCGGCTCGAAGTGCTGCCGTGCATCTTCACGATCGAGCGTGATTGTCGGGATGCCGCACGAAGCAGCCTGAAATATGCGGGAACCCTGCGACGTGGTGTGATTGGTGATATCCAATGAGAATCGCGCGGAACAGAAAGCGTTTACGAGATCATCGCCGGAGAGGAATCCTTTATTATCCTCGTGGTCAGGCCAGCGCTTCCCGGCGGTCAAAACGCGTAAGCCGGCCTCTCGAAGTCGATCAACTACTTCGACGCGGTAAAGAATGCGTGGATGACTCCCGAGGCCAATGAGCGCACAATC
>Ga0316577_10001356_pt1 | contig 11510 bp, 8 predicted proteins | sample S5NA_FD_203073 | JGI IMG/M metagenome (GOLD analysis project Ga0316577, IMG submission 203073) | Rhizosphere microbial communities from salt marsh grasses in Alabama, United States - S5-7_050615r2r1 | ecosystem: Host-associated > Plants > Roots > Rhizosphere | place: USA: Alabama | collected... | reverse complement strand
CCGGCCGATCGCCGACGTCGTCACGGCCCAGACGACCCAGCCGAGGAGAGCAAAGAGCACGCCGAGCCCCACCTGAACGACGATGCCTCCCTCGTCCGGGATTGGGAATCCGCCGATCCCGACCCACCGGCGGACGGCGTTCCAGAGATCCTCCCCGACCGTGTTCTCGTAGCCGATCCACGACCCCACGGCGCTCAGCGCATTCGCGAGCACCACGACGGCCACCGCTCGGCCGAGCATGCCCGGGGCGCGCTCGGCACGGTTGTAGAGCTCGAGGTCGAGTGCGGACGCCCTGAACATGTCGTTCGCGAGCTCTCGCATCAGTGGCGCATCACGGGCAGGCACGCCATCACTCCCTTCACGCTCCCGTCATCCAACTCCGGATCGCTGCGCCGATCTCATGCGGTGAGTCCTCCTGGATGAAGTGGATCCCCCGGACCGTCACTTCGACCTGGTTCGGCCACGACCGGCAGAACTCGCGCTGCGGCCCGACGAGGATGGACCCGGGCTCTGCGTTGATGAAGAGCTTCGGCAGGTGCGAGGCCGCCAGCCATTGCGCGTAGGAACGGACGATCTCGTCCACGTCCTCGGGCGCGCCGTCGATGGGGATCTCGCGCGGCCACGTGAGCGTCGGCCTGCGATCCTCGCCGGCGTGGCGGTAGGGGCGGCGGTACTCCGCCAGCTCCTCCGGCTCGAGGTCGCGAAGGATCGACGCGGGCAAGATCCGGTCGACGAAGACGTTCTTCGCGAGGACCATCTCCTCGCCCGCCGTGGATCGCAGCCCCTCGAAGATCCTCCGAGCTCCCTCCGGCCACTCGTCCCACGTGACCGGGCGCACGACGGCTTCCATGTAGGCGATGCCGCGCACCGCCTCCGGATGCCGTCTCGCCCAGTCGAAGCCGAGCGCCGACCCCCAGTCGTGGAGGACCAGCGTGACACCAGCGGATACCCCGACGGCGTGCAGGAACGCGTCGAGGTAGCGTCGATGGTCGATGAAGCGGTACGGGCACCCTTCGACCTTGTCGGAGTCCCCCATGCCGATGAGATCCGGAGCGATGCAACGCCCGAGATCCGTCAGGTGCGGGATGATGTTCCGCCAGAGATACGAAGACGTCGGGTTGCCGTGGAGCAGCACGATCGGATCGCCCTCCCCCGCTTCCACGTACGCCATCGCCGAGCCGAGCACCTCGACCCGCTGCTTGTCCATGCGCGACCTCCCGGGATGAGCCTACCCAACCCCCCTACGCTCCCGACGATGACGATCCCTTGGATCGAGCGGCGCTCGTTGCTGGCCCGAATTGCTGGAATCTCCGGTCCGGCCGTCGTGATCGACACGTTTCGCGCGTTCACCACGGCGGCGTTCCTGTTCGATCGCGGAGTCGAGCGCATCGTCCTCGCGGAAACGCCGGAAGAGGCGCGGACGGTGGCGTCCCGCATCCCCGGCGCGCTCCTCGCAGGCGAAGACGGCGGCAGGAGGCCCGACGGCTTCGACATCGGCAACTCCCCCGGCGAGGTGATGCGCCTGCGTCACCTGCCCGGCAACGTCGTGATGAGGACGAGCGCCGGGACCCGCGCAGTGATCACAGCACTTCGGGAAGGGGCGGATCCGGTGTATGCAGCCGCTCTCGTCGTCGCGGAGGCGACCGTCACCGCTCTGCGCGGCCGGCCCCGAGTGACAATCGTGGCCGCCGGCGAGAGCGGCATCACCCGCGCCGTCGAGGATGAGGAGACCGCCGATCTCATCGCTGATCGACTGCTGGGCTCCCCGCACGATCCGAACCGACTGCACCGCATGGCATCCGGCGCCGGCGGCCTGCGCCTTCGGGCGTCACCGTGGGTCGACCCACGCGATCTCGGGCACTGCCTGGAGCGCGACCGCTTCTCCTTCGCGATGCGGGCGCGGATCGAGGACGGCCTGGCGAACCTTCACCGCGAGGAGAGCGTGGTGATCGGCTCCTGCGTCACCGCTGCTGCCACATGCCCGGACGGGCTCAAGACGACGGCCGCTGGCGCCGATACAACCCGATGCGTTGGAGAAAGAAGCGCGACGAAGGGGAGACGCGGGCCGATCTCGTGCGTCATCGGCAAGTGACCAACGATCGTCTCAGGGGGATCCTCGGGCGGCCGAGCGAGCTCGACGAAGAGGACCCCGCCGTGGTCGAAGCGCGCCTCCGGAACATGGTCTACGGCACGAACCGCAAGTGGTCGTGATCATCTGAGCCGTCCTGCCCTCGGCGGTGATCGTCGACCACGCCCGGCCCTGCGCCGTCCCTCGACGTCACCGCCTTCCTGCCGCCGGCGCTTCACGCACATCGATGACTAGCGCGTCTCTTCCCCGTAGGTTGGCCCTTCACCGCCACGTCGCCCGACGGTACGATCACGGTGGGCTGAAGGGAAGAGGGAAGGAACCTCCATGGACCTCGATTCCACGGATATCGAGAAGCGCACGTTCGACGTCGTTCGAAGGGGCTACGACCGCGCCCAGGTGGACGAGTACCTCGCGAAGGTGAGCGGGTCTGTGGCCCGCACGTCCGAGCGCCGGAAGCTCGCCGAGGTGAGAGCCGAGCAGCTCGAGCGACAACTCCACGATCTCAAGCACCGGGCGGACGTCACGATCCAGGAGACCGTTGCGGCCCGGATCCGCATGCTCCAGGCCGGGGAGAAGGACGGCAGGGCGCCGCGAGCCGCACCGTCCCCCCAGGCGACGAAGGACCACGCGGCGATTGAAGCCCACCAGATCATCGAGCAGGCGAACGTCCGGGCCACGGCGCTGCAGGCAGAAGCCGAGGCCGTGCTCGAAGGTGCACTCGCCACCTCGGCGAAGATCAACGACGAACGCAGTGAGCTCCTCGGGTCGGTCGGAGCCGAACGCGGCAGCATCATCGCCGCAGCCGAGCAAGAGGCGCAGGCGATACGGGAGGCGGCTCTGCTCGCAGCCGAGACGGCGCGCGCAGCGGCCGCCAGAGAGGTCGAGGAGATGCGGGCGGAGGCGGCCCGTTTTTCCGCCGAGACCCGCAGGAGCGCGGCCGCCGAGGCGCAGCTCATCCGTGAGGATGCCGAGATACGTGCAGCAGGGTTGGTCGCCGCCGCCGAGAGGAAACGAGGCGCCGACCAATCGGGAACGGCGAAAGGATCGGTCGACCTCCCCGACGAAGGTGTCCCGACGTCGGAAGAGCCCGTCGAAAGCAGCCGGTCGGCGGAGCTCGAGCGCATCATGGTCGATCTCCGATCCGAGCTCGCCGACGAACAGGAGGGCGATGCAGGAACTCGCCAAGCCCGGCCTTCGCGGTACCGGTCGCGGTCGGCGAATCTCCCCCACCTCGGCGACGACGCGGCGTCGGTCATCGGGACGATGGGCTCGCTGCGGACGAAGAAGGACTGACCCGGGCCGCTCCGGCCCCGATGCCCGAAGCCATCGCTCGCCGTTGGCGTTCGTCAGCCGGTCAGCCGCTGGAGCTGCCGGATGGCGACCACGATCGACGAACTCCCCGAGACGCCCTCACGCTTCAGCAAGTCGACCATCCGGGCGATGCGCGCTTGCTCGACCGACGTCAGCTCGTTGAACTCGCCGTAGAGCGTCGCGGCGTCCTTCCCGCCACCGTCCGCGAGGATCTTCTGGACGATCGCCCGGCGCAGGTCCATCAGCTCCCGATCGAGCGTGAGCGCTCCCCAGCGCTGCCAGCGATTCGACGTCGGCAGGCCCTCGACCGCGCGCTCGAGCCAGTTCAGGTGGAACGCCTGGCCGGCGAGGAAGAAGGTGTGGCCGACGTCGCGAAGCGGCAGCCCCGACAGGGCCGCCACGTCGATGATGTCGGGCGCATGGGCGAGCTCGGTCTGATAGGCGTGACGCTGCGCCACGATCTCGGGGACGCCGGCGTCGACGAGCCTCGTCACCTTGCGCTCGAGCTGGCTCCGCCACCGCTTCGACCCGAGCTCGTCGATGATCTCTGCGAGCTCCTCGAAGCCCGGCCGGTAGGCCTCGGCATCCCCGGAGATGGAGCCGACGCGGTGCTCGGAGATGAACCACCGGGTCACGATCTCGACGAGCTCATCGACCCCGTTCATCAGCTCGTTGACGATCTCTGCGTCGACGGTACCCGCCAGGGCCTCGACATCCCGCCAGCGAGCCGAGGCTCCCACGATCTGTCGGGCGACGCGATACGCGCGCACGATCTCCGCCGGGCCCGCGCCGGTCTCCGCCTCGAGCCTCGATGCGAAGGTGATGCCCTGTGAGTTGAGGATCTCGTTCGCCACGATCGTTGCGATGAGCTCCCGTCGCAGCGGATGCTGGAGGATGAGCTCCTCGTAGCGCGCTGCCATCTTTGCGGGGAAGTAGTCGGAGAGCAGCCGGTCGAAGTACGGGTCGTCCGGCAGGTCCGACGCGACGAGCGCCTCCGTCAAGTGCCGCTTGGCGTACGCGAGGAGCACGGCGAGCTCCGGCCCGTGCATGCCCCTCCCTTCACGCCCGCGATCCGACATCGTCTCCGGCGACGGGAGCATCTCGATACCACGGTCGAGCCCGGCGGCCGCTTCGAGGTGGAGCATCAGGTCCTCGTAGTCCTCGATGCGGCTCGCGGAGGCGACGCGCTCCTGGGACAGGATCTGCGCCTGGAGGAAGTTGTCGTAGACGATGGCCGCGACCACGTCGTCGGAGACCTCGGCGATGAGCGTGTTGCGGTCCTCACGGCTGATGAGCTGCCTCCGCTCGGCCATCGACATGAGGATCTTGATGTTCACCTCACGATCGGAGCAGTGGACGCCGCCCGCGTTGTCGACGAAGTCGGTGAAGATCCGCCCGCCGCGATCGTCGAACTCGATGCGCCCCGCCTGCGTGAACCCCAGGTTGCCGCCCTCACCGACGACCTTGCAGCGAAGGCTCCGGCCGTCGACCCGCACGGCGTCGTTGGCGCGATCTTGCGCGTCGTCGTTCGTCTCGTGCGAGGCCTTGACGTACGTCCCGATGCCGCCGTTCCACAGGAGGTCGACCGGGGCCTTGAGGATCGTCGACATGAGCTGCGCCGGCGTGACGTCCCGAGCGGATGTGCCGAGCACGGCACGCATCTCGTCGGTCAGCTCGATCCGCTTCAACGAGCGGGGGAAGACGCCCCCTCCGGCGGACATCGCCGCACGGTCGTAGTCGTCCCACGAGGAGCGTTCGAGGCCGGCCAAGCGCCGGCGCTCTGCGAACGATGCGGCCGGGTCCGGGTCCGGGTCGATGAAAATGTGCCGGTGGTCGAACGCCGCCACGAGCTTGATGCTCTCCGAGAGCAGCATCCCGTTGCCGAACACGTCGCCGGACATGTCCCCGATGCCGACCACCGTGATCGAGTCGGATTGCACGTCGGCCCCGAGGCCCATGAAGTGACGCCGCACCGACTCCCAGGCTCCACGCGCCGTGATGCCGAGCGCCTTGTGGTCGTACCCGGTCGATCCCCCCGAGGCGAATGCATCGTCGAGCCAGAAACCGCGCGCCGATGCGATCGCGTTGGCCGTGTCCGAGAAGGTCGCGGTCCCGCGGTCGGCGGCGACGACGAAGTACGGGTCCTCACCGTCGAGGACGCGGACACCCTCCGGATGGACCACTTCGCCGTCCTCGAGCGTGTCGGTCACGTCGAGTAACGCCCCGATGAACGTCTGGTAGCCGGCACGGACCTCATCGAACGTCGGGCCCGCGGCGGGGTCCCCCGCCTTCCGCATGACGAAGCCGCCCTTGGCCCCGGTCGGCACGATCACCACGTTCTTGGTCATCTGCGCCTTCATCAGGCCGAGCACCTCGGTCCGGTAGTCGGCTCGACGGTTCGACCAGCGGATACCGCCGCGTGCGACGGCGCCGCCGCGCAGGTGGATCCCGGCAACGTCGGGGGCGAAGACGAAGATCTCGTACACCGGCTTCGGGTCCGGGACGGCCGGCACGCGCTCCGAGAGGAACTTGAACGCGATCGACGGCGTGTCGAGGAACGCGCTCGTTCGGACCGTCGCGTCGATGAGGGCGATGAACCCGCGGAGGATCCGGTCGTCGTCGAGCGACTCGACCTCTTCGAGGCGTTCGAGGAGCGACGCGCGCAACGCCGCCTCCTGCTTCTCGTCGGCTTCGGGCCCGAAGCGGAGCCCGAAGAGGTGAACGAGGTCACCGGCGAAACCGGGATGCGTCGCGAACGCGTCGGCGACGTGGGTCTTCGAGAAGGCGGGGTTGACGAGGTGCCAGTACGAGCGGTACGCCCGCAGGATGTTGATCTCGTGATGGTCGACGTCGGCGAGCACGAGCAGCCTGCTGAGCCCGTCGGTCTCCGCCTCGCCCGTGAGCGCCGCCGTCAGCGCCGCAGCGACACGGTCACCGCACGCGCCGACGTCGAGGCACCTCCCGTCGGGACCGAGCACGCCGAAGTCGTGTGCGAACAGATCGTCGGCGGACTCCTCCGTCGAGAGACGCGTCGGGATCTCCTCGATGACCCGCAGGCCGAGATCCTCGACGAGCGGCAGCATCGCAGAGAGGTCTCGCTTGCCGTCCCGGCTGTAGATGACGATCCGCGTGAGCTCCTCGTCGTCGTGCCGCTCGTTGTGGATGGCGACGAGGATGGGGTCGTCCGTCGCCAGCAGCGCGTCGACGTCTGCCATCGAGACGGCTGCGTGAGCCAGCGTCGTCGAGGTGCGGAACGACGACGGGAAGCGGTCCGCATGAGCTTCGACGAGCCGCCGAGCTGCGGCGGTCCCCCGTTCCTCGGCCAGCACCTCACACACACGGTCCTCCCACGTGCGGGTAAGCGCGTAGACCTCCCGGTCGAGCTCGTCGATCGAGACGTCCGGAATCGGGCCGTCGACCCAGACCGTGAAGTGGATCCGGGCGTCGCCCGTCTCGCCGAGCGTCAGCTGGTAGTCGACCGAAGCGCCTCCGTACCTCGTGAGGAACATCTCCTGGAGGCGACGGCGGAGCGCGGCGTTGAATCGCTCGCGCGGCACCGTGACGAGGATGGAGACGTTGCGCTGCAGCACATCGGGTCGCGCGAAGAGCCGAACGTGCTGGTGCTCTTCGGCTTCGAGGAGCCCGACGAGGCTCGCTCGGAGGTCGCCGTCGGTGATCCCGAACAGCTCGTCCTTTGGGAACGACTCGAAGATCTGGGTGAGGACCTTGTAGTCGTGAGAGCCCTCGAGGAGGTCCTCCGCCGCGAGGATGCGGCTGAGCTTCCGCCGCAGGATCGGGATCGTCGTGGTCCCCTGCATGTACGCCTTCGAGGTGAACAGCCCGACGAGCCGTGCCTCGCCTCTCGGGGTCCCGTCGGGGTTCACGCGACGCAGCCCGACGTAGTCCATCCGTGAGTCACGGTGGACCGTCGACCAGCTGTTCGTCTTCGAGATGACGAGCTGGCGCCCGGTCTCGTATCGCTCGCGCAGTCCCGCCTCGAGGGAAGACAGGAGCACCGGTTCGGCAAAGCGGCTCCCGGAGGCGTCGCGCAGGATCCCCAAGCCGGTGCCTGCGTTCGCCGAGACGGCGGCGCCCTCGCCGCGGTCGGCGATCTCGTACTCGCGGTAGCCGAGGAACACGAAGTTGTCGTCGAGGAGCCACTCGAGGAATGCGATGGCCTCGTCGACGTCCGCGGCGTCGAAGGCGTCCCGGTCCTCGTACGCGTAGTGCGCCATCCTGCGCACCGCGAAGCGGAGCGGCTCGAAGTCGGCCACGGCGGCGCGGACGTCGTCGAGGACGTCGACGAGCCGGCACTCCAACTCCCTCGCAGCCGCGTCGTCGAGCGTCTGGGCGAGCTCGAAGTGCTGCAGCGACTCCCGATGGGCCGCTTCCCTGCCGGAGATGACTTCGATGATCTTCTCCGACTCGTCGCGCACGGTCCCAACCACCGGATGGAAGTGACGGACGATGGTGTAGCCGGAACGAGTGATGCGATTGGTCACGGAGTCGACGAGGAAGGGGGCATCGTCCGTCACGACCTCGACGATGGACCCCGGCGCCTCGTACCCGCAGGAGGCGACGCTCGGCCGGAAGACCCGGACCACGGCGTCCTCGCCCCCGCGTTCGTCGAGGAACCCGTAGGCGCAGGCGATCTCGGCCCCGAGCTGCTCGGCTCCGATCGTGGGGGCCTCGTCCTGCGGCATGCGCCGCGTGTAGGCCTCGCCGAACACGGAGAGCATCTGGGTCCGTTCCATGCACCAATCCTCGGTTGCGACGGCGCCGAGGATACTTACCGGAGGCGGAACCTCGCCCGCCGGCCCATGGGGATATCGACCCTTCCGACCCTACGATCCGGGCACGAAGGAGAGAGGAGCAGCGTGGCGAATCCTGCGCTCACCAAGCAGTTCGGGAAGAGCGGATCGACGACGACGATCGACGGCGTGGCCGTCGCCGTGCCGATGGGCTTCGGAGAGTCGACGACCGACCGGATGACGATGGGCGGGACGGCCCGAGCGACCGGCATCCTCCTCGCCATCCTCCTTGCCGCGGCGGCGTGGGGGTGGACGCTCGCCTCGCCGACCGGCGCGCAGCCGGTCTGGACGATCTTCGTGATCATCGGCGCGTTCATCCTCGCGATGGTCACGATCTTCCGGCCGCAGATCGCCATGTTCACCGCGCCGATCTACACGGCGGCGCAGGGCCTCGCCATCGGCGGCATCTCCAAGGCCTATGAGTCGATGTGGGGCGGCATCGTCGTGCAGGCAGTCCTGGCGACGGCGGCCGTCTTCATCGTGATGCTCGTCCTCTTCGTGACCCGCACGATCAGGGTCACCGACAAGGTGCGGTCGATGGTCATCGGCGCCACACTTGGGATCGCGCTGTTCTACCTCGCATCCCTCGTCCTCATGCTCTTCGGTGTGAACATGCCGTTCGTCTGGGACGGCGGCATCGGCGGAATCCTCTTCAGCGTCCTCGTCGTCGGGATCGCCGCCTTCAACCTCCTCCTCGACTTCGACCTCATCGAACGCGGCGTCGCGATGGGCGCCCCGAAGCACATGGACTGGTACGGGGCGTTCGGCCTGATGATCACGATCATCTGGCTGTACGTCGAGATTCTGCGCCTCCTCGGCAAAGCGCGCGACTGACGACGCGCCGGGAGCGTGGCCGGGCTGCGCTCACCTCGCTCCTCGGGCCCGTGGCCCCTGGGCCCTACGGGACGACGAGCACCGGGCAGGGCGCTTCGTGGACCACGTGGTTCGCAACCGACCCGACGACCATGCGCCGGAGGAGCCCGGCGCCTCGTCGCCCGACGACCAGGATGTCGGCGTCTTCGCGCCGGCAGACGTCGATGAGGCGTGACGACGGCTCGCCGATCTCTTCCTGCGTCTCGTAGTCGAGACCCTCGAGGTCGATCGCTCGCAGCACGCGGTCGAGCACGTCGCGTTGGGCATCCGAGAGCGAGTCGCCGAGCGCTTCGGCGGTCGGCGGGGAGCCGACGATCCCCCACCACCCCTCGGGCGGCCGGACGACCGTCACGATGAGCAGCTTGGCCCCCCGGGCACGCGCGAGGTCGGCAGCGACCCTGGTCGCGTCGATCGACGGATCGGACCCATCCACACCGACCACGAGAGTCGTCGGATTCCAACCTTCCACGGCCACACCTCCTCGCTCTTGACCCCAGCGTATCGACCCCAGATCGCGCCGGGAAGGGTCCAACGTCAGCGCGCCTGGCTCTACCCGGGCAAGTCCTCTACCGTACCGTCACCGAGCCACCGATGTCGGCCGCCGGTCGATCGAAGAGACGTCGAAAGGCCCTGTCACACAGGCTCGCCGTGCGCGAGAGTGAAGCCACGGAGGAGACGATGTACCTGATCCTGGAAGCCGAGTCCATCGCGCCGGACGTGCGCCGAATCGTCGTCGAGGCGCCGAAGATCGCAAAGAAGCACCAAGCCGGCCAGTTCGTGATCGTTCGCGTGACGCCCAACGGCGAGCGGATCCCCCTCACGATCGCGGAAGCGGACGCCGACGCCGGTTCGATCACGATGTTCGTCCAGGCCATCGGCCGGACGACGACGCTGATGACCGAGCTGGAGGCGGGTGACTACCTCGTCGACGTGGCCGGCCCGCTCGGCCATGCATCCGAGATCAAGGACTACGGGACTGCCGTGGTCGTCGGCGGCGGCGTCGGGACGGCGATCGCCTACCCCATAGCAAAGGCCCTCGCCGAGGCCGGCAACCGCACGATCGCGATCGTCGGCGGGCGCACGAAGGAGTACGTGCTCCTCGAGGAGGAGCTCGCCGCGAACGGCATCGAGGTCATCCCGTGCACCGATGACGGCTCCTACGGCCGGCCCGGCTTCGTGACGGAGGCGCTCGCCGACGTCGTCGCGGCCGAGGAGGTCGGGGTGGTGTTCACCATCGGCCCCGTGCCGATGATGGCGGCCGTCGCCGAAGTGACCCGCCCGAAGGCGGTACCGACGATCGCTTCCCTGAACCCGATCATGGTCGACGGCACCGGCATGTGCGGGGGCTGCCGGGTCGAGGTCGGGGGGGAGACGAAGTTCGCCTGCGTCGACGGGCCCGAGTTCGACGCCCATGAGGTCGACTTCACCCTGCTCGCCCGCCGCAACACGTCGTATCGGGCGTTCGAGGTCGGCCGGCTCGACGACCTCAAGCATCTCGACACCGAGGCCCACGAGCACCTCCTCGCTCCCGTACGCGGGGACTGCAAGTCGGAGGTGAGGTCGTGATCAAGGTCTCCACCCGGGCGATGATGAAGCTCGACCGGGTCAAGATGCCCGAGCAGGACCCGAGCGTCCGGGCAAAGAACTTCGTCGAGGTGAACCACGGCCTGACGCCCGAGCAGGCCACGATCGAGGCCATGCGCTGTCTGCAGTGCAAGACCCCGACCTGTATCGACGGGTGCCCGGTCAACATCCAGATCGACCAGTTCATCGACCGGGTCGCGCACGGCGACATCCGGGGCGCCGCCGACGTCATCCGCATGGACAGCCTGCTCCCGGCCATCTGCGGCCGGGTCTGCCCGCAGGAGGCACAGTGTGAGGGGACGTGCGTGCTCGACAAGAAGGAGCGTCCGATCGCGATCGGCCACCTCGAGCGATACGTCGCCGACACAGTGCGCCGGTACGGGCTCGAGCCGCCGGTCGAGCGGGTCGAGCCGTCCGGGAAGGCCGTGGCGATCATCGGCAGCGGCCCCGCGGGCCTCGCCTGCGCCGCCGATCTCGCGAAGAGCGGCCACAAGGTCACGATCTTCGAAGCACTCCATCAGCCGGGTGGCGTGCTCGTCTACGGCATCCCCGAGTTCCGCCTTCCCAAAGACATCGTCGAGTCGGAGATCAACGGGCTCAAGGCCCTCGGCGTGGAGATCGAGACGAACGCGATCATCGGGCGTACGACGACCCTCGAAGAGCTCATGACGGAAGAGGGCTACGACGCGGTCTTCGTCGGCGTCGGCGCGGGGCTGCCCCGGTTCCTCAACGTCGAGGGAGAGAACCTGATCGGCGTCTACTCGGCGAATGAGTTCCTGACTCGCGTGAACCTCATGGGGGCGTACCGCGAGGACACCGAGACCCCGGTCCTCGACCTCACC
>Ga0316577_10001355_pt1 | contig 11511 bp, 12 predicted proteins | sample S5NA_FD_203073 | JGI IMG/M metagenome (GOLD analysis project Ga0316577, IMG submission 203073) | Rhizosphere microbial communities from salt marsh grasses in Alabama, United States - S5-7_050615r2r1 | ecosystem: Host-associated > Plants > Roots > Rhizosphere | place: USA: Alabama | collected... | reverse complement strand
ACCGCCTTGCCGTGAATTACCCTCATCCCCACCGCAAGCGATTGCCAACCAAAGCGGTTGGACGCTTTCTGGCTTTTCCCCGTAACAGCCCCTTCCCGCTTTCTTGACTGATCGAGCGTATCGGCATAGAATTACCCTGTGGCACATCAAAAGTCGGACAAAATAAGGAGGTTATCATGAGCGTAAAAATCTCGCTGGCGCTAGTTGCTTTCGCTACCATTGCTGCCTGTTGTTGCAGTGCCCTTGGCGGGTTGCTCGGCGGCGTCGAGTTCACCACCGGCGACTTTGCAGACGTACCGCCCTACCCGGGTTCGTCCCAGACCACAGACTCCATAGCAGGAGTTGAAACGATGCTGGGCGTTTTCAACCTCATCGGGGAGTCCGAGTGGAAGCACTACAAGACGCCCGACTCGGAAAGCGACATCCTGGATTGGTACGAAGAAGTGCTGCCCACCCGTGGCTGGGAGGAGGCCTCGGCGGAGGACGTTGGCAGCACGAGTGCCGAGAACACCCTGGTCTATGCAAAAGAAGATGGCGACTCTACAGTGATGCTTCTCATCATGGCGATCTCCGATGATACCAGCGATAACCACATCATCATCGGGCGCATACAAATAGAAAACGAGGAATAGGCAGAACGCAGTTCAGCTAATACCGTGGCATAGAACGCCGATAAAAAAGTCCGGGGGCGCTCGTCCGGCAGCGCACCTGGCGAAACATAGAACATGAGACGGGGCCTAGAAGGTCCCCGTCTCATGTTTTGCGTCTCGCGTTAGCTAGTAATGGATATTGACCAGCGTGCCAACCGATGCCCAGTAAAACAGCCACTCTGCTTCAGGCGTGGGCAAGTTGATACACCCGTGGCTCATCGGATGGCCAAAGTTAGAGTGCCAGTAGGTGCCGTGGATGCCGTACCCTCTGTAAAAGTACATCGTATAGGGTACGTTGGGCAAGTAGTAGCCGGGGCCAGACATCGTGGTCGAGACATACTTGACGTAGACGCGGAACTGTCCAACAGGAGTTGGCGTAGCCGGGAGGCCGGTCGAGACGAGCGTGCTGCGCACGGCGGTGCTCCCCTGGTAAGCGGTGAGCCGCTGCGCGCTGAGATCGACGTCGATCCATCGCCCATCGGCCGGCGCTGGAGACGGCGGTGAAGGCGATGGTGAGGGGCTCCCACCAGCGGGGATGCGCAACACCTGTCCCACATAGATCAACGAAGGGTTGCTGATGGCGTTGAGCTGTGCGATCGACCACACCGAGACCCCATACCGCAGGGCAATGGCCGACAGCGTGTCGCCGCGCTGCACCACGTAGGTCTGACCCGAAGCCGGTGGGGTGGAAGGCGGACTCGAATAGCCTGGAATCACCAAGCGCTGCCCCACATAGATGCGGCTGGTGTTGATGATGCCGTTGGCCGAAGCCAGCGCCTGCACGGTCGTGCCGTAGCGCAGCGCGATGCGATAAAGGTTTTCCCCCGCCTGTACCACGTGAACGCCGCTTGAAGATGGCGGCGCGGAAGGACTGCCGGACGGAATGACCAACCGTTGTCCGACGTAGATGTGCCCGGTGTCGGTCAGGCCGTTGGCCTGCGCGATCGCGTTGACCGTCACCCCATAGCGTAGCGCGATGCGATAAAGGTTCTCCCCCGGCTGTACCACGTGAACTGTGGCGGCATCGGCCGCCAAGGCCGGCGACGCCAGCACCAAGGCCAGCACAACCACCATACCGACTAGGCTTATCCTGCGCATATCCACATTCCTCTTCAGTGTGACAGGCTCACGTGTCAAGATCCAAGATGCTTCTCTATTATGCCACACTTGTCCCAGTTTGCCCATTACGGCAGGGTTACGGGTGCGTTTCAGTCTGGGGGCGAAAATGATCTCGCAAGCATTGGCGTTCCACTTGCACTGCATCCCATCTGCTTGATAAGCTGAAACGCCCCTTGGCAGTTTTGGCTATTACACTAGGATCGAAGCCACCACAGCCAAGCTCTTACGGCGTTTGACCTGCAGGTTCATACAGCGCCAAAACTGCACCTATGTCTTCCTTTCAGATTGCTCAACATGGGAGTCTCCCTCAAATTAAAAGGCACCCAGGGTTACGGGTGGGTGACGCTTGCTTCACCTGCTATCCGCCCATTTTCCTCTTCTACCACAGCGCCTCCCGGACTCGGAACAGACGGCGCGCGAAAACAACGCCCCGCTAGTACAAAGGTCATGCTTGACGAGCCGGATAGACTGTGGTAATATAAAACCGACCGGTCGGTATGATCCAGGAGATGATATGGCCAAACAACAACGCGCAGAGGAGACCCGCACGCACATCTTACAAGCGGGCGTGGAATGCTTCGCCCAGAACGGCTACGACGCTACCGGCGTGGCCGAGATTTGCCAGCGCGCCGGCGTGACCAAGGGCGGCTTCTACCACCACTTTCCCAGCAAGCAGGCGCTCTTCCTGGCGCTCTTCGAGCAGTGGCTGACCATCCTGGACGAGCAACTGGCAGCCTTCCACGCCGAGGCCGAGAACGTCCCGGACGGATTACGCGAGATGGCCGGGATGATCGGACAGGTGTTTGAGGTCGCCAGCGGCCAACTGCCAATGTTCCTCGACTTTTGGAGCAAGGCCGCGCACGACCCTGACGTGTGGAAAGAGATCATCGCCCCATACCGGCGCTACCAAACCTTTTTCGCCCAGATGATCCAAGAGGGCATCGACGAAGGCACCCTGCGCCCTGTCGATCCCAAGACGGCGGCGCAGACGCTCGTCTCGCTGGCCGTCGGGCTGCTCCTGCAAGGGACACTCGACCCCGATGGCGCCGACTGGGCCCAGGTGACGAAAGAGAGCATCGATATCTATTTGGAGGGTATAACGAAACAGGATCTCAAAAAACCTGGCTCTTAGGTCCTCGGGACAAGATAGCTTTGCTAGGGCATCGGCCCTGCCAATGCAGCAAAAGCCGGGTTTTTACCAACACTACGGAGGCAAATTGTGAACGTATTACTAACCGGCGCATTTGGAAATGTCGGCACGAGCGCAATCGGGGAACTGCTCAAGCAGGGCCATCGCGTGCGCTGCTTTGACCTGAAGACAAAGCCCAACGAGAAAAAAGCCCTCAAGTACGGCGATCGGATCGAGGTGGTATGGGGCGACTTGCGCAACCCCGATGACGTCGCCGCGGCGGTGTGCGACCAGGACGTGGTGGTGCACCTGGCGTTCATCATCCCCAAGCTCTCGGCCACCGGCTTTGAGTCGGAGGACCGCCCGGACTGGGCGCGGGAGATCAACGTGGGCGGCACGCGCAACATCATCGAGGCGATGCAGGCACTCCCCCACCCACCCCGCCTCATATTTTCCTCCTCGTACCACGTCTACGGGCAGACGCACGACCAGCCACCACCCCGGACGGTCTGCGACCCCGTCGACCCCATCGAGCACTATGCCTGCCACAAGGTCGAGTGCGAGCAGATGGTGCGCGAGTCGGGACTGGAATGGGCCATCCTGCGCTTTGCCGCCGTGCTGCCGCTTTCGCTGCGGCTCGATCCGGGGATGTACGACGTGCCCCCCGATAACCGCATGGAGTACGTGCACACGCGCGACGTGGGGCTGGCGGTGGCCAACGCGGTGAGCAGCGATGAGATATGGGGCCAGTTGTGGCTGATCGGCGGCGGGCCGCGCTGCCAGTACACCTACCGCGAGATCCTACAAAAGATACTGGGCGCTATGGGCGTGGGTATGCTGCCGGAGGAGATCTTTACCAACGTCCCCTTCCCCACCGACTGGATCGATACCGCCGAGAGCCAGCGCGTGCTGCAGTACCAACAGCGCGACCTGGATGACTACGTCCAGGAGCTGACCAAGCTGATGGGCGTCAAGCGGCACCTGATCCGCCTGTTCCGCCCCATCGTGCGCGCCTTTCTGCTGCGCCGGTCGCCGTACCTGCGGGCGCGCAGGAACCCCGACTGGCAGGGGAAGGTGGCCGTCGTCACCGGGGCCTCCAGCGGCATCGGCGAGGCCATCGCCAAGAAATTCTCGCGCGAGGGCCTGCGGGTCGTGCTGGTGGCGCGCAGCCGGGAGCGGTTGGAGCACGTGGCCAAGCAGTTGCGCGCGCTCGGCGGAGAGGCGCTGGTCATCGTCGCCGATCTGACGCAGGAGGAGGAGAGGCTGCGGGTGTTCGAGGAGGTGCGTGCCGCCTACGGGTCGGTGGACGTACTGGTCAACAACGCCGGTTTCGGCTGGTACGGCTTTGGGTCAGAGATGCCGTGGTCGCTGGCCCGGCAGATGCTGCAGATCAACGTCGCCGCCGTCGTGCGCCTGACGCTGCTCTTCCTGGAGGATATGAAGACGCGCGGCAAGGGGCACATCATCAACGTGGGCTCTATCGCCAGCAGCCTGCCCGCCCAGGGGATCGCCCTCTACAGCGCCACCAAGTCCTTCGTCGAATCCTTCACCACCTCCCTCTACCGCGAGCTGCGCGATACCGGCGTGCGCATCAGCCTGGTCAAACCGGGAGCGGTGGCGACCGAGTTCTTCAAGAAGGCCTCGGCCCAACTGGCCGCTATGCGCATGCCCGGCAGGGAGGTGAACGTCAAGCCGGAGACGGTGGCCAACCGGGTGTGGAAGCTGCTCAAGCGGCCCGCGCGGGTGGCCTACGTGCCGCGCCTGCTGAGCCTGGTGGCCTGGGTTGAACCATTCTTCGGCTGGCTGATCGATCGGCTGGGGCCGCTGCTGCTGAGGCGGCAGAGGAAACTGGCGCCGGTTCGGGTCAAACATAGACCTGACAGGTTTTGAAAACCTGTCAGGTCTCACCGGCCCGGTCGAGTGCCTCGCGCACGCGCTGGGCCAGCTTGCCAAAATCGGGCGAGGCAAACGTCTCCTGCGTGCGGGGCCGATCCAGGTCGATCTCCACCTCCCCCACGACGACGGCGGGGCGCGCCCCCAGCACCAGCACGCGGTCGGCCAAAAAGACCGCCTCCGATACCGAGTGGGTGACCATCACCACCGTCTTGCGGTTGGCCTGCCAAATACGCAGCAGCTCCTGCCAAAGCGTCTCACGGGTGAGCGCATCGAGCGCGCCGAAGGGTTCATCGAGCAAAAGCACCTGGGGATCGTGCACCAGCGCGCGGGCCAGCGCCACGCGCTGGGCCATGCCGCCTGAAAGCTGCGCCGGATAGTAATCCTTGAACCCGCTCAGTCCCACCAAGTCGATCAACACCTGCGCCTCTCGGCAAGCGATGTCCTTGCCGACCCCATCCATCTGCAGCGGCAGCGCCACGTTATCCTGCACCGTGCGCCAGTCCATCAGCGTCGGCTCCTGGAAAACGACGCCCACATCCCGCCGGGGGTGGAACACCTGCTTGCCCGCCAGGCAGACCTGTCCCGCCCGCGGCTTCTCAAGCCCGGCCAGCAGGCGCAGGAGCGTCGTCTTGCCGTAGCCGGAGGGCCCCACCAGGCACAGGAACTCGCCTTCCCTCACCCGGAAGGAAAGCCTCTCCAGCACCGGCAGCTTGCCGTTGCCGTCGGCATAGTCCATGCTCAGGTTTTCGACCGTCAGCAGCGGTTCGTTTGAGCAGGTCATCATCACGCCCCCACCCCGACCCTCCCCCAAGAGGGGGAGGGAGTCGTCCTATGGCAAATAGTCGTTGGTAAACGCCTTCTCTGCATCCAGGGCGGTCGATAGCAGCCCGGCGTCCAGCATCACGTCCGCCGTCTTTTGCCACGCACCGGGATCGGACGCGCCCAATGGGTCGCCCCGCCAGTATTCGAGGCTGGCCTCAAGCACGGCCCGCTGCACGGCCTCGTTCTCGTCCAACCCCTCGACGTACTTGCGGCAGATGTCAAAGGCGGCATTGGGATCGGCCAGCGTGTCCGCGAGCCCCTTCAGAAAGGCACGGGCGAAGGCACGCGCCAGCTCTGGGTTCTCCTCAAGGGTCTTTTCATTGGTGATGATCCCGTTAGAGACCAGCGTGGCATAGTCGGCCACCGAGAACTGGACGAACCCATAGCCCATCTGCTCCAGTTGCACCGGCTCGTTGTTAGCGTAAACGACGGCAGCATCGACCCGTCCCTCGGTGAGGTTGGCCAATTGGGTGTATCCAATGGTTTCCAGCGTCACGTCTTGGTCCGTCATCCCGTTTGCCGCGGCCAGCGCCCGCCAGCCAATGTAGCTGGCGCCAAAGGTCTCGGGGATTCCGACTTTGTGGCCCGCCAGGTCAGCAGGCGACTTTAGGCCACTTTCCTCCAGAGCCACCACGGCCACCGGGAAACGCCGCCACCAGTTGACGAAGGTGACGACGGGCAACTCCTGCTCCCGCGCTAGGAGCACCTGGTCGCCGCTGGCGATGGCAAAGGGCAGCTCTCCAGCAGCCACCAGCCGCACGCCATCTGTCTCCCAACTGTAGTCAAACTCCAACTCGATCCCCTCGGCGGCAAAGTATCCTTTATCCACCGCCACGTACACCGGGGCGAACTGCACGTTGGCCACGAACCCCATCGGCAGCCGGATGCGGCTCGTCCGCGGGCAGCAGGCGGGCAGGACGGCTAGCAAAAGTATGACCGCGACAAACACTTTGATTCTTTTCACAGTAAAACCTCCTTGATTTGAGTAACTCGTGATGCGTGATTCGTGACGCGTAAGAAAAATCACGGATCACGCTTCACGTATTACGCTCGACTCGCCAACGAAGCAGGATGCGCTCCGCCAGGGCAACGACGCCATAAAGCGCCTGGGCCAGCACCATCAGCGTGCCGATGCCCACGAATATCAGCGGCGTGTCGTACAACTGCTGTCCCTGCTTGAGCAGATACCCCAGCCCTTCGCTGGAGGCGACGAACTCGCCCACCACCGCGCCGATGACGGCCAGGGTGGCGCCTACCTTGAGCCCGCCCAAGAGCACAGGCAGTGCCGCTGGCACCTCCAGCAGCCAGACCGTCTGCCAGCGAGTGGCCTCCAGTGCGCGCATCAGGTCGTGCAGGCCGCGCTCCACCGAGCGCACGCCGACGACAGTGTTGACCAGGATGGGGAAAAAAACGGTGAGCGCGCAGACCACGACCTTGGACAGCGTCCCCGTGCCGAACCAGATGACGAGCAGCGGGGCGATGGCGACGACGGGAATCGACTGGGAAGCGACGACGTAAGGGGAAAGCAACCGCTCTGCCAGTGGGAAATGCGCCAGCCCGTATCCCAGCAGCACCGCCACTACCGCACCCAGTCCCAGCCCTACCAGCACCTCGCGCAAGGTCACCCAGGTGTGACGCCAGAGCGCGCCATCGGCCACGAGGTCCCACAGCCGCTCCGCCACGGCAATTGGCGGCGGCATGATAAAAGCCGGGTAGCCGCCCACCCAGACCACGCCCTGCCAGAGAGCTAGGAAGATAACGAGACTCGCTATCGCCAATCCGGTTCGCGAAACGTATTTTCGCCGCATAGATCCACTCCAAAGAAACACCCCGTGAGCGCTTCACCCACGGGGCAGAGGTGCGATCTATCTTGACGAAAAACCCGAAGGTCATACGACCTCCGGGGCAACAGCTTATGACTTCATCGCTGTTCACCTTCTCTCATCCGGACTTGAGCCATACTAAGAATGGCCGTCACCGTCGGCTCCGGCTTGCACCGGATCAGCCGCTTGCGCGGCTCGCGGGCTTGACGAGTCTGCTTCACGGACTCGCCTCACCGCCGGTCGGGAATCTCACCCTGCCCCGAAGATGATAGTATTCTCTTTTCAACCAAGATTATACGCGCTTCAAACGATCTGTCAAGCTAGGGTGTATGGCAGTTTTTGGGTAAGTTCATTTCGCCGCTATAGGCACATAACTTGGGTAAGGGCAGTTTCGGCAAGCCGAAACTGCGAAGGTGTGCTTCTGCCGCTCCAAGTGAAGCTCCCCGGCGCTTTGCGCCGGGGTTTCCTAAGGGAAGAAGCCTGTGCGAGCTTTGCTCGCGCGGGGGCTGCCGCCCCCAAATCCCCCGCGTTGCCATTCACCCCCCCCGCAAGCGGTTGCCAACCGCGAAGCGGTTGGACGTTCTCTGGCTTTTCCCCATAGATGTTCTCTTGGCGGAAGCGAGTAGTTGAGCAACCGGTAGTGTTCTCGCCCCAAAACAGAAACACACCCGTCAAGCTAACCCACAGCGACGGGCTCTCCCGGACGCCTTGAAAAAACAACCGACAGGCAACTGGACATACACTGCCCTTGCCTGCCGGTCCCTGTAACTCTACGTGCTTATCGATCAGCCCTGGAAGAGTGCCTTCTAAACACTCCTAACCACATCCAACTTCTAAGAGGAACCTTACAAATCCTCCAAGCCATCCCAAGGCTCATCACCTACGGGCGACCCAGCCTGAACCTCCAGGTCACCTTCGTACACGATTTCCGGTGTCTCGTACATACTTTCCTCCTGGTGATTGCAAACCCATTCGCAAAAGATGGAAAGCGATAAACTGCTTATACTGTAACACATTTTTGGAATCTGCGCAACCCGTCAAAAATGGTCAAAATCGGCCTCTTGCTACTCATCCTGCAGGCATACCGCGCCCCGATCCAGCAATTTCTGGGCGAGGGCCAGCACGTCAGCCTGCGTTCGCTCCTGGGGGACATCGTAGCGCTCGCCCAAGATGGCGGCAATGTCTTCCAGCGAGAGCTGACCATCCATCAACTGAAAAGCGTTTGCCCCCGTCCCATTGAGCACGATGTACCTGCCCTTTTCGGGTAGAACCACTACGAGTTCGTCCTCGCTCTCGTAGGAGACCACTCCTGGCGCGTGGCTCAGCACCTCAGTCAAGTCGAGCATCGAGCACCTCCCAGAAGGCTTCGGATTTACGAAAGTGCAAGAAATAGATCGGCACAGAGCGCAATATCCCCTCCCATCGAACCAAGAGCGCGGCGGAACGGACGGGATCGGCGTTGACCACGGGAGAGTTTGCAGCCAACTCTCCTAGGGCCGCTCCGCGCGGCATCGGCTCCAATCGCTCCTCCGGTGCTTGCACCAAGCGTAGAAGAGCACGCAGCGGAGCCGAACGCACCTCCCGGACGCGCCGTCGTCCAAAAGGCGTAGCCCAAGTATCCCATCCAGAACCCGCCTCTCGCAAAAGCACGAGGTCATCACTCAAGACGGGTTTTCCGGGCGACAGGCGGGAGGCCGTCGTCTTGCCGCTGCCGGAATGCCCAAAGAAGGCATAAGCTGCGCCGCGATGCACGATACCGGCGGCGTGAAAAAGGAGCGCCCCTTCTTCAAAGGCCCGCAGGGCAAAAACCGTGCGCACAAAGTAGGCCAGATCGCCCGCCTCGGCTTTAGGGTGCGCCCGCAGCAGGGCAGTCCCATCTTCTGGTGCGATCTCCCCCGCAAACCCTGGTGACTCCAGCAAGCAGCACCCTCCGGCGAAGCGAGGACGCGCTCCAAAAAAGGGCCCCTGAGGTTCAGGGAGCGTCCCATCCTGCACCAAGCGCACCTCCCACCCAGGCGACTCCTCTATCCACGAGGCCCAAGAGTGGGCAAAGGGTTCCGTCCAAACTATGGGGCCGGTCAGGGAGAGAGAGATACCCCCCACGCCAAACGTTCGGCCAGCCCTCTCCATCAGCGACAGATCGGAGCTACGTGTTGCCATCGTCGTTCTCAGCCGGGCGCTCCTCGCGCGGCTTGGTGCTGTACCAGCTCACACCTGCCCCGACCGCCGCCAAGAGCGCGCCCGCCGCCAAGGCCCAGGCCCAGCCGGCCCCTGCCTTTCCCTCCACTATATCTGGAAAGGTGTTTCTACCGCCGCCCCGTTCCACTTCCTTCAATTGATAATAGTAGCGCTGACCCCAGACCACATCCTGATCCACGTACTCGTAGGAAGCGCCCACCAAGGGATCACCCTTGGCAGGGATTGTCTCGGTGATAGGCAAAAAAGGTCCAACGGGAGAATCGCTGCGGCAAAGGAGAAAGCCTGCGGCATCCACCTCGCTCACCGTATCCCAGGTGAACAAGACCCGGGGGGGGGCGCCAAAATAGACTATGCCAAGGCCAAGGAGAAAATAGACAATAGACACTGCGACGCAAATCAATATACGCTTCATAGCGCCCGCAATTATACACCGGACAGGCCCAAGGGACAAAGCCGGGTGCGTTTCACCTTTGGGGCAGATACAGCTCTGCAAGGTCCAGCGCTTGATTTGCACGGCACCACGCTTGTGCAGCTATCTGAAACGCACCCAGAATAACGGACGCCCTCAGTCTCCTGAGGGCGTCCGGTGTTTCGAGAGGCCGCGCTACCGCCCCAAATGCATCGGCATAATCACGTGGGTGAAACCCTCCTCGCCTATGGGCCGGAGAACGCCCGGGCTAGAGGAGGTGGTCGTATCCAAGCCCACCTGCGGCGTGCCAAGCACCGACAGCACGTCGATCAAGTATCGGACGTTGAAGGCGACCTCAATCTCTTCCCCTTCGATGCTAGCATCCAACTCGCTCACGTCGTCGCCGGTTTCGGCAGAGGTAGCGGAGACAATCATGCTGCCCGGAGCCAGCTCGGAGCCAGGCTTGATGTGTAACCGGGCAATGTGGGCCGCATCACGGGCGAAAATGAGCGCCGTCTTGCACGCCTTGAGAAACACGGCCGTATCCACCACCGTGTGTGCCGTGCGGTCCTTTGGGATGATCTGCCGGTAGTCGGGAAAGTTCCCGTCGATCAGTTGCGACACCAGGACGATGTCGGTCAGTTGAAAGATGACTTGGTTGCGGGTGGGAGTGACGGTGACTGAAATCGGGTCTTCCTGCTCGCCGCTGACGCGTCCCAACTCGGTCAGCGCCCGGGCGGGAATGATGACGCTGAAGGGATCAGGGACGGCTCGGGGCAATTCGACGGCGCGTACCGAGAGACGGAACCCGTCGGCGGCGGCCAGCGTGAGTTGTGCATTCTCAAACTTGGCCAGCACCCCGGTGAGGATGGGGCGGCTCTCGTCGGTGGCAGCGGCAAAGGCGACCTGCCCAATTGCCGTGCGCAGGACCTCGGCCTCGATGGAGATGCCCCCTTCGCCCTCTGGCACCGGCACGATTGGGAACTCTTGCGCGTCGATGCCCTTGATGTTTGCCTCGCTGCGACCGGCGCGCAGGTTTAGCGTCTGCGTGCGCGTGACCAGCTCCATATCCACCCGCTCCGGCGGCAGCGAGTTGACCAGGTCGATGAACGTGCGGGCCGGGACGGTGGTCGCCCCTTCCTCCTCCACCTTGGCACCGATCCAGCAGTTGATGCCCACCTCCAGATTGGTTGCAGAGAGCTTGAGCCTCCCATTGTCGGTGGACAGGAGGATGTTGCCGAGCACTGGCAGCGTGGAGCGCGGCGAAACTGCGCGCCCGACGATGCCCAAACCCTTGGCGAGGTTTTCTTGCAGGCAAGAGATCTTCATCGGTGCGGCCCTCCTCGTAAACTAGGCAATATTGCAGAACAGTATACACCAACTTGGTAAGCCGCACAAGTACAAACCCTTACGCTCGCCTGGAGTGCTTACAAATACTTACAAGCAAAAAGCCTCCTCGATTTT
>Ga0316577_10001354_pt1 | contig 11513 bp, 6 predicted proteins | sample S5NA_FD_203073 | JGI IMG/M metagenome (GOLD analysis project Ga0316577, IMG submission 203073) | Rhizosphere microbial communities from salt marsh grasses in Alabama, United States - S5-7_050615r2r1 | ecosystem: Host-associated > Plants > Roots > Rhizosphere | place: USA: Alabama | collected... | reverse complement strand
AGTCCTTAATGCTTAGATCATCCATTATGAGGGGTCCCTGAGATGGCGTATTATTTCCAGATTCCGAAGGAACTCCACGAATTTTTATCCATAGGGAATGCAGCGATAAGGGATAAGCTTGCTCTGCATATTGGGGGAGGGGAGCTTCGAAGTAGCGCCAGGTTGGATGCTGAGGAGGTTCCTTCGTAAATTCTTCCAGATCATCAATATTTTCATTTGAAATGAAGGGAAAGTTTTGATACCAACGAATTCCATCAGCCACAGGTTTAGAAATAGTTTCAGGATTTTGCTCAGTTCCAGGTACTTCTGGAATAAGTTCAAAATCTACGATACTGATTTGACCTTCGGCGGATTGGATCTTCGCGCGTAAATAGACATATTCAAGAATGTCCAATTCTGAACGCTCGGGGTATGGATCAACAATCCAAACACCAAGATTTGTCGGTTCGCCAGGTAATGGTATCTTGGAAACTGGTAAATTTTCAGGATCGACAATCAATTGGCCTAATACGTAGCCAATATAATCCTCTGAAAAATCCGTTCTGAATTGAGCAACAGATGCAAAGGAGAGCGGTTCGATTGCCAGTATAGAAAATTCGGGAATATTTCGATAAGAGCGGACATTTGCTCTACCATTGCCTCGCCAGACCAAACTTTTGGTACTGAATTGTGGCATGGAATCGATTGTCGACGGAGAGATGAAACTCTCGAAAGACAGGCGGGCCTCTCCGCCTGTCGAATAACGTGCCCTTTCTGTTTCACTGGAGCTCAAGGTAGCATTTAGACCTGTCGAAAGAACACCCAATGCAATTGCTAGTGTGAACAACAGGATCAATTTTGTCGCATGGATTGGATCACGGGCTGTATGCCAAAGAGCAAGTACAGCAGTTAATCCACGGCCTTGTGCGCCAAGGTATGCCAGGAATTTGTAGACGACTGGAAATATTCTGAGTAAAAAAGCAGCAGATCCGATCAGGAGTACAAGAGGAGCCAGCAACAACAACCAATCAAATTTGTCAGCGTTAATACCGGAAATGGATTGGTATAAGCTGAATCGCCAGATTGCAATCAAACCGATGAGAAGAAGTAGTATATCTACATAATACCGATGCCACCAGGGTGATGTATTTCGTCTTGTAATTTTCTGATGGTAGTGGACAATACTTCCACGAAGAATTGGTATTACGGGGACAATCAATGCAGTAAAACAAGCTAGCACACTGATCCCGGCTGCCTTCCACGAAGCAGCAGGTAAGCGAACGATCCAATCCACTTGACTCAAATCGGCTAAAGGACCAATCCTGGCCAGACTGAAGATTAATCCATATGCCAGGATTGGACCAAGGAGAAAGGCAGTTGCACAAATTAATAATACATCAAACAGTTGAATTCTCAACAATTGGCTAAAATCTGCCCCCCGACTAACAATTATTGATAGTTCACCTTCGACCTGTCTGACCGACAATGCAGCCACCATTGTTACATAATATAAGCCAAGGAATAATACTTCTCCAATGATCAGGTACAGCGGTGGAATAATCTCAGATGCATGGAGATTAAAATCTTCAAGGAATTTATCAAGATTCGTATCAAATGCGACTTTTGGCTCTAATTCGGTCAGGGATGACCGAATAGACTCTATTCCTGCGATCATTGCAGTGATGTTATCTGAATGAATTGCTGCTGGATTAATGATTGCTAACCAGGTTTGTTGGAAATTCGATCTTGGAAACAGAGCAATAGTATTTAGAAAATAATCTTCCGTGGGAAGAATTACTCCAAACTCTGCGAGGTAACGATTGTTGGTTGGAGCGAGGGGGTTGGCTTGGATTAACCAATATGGATCGCTCGCTTCAATCATTTGGTAAACCCCAGTTATTTCAACCCAGTAGGAAGGTTGAGTCTCATTAATTTTCTCGCTTATCGGTAGCTGATCGCCAACGACAAGCGAATATGCAGCTGCCATTTGTTCTGAAACGATCGCCCGAATTGTCTCTGGGTCATTATTTCTGTCTTCGGGCCAACCACCAGATTTAAAGGTTATCCGTTCATCGACGCCAGAATAACTTCTAAAATTGATGCGTTCATCAGCGACAATCACCCCATCTTGCCATGGGTATACCCAAGGTGAAGCAGTCGAGCTTACGAATAGGGGTAATTTTCCTATATTTGGCTCGATGATTTCATAGATTTCTTTATTAATCTCATCATACCCAATTTCCCCCTGACTATTATAGGTGCTCAGGAAAAGGGTCCCGTTTTCTCCAAGTGATGCACGAAGTTTAGAGAGCAAAGCGAAATTGATTACAGTGTTAACTACAATCGGACCACTTGCAAGAAATGCAGTGGAAACTACGACTCCGAGTAACACCGTTGATAAAACCTGCCAATGTCTTTTTGCTCTGTCGATGAGGAAGGTTATCACCAGAAAAGTTTATCAAAATAATTTAAAGATATTATGAAGAAAAGATATGGAAGGCAATATCTTCTTGGGAAGTCAGATGGATCCAGAAATTCATTTTTCCCCACGTAAGGATAAATATTTCTGTGTTTGACCTGCTATTGAAAAAGAATATTTAGGGGCTCGTCACTGTGAAAGGAGGAGAAGTTGCAATAACGGTTTGATTTTCGACTGATTCTGCAGTTACCAGCCAATCGACACCAGGTTCGGCGGATGCTGGAATCATTATATCCACGGCAAAAGTACCGTTGATTTCAGACCAAACCGTGGAGGTAACAAAGGGAATTTCACCTTCGCGGCCGAATGAATATCGAAGTTCACTGAGGGCTGGATAATTGCTGCCAACCACGGAAATCTCGGTATGCGGTGGACCATCCAGAGGCCAGATAGTCAAGCTTGGTTTAAGAGGAGGTTGGACATTCGTAACAGTGAAATCATTTGACCTGGCAATGATCTCACTTCCGGATGAACCTGATCTGATGGCAACTGTATTCCAAACTTCACCTGGTTGGGCAGTTGTCGGGATTAAATACTCTGTCGTAAAGAATCCATTTACATCTGTAGCAATGGCCCCCTCGATACTGTACAAATTCCCTTCCCGCATTAGCCCCAGGGTAACCGATGAAAATGGAGGAAAACCTAATCCAGCAGCTTCAATTGAGGTTTGGACTGGCCCACTGACTGGAGAAATTAAGATCGTTTCAATTTGGCCAGGGATGATAATCTTCTCGTCGATTTCAAGTTGATTGGGATTATTGATTTGTGGATTTACTGATAAAATCGCGGCAACTGTACGTTGATATTGTGCGGCAATCTGATTCAGTGTATCGCCTGGTTTCACAATATAGAGTGAAGGTTCTTTTGGATCTGGGGGAGGAGTAACAATGAAAATGTTTGATGTTGATTGGACTTGGGAAAAATCACTGGTGTTGCCGATAACCACCCAATTTTCACCGTTTTGTGCAGTTACAGGAATGGTGAGTTGGGTTTGAAAGGTCCGGTTCGGACTTGTGGTGGTTTGCCCGACTGGTTCGTAGGCGACAAGGTAAGGTCCCATACTCAAGGTGACCGTCGTCAGAGGAGGAAATCTTGAACCGATTACCCGTAAATTAGTCTCTGCTGATCCGCAAATAGGATTTATTTGGATTGCCGCGCCGCTTGTTTCTTGAGCTGGGATGGTAATGTTGTCGCCAGCGCTTAACTGACCGGTTACCCTGATTTGAGGGTTGGCTTCAAATAATGCATCCAATTCGCGATTGAATTTAACCGCGATATTCCGTAAATTATCCCCTTCCTGGGCAACATAAGTGGTGCGGTCATTCGGGTTTGGAACATCTGGGATAACATTGAATTTATTTGAGATACCTGCAAATTTTGCTGAACTGACCTGAGCTTCTCCGGAAATTATCCATGTAGTTCCAGGCTCTGCTGAGGAGGGTAAAATCATGGAAGTATCGATTCTTCCAAATTGATCACTGGTTGTATTCCCGACAATATAAGAATTGGTCCCCTGCTGAATTAGTTTTAACCCGACATTTGTATTAACCGGAAAACCACTCCCAACAATTAACAAAGTTTGACCTGGCAAACCACAGGTGGGTGAAATGGCGATCGTGGTCGTCAATTCAGAATCCACATCTGGTATGCGAATGATCTGTCCGGCATATAAATCATTCGGGTCGGAGATCTCGGGATTGATCTCAAGAATACTTTCTACATCTGTACTGCAGAGGTCAGCAATTGATTCTATTGTATCGCCTGAAATAACTATATAAGTGTCGCCACAAGGTCCTTCCGCATTAACCAAATGGTAACTGGAAGGATATCCATTATTCAGGATCAAAATTACCATCAAGAAGGCGATCGCAGCCTTGCTAATAATCTTGTTAAGACTGATCTTCAAGGAAGAGTGAGAATTAATATGCATACAAAATCCAAAAGGATTTCAGCGCCGGGAAGAATCTTGTCGTTATCTTTCAACCAGCCGAACAGAAGGCTTTGTTGAATTTTACCTCACTACTCTATTCATCAGCGAAATTTCATGCGCGCAATGAGAAACAAACTGTTAAACGGAAAATTTCCCATCCTTATAGAAATTCTTGCCATCAATATTTATTTCGCTGTCTGCCATATCACATAGCATATCCCAATGGATTGCAGATTCATTTTTACTCCCAGTTTCAGGGTATCCGCTCCCTAAAGCCAGGTGGATCGTACCGCCAATTTTTTCATCAAATAAAATATTTTTCGTGAAGTTTTTTATCCCATAATTGGTACCTATTCCCCATTCACCAATGAAACGGGCTCCCGGATCAGTATTTAACGAGGAAGTTAATAGCTCTTGGCCTTTTGAAGCACTTTCCTTAACCACCTGACCATTTTCAAACCACAATTCAACATCAATAACTTCCTGTCCCTGGAAAATTGCCGGGTAACTGAACCGGATCCAGCCATTTGCAGAATTTTCAACAGGTCCCGTGAAGATTTCTCCGTCTGGGAAATTGTATTTTCCGTCAGCTTCCTTGAATTTGCGATCCTTAATTGAAAAACTCATGTCCACATTTTTCCCCTTGAGTTCGACAATCTCCTTCCCCATCAGCCAACCAATTAATTCTTTTTGTCTTTCGCCTTCTTTCCGCCAGAGAGATACGGGGTCCGGCTCATTAAGGTATCCTGCTTGATAAACAAACTCCTGGTAATCGCTCAGGCTCATATCAGCTTCTTGAGCGCTTGCATAGGTTGGGAATTCGGTGTAGCACCAACGTAATTCAAGATTTGCCGAGCGTGTTAAATAAGTCTTCGTCAATTCTGAATACGCCTTCCGGTGGCGTGAGATCCTCTGTGGATCAATTGCAGAGAGAGACCTGGTGTTGTATTCAGCACCAATCACCAGGATGGCATCAAACGTTTCGGTGATCATTTTTCTCACTGGTGAAACATAATCTAACTGGTCATTAGTCGCATATTTATAAAATAATTCTTCACCATCCTGGAGACTCATGGTATTCAGGACATGAGCCCCGGATTGAACTGCTTCCTTGTATGCAAGTAAAGCCAATTCCTGGGCAAGGGGATTTGATCTTATTTCTAATTGATCACCAGGTTTAATTTCTAGTGAATAATGAATTAATATTTCAGCCAGTTTTTCTAATCGCTGATCTGCCATAATCTTGTACCTCTTTTATCTTCGAGCTGTTGATCTGATTGATTATTGTTATTTCTATTATATAATGAAGAGAGACATGGGCTGAATTTGATTCAGGTGCATTTGTACCTCCAAAGTATGCGAGGTCTACAATGTTTAATGCAAAGCTGATCGCCGATTTTGTGACCTTATTCCGGGGAATGCTGGGTTTTGGACTTGTTTGGTTGGGAATAACAGAAGGAGGTGAAGGCCTCCAAACAGCTGTAATCATTATGATCGTGGCCTGGACGGGGGATGCAATTGATGGAAAAATAGCTCGTCGAAGTAGGAAAAATTATCAATCCTGGATCGGGACCCATGACCTGGAGATTGACATGGCAGTTTCATGTGGTCTCCTGGTTTATCTGGTTACAGCCGGTTATCTCAACATATGGTTTGCAAGTTTCTACATAATTTTGTGGACTTTTATCTTCTGGCGCTGGAGAAATGTCAGGGTGCTTGGAATGCTGAGCCAGGCACCAATTTATGCTTATTTCATTTTAATTTCACTTATTGAATTACCAAATATGGGGGTGTGGATATTAGCATGGATCGTCATTGCGGTAATCATCACCTGGCCTCAGTTTCCCAAAGTAATCGTACCCGGATTCATTGATGGGATGCGTGAGTTTTTGATTAATTATCGAAATCTAGATAATGACAGGTGATATAATCCGAACCCAAATTTATAATTTTCCTTTGCCTAACTAATTAATACCGGGTGGGGGAGTGCATTAGAGGTGTATTCATTGTCTTTACAATCTCAAATATTTTTAAAAGTATCCTATCCAAATTCACGATCACTCGTTGCTTATAAGCGAATAAAGAAATTAGGGGAACAAATACTTAGATCTGTTAAGTTCAAACGTCTCAGATCGATCATCAAGAGTGTTGTTTCCGTTGTAAGGCCGTCTGGCAATGTTTCCGTAATTGCGCATCCGACCGTTGAGTTGGTCGGATGCGAACCACAGCAAATAACCATTATGTCCGCGAACCTCTGGCATGATTGGCCTCGAACCCGCAGATTAAGAGATCGACTGGAATGTTTTGCAGAATTAATCAAGGAAGAAGGGGTTGATATTCTCCTGCTTCAAGAATTAATACGAACGGATCGATTCGAAGCAGATAAATGGCTCAGCGAAAAATTAGGCATGGCATACATATACGCCAGATCAAATGGAAACGCCCAGGGAATTGGTTTCGAAGAAGGTTTAGCGATCTATAGTCGTTTCCCGATCAGGGATCATCGACTCGCACAGTTGAGCGATCAAAACAACCCATTTTCTCGCAGGATGGCACTTGGAACCCGGATTGAAACAACAGGGAAAGATTTTTTTGTATTTTCAGTACATCTTGGGATTCTAAATAAACAGAATGAAAAACAGTTATCGAGATTAAGAAATTGGGTTGAAAAAGAATCAGGGGATACGCCTGCGGTTATTGGTGGTGATTTTAATACCCAGGAACGATCAAAGCAAATTCAATCAGCCAAATCAGAATGGCATGATTCATACCGAACTCTCAATCCCCATGATAATGGTTATTCCCATGAGCTGCGGTGGCCCTGGGGGACGGTGCTACGGCGTGCCAGATTGGATTATCTTTTTCTACGCAAAGGATATTTTTCATGGAGAGTGGATGAGGCACGTCATATTGAAGAACAGAGTTGCCCGCTATCCGACCATAAACCGGTGTTGATCAAGACCTCCTTCGGTCCAACCGGGATTTAATACCCGCTTTGCATGCATAATCTAAACCGGAAACGCAAGGAGGTTTGCAGGCAGGTTATTCCATTTGATAGGTTTAGCATGGGAAGCGTTTTCTTTACTTTATAAATATTCCCGGTGCATGTTGGCGCCGGGAATTGTTATTGGGAGGGGCAGGATCGGTTTGGGTCTTCCGGAATCGAGATCCCAGCTTAGGAATAATTCTACCAATCTGTAACAATCTGCGGAGTCGGACGTTATCTATTATTGAATCTCAATTCTGATATTCCAGGGGCGGGGGCTAGTTGGGTGGGACCCGCCCTGTTTGTTTTCCTATTTGGGGTGTAAAAAAAGCCCAACCTGCCTAGTTGGGGGGGACAACCAGGCAGGTTGGGTGAAATTATTATCCCACAATTTCAAATTCTTTGCAAGAAATAATCACAATTGATTTAAGCATTCTATTTTTCCTCCCTTTCAGAAATGACAATAAAAATCACTATATGTTTGGGTAAAATTTCTATGTAAATATTTATTGCGCAATTAGTGAATAATTCGAAGAATATTGAAATATGGTTTGCGATAAATTGGGTGACTTGGAAGAGATAGGCGGAATTTAATCAATAATCATGACGCTTGAACAAGCAGAGACTGACCAGAAATATCTCAATTATCTGGTAGGAACAAAGTTATCAAACCGGAATAAATTTCTGCTGGGGGTATTAATTGTATTTATTTACGGTTGTATTGCTTGGTTGCTGACTGGATACCTGGGCAGGATTGCACTTACCATTGCTATTCTGCCAATTATTGGTTTTATCTTCCTCTTCGGTTTTTGGGGGTATATCGTCGCTAATTTGAGTTCCTTTCTTGTTTTAGCACTTGCTATGTATGTGCATTATGGAAATCAAATTACCGAAATGATCGGATTTACAAATATCGTCTACATATCTGTGCTGGTAATTGTCGCTGCTTTGATCAGCGAACAAAAAGGTTCTGTACGAAAACTTTACAACCAGGTCATCACCCAAAAATCTGAAGAAAACCGTCTAATTAACAGCCGGGACGGATACCGGAATTTGGTTTACCGCATTCCCATTGGGCTGTATAGAACCACGCCGGATGGGAAAATCTTAGAAGCAAGCTCCGCGCTGGTGGAGATGTTGGGATACCCGGATTTTGCGACATTATCATTTGTGACGATTGATGATGAAATATATGTTGATCCTATAGATCGGAAGAATGAAGAAAATCTACTGCTGGAAGAGGGCCTAGTTCGTGATTACGAATTAAGATTATACCGGCGGGATGGAGAAATTATATGGGTCCGGGATAATGTGCGCGCAATTGTAAATGATGCTGGCGAGATCGTCTGTTATGAAGGCAGTTTGGAGGATATCACTGAACGCAAGTTAATGGAAGAAGCTGAAAAAGAGCAGCGAATGCTTGCAGAAGCTTTGCGTGATTCAGCTGCTGCTCTTTCAGGTACCCTGGAATTTGAAGAAGTGCTAGACCGTATTTTGGTTAATTTAGACCACGTTGTGCCGCATGATGCTGCGAATATCATGTTGGTTGATAAAGGTGCGGCAAGAATTGCTCGAAGTAAAGGATATATCTCAGATTGGGAAGAGGAGGTTCGCAAGTCGAGCAGGTTCTTAGTTGAGGATATTCCCACTTTGAGTCAAATGAACAAAACCGGGAAACCACTTGCTATCCCCAATACCAGTGATAGTGATTTATGGGTGAAATTGCCTCATTCTGAATGGATGCGTTCCTATGCCGGTGCACCGATCAGGGTCAAAGATAAAATTATTGGATTTTTAAATCTTAATAGCGCAAGCGTGGGGTTCTTCACCGATGCGAAATCTGAGTGGCTTCAGGCATTTGCCGATCAAGCTGGATTGGCTATCGAAAACGCTCGTATGTATGGAGAAATTCTTGAACATGCGAGACAGACAACATTAATTAATGCAATCACCCAGACAACTATCATGGCACCAGACGTTGAAGGCATGATCCAAGTACTCGCAGATCGGCTTGGAGAGCTGCTTTCCTCTGATAGTGCCTTTATTACTTTATGGGACGACAAACTCAATAAAGTCACGCCTGGTGCAGCGTTTGGACCTTTGAGGGATCGGTATACTGAAATCGAAGTTCTGCCAAACAAGAAAACGATCACATCGATGGTGCTCGAAAAAGGCCAGTCCATGGTCCTGGATTATGATGATTTTCCAATTGATGAGCACGCTGGAAAATCCGAAGATTGTACGGCAAAATCAACACTGGCTTTACCTTTGATTGCTGACGGTAAAAAATTGGGGGCGGTGATTATCTCTTATGATGATGCTCACCAATTTTTGGAAGAAGAGATATCGTTGAGTGAGCAAGTCGCCAGAATTATCGCCCTGGCGATTTATAAAGCAAAACTGTTTGAATCTGAGAAAGAAAGAACTGAGGAACTTGCCCGGGCAATTTCAATCATCACTGCTTTAAGCAAAGCTGCTACACGGGTTGAAGCGGTAAATAACCTTGATCGCATGATTGATATTTTAGGCGAGGCATTAGCTGAATTGGGATTGCAGAGCATGGTTATGCTGCAATCCAATGAAAGAGATCAATTAAAAATCCATCACACTTCCAATGATGTCCATGAATATTTCTCGGAGTCCACAGCAACCCTGCTAGCCTCTATTGGGCCGCGCTTATCATCGGATGACTTTTATTACTATAATGAAGTTATTCATCGGAAGAACAACATCTTCTTTGAAGATATTGACCAAATGTTTGGTTCAATTTTTCCAGTTCTCGATCAACTCGGGAAGCAAGATTTTGATCACGAGACTTCCGACTTCGCGGATAAGAGAGGTTTTCTGTTGCCTCTAATGCCTGGTAAGAAAGTAATTGGGTGCTTGATGATCTGGGGGGATGAAATCGACGAACAGGATCTACCCGCCTTTTCCTTATTTGCCAGTCAAATTGCAGTCGCTTTTGAGAACGCACATTTGTTGGAGAGAATCCAGCAGATCGCTATCACCGATGAGTTAACCGGATTGTACAACCGGAGAGGTTTATTTGAAATTGGACGTCTGGAGATTGAGCGGACAAGGCGATATAATCTCCCGCTGTCTGCGATTGTTATCGATATTGACCATTTCAAAAAAGTTAATGATCGTTACAGTCATGCCATCGGAGACCAGGTCTTACAATCATTTGCGAATTGCCTTCAAGAGAATACCCGGGAGCTGGATGTCGTGGGGCGTGTTGGCGGCGAAGAATTTGTCCTTCTATTACCCGGGAGCAATCAAGACAGTGCGCGAAAAACAGCGAACAGATTACAGGACCTGATTGCAGAAAATGTGGTCTTGACCAGCATGGGAGAAATCAGGATTACTATCAGCCAGGGTGTTGCTCAAATGGATACAACGATGAATGACTTGAATGATTTGGTCCAAGCTGCAGACAGAGCTTTGTACCAGGCAAAGGAAACAGGGCGCAATAAAGTTGTATCATCATCAATACTTAGCTGAGAATTGTTATGCTCGAAATGACACGAAATGATCGTCAACCGAACAGAGTCAAGAATACGAGTAACGCCTGTCCTATCCCAGCCGCAATGAAGTAAATGAGATGGCGGGGGATATCACCCTGGATTCGTTTATCTGAGATTATCCCAATCACCAGATATAAGACCATTGCTGGAATCAAAAAAAAACCGATTGTCCACGAACCTAAAATGACGAATGCCAGAAGGATCCCAGCACAGATCCATGGTATTCCAGACCAGGTTGATTTACTCTCTCCCCGGAGGTTGGATACTGCCAGCACTCCTAATAACCCCAAACCAATAATCTCGAGAAAATAGATCAATGGGAATGGCCAGAGAATCCAAAAACTTTCAGTAAAGTTCGCGGTTTCATAAGAAGCAAAGAGGGACACCACCAGGATACAATTCACCCCGGCGAGAATCGCGAGTACCAATGCAAGCCTGTATGACTTTCGTGTATTAATTTGAGTTGTTTCAGACTCAGAATGATTCACCGGTCTAGATCATGGTCAGTACAGGAAAGATTTTTTCAAGAGCCCAGTCAATCGTCTTGCGATCAATAATCAAGGGGGGTGCGAAACGGAGTACATTTTCATGCGTTTCCTTGACCAAAATTCCCTG
>Ga0316577_10001353_pt1 | contig 11513 bp, 8 predicted proteins | sample S5NA_FD_203073 | JGI IMG/M metagenome (GOLD analysis project Ga0316577, IMG submission 203073) | Rhizosphere microbial communities from salt marsh grasses in Alabama, United States - S5-7_050615r2r1 | ecosystem: Host-associated > Plants > Roots > Rhizosphere | place: USA: Alabama | collected... | reverse complement strand
GGGTGGGGGTTCCACAGCGCTCGGCGTGGTAGGTAGATCTGTTGGACTTCCGGTAACAGGACCTTCAGGAGCGCAACCAGATACCATCGAGATGGTGAATAAGAAAAAAGCAATGAGGGTTGGATGAGTTTTCATTGATGAGAGGAAAAGTAGTGCATTGTTTCAGATCGCGGTAAGGAAAAACTGCATTTAATTGGGCTTATGCGCCCATCTCCTCGCGGACCGCCAGGTACAGGTTCTCCGCTTTGAGTTCATTCAGCGTATAACAAGGGGCTTTCAGATGTTCTGCCAGCGCCTGGGCTAAGCCCTGGTCAAAAGCAGCATGTTCCATGTTGATCACTACAGATCGAATCTCGTCTTCCGCGATCTTTTCAGCGATGTTGTGGGCCTCCTGCTGAGGGGCTAGACCGCTCATCGAAACATTGCCTGCTCCGTCCGTGAGCAAGATGACCAGGGGCAGTACATCTGGATGGAGGATCTTCTCTTTTTCGATAGTCTGAAAGGCCAAAAGCAACCCTGCAGAGAGGGGTGTTTTACCGCCAACAGGGATATCTGCCAGGGCGCGCTTGGCGAGATGGATTGAATTGGTGGGAGGTAGCACCATGGTAGCCCGATCTTTTTGGAATACGACCAGGCCCACCCGATCTCTGCGTTGGTAAGCATCCGTCAGCAGAGAAAGGATGGCGCCTTTGGTGGCGGCCATACGTTCAGCGACTGCCATAGACCAGGATGCATCCACGACGAAGAGTACAAGGTTTGCGGTGCGCTTCACCCTTACTTTACGCTGAAAATCAGTTGGTTGAATGGCAAAGGCCACCCGTTTCCGCTGCTCCTCCCGCCGCTTTTGGTAGGGGGCTGCGGCGCGGAAGGTAGCATCAAAAGCCAGATCGGTAGCCTTCCCCTGGGCAGGCCTGGCGCGTATATAACGCCCGCGTTTGCGCTCAGTATGTGAGCGTGAGCGGCGCCCGCTCTTTTTTCGAGAAAGCTTATCCAATGGAGAATCAATCTTGCGTGGAGCGAAAGATTGTCCAATCTTTGCTTTTTCGCCGCCTTCCCACCATGATGCATCGCTGGAATCGAAGACTGACTGGGGAGATGGGGTTAAAGGTCCTTTCTCAGATCCTTCTTCAACCGTCTCGTGGTTCACGCCTTTTTTTTTTCAGTGGATTCGGTCTCGCCGGGTACGGGTTCAGGCTCACCACTGGTTGCCCCTCCCTGGAGCTGTTCGATTTTCTCCTGGAGGTCGTCCATGGTGATCTCGGCCTGCTGGAAAGGACCGCGTTTAATTCTATGGGGCAAAGCCAATTCCGCAGCCAGGGCAATGTCACGCTCGTTGATCGCAGTCCGCCCTTCGAATGCTGCGTGAGCACGGGCGGTTTTCAAGATCACCAGGTCAGCCCGGTGTCCGTCTACATTAAGGGATGCGGTTAAAGCAGCAATAGAGAGCAAATCACGCTGTGTGTAAGTTACCTGGTCTAACAGGAGACGGGCTTTTTCGATTTGGTGAGATAAATCATCTTCTTTCGCCTGCCATTTCTCTCGAAAGCGATCCGCGTCCGCTTCGAAATCCAGGTTGCGCTCCATGATCAAGACCCGGTCACGAGCGTCACGAATACCATGGATTTCAACTGAAAGTGCAAAACGATCGAGTAATTGAGGGCGTAAATCTCCTTCCTCAGGATTCATTGTGCCGACCAGGATGAACCGGGAGGGATGAGAGAAAGAAATCCCTTCTCTTTCTACGATATTCATTCCCATGGCAGCTGAATCGAGGAGCAGGTCTACAACATGATCATCGAGCAGGTTTACCTCGTCGATGTACAGTAAGCCCCTGTTGGCAGAAGCCAATACACCGGGTTCAAAATGCCGCTCCCCTTTCTGGATCGCTTTTTCTATGTCCAGGGTTCCTACCACCCGGTCTTCGGTGGCAGATACAGGCAAATTAATAAAAGGGGTTGGCTGCAGTACAACGGGCAGTTTTTCACCAGCTGCGACTCTCTCACGGCATTCTGTACACCACGTGGTCGGGCGATCGGGATCGCACCCGAAGCGGCAGTCCTTAACCACATGCACGTGCGGTAAGAGCGCTGCCAAAGCCCGCGCAGCTGTAGATTTGGCAGTACCCCGTTCACCGCGGATCAGGACACCTCCAATACGAGGGGATACCGCGTTTAAAACCAGGGCGCGTTTCATCCTTTCCTGACCTACAATAGCAGTAAATGGGTAAATTGGGGGCATTTCTTTCCTCTTACCAGTGATTATAACCGAGTCCCAATCTTATCACAAAGGTTGCCAAGTTATGTTTAAGCTCTTATAATGTACCCTACCTTAATAACCCGGAGTATTTAACGTATGAATCAAAATTTTGCCCTCAATGGGCAGGAGGCTACAACCGAGAGCGAGCAACCAGAAGAGGAAACAATTCAAGCAAGCACTCAAGAAGCCCAATCTTCAACCATGGAAGAGCTATTGGAAGATGATGGTTTGGGATTGGACATGCCAAGTCAAGGGGACATTCGCAAGGGTACAATTGCCAGAGTAACCGAAACTGAGATCTTGGTCAGTATTGGAACAAAATCTGAAGGGGTGATCCCTGCGCGGGAAGTAGACCAGATTGAATCCGAGTACAGGGACGAGCTGGCAGTAGGGAACGAGATCACAGTCTATGTAGTCAATCCAGAAGATCAAAGCGGCAACGTCATCCTCTCATTTGTGCGTGCCCTTGAAGAGAAAGATTGGCTATTTGCTGAATCACTGCTTGCCTCTGGTGAAACCTACGATGGAAAAATTGCAGGCTACAATAAGGGAGGTTTGATTATCCCCGTCGGGCAATTACGGGGATTTGTGCCCGCCTCACAGGTAAGCTTGCTGAGACGAATTGACTCCAGCGGGAATACCCCCGAACAGCGTTGGGGAGAAATGGTTGATGATGCGATTACTGTCAGTGTTATCGAAGTTGATCGCGACCGGCGCCGCTTAATTCTATCGGAGCGCGCTGCACTGCAGGAGACGCGAGAATCATTAAAAGAGAAATTGCTGGACGAACTCAACGAAGGTGATGTGCGTACCGGAAGGGTGACCAGTCTGGCAGACTTCGGGGCGTTCGTTAACATCGATGGTGCAGATGGATTGGTGCACCTTTCCGAGATTTCCTGGGATCGTATTGAGCATCCCCGCGAAGTATTGAGTGTAGGCCAGGAGGTCGAGGTAAAGGTAATTGGAATCGACCGGGAGCGAAAAAGGATAGGGCTATCCATCCGCCAGCTGCAGCCAGATCCCTGGATCGAGAAGGTCGGAAAACTGAAAGAAGGCCAGTTAATCGAAGGGACAATTACGCATCTGACCAAGTTTGGTGCGTTCGCTCGTTTAGATGAGGATCTAGAAGGTTTAATTCATATCTCAGAGATCAGCGAACAGCGGGTTGGGCATCCGAAAGAAGCACTCCATGAAGGGGATGTAGTGACTCTGCGTGTGATCAAGATTGAACCAGAACGACATCGCATTGGGCTAAGTCTACGAAAAGTTGACTCCCCTGCCTATACGGATTTCGATTGGAAGATGACCCTGGCAGAAGTAGTGGAAGAAGCCCAAAGCGAAGATGAAGAAGATGCAGGGCCAGACCTCCAGATTGAGGAGGAAATTGCCGAGACTGCAGAGGAACAGGTCGAAGAGTCTAAGAGTGAGGAAGAGCTCGAGCAAGAAGAAATGTCAGCGCCAGTTGCCGAAGAATCCGAATCAGAAGAAGAAAGTGAAGCAGAAGCTGAGGCTGAAGATGAATCTGAAGCTGAAACTAAAGCTGATGAAATAGAAGAGACTACAGAAGCCCTGGTGAATGAAGTGGATTCTGCACAAGAAGAACTGGCAGAAGGTGAACCTGAAGACGAGCAGCTCGCTGAGCCCGATGAGGCTAGTGAAGAAGAAATGCTTCAGGTAGAGGAATCGGACGATTCTGAGAACAAAGAATAAGGTAAAAACTAACAGCGCGCTTGAAATTGGTGCGCTGTTTTGTTTTAAGGGGTTGGTTTTACGGGCTTTGTGCCTTGAAATAGCAGATTTTTCGGGAATTAGGCTGGCCAGATAAACGGAAGAACTTATTTTCCAGCCGGATTGCACAAGAAAACGCATAACCTAAGAGTTTTATTAACTCGCCTCGATTCAAGATGCAATTTGGGCAGTTGCCGCGTAATCTCTGGTAAAATGCAATTGGATAAAAAGTCTCGTAATCAAAATCGAAATGTAGGCGAATTGATCCTCGAGGCAATGTTATTTGTGAGATCGTAGGAGGTAGGCTTTGTCTAGCATGGAACGCTTTACCCAAAGAGCTCGACGAGTCCTGAGCTTAGCACATCAGGAAGCTGAGCGCATGCGTCAAAATTATATCGGTACAGAACATCTTTTGCTGGGGCTGATCCGCGAAGATGGAGGTGTTGCTGGACGAGTATTACGGGAATTAGGATTAGAGGCTGAGCGAGTACAGGAAATCGTTGAAAGGCTGACCGGTACAGGCAGCTCTCCAGGAGGCAAGCTGGATCTTTCACCTGGTACCCAGCAGGTCCTCGAGTATGCAGTCGATGAAGCTCGCCGCCTAGGTCACCATTATATTGGTACAGAACATCTGTTATTAGGTTTGGTCCGCTATGGAGAGGGAGTAGCCAATGATGTGCTGAGGAAATTAGGGGTCACTCCGGAGCAAATCCGCCGGCAGACGAGGCGTGTGCTTCAAGAAAGCAGTTCTTCGCGGCGCACTTCTAGTGAGCGAAAATCCTCCCAACAAGAAAAACAGCAGAAAACACCCCTGGTAGATCAGCTGGCGATTGATCTGACCTCCTTGGCTGAGGAAGACAAATTAGATCCAGTTGTCGGGCGTGTCATGGAAATCGAGCGGGTCATTCAGATCCTGGCTCGCCGGACAAAGAATAATCCCGCCCTGATCGGAGAACCTGGCGTTGGCAAGACTGCCATTGTGGAAGGTTTAGCACAAAGGATACTCGAGGGGGATGTGCCAGCACCACTGCTCGACAAGCGGGTTTTACAGCTAGATGTAGGATCTTTAGTTGCGGGGACGATGTATCGTGGCCAGTTCGAAGAGCGGTTGAAGAGAGTAATTGATGAATTAAAGGCCTCAGAGGCGATCCTCTTCATTGATGAAGTTCATATGTTAGTAGGCGCAGGAGCAGCAGGGTCGTCTGTTGATGCGGCAAACATACTCAAGCCAGCCTTATCGCGCGGCGAGCTGCAGGTGATTGGAGCCACAACGCATGATGAGTATCGCAAGCACATTGAAAGCGATGCAGCTCTTGAGCGCCGTTTCCAACCAGTCCTTGTTGAAGAGCCCAATGTTGATGAGACGATCGAAATCCTGCGTGGTGTTCGTTCTGCTTATGAGGAGCACCACCGGTTATCGATTTCGGATGATGCCCTGGATGCAGCTGCACAGCTCTCCTCTCGTTATGTGACCGACCGCTTCCTGCCGGACAAGGCTATTGATCTGATTGACGAATCATCTTCGCGTGTCCGCATGTATAAGAGTCCCGCTGCCAAGACTGCTAAAGAACTGATCAACCAGATTAAGGAAAGCCGCAGAAATCATGCACTGGCTCTTGAAGACGGCCGATATGAAGATGCTCAAGAGATTCTCGAGCGCCAGGAGGCATATGAGGGCCAGCTGGAGCGCCTGCAAACCGTGTGGGATCGCAGCAACAGTCCAACTGTGACCGCTGAAGATATCGCCGAAGTAGTCTCCATGTGGACCGGTGTGCCTGTGATGCAGATCGCCCAGGAGGAATCCATCCGGTTGCTGAATATGGAAGATGACCTCCGGAAACATATAGTTGGTCAGGAGGAAGCCATTGAGGCGATTTCGAAAGCAGTCCGTCGAGCCAGGGCTGGTTTGAAAGACCCTCGACGCCCGATCGGATCGTTTATCTTCCTGGGTCCGACTGGGGTTGGTAAGACTGAGTTAACCAAGGCTTTGGCCCGCTTCCTGTTTGGCAGTGAAGACGCCTTGATCCAGTTAGACATGTCAGAGTTCATGGAGCGCCATTCTGTAAGCCGCCTGGTAGGTGCGCCACCAGGTTATGTAGGCTATGAAGAAGCCGGGCAGTTAACCGAAGCGTTGCGTCGGCGGCCTTATTCGATCGTCGTCTTTGATGAGATCGAAAAAGCGCATCCCGAGGCTCACAATATGCTGCTCCAGATCATGGAAGAAGGTCACCTCTCCGATGCACGTGGGCGCACGGTGGACTTCCGGAATGCCCTGATAGTGATGACTTCCAACGTGGGAGCCGATATGATCAAGCGCCAGACTTCCATTGGTTTCGATGTGAAACGAGACGAAGACCTTGAAGAGCGCTTGGTATACCAGGAGATGCGCAAAAAACTCCTCGATTCATTGAAGCGAGTATTTCGTCCAGAATTCATCAACAGGGTGGACGCGGTGATCGTGTTCCGCGCCCTGAGTAAAGAGAGCATTAAAGAGATCGTCCGGCTCGAACTGGATAAAGTCAGCCAACGGCTTGAAGAGCATGCGATTGTAATCAATATCACCCCGGCGGCACTGGACTTGCTGGCCGAAATGGGCTATGACCCGGAAATGGGAGCCCGCCCACTGCGCCGCGTGATCCAGCAGCAAATCGAAGACAAGTTGTCCGATACCCTATTAGCAGGCGAATTTGAGGATGGTGACACTATTATTGTTGATGTCGCTGATGAAGAGATCACCTTGCATAAGGAAGAGGAAAACCCCATCGAAGAACAAGAAGTGTTGGCAACTGGATAGATTAACTTCCTGTGTGGATGATCAAAGGGTTCACAACTAAGTTGTGGGCCCTTTTTTGATTAAGAACCAACATGCTAGCCTCTGGTAGAGATCATTGAGCCAGCTAAGTTATAATTTGTGCATGCCCAAAATAAGAACGCAATATGTATGCCAGCAGTGTGGGCGCCGTTCACCCCGCGATATGGGACGCTGCCCCCAATGCAATGCCTGGAATAGCATGGTGGAAGAGGTGATTAGCTCGCCCAAATCGAAGGCCTCGACCTTCTCTCGCGGCCTGGTTGGAGAATCAACCCCGCGCCGGCTCTCTGAAATTGGAGAAAGTGGCGAGGACCGGCTGCCGCTGCCCATCCAGGAATTTGCCCGCGTGTTGGGTGGTGGCGTTGTACCTGGATCAATAGTACTCGTAGGAGGGGATCCCGGGATTGGAAAAAGCACCCTGCTGCTGCAAACCGCTTTGGAGATGGCTAAGGCTGGCCTGGTTCTATACGTCTCTGGTGAGGAATCTGCAGGCCAGATAAAAATGCGTGCTGTGCGATTACTGCGTGACAAAAATGTAAAAGATGACGACCTGCCGGATGATTTGCTCCTGGTTACGGAAACAGACCTAGGCACGATCCTTGAGCATGTGGCGAAGTTCAAGCCTGAGTTATTGATCGTAGATTCTATTCAAACCACCATGCTGTCTGAGCTTGAATCCTCTGCAGGCTCGGTCTCCCAATTACGGGAAACCACCTCCAGACTGCGGGAATTAGCGAAATCGAGCGGAATCTCTGTCTTTCTGATCGGGCATGTCACCAAGGAAGGCACGCTGGCTGGACCGAGAGTCCTGGAGCACATCGTTGATACCGTGCTCTATCTTGAAGGAGAACGGTTCCAGGCATACCGCTTGTTGCGTTCGGTAAAAAATCGCTTTGGGGCGACATCGGAGGTCGGGGTATTCGAGATGCGGGAGAATGGTTTGGTAGAGGTGAGCAACCCTTCTGAGACCTTCCTTGCTGGGCGCCTGGTGAATGCTCCTGGCTCGGCGATCGCGGTCACCATGGAAGGAACGCGCCCGTTGTTAGTTGAAATCCAGGGCCTGACCAGTACAACCTCCTTTGGAAATCCTCGGCGCACACCTAACGGGGTGGATTTTAATCGGCTCCTATTAATTACAGCTGTGCTCTCGCGACGGATCGGATTGCAGCTTGCTGAACAAGATGTTTTTGTTAACGTGGTAGGCGGACTGCGGGTAAACGAGCCTGCAGCTGATCTGGCGATAGCAGCCGCGATCACATCATCGACTCGCGATCTTCCCGTGCGCGCTGATATGGCTTTGATCGGGGAAATAGGGCTTTCCGGAGAATTAAGATCGGTCGGTCAGATGACAGCCCGGTTGAAGGAGGCTGCCAATATCGGATTCAAACAAGCAGTTGTCCCAAGCAGGCTTCGCAGAGATGAACCATGGCCCGACACCCTTAAAGTTGTGGAAGCAAGCTCGCTGAGGCAGGCTTTGGATTTTGCGTTGATCAATGAATAGTTGCTCTGCTCTTGGGGGATGGATTGGGCGAGATATCTGCAAACATCCATCAAAATCTTTATAAATTCTAATAATAAACCTGCTTAAATCTACATTGACGGGGAGGAGAAGTAGCTGATAAATTTACTTGTTCATAATATATTAATTTAACAAACAATACTTACTAAGGAAGATTGGGGTTTCGAAAAGCAGATGTTCGTAAAACGACTACAATTAGGATTGATCCATCTTGCAGTTGCAATGACTTTGGTACCGATCAACAGCACTTTAAACCGGGTGATGATTAAGGAATTAGCTTTTTCCGCCACGCTGGTCGCCGTGCTTGCTTCTCTTCCATACCTGCTTTCACCGATTCAGGTACTGATCGGCTCATTCTCAGATCGTCACCCATTGTTCGGTTGGCGCCGGACACCATACATCGCTATTGGGTTAGTTTTTTGTGTGCTCGGGGTTGTCCTCTCTCCACTTGCCACCTTTGTGCTGGTAGATAATTTCCTGGTTGGGTTGATTTTTGGTTTGTTTGCGTTTGGGGCCTGGGGGATGGGATTTAACTTCGCCACAGTCTCTTATTTTTCTCTGGCGACTGACCTGTCAGGCGAAAAAGATCGCGGCAGCACGATTTCCGTCATGTTTTTCATGATGATCGTTGGAATTATTGCTACCTCGCTCTTGGTAAGCCGCCTGGTCGATCCATATACACCGGAAGCACTGATCAGGTCATTCTGGATTGTCGGTATCATAGCCCTGTCTCTTGGATTGGTTGGCTTGATAAAATTAGAAAAGCGGACCTTTGCCGACCAGAAAGAAGAGCAGGAACGTCATTCCTGGCGGTTCATGGCAACGTCAATCCTGGAAAATAAGCAAGCAACGATTTTTTTTGTCTACCTGATCGTATTATTAATTGCTTTACTTGGACAGGATATCCTCTTAGAACCGTTTGGTGGAGAAGCATTTGGTATGCCGGTGAAAGATACGACTCGCATTACATCGATCTGGGGAACATTCACACTTGTGGCTTTAATAATCGCAGGTGTATTGGAGCGCCGAATCAGCAAACGGACGGTCGCTTTCTGGGGAGGGGGAATTGCCTTTGGAGGATTTTTGTTAATTGCCGCCAGCGGGGTTGTACTCAACACCGGAGTTTTTTATACGGGTGTGATCCTGTTAGGTGCTGGCACCGGGCTATCCACTGTATCTAACCTGTCTTTAATGCTTGACATGACCACTGCGGCCAAAGTTGGCCTGTTTATCGGTGCCTGGGGAATGGCAAATGCAGTTTCACGTTTAATCGGGGCTTTATTAAGTGGAGTCGTGCGTGATATACTGACCCAGGTGCTGCAGAATCCAGTCTTGGCTTATGTCTCGGTTTTTATGATTTTGGCCCTGCTACTGCTCATTTCTTTGCTGCTTCTGCGCAGGATCAGCGTAGCTGCGTTTCGTGAGCGAGCAAAATCTATTTCGGTGATTGAAAAAGCAGCCATGGCAAGTGATGGATAACTATCTCACATTTCTACTATCGTATTTTCGAATCAAAGGATATAAAAGGGTATGGCAGAGGATTGGCTCAGTCTAAGTGAGGTAGCAGTTAAGTTAGGGGTTCACCCTTCCACCATTCGCAGCTGGTCAGACCAAGGACACCTGCCTGCACACCGCACGCAGGGCGGGCACCGGCGTTTCCGCCGTAGAGATGTTGACCTTTGGATCCAAACACACCGGGAAGATGGGATGGACGAAGGCAGTATGGTGGTGCAGGCAGCCTTGAAAAACATCAGGGTAAAGGTGAGTGAAGGCACGTTGGAGAGTGAAGGGTGGTACGAGAAACTGGATGACGAGGCGCGTCTTCAATACCGGCACAGCGGACGAGCGCTGCTGCAAGGCTTGCTGGATTCACTGGCGCAGAACGGTGAATATGACGATGCAGAGGCCCGTTCACTGGGCTTTGAATATGCTTCACGGGGGTGGCGCAGAGGACTGACACCAGCAGAAGCCTCCCGGGCATTCTTGTTCTTCAGGAACTCCCTGCTGGATGCGATGCTCGCTGTATATGAAGATGCTTCGATTCAAACCCCCAAAGCATGGAGCGATATTTTCCGCAAGATTTTCCGCTTCACAGACCAGATTCAAATCACCTTGCTCGAGACTTACGAAGCTTACCAGCGGGGCAACCGTTGAAGTTTGATTTCCTTCCAAAATATAATCCGCTCATTCGCTAGCGTAACCGTATTACCTGGCCAACGAATCCAAGTTGAATCTCGATCGGGGGTTGATTTCCAGCAAATCCAATTTTTGGATTCTGCTTCGCTTCAACCGAGTTAAAGACCCGAGCCGCGGGTATAATAATCAACACGAGTGCCAAAATTTAGGCACGAGGGAGCCATAAATGAGTGATGGTAATTCTATACAAGTAAAAAATAAGCGTGAGCTGCCGATTGTTTCCCGCGTCCAGCGCAACCATGGGTTGGAGCACGCCACGCTGCATATCCTCTCGCAACGTTATCCAAAGCGCAACCTTGCAGGACATTCGGATACAGGTGGGTTTTGGATCGTCGGGGATGTGTCCATTGAAGATGTCTATGAAGCTGTTGAGGAAGGCCTCGATAGGCTGCGGAAGGGGGAAAAAGAACTTGCCGTGCACCGTAATTGCGGTACTAATTTCGTGACGTCAGGTATCCTGGCTGGTCTTGCTGCTGGGGTTGCTATGCTGGGAGTGGGGAAAAAGACGCGTGACAAATTAGAACGCCTCCCATTTGCCATGTTCTTTGCAACCCTGGCGGTGATCTTTTCTCAACCCCTTGGGATGATCCTGCAGGAGAAGGTAACGACTTCAGCTGAGCCGGGGAACCTGCAGGTGATTGAGATTGCAGTCGCCCGCAAGGGGCGCATGAAAGCTCACCGGGTCACTACCAGAAATTAAAAATGGGGCAGCAGAAAAAGCCAAGTGTATACCTTTTCTATGGAGACGATCACGTCGCCATCAATGAGAAAATTGCAGATTTAAAATCGCGCATCGGCGACCCGGCTGTAATCGATCTGAACTTTCTCGCTCTGGATGGGCGCACGCTCTCTATTGAGCATCTCGAAACCGCGGGTAGATCGATGCCTTTTCTCGCTGAGCGTCGCTTGACGGTAGTTAAAAACCCCATGGCAGCCATGCAGAGTGATCTGCATCGGAAACGAGTTTTATCTTTGCTGGAGACTCTCCCGGATGAAAGCGCA
>Ga0316577_10001352_pt1 | contig 11515 bp, 8 predicted proteins | sample S5NA_FD_203073 | JGI IMG/M metagenome (GOLD analysis project Ga0316577, IMG submission 203073) | Rhizosphere microbial communities from salt marsh grasses in Alabama, United States - S5-7_050615r2r1 | ecosystem: Host-associated > Plants > Roots > Rhizosphere | place: USA: Alabama | collected... | reverse complement strand
TCGGGTGTAATTTCGATCCCAGCCATCTCTGGTGGAATGGTGTCGATCCAGTCGCAGCTATCCGCGAATTAGGGGAGGCGATCTTCCACGTACATGGAAAGGATGTCTATGTCGACCCTTACAACGTGATGATCCATGGGGTTAATGATGGTAAGCCATATGGGCAAATACCCGATCGCGCCTGGACCTTCCGCAGCATAGGTTACGGGCACGATGCTAAAACCTGGAAGGATATCATCAGCGCGCTGCGGCTTGTGGGCTACGATTATGTGATTTCGATCGAACACGAAGACGCCATGATGTCAACCGATGAAGGATTGGCAAAAGGCATCGCTCTTTTAAAGGAAGCTGGTATATCCGAAGCCCCTGGGGAATTATTCTGGGCATAGCCGCCCACAGCTCCCACCCCTACCCCTTCCCTATATCAGGTCATTTCGGGAAGGGGTTCCTTCTTTTTCCAATCCTCGACGGTTTATAATGAAGGGAGATTGAACCAGCCCACTGGAGACGTCCTGACCAATCAGAAAAGGAAATTAGGTATGAGCCGTGTTTTCGCAGGCATCGAAGCCGGGGGCACCAAATGGGTCTGCATGATAGCAAGTCATCCAGGAGATATCCATGCCACGACGCGCTTTGCGACCACTTCTCCCGAGGAGACGATCGGCAAGGCTATCGATTTCATCGAGACCCACGCCCAGCAGGCAGGCGAATTATCTGGGCTTGGTATTGGATCCTTCGGACCCCTTGACCTGGATCGGAATTCCTCAACTTACGGATACATAACGTCTACTCCAAAATCTGGTTGGGCAGGCACAGATTTATTATGCCCCTTTCAAAAAGCTTTCAACCTGCCGGTCGGTTTTGACACCGATGTTAACGCGGCAGCCCTGGGAGAACACAGGTGGGGAGCTGCCCAGGGATTAACCGATTTCATTTACCTGACAGTGGGTACCGGTATCGGCGGTGCGGCTGTGGTTAACCAGAGACTGGTGCATGGGATGATCCACCCGGAAATGGGCCACATGAACATTCCCCACGATTGGGATGAAGACCCATTTCCCGGTTTATGCCCGTATCACGGTGATTGTCTGGAAGGCCTGGCTACCGGTCCTGCCATTCGATCTCGCTGGCAGCAGCCAGGTGAGGAGATACCCCCAGACCATGCCGCCTGGGTTTTAGAAGCAAAGTACCTGTCCCTGGGGATTACCAACTTGATCGTAGCCTTTTCACCACAAAGCATCATCCTGGGTGGCGGGGTGATGAATCAAGCACAGCTCTTCCCACTGATCCGGACCAAGGTGCAGGAATTACTAGGTGGCTACATATCTGCGCCGCTGATACTTGAAGATATCGAGCAGTATATCATTCCACCCGGTCTTGGAGCTCAAGCCGGGGTGTTGGGAGCAGTTGCACTCGCCCAACAGGCAGCAGAAAAAGGAACATTTCCCTGATCCTTCGAATACCGAATATTCATAACGTGAGGAGAATCCACTGTGTCTGACATCCAAACCTACGATTTCGTCATCATCGGCTCTGGATTTGGGGGCAGCGTCTCTGCCATGCGCCTGACAGAAAAAGGCTACCGAGTGCTGGTTTTAGAACGTGGCAAGCGATTCCAGGATGAAGATTTCCCCAAGACTAACTGGAATATATGGAAGTACCTCTGGTTGCCTGCTTTACGATGTTTCGGCATCATGCAGTTTTCTATGCTCAAGGATGTGCTGGTGCTGCATGGCGATGGAGTCGGTGGTGGCAGCTTGATGTACGGCAATGTCCTTATGGAGCCGGAAGAAAAATATTTCGATCATCCCGGTTGGAAAAAAGTTGCGGATTGGAAATCAATCCTGAAGCCACATTACGCTCAAGCGCGGTTCATGCTGGGCGTCAATCAAAGCCAGAGACAATGGAGGGCCGACGAAATACTAAAGCAAACAGCCGACCAGTATGGAGTTGGCGAGTCATTCCAAACTACCGAAGTAGGTGTATTCTTTGATGACGAGCATGATGAGGGGTTCGAAGCCGAGGATCCATACTTTGGGGGAGAAGGGCCAAAACGGAAAGGCTGCATCTATTGTGGGGGCTGCATGGTTGGCTGCAGATACAATGCCAAGAACAGCCTGGTAAAGAATTATCTCTATTTCGCGGAAAAATGGGGGGCGTCTGTACGGGCAGAATTCGAAGTGCATGACATCCGGCCGTTGAGTGAGGTACAGCCTGATGGAGCTAGATACGAAGTGGCTTTCACTAAAACAACGGCCTGGTTTAATAGACCAGAAATGACTGTCCGCGCGCGTAATGTGATCGTCGCAGCTGGTACCCTGGGGACCAATCGTCTGCTGTTCAAGTGCCGGGATATCACGAAATCCCTGCCCGAGATTTCTAACCAGCTTGGGAAAAAAGTGCGTACCAACAGTGAAACTTTATTCGCATCGATCAGCCGGGATTTCTCCACCAATTACTCTGAAGGTCTGGCGATCACCTCTGTCTTCCAACCCGACCAGGTCACTGCTGTTGAACCAGTCCGCTACCCTGAAGGATCATCTTTTATTCGATTACTGGCAGGTCCGCTGATTCAACCTGGGGGCAATATCCCAACCAGGATCTTGCGGACTTTGTCCAGCATTATCAGGCATCCCATCGATTTCTTGCGCAATTACTTTTCTCACGACTGGGCTCACCGCACAACGATATTCCTGGTGATGCAAACCGAAGACAACCAGATCCACCTGCAGCTCGGGCGCAGCTTACTGACCCTCTTCCGTCGTAACCTGGTATCAGTATCCGACACCGACAAGTCCATACCTCACACCATTGAAGTCGGGCAGAAGATCACGAAACAGTTTGCTGAAGTGACTGATGGAGTTCCCCTCAGTTCGATTCACGAATCCTTGTTCAACGTCCCCACCACAGCCCACCTTTTAGGTGGTTGTCCAATTGGAAAAAACCCGAACGATGGCGTGCTGGACTTGGACTGCCAGGTATTTAACTATCCCGGGTTATACGCAGTAGATGGCTCGATCGTACCCGCCAATCCTGGCATCAACCCCAGTTTGACGATCACTGCCATGGCTGAATATGCCATGAGCCGTGTGCCACCAAAACCTGGTGTCGAGATCAGGCAACCGCTAGGCATCCCCGACGTGCATCATGACCAGCACACGCAGTCCATCGCTGCGTACCCGCTCAAATAAACCCATTAAAGCCAAGATGCGCTGGAAATAGCGCGGGAGCTTTGCTTCTGGAACTTCCCGGAAACCAAATTTCTCATACATCTGGCCCAGGCTCGACCGGCACATTAGGTATAAATCTCTGGGATAAATTTCAAGAAAATATTCGATCAACGCCCGGGCGATACCCTTCCCGCGCCAATCAGGATCAACAGCCAGGGATGCCAGCTCATTTGAACCATCCCGGTGCTGTTTGACCTGGCAGCACCCGATCACGTCCCCATTTTCAGATTCTGCTACCATAAACCGTTCCCATTTTAAACCCATGGGATTGATCTGCCCGATACGCACCAAATTACGAATGACCCGGGCATCCTCCTCGGTTGCAGCTCTCAATCTAAACATCGATGGTAAATTTATGGCGCAAACAGCGAATTGACCTTTGAGAGCTGATTTACAGCGACTCCAGCTCGAAAGCAAGCTAAACAATTTTTATGTATTAATTTATTCAGACAAGAGTTCTTCAAGCATAGACCGGGTCAGCTGCGGATCCGCCTTCCCCCGAGATTGTTTCATCACCTGCCCGACAAACCAGCCAATGATGGTGGTTTTACCCCCTTTGTAATTGGCGACCTGGTCAGGATGATTTTCAATCACCTCAACAATGATCTCCCGCAACGCATCTCGATCGGAAACCTTACCCAGCCCCTCTGCCTCTACGAGTGCTGATGGTGCCTGCCCTGTATCTTCGACTTTCTCAATCAAGGATTTGCCGGTGGAAGTGTTAATCATACCAGCATCTACCAGCTTGATGATGCCTGCCAGGTAGTCAGGTGTCAGTTGGAGATTGCTGGGTGAGATGCCGCGCTCGTTGATCATGCGCAGCACATCATTCATCACCCAATTCGAGACTCGCTTGGCATCAGCACCATACACCTCCACCGTATGCTCGAAGTAGTCGGAGAGGCTTCTTTCTCCAGTTAGAATATCAGCATCATATTCTGGCAATTCATATTGCTGGCTGAACCGCGCCCGGCGCGCCAGTGGTAATTCAGGCAGGTCTGCCATGATCCTCTTTCTGGATTTCTCATCAATATGGACAGGCAGCAGATCAGGTTCCCGGAAATACCTGTAATCCGCTTCGGTTTCCTTGGAACGCATTTTGCGCAGCACCCCGGCATTGTCATCCCAATCCAGAGTCCAGGCTTCAACTTTCCCCCCTGCTTCCACCTCTTTGACCTGTCGATCGATCTCGGTGTTGACCGCATCCCGCAGCGATACGATCGAATTGACATTCTTAATTTCAGTTTTAGGATTGAAATAATCAGCTCCCTCAGGTCGAATGGAGACATTTGCATCTGCACGCAGATGCCCTTTTTCCATGTCCGCCTCTGAGACCGCTAACCATCGCAGCAACTGCCGTAAGCGGATTACGTATTGGGCGGCCTCATCAGCTGAACGAAGATCCGGTCCAGTTACCATCTCAATCAAAGGCACTCCACAGCGGTTAAAATCGATCAAGCGCTGCCCTGCTTCGTGGATCGTCTTACCTGCATCTTCTTCAATATGCAGCTTGTGGATCGTCACCCGCCGAACTTGCCCATCCGGCATGGGCACATCCAAGAAACCACCCCGCGCGAGGGGCCGATCGTATTGGGAGATTTGGTAACCCTTCGGCAGGTCTGGATAAAAGTAGTTCTTACGATCAAAATAGGAAACAGGTTGGATTTCAGCCTGCATGGCAGCGGCCAGCAAGGCAGCTTTCTCCACCACCTTATAATTTAGAACCGGCAGGATCCCTGGCAGACCAGTGCAAACCGGGCAAATATTACTATTCGGTGGATCATCCCAGGAATCCGCTTTACAGGTACAGAATATCTTGGTCGTGGTATTGATCTGGATGTGTGTTTCAAGGCCGATAATGGCTTCATATACTGACATAAGCTTTTGCCACTCAATCCACTATGAAAATTGGACGTTAGACTTTTAAACAGTGTTGAGGATCGCTGGTCGCTGTTTGCGCCAATCCTCTCCTTCACTGGCCAGCTCAAAAGCGCGACCGATTTGAAGCAGCCTGGCTTCGGAAAAATCTGGTCCGAGTAGCTGCACACCGATCGGCAACCCATCCTTTGCAAAACCTGCCGGTAGTGAAATGCCTGGAATGCCCGCCAGGTTGGCAGGAACTGTCAGTTGGTCAGCATACTGCATCAAGACTGAGTCGCCATAAATATCTCCCATCGAGAAAGCAGTGGTCGGCGTAGTAGGGGTCAGCAAAGCATCTAGCCGGTGCTCACCCTGTGAGTTAAATACTTGTTCAAAATCATTTCTGATCAAGGTTCGAACCTTTAACGCACGCTCATAGTACTGCTCGCTGTACTGGGCAGCGCTGACATACATACCCATCAGGATCCGTAATTTGGGTTGGGTGCCAAAACCTTCCGCACGCGACCTTCTGTACATTTCCGGTAAATCTGCCACACGATCAGGGGTGCGGAAGCCATATTTAACACCATCATAACGGTGCAGATTCGAAGCAGCTTCTACCCGTGAAATCACAAAATAGACCGGAATACCATAGCGAGTGTGCGGCATCGGAATATCCTCAACTATATCCGCACCCATTTGTGCCAGGTATCCCGCTGCACTTAATACTGCCGATTCGATTTCTGGGGAAATTAACTGCTGTTCGAATTCACCAGTGAGCGGATCAAAGTAGGTGATGCGGAAATAATCCGGTGAGAGCCCGATGCGTAAACCACGGATATCCTTTTTAAGATCCTTGGTATAGTCCGGAACTTCCAGTTTTGCAGCTGTGCCATCATGCACGTCTGGACCGGCAATAGAGTTCAACATCAAAGCTGTATCCGTGACGTTCGCCGCTACTGGACCTGGACAATCCAATGAAGATCCAAATGCGATTAACCCGTAGCGGGATACCCTCCCATATGTGGGTTTCATCCCCACCACGCCGCAGAAAGCCGCTGGTTGGCGGATGGAGCCTGCCGTATCAGTGCCCAGTGATAAATTTCCCTCACCGGCGGCGACTGCTGCAGCACTGCCTCCTGATGAGCCTCCTGGCACCCGGGCCAAGTTCCAGGGGTTGCGGGGGGTTGGGTGGAAGGCAGATGATTCATTGGAAGACCCATAAGTGAATTCATCAAGGTTGACCTTTCCGATCATCAAGCCTCCACCAGCTTCCAAACGGGAGACGGTTGTTGCAGTATATGGGGCAACAAAATTACCCAGGATGCGAGAGCCAGCCGTCGAGCGCGTTCCATGGGTGCAAAAAATGTCTTTGACCGTGAATGGAACACCAGCCAGAGGACCCGGATCCTCCCCCTGGGAGATTTTTTTATCTATCGCTTCCGCCTGGGCCCGTGCCCGTTCAGGAGTCAGGGTGATAAAAGCATGCACTTTTTCAGCATCATCCGGGTAATTCTGATCGTTACCCAATCTGCCGGGCCGTCCATCGACTGCAGCAATTCGTTCCAAGGCTGCCTCTAGAGTATCCAGTGCAGATATTTCCCGGCGGCGTACTAAATATGCTACTGTGTGAGCGGGTAAATCGCAAAGTTTCATGGGGTCAGTTAATCTAAATCAGTGTGCGGGATGTCAGGAACCACCACGTAACCATCTCTTACTTCTGGTGCCTGGGCGAGGATTTCCTCTGGATTCGGGCAGGCCTGCCATCGATCGTCTCGCGCTTCTGGTGTAATTTGGGGGGTATATGGCACCCCATGAGTGGTGATCTCTGTCTCAGTGCCGAGTGGAATGGCTTCCAACTCATCAATGGATTTCAATTGATTATTTAATTCCCGGCGCAGGTATTCTGCCTCCTCCCGGGAAAGCTCCAGGGAAGCTAAATTGACCAGGTGATCAAAAAGTTGGGGCGTGATCGGCTGCTCTTGTTCTTTTTCAGGCATGGGTTGCTCCTAATCTCTCGCCAGTATATCCCACTTTCCTGAAGTGTCAAGCAGGGGGATATTGACAGGAAATAATAATGTCCCTTGCCATGCTATAATCTCGCCAACCACTGATTCAATCGCGGAGGATGCAATGAATAGTAATTATTTGTTCCCTTTCACGGAAGAACATGAGATGATCCGCCAGACAGCGCGCGAATTCGCTCAGAAAGAGATCGCTCCTATCGCTGCAGAATTTGATGAGAGCGGCGAATTTCCATATGACACTATCATGAAGATGGGTGAAATGGGATTCATGGGCATCGAGGTGCCCGAGGAATATGGGGGAGTCGGGATGGACACCTTATCCTATGTACTGGCCCTGGAGGAGATTTCCAAGGTGGATGCCTCGCACGGCATCATCATGTCAGTTAATAATTCACTCTATTGTTATGGCATCCAAAAATTCGGGACTGAAGAACAGAAGCAGCGATTTTTACCGCCAGTTGCCTCTGGAAAATCGGTAGGCGCCTACTCACTGACCGAACCGATGGCTGGTTCTGATGCGGGTTCATTACGCTGCTCAGCAGTCAGGGACGGTGATTATTATGTGCTCAATGGGCGTAAATCCTGGGTAACCAGCGGACCGGTTGCTGATTATATCGTTGTCTTCACCATGACAGCACCAGAAAAGAAACACAAAGGCATCAGCGCTTTTATTACCCCCACCAACCTGCCTGGGCTCACAGTGGGGAAGAAAGAACCGAAGCTCGGTATCCGGGCATCAGCCACAAGCGAGATCCTATTTGAAGACTGCCGGGTCCCTGCTGAAAATTTACTCGGCGAGGAAGGTCAGGGATTCAAGATCGCCATGACCGTTCTGGATGTCGGACGAATTGGGGTCGCCGCTCAGGCATTAGGAATCTCCAGCGCTGCCTATGAGGCCAGCCTGGAACACGCAAGAGAACGCGAAGCATTCGAACGCAAGATCGGTGAATTCCAGGGCATCTCTTTTAAACTCGCAGATATGAAGACACGCCTCGAAGCCTCCCGCCTGCTGGTTTATAACGCTGCGCTGGCAAAAGAACGCTCCAAGTCAACCGGGGAACGGTTTTCATTGGAAGCTTCTATCGCCAAGCTTTTCTCCTCAGAGACGGCAATGTTCATCACACACGCTGCCATCCAGATTCACGGTGGCAGTGGCTATTCACGTGAACTACCAGTGGAGCGCTACTTTCGCGACGCAAAAATCACTGAAATCTACGAAGGCACCAGCGAAATTCAACGCTTGGTCATCTCCCGTTTGGAAACTGGCTTGAGGTGAACAAACTCCGAAGTTGGTGAGTAAGCCCGATCATCTGGGCTTCTGATGACCTCCATCGACATGCGGTCCCACATTTCGTAAACATCGGGATATTGGTTGAAGCAGAAATGCATCTGGATTCTCACCCGATCGCTGATGATCAGAAGCAAGATTCCCGGCCGGACTTTCATCCAGCTGTAGAAAATTCTTCCAACCGATTTTTGCATCAGCTCAGGCGAGGACAAATTCACTTCCCCCGCTCGCTTGAGGTGACCCTGTTTGGATTGGCAATTGGAATCTACCTGCTGACTCACCTGATTGGGCTAACTCGCTTTCCAATTTATTTTTTCAGCGATGAAGCCATTCAAACTGTCGCAGCTTCGAATCTGGTGCGGGATAACTTTCGGGATGAAGAGGGGGCTTTATTACCAACCTATTTCAAGAACGGAACCTATTACAACCTCAGTACAAGCGTTTATGCGCAAGTGCTGCCTTACATCCTGTTCGGTAAATCTGTTTTTATCACCCGGGCAACATCCGTCTTGATCAGCCTGCTGGCTGCCCTATCCATAAGCCTGATGCTGCGGGATATCTACCAGGTCCCTTACTGGTGGACTGGTGTACTGCTGCTCTCAATTGCACCTGCCTGGTTTCTCCATTCACGGACTGCCTTCGAAACGGTGTTCTTCGTCTCTTTTTATGCCTGCTTTCTATATGCTTATTCTCTCTATCGCTACCGTTCACCCCACTACCTTTATTATTCAATCTTGCTGGGTGGATTGGCATTCTACTCTTACAGCCCAGGGCAGGTGGTGATCGTGCTGACCGGATTCCTGTTCTTGATCTCGGATGCGGGTTACCATTGGCGGAACAGACGAATTCTGCTGAGAGGTGCCGTCATGTTACTTGTCCTGGCCCTGCCCTACCTGCGCTTTTGGAGCGATCATCCTGGAACGACCCTCGAACATCTGCGGACCCTCGATTCGTATTGGATGCAGTCGATCCCTTTGAATGAAAAATTGGCTAGATTTGGATCAGAGTACCTGTTCGGGTTAAACCCGGGTTACTGGTTCATTCCCAACCAACGCGATCTGGCGCGTCATTTAATGAAAGGTTATGGGCACTTATTGCTTGTGTTCCTCCCTTTTCTGGCATTGGGTCTCTTCCTGGCGCTCCGCAATATTCGCCATTCCGCATACCGGCACTTGTTGATCGTATTATTGGTGGTCCCGGTAGGCGGTGCGATTGTAGCAATTGGTATCACCCGTGTTCTGGCTTTTGTCATCCCTGCTGTGCTATTCATCGCGCTGGGCATCAACCAAACTATGACCTGGCTGGAAAGCAGACATCTCCCCCGCAAAGCATTGGCTGCCAGCCTGTTTGTAGCTTTATCCCTTTCCAGTTTTTTCATGCTGCGAGATGTTTTGAACAACGCAGCAACCTGGTATGAGGATTATGGATTGGGGGGGATGCAGTATGGTGCTCAGCAGCTATATACAAAGCTCGCCACTTACCTGAATGAAACCCCCCAAACAGAGATCATCCTTTCGCCGAACTGGGCGAATGGCGCTGATGTTGTGGCCCGCTTTTTTCTTGGCGATCCTTTACCAATCCAAATTGGGAGTGTCGACAGCCATATTTCCCATCTCAAGCCTCTAGATTGGGACACCCTATTCGTGATGACCTCGGATGAATACCAGATGGCGCAGGAGAGCGGTAAATTCAAGGATTTTGAGGTAGAAGAGACGCTCCGGTACCCGAATGGAGCACCAGGTTTTTACTTTGTGCGCTTGAGTTACGTTGATCAAATTGAGCAGATCATGGAAAAAGAACAGCAGGAACGCATGGCGCTGCGTTCTGAGAAGATCCTGATCGATGGGGAGCTCGTTGAAGTAAGGTATTCCTTGCTGGACATGGGCGAAATCGAACACATCTTCGACCGCGATCCACACACCCTCGGGCGTACTTTTGAAGCCAACCCGGCGATCATCGAGCTGTTGTACCCCACAGCACGGACAATACATGGGGTCTCGGTTATAATCGGCAGCACAGAGGCGGAAATCAGCGCTATGCTGTATCCCGATCCGAACTCAGAGCCGGTTGAATTCATCAAAACCTTTCAGGGAACCGTTGAACAGCCCGAAGCTGTCTTTGATTTCACCTCACCCACCAGGACACAAAAAATACGCTTGGAGATCCGTGACCTGCACCAATCTGAACCCGGCAACGTGCACATGTGGGAAATCACCACCCATTAACCGAATTAATAGGAAGCAATTTGAAGGCTGTTCTACTTTATCAACACGGAAAGACGGAAGTCCTGCAGTACGATGACTTCCCCACTCCTCAACCAGGTCCTGGGCAGGTGCTGGTGAGGCTGGAAGCTGCGGCGCTGAATCACTTGGATATCTGGGTCCGCAGAGGGTGGCCTGGGCTCAAGCTGGATTACCCGCACATACCTGGTGCAGATGGAGCTGGCAAGGTAGAAGCCCTTGGGGAAGGCGTAGCAAACTGGTCAATCGGACAACGGGTGGTGATCAACCCCAACCTCAGCTGCGGATCTTGCGAGTATTGCCTGGTTGGGATGGATAATCGCTGCAATCATTGGGGTTTGCTGGGGGAGACTGAACGAGGAACCTATGCGCAGTACATTGCTGTACCTGCCCGCAATTTACTCCAAATTCCTGATGGATTTGGAGAGCACGAAGCTGCGGCGGCTGCCCTGGTTTTCCTCACTGCCTGGCACTCCTTGATCAGGCGAGGCCGTTTACGTTCCGGGGAGACGGTTCTCATCATTGGAGCTGCTGGTGGTGTGAACCTGGCAAGCCTGCAAATTGCAAAGTTGAGTGGCACCAAGGTCATCGTCGTCGGTTCCCGACCGAGTAAATTAGCCCTGGCTGAATCGCTTGGAGCAGATTACCTGATTGATCGCAGCAAAGATGAGAATTGGCCCCGGAGAGTTCACGAAATCACAAACAGACGTGGTGCAGATATCGTGATCGATAATGTCGGTACAACCTTCCCGGAATCGTTTCGCGCAGCTGGAAAGGGGGGCAGGGTACTTACCGTTGGAAATACCGGGAATCCCCGCATAACCATTGATAACCGCTACATTTTTGCCAAACATCTTTCCCTGATTGGCT
>Ga0316577_10001351_pt1 | contig 11516 bp, 11 predicted proteins | sample S5NA_FD_203073 | JGI IMG/M metagenome (GOLD analysis project Ga0316577, IMG submission 203073) | Rhizosphere microbial communities from salt marsh grasses in Alabama, United States - S5-7_050615r2r1 | ecosystem: Host-associated > Plants > Roots > Rhizosphere | place: USA: Alabama | collected... | reverse complement strand
GCCAAGGCGCAGGCCTATGGCGCAGCTCACACCTTTTTGGCGCAGGACGATGGCTATGCGGAAGTGGCGCGGCTGACGGGGGGCCGGCTCCATGAGGGCCGGGGTCGGAACCGCATGCTCCTTGGCGGCTTTGACCTGGTCTTTGACATCGTCGGTACGTCGGCGACCCTCGACCGTGCCCTGCGCTGGACGCGGGCCAATGGTGCCGTGATCCTCGTGGGCGTCAATCTGAATCGCCTGCGGGTGGACCTGACGCCCGTTTGGTACCAGGAGGTCGATCTGCTCGGTGCCATCGGTCACAGCGTTGCCGTCTGGGACGGGGAGGAGCTTTCCGACTTTGAGCTGGCGATGCGCTGGATGGGGGCCGGTACCCTCAGGACCCAGGACCTGCTCACGCACCGGTTTCCCCTCGGAGAGTACCGCAGTGCCTTCCAGGTGGCGATCGACAAGGCGCAGTCCAAGTCGATCAAGGTGGCTTTTGACCTGGCAGTAGTCTGATGGTTCATAGCGTAGGATGACATAGTCGACGCCCCGGGCTGGGGGCAAAGGAGGAGGGATGATGGCATCGACAACAGTGGCACCAGTGGCCACCCGGCGCGAGCGCTGGGCTTGGTACATGTATGATTTTGGCAACTCGGCCTATGCAGCCGTGGTCCTGCTGGCCGTCTACTCGGCCTACTTTCAGGGAGGCGTCGTCGGTGGGGCAGAGGGCTCGCGGCTGTGGGGCATCGCTGTGGGCATCGCCATGCTGTTCGTGGCCGTGACCTCGCCCATCCTGGGCACCGTCGCCGATTTCGCTGGATCCAAGAAGCGCTTTCTCTTGTTCTACACCATCCTGTCCTGCGTGTTTACCGCCGGCCTCTTTTTCGCCACTGAGGGCCGGGTTTTCATCGGCATGCTCTTTTTCATCCTGGCCGAGATTGGCTATCGCAGCTCGCAGGTCTTTTACAACGCCCTGCTGCCCGAAATCGCCGCACCCGAAGAGATGGGACGGATATCGGGGAATGGCTGGGCCATCGGCTCAGCGGGCGGTATCATCTGTCTGCTCATCGTGCTGGTGCCCATTGTGCTGACGGACAGCGCCAACTTGACGGTGCGGCTGTCACTGGTGTTCACGGCGGTCTTTTTTGCCGCTTCGGCCATCCCCCTCTTTCTCTGGCTGCGCGAACGAGCCGAGCCTCAGCGGCTGCCCGCTGGCGAAAGCTATCTTACTCTCGCATTCAGCCGCTTGAAACACACCATCACCGCTGTGCGGCGCTTTCGCGAATTCCTCAAGTTCATGGTGGCCTTTCTGATCTACAACGACGGCATCCTGATGATCCTCGACTTTGGCGCGATCCTCGGTGCCGTCCTCTTTGGTATGGAGCAGCAGGAGTTGATCATCTTTATGATCGTGGTACAGCTGGCCAGCGTCGCGGGGGCCTACCTCTTTGGACTGATCGCCGATGATTTTGGCGCCAAGCGTTCGCTCGTCATCTCGCTGCTACTGACCGCCGTTCCCGTGATCTGGCTCTACTTCAGTTACTCCAAGCTCGAGTTCTATATTATCGGCGGGCTGGCCGGCTTTGGGCTGACAGGCGTCCAGTCCTTGAGCCGCACCATTGTGGCCATGTTTGCCCCCCAAGGCCAAAGCGCCGAGTTCTATGGCTTTTTCGCCGTGACCGGTCGGACCTCGTCCTTCATCGGGCCCACCATCTTTGGTCTGCTGGCCGCCTGGGCCAGTGAGCGCTACATGGCGACGCGGCAGATAACCCAGCTGGCAGCGGAACAGGCCGGGCATCGCGTAGCCCTCTTTTCCATCGTGGCCTTCCTGGCCGTCGGCCTGCTTCTGCTCGTTTTTGTCAACGAGCACCGGGCCCGCCAGGCCGCGCAGACACCCGAGGCGACGGAGTAGAAGGCTGCCCACCGTGAACGGCAGAGACCGCATGCTGCAGGCCCTGGATGTGCACCAACCGGATCGGGTGCCGGTCTGGATCCATGCCGTCAACGAGATCGCCGTCCTGAATATCGCCCGCTTGCTCCGGCCGGAGGTGCCCGAACCCAAGGCCGTGAACCTCATGAGCCAGGATGAGATGTTCGCCCTCCTGGATCTGCTCTTTGTCATCCACGAGGACCTGGAGATCGATGGCTTCACCGCCCTGCCTCTCAGCGAGTTGGCCGCCGTCGATAATCTGGACGACGTCCATTTCCGTGACCAGTGGGGCACGGTCTGGGCTCGTGGCCCTCACGGCATGGCCTACGTCGTCGAGTCTCCCCTGAAGGACCCACGCGACCTGGACAGCTACCGGCGTCCAGGGGTCGGTCCGGCAGAGATGTTCATGGTCCAGCTGGCTCGGGAGCGATTTGGCCAGGACAAAGCCATCTGCTTTCTGATGCGCGGCACCTTTGTGCGTTCCTGGCGCCTGCGGGGGATGCAGGCGCTGCTCATGGACATGGTCGACCGGCCCGACTTTGTGCACCGGCTGGCCGAAGTAGTGACGGGCTATAACCTCGAACTGTGCCAGAGCCTGGTGGAGGCCGGCGCCGACGTGCTGATCGTCGAGGACGACATCGCCGGCAACGACCGGACGCTGATGTCGCCGCGGCATTTCCAGGAGTTCATTGCCCCCTACAACCAGCGCTGCCTGGACTACGCTCACCGGCATGGACTGCGCGTGGTGCGCCACAGCGACGGCAACCTGTGGTCTGTCCTGGATACGCTGCTGGCCATGGGCTACGATGGGCTCAATCCCCTGGAGCCACAGGCGGGCATGCACTTGAAGCGGGTCAAGGACTACTGCGGTGGGCGCATCTGCCTCCTGGGCAACATCGACTGTGGCGATCTGCTCTGTTCCGGCAGCGAGGAGGAAGTCGAGGCGGCCGTCATGCAGGCCATCGCCGACGCAGCGCCCGGCGGAGGCTATGTCCTCTGTTCATCGAATTCCATCCACCCTGGCGTCAGAGCCGAGAACTTTTCGGCCATGGTCCGCGCCGCCAAGGCCCATGGCTCCTACGCCAAGGAGGCCTGAAGTGGCGATACACGTAGAGCCAGTCAGCGCGACCCGGCGCGAGCGTTGGGCCTGGTATCGCTACGACTTTGGCAACTCGGCCTGTGCCTCGGTGGTCCTCCTGGCGGTCTATGCCCCCTGCTTCAAGGAGCAGGGGGTAGGCGGTGCCGAGGGCTCGCGCTTGTGGGGGCTTGCCGTGGTCGTGGCCATGATCGCCGTGGCCCTTCTGTCGCGCGTGGACGAGCGCAGAGGGCGCCAGGCCGCCGTCAAGTGAGTGGGAGGAGGTTCTTATGACCGTTCCTGGCTTGCAGCTAGCGCCCGGCGGCCCTCAGGTCTCGCGCCTGGTCTGGGGCCTCTGGCGCCTGGCTGGCTGGCACCTATGCGATGCGGAGCTGTTGGGCCTGGTGCACGCCTGCCTCGATCTGGGCATCACGACGTTCGACCTGGCCGACATCTATGGCGACTATGCCTGCGAGGGCATCTTTGGACGGGCCCTTGCCCTGGAACCCGGCCTGCGCCAGCGGATCCAGCTGGTGACCAAGTGCGGCATCAAGCTGGTCTCGGACCGCCGTCCCAGCCACCGGATCAAGCACTATGACACCAGCCAGGCGCACATCCTGGCCTCTGTCGAGCACTCGCTCCGGATGCTCCACACAGACCACCTCGACCTGCTGCTCATCCATCGCCCCGATCCGTTGATGGATGCCGACGAGGTCGCGGCCGCGTTCGATGACCTCAGAGGCTCGGGCAAGGTCCTGCACTTTGGCGTCTCGAACTTTTCGCCGGGCCAGTTCGACCTGCTCGCCTCGCGACTCGACTTCCCCCTGGTTACCAACCAGGTGGAGATCTCGGTACTGGACATGGACCTGTTACACGATGGCACGGTAGATCAGTGCCAGCGGCTGAGGATCGCGCCGATGGCCTGGTCGCCCCTGGCCGGCGGGCGGTTATTCGACGGCGACGACGCCCAGGCTGTGCGCGTGCGCCAGGCCCTCGCCGAGGCGGGCGAGCAGTTGGGGGGCGCCACCCTCGACCAGGTGGCCCTGGCCTGGCTGTTGCGGCATCCGGCTCGCATTGTGCCCATTGTGGGCAGCGGCAAGATCGAGCGCCTGCGGCGCGCGGCCGGGGCCTTCGAATATCAGCTTTCGCGCCAGCAGTGGTTCACCATCTGGACGGCGTCGACGGGGCATGAGGTCCCGTAGAATGAAACACAGGAGGGAGAACACATGGCAGAGATGACCGGCGGCGAGCTGTTGCTGAGATGCCTGCAGGAGGAGGGGATCAGCGTCCTCTTTGGCGTACTGGATGGCAGCTTTAACCCGTTCCTGGCCAAGCTGGACGAGTATGGCATGCGCTTTGTCAATCCCCGTCACGAGGCTGCGGCAGCGCATATGGCCGAGGCCTACGCCCGCATCCAGGGCGCACCCGCGGTGGTCTTGGGTGGCATCGGTCCGGGTTCGGCCAACATGGTCTCAGGCATCACGACAGCCTTCGCCGAGGGCAGTCCCCTGGTGGCCATCACCAGCCAGCGGCGGCGGAGCATCATCTATCCCGACCGCGGCGGTTCGTTCCAGAACGTGGACCTCCTGGGGCTGTACCGGCCGGTGACCAAGTGGAACGCGGGGGTTCGCGACTGGCGGCGGCTGCCAGAATTGGTGCGCCGCGCCTTTCGCGAGGCCACGACCGGCCGGCCCGGGCCGGTTCAGCTAGAGATCCCCGAGGACATCATGCGCGGCACAGGCGACCCGAGCTCGGTGGAGATCTGGTCCCCCAGCCAATACCGTGCCGGCCGGCCCGGGGCGGGGGATCCGCAGGCCATTGAGCGGGCTGCCGACCTATTGGCCGGCGCGGAGCGCCCGCTGCTCCACGCCGGGGCCGGCGTCTCCTGGGGTGCGGCCTGGGACGAGTTTCTGGCGCTGGCCGAGCATCTCGCCGCGGCCATGACTGTGAGCCTCAGTGCCCGGGGCGTGGTGCCCGAGGATCATCCGCACTACTTCCATCCCCTCAACCGTGATGCGCTGGAGGCGGCTCGTTCTGAAGCCGACGTTGTGCTGGTCGTCGGCAGCCGGGCGGGCGAGCTGGAGGGCTGGGGCCGTCCCCCGGCCTGGGGCCAGCCGGCGGCGCAACAGGTCATCCAGATCGACGTCGATGGCACGGCCATCGGCCTGAACCTGCCGGTGGATCTGGGCCTGGTCGCCGATGCCAAGCCCGCCCTCGAGGCGCTCCTGGTTGCGGTGAAGGAGCGCACCGGCCCCAAGGTGCCGCACGAAGGCTTTGCGCGATACGGGCAGATGACCGAAGCCTGGCAGGAGCAGATGGCCGTCAGCCTTTATGCCGAGGAGGGGCAGCTCAACCCGGGCCGGGCTGTGCAGGCCGTGCGGGGCTTCTTCCCGCACGACGCCATTACTGTCATGGATGGGGGCAACACCAGCCTTTGGACAGCCAGCTTCAATCCCATCTACCTGCCGCGCAGTTACCTGTATACGGCCAAGTTTGGCCATCTGGGCACGGGGCTGCCCTACGCCCTGGGCGCCAAGTTGGCTGCCCCCGAGCGGCCCGTCTACCTGGTCTCCGGCGATGGGGCCATGGGCTTTAACATTCAGGAGCTCGAGACGGCTCGCCGCTACGATCTGCCGGTGACGATTGTTGTGATGTGCGACCAGGGCTGGGGCATGGAGCGCTCCTCGCAGGCCTTTGCCCAAATCGGCGGCCTGGTCGAGTGTGACTTCTATGAGGGGGCACGCTACGACCGGGTGGCGGAAGCGTTCGGCTGCCACGGCGAGCGCGTGGACGACCTGGAAGCGCTTCGACCTGCGCTGGAAAGGGCCCAGGCGTCCGGCAAGCCAGCCTTGGTCCAAGTCATGGTCAATCCCATGGACAACCTGGCCCCGCCCGGGCTGCTGGTCTTTAGCTCCCTCGTCTACCGGGCCGAGGACTAGGCCGTGCCGATGCCGGAGGAAAACATGAACTACAATCTGGAGGGCCGCGTGGCCATTGTGACGGGGGCCGGGCGCAAGGGCGGCATCGGTGCGGCCATCGCCCATCGCCTCGCCCGGTCTGGCGCGCACCTGGTCCTTACCGACCTTTGTGCGCCTCCCACGGACAAGGCGCTGGCCCACCCGGGCAACGGCCAGTGGCAGGGCCTGACGGCGGTGGCCGAGGAGGCCGAGGCGCTGGGCGTGCAGGTCCTGCCCCTGAAGGCGGATGTGACCGACGCCGTCTCGGTCGAAGACATGGTGGCCAAGACGCTGGATCGTTTTGGCCGGTTGGATATCCTAATCAACAACGCCGGCGCCGCCATCGGTCCAGCGCCCGTGGTACAGATGGAGGAGGCGGCCTGGCGGCGCACCCTGGAGATCAATGCCACCGGGACCTTTCTCTGCTGCAGGTACGGGCTGCCGCCCATGATCGCAGCGGGCCGCGGCGGGCGCGTCGTCAACATGTCCTCCCTGGCCGCGGAGCGTCCCAAGCCCGGCATCTCGGCCTACGCGGCTGGCAAGGCAGCCGTCGTGGCCCTGACACGGTCCCTGGCCCAGGAGGTCGCTGAGTTTGACATAACCGTGAACGCCGTGCTCCCCGGCGACGTCGATACCGAGCTAAAGCGCTGGGGTCTGCAGCTGGAGGCGCTGGCTGCCGGGCGGGGCTATGAGGAGATATTGGCCGCGGCAACCGCCCGGGTGCCCCTGGGCCGCTTTGCCACGACGGCGGAAGTCGCCAGCCTGGTCGCCTTCCTCGCCTCTGATGAGGCGGCCTTCATCAGCGGCCAGGCCTACGTGCTGAGTGGAGGGCGTGAGTGGGCCTAGTACCAGCTGGCTCAGCGCGGACCATGGTGGACGGCAACCTCAGGTGGGGAGGTGGGAAGTGACCGCGGTCGTCATCGCCAGCACGGAGCACGGCTTCAGTAGGGCCTTTGACGAGATCTTTGCCCCCTATGGCGGGCTTGGCTCGGCGATCCCCAGGACCGGGGGCACGGTCTATATCAAGCCCAACGCCGTCCACTTTACGCCGCATACCCACACCGACCCGGCCGTCCTGGAGGCGCTGCTGGCCTATCTGCGCGATCATGGCTATGGCCGCCTGGCCGTCATGGAGAGTTGCACCGGGGGCAATTTCACGCGGCTGGTCTTCAAGGTGAGCGGCTACGATCGGATCTGCCGCCGCTATGGCGCCGAGCCGGTCTACCTGGACGAGGGGCCTACCATCGAAGTCGATCTGCGTGACGGAACGCGTGCCCGCATCTCGCGCCGCCTCCACGACGAGATCGTGCAGCGGGATGCAAATGTTTACATAAACTTGCCCAAGCTCAAGACCCATCCCATGGCCACCGTGACGCTGGGCGTCAAGAACCAGCAGGCTTTTCCTGTGGACGCCGACCGCATGGCGCAGCACAGCCATGGCACGTTGCACCGCCGGCTGGCGGCGCTCTACGCGCTCACCCAGCCCGACTTTTGCATCGTCGAAGGCCTGCACGCCACGGCCCACGGCCACTTCCCAGCCCAGGCACTGCTGGCCGAGTGCCTGGTCCCGCTGGGCCTGCTCCTGGGTGGCCGGGATACGCTGTCCGTCGACGTGGTGGGGGCCCGGATCCTGGGCTATCGCCTGCCCGAGGTGGAGCATCTACAATTGTGTGCTCAATGGGGGCTGGGCGAGGGGGCGCTGGACCGCATCGAAGTGCTGGGACAACCCCTCAGCCGTTTCTCGCAGCGCCTGCCCCACCGCGTCCTGGGCCGGTTTCACCCTGAGGTGCGCTGGGTCGTCGGCCGGGACAGAGCCTGTGTCGAGGGCTGTCGCGGGAACTCGGAGTGCATCCAGGAGATGCTCTACAATGACTATGACGGGCAGGGGGGCTGGACGCTGGTCTGCGGCTCGGGATTTGAGGCGTCTGACTTTGAAGACCTGCCGGGTGACCTCCTGGTGGTAGGGCCCTGCGCCTGCGACGAGGCCGCCGATCTCCTGCAGCATCGCTATCCCGATCGCAAGATCTACCAGGTCCCCGAGCACAACGACCTGATGGCCAATACACGCTACCAGGCCCGCCTGATGGGCGTCAAGCCACTGCAGCTGGTGCCGCTCAATCCTGTCGTCTCGGCGCTCGCCCTGCTCCAGGCCAGGCTCCGGGGCCTGTCGGCCCGGGTTCCACCCATCCTGGGTTAGGATTCTATCAAGCCGGTCGATTATTCCAAGGGACTCGTAATGAACCTATTGAAACCACTTCGTATTCTATGGCAGCGCCTGACCCAACAGGGTGTGCGCACCACGTTCTGGTGGGCGATGGACCACGCCGTCCGCATCGTCACCGGGGCACCCATCGAGCGGGTGACCCGGGTGGCGCCCCAGCTCTACCTGGGGGGCCAGTACCGTCGTCGCGGCTGGCGCCGCCTGGAGGTGCGGGGCGTCACGGCCGTGGTCAACATGCGCGTCGAGTTTGACGACGCCGCAGCCGGCATCGCGCCGGCCCGCTACCTGCACCTGCCCACGGTCGACGACGAGGCGCCAACGCTCGACAACCTGCGACTCGGCTCCGAATTCATCGCCGAGGAGATCGAGCGCGGAGGTGTAGTCTATGTCCACTGCGGGGCTGGCATTGGACGGGCGGCCATCATGGCCGCGGCCTACCTGGTGACCACGGGCCTTACGGCGGACGAGGCCTGGGATCATATCCGCCTGAGCCGGCCCTTCATCCGGCCCACCCCGCCGCAGATCGAACAGCTGGTGCGTTTTGCTGCTGCGGAACACAACGAGGAGGCGTCGGCAGTGGCCTGAGGCCGGGCTCGGTTCGCGCCTGGCAGGAAGGAGATGATCCGATGAGTGCAGGTCAATGGGCCGCATTTGTCTGTTATGCCCTCGCCGCCCTTCTTTCCCTGGTCTTCGGGGCCCTGTATTTGGTGCGTTCCCAGTTCATGCCCTACCACCAAGAGGCGGTCGGCATGCCTTGGCAGCAGCTCGATCCACGCTTCCAGGCCCTGCTGCTGGGCCTCTTGCGCGTGGCAGGCGGTGGATTTTTGACTGCTGGCATCTCTGTAGGGATCTTGCTGATCCTTCCGTACCGCGGGGCTGAGGCTTGGAGCCGGTACGCGATCCCGGTCATCGGGCTGGCGAGCGGTGTACCGGCACTGTATGCGACAATCCTGATCCGCGCTCGCACCGGAGCGCGCACGCCGGTGGCTGCCAGTGCAGCCGCCATTGGCCTGATCGTGACTGGCTTCATCCTATCGTTGTTTTAGGCAGGATGAGTGATCCTAGGATGTGAACCCGCCGCTCGCAGGCGAGCACCCGCCCCCCTCGGCTACTGGGGGAGGCAGCGGCCACAATCGTCCCCCGGTGGCGGGTACTCTGGACCAATCTTTGGCTGATGCGGCGATGATTCTGCCACTTGCAGAGGAAAGGGCGCCCTGCGCGCTCTGGCACCGCTGGAAGATTGGTCCAGTGTGACAAGGGAGGAGGCCTGGAGTTGGATCTGCTCGAGCCAGTGAAACGCATGGCAGATCGCCTGCGGTCACGGGGTTACCCGGGACTGGACGTGCTCCTGCATGTCATCGAGGGCGAAGGGCATTCGTCGACCATGGCGGCGGCGATCAGCCGCGCCCTGCGCGTCCTCTATGGCGAGGATGCGCCGAAGCACTAGGTCGGCATGAAACGCGATCGGGGGTTTGTGATCGGGCTGGCCCTCCTGCTGAGCCTCTCCGCTGCGCTTGCAGGCTGTGGAACTCCCTCACAGGCTACCAGGCTGCTGCCGGCCACCATGACCGCGGCGGGATCAGCTACCCTGGCCCCGGTGCCCACGGCCGTGCCCTCTGCGGCCGGCTGCCCGGAGGTCGGGCCCGACCCGGTCACCGGGACAGCATTCTTCCCTGTGCTTGACCTGGCCGAGCCGGCACCGCGCCGGTGGTTCGAGGACCCCAACTTCGGCACTTGCCTGGTGCGCCTCACGGATCGCGAGGCCGACCCTTGGCCCGATGATCCTTCGCCGGGGATGGTCAACGAGTATGCCCGGGTCCAGGCCTTCAACGCCGACGGCAGTCGCCTCCTCATCTACGGCACCGAAGGGGCCTGGTACGTGTATGATGCCCAGACCCTACAGCCGCTCGAGCAACTGCCCCTGGGCGACGAGCCGCGCTGGGATGCCGAGGACGCCAATCTGATCTTCCACCTCAGCGAGACCCGCCTTATGTCCTACCGCCTGGATACTGGAACGGCCACCGTCGTCCACGACTTTGCCGACGATTTCCCTGGACAGGCGCTGGCGGCCGTGTGGACCCGCCACGAGGGCAGCCCCTCGGCCGACCGGCACACCTGGGGCTTGATGGCCGAGGACGAGGAGTGGCTGCCGGTGGCCTTTATCACCTATGACCGGCAGGCCGACCGGGCGACGATCCGCGATGTCCGGGGCTTGGCCGGGATCGAAGAGGATGTGGATCACGTGACCATGAGCCCGCTGGGCACCTACTTCCTCGCCTCCTTTGACCGGGCCTGTGCGGAGGGCACGCTGGGTGACGACGCCCACCCCTGTGGCTTGATGGTCTACGATCGGGATCTGTCACACGGCCGGAGCCTGCTGCGCATCATCGGCCACTATGACCCGGCCCTGGATGCCCAGCGCCGCGAGGTGGTCATCTTCCAGGACATCGACACCGACCACATCGCCATGCTCGACCTGGAGAGCGGTTCGGTGACGCCGCTGTGGGCCATCGACTACAGCCACACGGCCATCGGTCTGCACTTCTCAGGCCTGGCCTACGACCGGCCGGGCTGGGCCGTGGTCTCAACCCATGACGACGACCCACGGACCTACACCTGGATGGATGACCAGGTCTTTCTCGTAGAACTCGAGGCCGGCGGTCGCGTCGTGCGCCTGGCCCATACCCACTCGGTCGTCGACGACGAGCGCGAGGAAGACTACTGGGCCGAGCCGCATGCCAGCACCAATGCGGACCTAACACGCATCCTCTTTGGCAGTAACTGGGGCCGCTCGGGCAGCGGCCGTATCGATGCCTACATGATCGCCCTGCCGGCCGACTGGCCCGAGCGGCTGCCATGAGAGCCCTGGCCATGTTCGCGGCTGCGACGGCATATCGTGTGGCTCGGACCGCCCTGCCGCTGGTTCTGGCTGCCGTGTTGGTCGTCGCTATCAGTTGCGGCAACCAAGGGGCATCGGGGCTCGGCACCGGACAGACACCTCTCCGCGACGCGGGTGGCGAGGCCGCACGGCGTCCCCAGGTCGCTGAGCCGTTGTCCCTGGACCGCGTACGCTCTTGGGCCTATCAGCTTCAGGATCTGACTGCGCCGGGGGCCCTCGACGCACTGGCAGCTTCCCGCTATGACCTCCTTGTGTTGGAACCCACCCGTACCGACTGGTCCTCGGACGAGCGCGCCTTTGATACGCACGGCATGGTGGAACGCCTCCAGGCGAGCGCGGCCCATGATGGCCGTCACCGAAAACTGGTGGTCGCCTATGTCGACATTGGCCAGGCCGAGGACTGGCGCTGGTATTGGACATGGTCTCACAATTGGAATTGCCGCCGTTCTCCG
>Ga0316577_10001350_pt1 | contig 11518 bp, 9 predicted proteins | sample S5NA_FD_203073 | JGI IMG/M metagenome (GOLD analysis project Ga0316577, IMG submission 203073) | Rhizosphere microbial communities from salt marsh grasses in Alabama, United States - S5-7_050615r2r1 | ecosystem: Host-associated > Plants > Roots > Rhizosphere | place: USA: Alabama | collected... | reverse complement strand
CCGGGGGGGGGGATGGCGTAACGAAAGAGCAGTATGGCAAGAACTAGGAACAGAACCGACAGGGCCTGTCCCAACGGCTCAAGGATATGAAATATCGTCCCCAGCCCAAACGGCGAAGCTATGTTCCCAAGCCGGGCAGCAACAAGGCCCGCTCACTGGGGATCAGCAGCTTCGAGGATAAGTTGGTCGAGTCAGCAGTCAAGCAGGTCCTGGAACCCATTTACGAACAAGCCTTCGAAGACAGCAGCTATGGATATCGTCCTGAACAAAGATTCCACCAATGCCTTGACGAATTAGGCCGGACAATACAGCAAAAGTATGTCAACCATATCGTCGAAGCAGATATCCGAAGCTTTTTTGACAACATTGCCCACGATAGGCCACTTGCCATGCTGGAAAAGCGGATCAATGACCGTGCCTTTATCCGGTTGATCACCAAATGGCTGAAAGCGGGCATTATAGAGCCGGACGGCTACATAAAACACCCGGTGACCGGAACCCCGCAAGGCGGAATCGTCTCACCCATCTTATCGAATCTTTATCTGCATGTAGTGCTGGATGAATGGTTCCAGGATGTGGTCAAACCGCGGCTGAGAGGCCGCGCCATCATGTGCAGGTACGCAGATGATTGGGTGTGTGCCTTTCAATACCGGGAAGATGCCAGACGGTTCTACGATGTTCTTCCCAAAAGGCTTGACCGCTGCGAACTGCAAATAGAGCCGAGCAAAACGAAGATCGTACGCTTCAGCCGCTTTCATCCCAGTCGCATGCGTGGCAGAACCTTCACGTTCCAGGGATTTGAATTTTACTGGTTCAAAGATCGGAAAGGTATCGCTCGTGCCAAGCGCCGTACGGCGCCGTCCAAGCAGCGCATAGCGCTGCAACGGATGAAGGCATGGCTCAAAGCGTCCAGGCACCTGCCCAAGAAACAGTTCTTTGAGACGCTTAAGCGCAAGCTGATAGGCCATTACAATTATTATTATGTACATGGCAACGCACGCAGCGTATGGTCGTATTACGGCCGGGTCATAGAGTATGCAAAGAAGTGGCTCAATCGCAGGAGCCAGCGCAAGAGCTACACCTGGGAAAAGTTCAAGCGGATACTTGAATACACGAAGATACCAAAGCCACGACCAACGGAAAAGAGACGTTTGCATCAGTGCGCGTTGAGATAAACCGATGCGCAAGCGAGTACAACCGAGGAACCGGATGCGGGAAAACCGCATGTCCGGGACTGTGTGGGGGGTGCCAGGCAATTGGCATTCCTACCACGACGTGGCTTAAACGAGCGTATCCGGTCTGACAAAACCTTGAGAAACAAGTTCAATCAGATTAATTCACAATTCCAGGTGTGACCCCAATTCCTCCAATTCCTATTCCAGGTGTGACCCCAATTCCTGACCCCAATTCCCCTGACCCCAATTCCCCACCAATTCTCCCCCCAATTCCTCCAATTCCCTTCCAATTCCCTCCTTTCTACTTTCCTGATGTTATGATCCAGACTGACGACCGGTACTCACCGCCTGCAATGTGGCGAAGTCCTGTGACCGGTTGAATTGCTCCAAATGTTCGATCATCCATTGATTGTCAGGCCTTAAGAAAGAACCGCCGGGAACGGCCAGTCCCTCGTCGGACAAACCAATGAAGATGGAGACATTGGTGGACTGGGCTGCCATGGCTGCACGGGCGACATCTTCCAGCTGCGGAGGGTTGTAATGACCTGCCCGAAAGGCTGTTTCAAGGGCGGTGCCAGTGGCCACGTAAGTGGGGTTCAGATGCATGTTAATTTTCGTTTCAAAAGTTTTGCTGACACGCCCCACGTAGTCAATGGCCTTTCGGATATCGTCCACGGCCGCTTTGTCGCTCATCCCCGGCACCGGCTTTTGCATGAAATAGCATTTCAGATTGAACCGGTAGGGCGCCAATTTTTCTACCAGTGACTCAAAAACGGTCAGGGTCAACCCTTTGTCGAAAACATCGTTGCGGATATGGTCGTCAAAGGCTTCAAAACCAATGGCGATCTCCAGTCCCGTGGGCGTGTCACCTTCTGCCAGAGCCCTTGCGATGAATTCCAACTCGGCGGTATCCACGTATTCCGGACGGGATTCCATGCACACCATGGAGAGATTGGGCACATATTGGTTCAGGCGCGCGATCAGATACATCAGGGCGGTGGAAGAAAAGGTGTCTTCATCCAGCACGGATCCGTTGTTACTGATGATCACTTTTTTAATTTCGCGCCGGCGTTGCTGCACCTGGGGATCGGCAAATAGATGATCTACTTGGGCCATCAGGTATTTAAAGGAAACATGCTCCTGGGAGACCTTGGACGGCAGGTTGCATCCCAGACAGCGCGACCAGCGGCAGGCCTGGGTGTAGAAGACCACGAAAAGAACAAGGCCTTCGTCGGATCGCTGAAACCACATCTGGGCCAGTGTGGATGGATCATGGGCCTCGTCAAAGCCATAGGTTTTGCCGGCCTTTTGATTACCAACCTTGATTTGTCTTTTTACCGTTTCAGGTGTGCTCATTTTTTCTCCTCAAGGGGCTGCGAACCCTTAGTCACAAAAGCTTAACTGTCTCTTTCCGCCAGGGTTATAAAGGAATCCGGATGTTTGAGGTTGAACTGCCTGGCATGCTGCAAATACTCCGGGTCAAAGCCTTCGGCGCGGATTTTCTGAATAAACTGCCCGAAGGCTTCGGTGGCTTTCATGCTTGTGGAGGACGCCTTTTTTCGCCTCAAGGGGTAGTCTCCCACGATGCGTGCGCCTTTAAGCGTTCCCGGGGCGTTATCCTGTTCGTGGGTGTAGAACTGAGAAAGCACCAGGATGCGCGTTCCTAAAAAGACAGCTTCCTCCAAATCGTGGGTGACGAAGAAAATGGTCATATCATGGGCCTCCCACAACTCCAGAATGAGCATCTGCATCAGTTCACGGGTTCCGGGGTCCAGGGCGCCGAAGGGTTCGTCCATGAGCAGGATACGCGGCTTCATAATCACGGCCTGGGCGATGGCCACCCGCTGCTGCATGCCCCCCGAAAGTTGGTGGGGGTACTTGTGGGCGTGGTCCGCCAGTTGAATGCTTTGCAGATAATGCAAGGCTTCGTCGCGATCACTTTTTCGACCTTTCAAAGATTTGAGAAAGGGCCGCGAGAGCTGCTTGCCAACCAGGATGTTGTCCAGAATGGTCAGATGAGGAAAGAGTGAGTAGCGCTGGTAGACGATGCCGCGATCAGGACCGGGAAAACCGATGGGCCGGCCCTGCATGAGCAGGCGACCGCCACTGACCTGCTCCTGGCCCAGGATCAGGCGCAGCAGGGTGGATTTGCCGCACCCACTGGGGCCTACCACCGTGCAGAACTCCTGCTGGCTGACGGCCAGATCGATGTCGTTGAGGACCATTTTGGGGCCGTAGGCCTTGGAGACATTTTCCAGGTGTAGCAGGTAATCGTTGTGGTCCGACATCCGGTCTCCTTATTGATCGGCTTTGGGATCATACCAGGGATAGCGCAAGGCAACCCATTGGCGCAGTCCCAAGTCAAAACAGAACGCCAGACAGGTGATCCAGGCCACATAGATAATGATCACATCCATGGACAAATAGCGTCGCACCAGGAAGATGCGGTACCCCAGTCCGTCCTGGGAGGCAATGGCCTCCGAGGCGATCAGGAACAGCCAGGCCGCGCCCAGGGAGAGGCGCACCGTGTCGATCAGACGTGGGATGATCTGGGGATAGACCACCCGGTAGACCACCCCGAAGTGGGAAGCGCCCAGGGTCAAGGCCTTGACGATGTTTTCGCGAGGGATCTTGCGTGTCGCCAGGTAAATGTCCCTGGCGATCAGCGGAAAGGTGCCCAGGAAGATCAACATGGTCTTGCCCAGCTCATCCACCCCGAAGGTGATGAATAAAATGGGTAAAATAGCCAAGGGCGGGATGTTGGCGATAAAGGTGATGAAAGAGAGTCCCAGGCACTGCAGACCTGGCAGCAGCCCCATGTTCAGGCCCAACACGAGCCCGACCACGGCGGCGGCACTCATGCCGATGAGCAGGCGCTTGAGGCTGGCGCGCGTATCGCGCCAGAGCAGAATTGTGTCGCTGCGCTTGTCCGTTTTCAGGGCCGATTTTTCGAAGGCCTTGGAGATTTTTGAAACTCCGGGCAGCAGTTTGTCCTGGGGATTGGCCGTGTTGCGGATGTCCGAGGCGATCAGATAGAGCCCGATCAGCAGAACAAAGGGCACGAGCGCCAGCACGACGCGCAACCCCCTGGGCGGATCGGCATGCAGGCCGAAGAACCGAGGAAGCTTATTTGGCATAGTCGTGTCCTTACAGGTTACCCTGCGCTGCCATTTTCATGAACGTGGCGTCAAAGCGCAGCCGCACATTGCCCTTGTCTCCCAGGACCGTGCCGTCGGGAAAGGCGATTCCCACCATGTCCTTGCTCTGCGCGTCGCCGAACAGCCCATGGTCAAAGGAAAAGCCGCGGACGTATTCCATGGTCTTTTTAAGCTGCTCTCCGGTGGCAAAGTCCACGGCCTGCTGGGCGTTATAGAACATGGCCGTGGTGCGCAGCTGGGCCTTGAACTCGGCCACGGTGCCGCCGGCGAAATTGGCCATATAGGCGATGGCCTCCTTGCCGGCCTTGCTCTTGGAAGACATCACCGCCATGGTTTCAAACCAGGCGCCCACCAGCGCTTTTTTCAGGGGTTCCGGCGCGTTGGTGCGCACCAGCATCATATCGATGATTTCCCCCGGGATCTGGCTTGAATCGAACACCATTTTGGCGGCTTTGACATTGCGGCACTGCATCAGGGGCGGGTTCCAGGTCACCACGGCGCCGTCTTTGTCGGCGGCGAACACCGCGGCGATGTCGGCATCCGAAGTGTTGACCAGTTTGACATCCTTTTCTTTAAGGTTGTTCATGGACAGGGCTCGGGCCAGCAGGTAATGGGACACGGAGAGTTCGACCAGCTTGACCCTGCGCCCTTTTAAATCAGCCACCTTGTCGCCGTTTTTGATCACGATGCCGTCATTGCCATTGGAAAAATCCCCGACGATCAGGGCGGTGGAGTCTACCCCGCCCACGGCGGGGATGGTCAGGGCGTCCATGTTGGTCATCACGCAGCCTTGGTAGGCCCCACCTGTATACAGGTTAATGCTCTCGATGTAGTCGTTGATCAGGTCCAGCTGGATGTTAATGCCGTATTTGGCGGCCCACTTGTCCAAAATCCCGCTATTACGGGCGTATTCCCACGGCTCCCAGCCGGTGTAATGGGACCAGGCGATCCGGAAGTTTTCCTTTGCAGGCGCGGCTGGGGGCCCAAGCACCATGAAAATAACAATACACAACAGCATAAAAGTGGTTTTTTTTATCATGACGTCATTCCTTTTCTTATGTTTGACGCTTTGAAGCGTCCTGGCGTGCGGCCATCGCCAAAGCAACCTATTCCACATCCAGCGAAACAACAGGCGCAACCTTGGTACCCTGCTCCATGCGCTCAATGGCCGCCTCGGTGGTCCTGGTCAGGTTGTCCATCTCCAGGATGGTGTTGGCCATCAGCGGCAGGGCTTTTTTGCGGAAGGTGGAGATGTCGTCCAGGGCGGCATTGATATCCACAAAGGCCTTTTTTAACGTCTCCATGTCCAGTTGGGTGCCGCTGGCCTGCTTGTGGATTTCCGCCCCCTGGGTGCGCAGTTGGGCCGCGGTTTGGGCAATCAGGCGATTGGTGGTTTTGTTCACGGCATCGATCTTGTCGAGAACAATTTTCTGGTTGGCCAGGGCCAGGGCCACGGTAACGGCCACGTTCAAGGCGTTCACGGTAACATTGATGCCGCGGTCGACGCCCTTGATCAGCTCCTTGTTGTTGCGGATGATGATCTCGATGGCCAACACGCCCTGTTGGTTGACGGCCAGTTGTTGTTGCAGGTCCTGAATGCGCTGGCGCAAGGGAAAGAGGATCTCGTCTTGCACAAAGCGTCGCCGCGGGTCTTCGGCCGCTACTTCGCGCTCCAGGGCATAGGAGAACTTCTGATCGATGAGCATACCCAGCTCGATGGTCTTTTGCAGGCGCAAAGTGAGTTCACGCATGACCTTCTGATCCTGGGTCAGGGTGACATTATCGCGCTGGAGCACTTTTTTGCCCTCTTCCATGGCGCGCATAATGGCGTCGATCACTGTCTGAGCAGTCTCGAAACGGGTGAAAAACCGCTTCAGGGGCGTACCGACGCCGGGCAGGAACCCAAGGGTGCGGGAGAACCAGCCGGCCTCAAAATCGAACCGGCCGGGATCGAGCTCCTCGACCTTGAGCTTGAGGTTGACCAGGGCGTTGGCCACTTCGCCGCCGTCCTCGCCCCTTTTGGCCAGCTTGCGAATGGGCTCCTTAAGCATGGCGGAGCGGTGGGCCGCCTCCTTCTGGCTCTTGCTGCCCATGGATTCCACGGCGGCCGCATTTTGTTGGCGCGCATCGCTAGCGGCAGAATCTTCGGGATTAAGGCTCAAAACGGCCTGGACAAAGGCTGTGGCCTGCTGATCCAGCTGCGGATCGGGCGCTTCGGGCACGGTGATGGCCTTGGGGTCCACAAGGCCGACTTCGTTGCGGACATCCAGGGGATCGGCCAGGACCAGGGCCTGGGTGGTCTGGGTGGCGACTTGGGGCATGGAAAACACCTCCTTATGCTTGAAATTGACCTATTCTACCTGTTCGTATTCATGGGCCTGGGCTGCCAGGCTGTGCAGCTGTTTGATGGCTGATTCGAAATCCCGGTTGGCAAACCTGCGTCCGGTCTGCCATTGAGCCACGGCTGCGGAAATCCGTTCCATTTCGGTCATGGCCGCTTCGTTGGCGGCTATGAGCTGATCCACCTGGCGCAACTGGTCGTTCCACAGATCCAGACGCACTTGCAGGGATTGTCGCTGGTCCTCATTTTCCTTGGCCGGCGACGGCTTGGCGCTAATTTCGGCCAGGCGGTGGTTGATGTATTCCGGTTCGATGGAACCGGCGCTTTTAAGCAGGCTGACCACCGTGCTCAAATTGTCCAGGACACTGAGGGCGACCTGTTCGGCCGCGCCCAGAAAGCGGCCGTAGGTAATCTCATTGGGCCGCAACTTCATCCCCAGCAGTTCCTTTACATTGGCCAGTTTGACCTGGATGCTCTTGAGCTGGGCCACACCCGTGGCCGAATAAGGTTTGAGCGGTTCGGTTTGCGCACACCCTTTCAAGCCGGATTCGATCTTTTTGATCAGATAACCTTCGTACTGCTTCTGTTTGCGGTGCAGAGATTCCAGGTACCGGCTGCCTAAGCGGTCGTGACTGAAGAAGATCTGGGCGATGGCCCACAGCGGGCCGGCCAACCCCAGGATCAAGGCCGACCCCAGCAGCACCGGCATATCAAAGAGCAGGCCCACCACTGCCGAGCTGACGCCCAAGGCAATGGGATAAACGGTCACAGGGTGCTTGAGGCCAGTCTGTACGACCGCTTTCTGGATGGCCGCGGGAAGATATTCATCGGTCCGGGGGGGCGCTGTGCATTCTTCTGTCTCTTCCGATTTGCTCATGGGATGTCTGTTTGCCGATGGACGCTGATCAAAAATCTTCCCTTACCAAAACCAACTCCACCCGGGGCAGGCGGTACATCCAGGCCCGCCGGGTCTCTCCGGCCTTTTGGGGCAATGGCTCGCTGCCGCCCAAACCCAGGACGCGCAGCCGGTTGGCGTCCACATTATAGACAACCTGCAGATATCGCGCAACGGCGTCGGCACGATCTCTGGAAAGCAGTTTGTTTAACTTTTCATCACCGCGCACATCGGTGTGCCCTTTGACGACGATGCGGAAATTGGGATAGTGCTTCAGGCGCTCAACAGCCTGATCCACCACCTTTTTCGCAATCAAGTCCAGTGCAGTGGCGCCCTGCTGGAAGACAATGGGGTCCACTTTCAAGGTGCCCACCTCCTTGAGGGCCCCCCACTGTTGGGCGTTGAGCGGGCTGAAGGGGGCCTCCAAAGAATTGACTGCGCCGGCGCCGGCGGTTCCGCTTCCGGCTGTGGTGAAGGTGCCGGTCAAGCCCTTGGTGAACAGGGTTTGCAGAAAACCGCTGTTGGTCAGGCGGTAGGGATCGTTGTCCGGGATGGGGGAGGATGAAAAATCACCCGCATTTTGCAAAATGCGGGCGCTGGCGACAATGGCATCCACCAGTCCCTCATCGGCGAATTGGCCCGGTGCCGAAATGCCGAACCACTTTTCACAATTTTCGCTGAAATTCACCCATTGCACGCCCTTGAGCATGGTTGCAACGGTGGCGTCCGGCAAATCGGTCTCCTTTTGAATGTGCCGGCCGAGCAGTTCCTGGTCCTGGCGGTATTTTTTGAGCACCCGGAAATAGGTATTGATCAGCAGCTGGACCACTTCCGGTTTTTTTTGCAGTGTCCTGCGCCCGGCCACCAGGATATCCACGATGAGCCGCTCGGTGTCCTCGGTGCCCAACAGTTTGACAACCCCTTTATCGGCCAGGGCGCGCGATACATCCGGCTCCCATAAAATCGCCACATCGGTCTGACCGGACAACAGTTTTTCCAGGGCCTTTTGGGATCCGTTGGTTTCGATACGCAGCTTGCCTTGGGGCAGCAGTTCGGGAACGCTGAAATGGTCGGCCGCCGCCTTGGCCAGATGATGGCTGGGGCTGTCCGGGGTGAAGGCCACGCGCACGTCCGTGCGGCCTTTGAGGGCATCCAGGCCGGCCACGCGTTCGCGCCGGGCCAGGATGGCGTCACCGCCCTTGGATTCGTCAATCACCATGACGATGGCCCCCGGATAGCTCCTGGGCGCTGCGTTGAGGATGAACGAATCCACCGTGGCTACGGCAAAATCGATTTCGCCCTCCTTGAGCCGGTCCATCCTGCGGCCATAATCGGCCTGGTCGTCCTCGCACACCAGAATATAGCCGGACCGGCGCAAGGCGCTTTCCATCTCCGGTGAGCGCAGGATAAAGTATCCCACCCAGTTGTCCAGGGCCACCACGATTTTACCCTTGGTCTTGGTGGCGTCGGAGGTGGCCCGTTGCTGACTGCTTTCAAAATAGGGAAGGAGGAGTTTCACGCCCACGGCGCCGATAACCACGACGATGACGATGAGCAATGCGCCGACCAGGCTTCGGTTCATAACCAGACCTCCTTTGGCTGCACACGTATTGCGGCACCGTTCAATATTTCCGGGCCGTATCCCACCAGCAAGATGACGATTCGTTGTTATTCGGAAAATTCCTGCTCGTCAAAAACTTCCGACTCGGCCAGTACTTCCTGCAATCCCGTCATAAGCTGTTCTGGATTGTCGGCGGATTTGTATAGGGTGCGCCCTGGTTGGTTGAGGGAATGCCGGGAGCCGATGCAGAACCCGATGCTGAAAATCGTGATGGGTGTCCGGTCCAGAATTGTGTCCACGGCGTTTTTGAGCTGATCGGGGTCGTTGGCGATGCCGTCGGTGACCACGACAATGGTGTATTCGCCGTAGCCGAGCTGGCGGCTGCCCTGTTCGGTGAGGGCTTCGAAGGATTTGAGCATGGCCTGGGTCAGCGGGGTTCTACCGCCGGCCTGAATGCTCATGACGCTTTGCATAAAGCCATCCCGGTTCCCGGCGGACAACGGCAGGGTCGAGGTGCCGCTTGCATGAAAGGCATACAATCCCAGATTGGCATCGGCGGGCACACTTTTAGACCAGGCCACCACGGCCTGCTTGGCGATATCAATCTTGCGGCTAGCCCCGGCGCACTCATTTTCATCCATACTGCCAGAGCCGTCAAAAATCAGCATGAAATTGCGGGCGGTGAGGTTGCCGGCCAGATCGGCCGGGGCCTCATCGGTGGACATGAAAGGCCAGGCCGATGACCGGGCAGGTGCCTTTCGCGCGTCTGGTTGCACCGGCTGTTGACTCGGCGACGGCGCCTGAGCCGCGGGCTTTTGTACTGGTTGCGGTTCTTCCCCGCATGCGGCTAACAAGAACAGGAACACGATCACGGAAAGTCTCAATGGCTTGGGTATCATGGCAATCTCCGTTTAATCTAAAGGAACAAAGGCTTCGTCTTCGGCTTCAATCTGGATGATTCTGAAGAGCACCCGCATATTGCTCAGCCATTGCTCCTTGGTCTTTGGTTTTGGATACTTGGGCTGTGTGATGCCATGACCCACCACGGTGAACTGGCTTTGATCCAGAGGCACGCCCGAATTCTTGGCGAATAAAATGACGCTGTCGCGAACGGCGATGGCCCGGTTGATACTAAGGTTTTTGGCGGCCTGCTTGGTGCGCTGCAATTCAACCTGGGTGGCGCCCTTTTTCTCCAAGCGGTTGTACTTGTGGGGGTCGCTGTGACCCTCCACCGTGATTACCGCTCCGCCGTAGGTGGAGGCCAGTTCTATGATTTTTTTAAACCCATCGGCATACAGATCCTCGGTAAAGCTGTTCTGGTTGGGCTGGAAATTGATTTCCAGGCTGAACAACTCGCCCTCGCCCAGGGTTCCCAGGGCCTGTTTGCGGGCCACCACCTGGGCCACGGCATCGGCCTTGAACCGGGGGGCTTCCACGTCATCCACCCCGGTCAGGCCCGAACGCAGGGCATTGTAATCCCAACGGGCTTGGGACAGGGCAGACTTGCGTTCCAGCAAGCCGATGGTGACAAAGGCGGACTGAATTTCATCCACCAGGTGATTCAGGCTGCGCGGCCATTTTTCGTCTCCAAAAAATTTGACATTGCCCCTGAATTCGACGAACTCACAATCGCCGTACAGGGCCTCGGCATCGGCCGTAGCCTGGGCGCTGTCGAGCAGAATGGCCGCCGAAGCTGACAGCAGGGTGCGATATTCGGATAGACTCTTTTCTTTGTTTTTAAAGAGCGTTTTAAGCTCCTGGGTGGCCAGCAGGAGACCGTGCACAAAGGCCTGTACCTCATCGCGATGGTCTTCAAAAAAGTCGCTGCGCACGGCGTAGACGTCGGCGATGATGCGGTTGGCCGTTTTGGTAGAAAGCATGATGCGACCGCCTTTGACCGACCCTTCGGCGCCGGTGCCCACCGTGCCGTTGGAGGTAAGCATGAGCCCATCGGGGATGATCACAAAGGCCGCGTCCACATCGTTTTTAAAAAGGATCTCGGCCGGGGTGTCGTCCGTGCCGGTCAGGTCTCTTGTCCAGCGGATATTGATATCGTTGAGGGAGAGACCGGCATCCTTGAGAATTTTAGCCATGTAGTCCACATGGGGGCCGTAGGTCTGCAGGGCAATGGTCTTGCCCTTGAGGTCTTTGGCCGAGTTGATGCCAGGCTTGACCACCAGGCAGTCGCCGCCGTTGCTCCAGGTCATCTGGTAGATAATAACCGGTTTGGTGCGCGGGTCTTTGTTGAGAAGATCCGCGGCCATGTTGATCATTCCCATGGTGCCGCGCAGAAACGGGGTCTCACCGCGCATATAGGCTTCAACCTGTTTTTTAAAGTCATCCTGGCGAAACAGGTCCAGGGAGAGCCCCTTTTGGGCAAAAATACTG